>Ga0207694_10002809_pt1 | contig 14062 bp, 16 predicted proteins | sample KBSC34metaG_FD_184353 | JGI IMG/M metagenome (GOLD analysis project Ga0207694, IMG submission 184353) | Corn rhizosphere microbial communities from Kellogg Biological Station, Michigan, USA - KBS C3-4 metaG (SPAdes) (version 2) | ecosystem: Host-associated > Plants > Roots > Rhizosphere > Soil...
ATGCTGCTGCGCTTCGTCCGGTTCGGGCTGGGGCTGGCCCTGGTGCTCGAGATTCCGATCGCCGCCTTGGCCGCCCTTTGCTATGCCGCGTTCGAGGGCGTGATCGCCGCCATGTACAAGAGGATCCTGTAGGCCGCACAGGTCATGGCGTTCCGGCGGACCGGGTCGCTGCCTGAGGGTGCGCCCGGCAGGGCGGCGCGCTGGCGGCCTCGCCGCCGCACTCGAAACCGCTTGGGAACGGTGCTGTCCGGTCGGCGACCCAGGCGCCGACGTCGCCGGCGACGATATCCCCGTCGAGGTCCCGCAGCAGCATGTGATAGCCCTTCGGGTAGTAGACGACGCGCACATTCGCCGCGGGCACGCGGGCCAGGAAGGCCTTCACCGCCGACGGCGGCAAGACCTCCTCATGCGCGCCGTACAGCACCAGGGTCGGCAGATGAATGTCGCCGACCGCGTCGCTCGCCAGGTCCATCAGGTCCATCAGCCCGGCGGTGGTATCGGCGCGCGCGCCCATCTGGACCAGCGAATCGCGCGACATCTGGCGCAGCATCGGGATGTTGTCCGACGGGTGGATGTGCAGGCCCGGGGGCGGGGTCAGCCACAGGCCGGGCAGGGTGTTGCGGGTGAACCACAGGGCGGTACGTTCGATCGCGCCCATGAAGCTGTGCTCCCACACCGCCGGGGCGACCAGGATCACGCCGTCGACATTGGCCGGGCGGGGGACGGCGGTGGCTGCGGTCGCGACGGCGCCGCCCATGCTCTCCCCGATCAGGTACAGCGGCACGCCAGGATAGCGCCGGCGCAGCGTCGCCGCCGCCTCGGTGGCGTCGGCGATCATCCGGGCCGAGCCGGCCCAGTGCATCACATGGGGCGCCGCGCCGAAGCCGCGCTGATCATAGGCGAAGGTGGCGATGCCCTTTCCGGCCCACAGGGCCGCCGGCTGGGCGTAGGCGAAGGAATAGTCGGCGAAGCCGTGCAGCGCCAGGATCACCGCCGTGGGCTTGCCCCGCGGCAGCCAGCTGCGCATCGGCAGCTCGGCGCCGTCGGAGGCTCGGAAGAAATCGGTCCCGATCTCAGGCTTGACCTGGGCCTCGGCCCTTTGCCCGAGGAGGAGACCCAGGCCGACCAGCGCGCCCAGAAATAGTGGGCTAAGTGCGCGCCGCCTGAACGAGCTGGAGAAAGATATCCTCAAGGTCGGTTTCCCGCGTCGATAAATCCGTGATGACAAGCCCGGCGTCATGCACTGCGGCCAGCACCTGATTTATATTGTTACGGCTGGGCTGATAGCGAACCACCAAATGGCGGGGTTCCGGCAATTCCGTCTGATAGGCGGCCAGGTTCGACGGGATTTCGCCAAGGTCGCGGTCCAGGGTCAGCCACAGCTCTTTCTGGTCCATCCGGCCCAGAAGCTTGGGCGTCGGCTCGCAGGCAGCGACCTCGCCGTTATTGATGATGGCGATCGTGTCGCAGAGCTCCTGCGCTTCTTCCAGGTAATGGGTGGTCAGCAGCACCGTGGTGCCCGCGCGGTTCAGCTCCCGCACATAGGCCCACAGCGACTGCCTGAGCTCGATATCGACGCCGGCGGTGGGCTCGTCCAGCACCAGGACCGGCGGCCAGTGGACCAGCGCCTTGGCCACCATCAGCCGGCGCCGCATGCCGCCCGACAGGGTGCGGGCATAGGCATTGGCCTTGTCGGCCAGGCCGACGGCTTCCAGCAGCTGGTCGGTACGCCGCTCGGCCCGGGGCACGCCGTAGAGGCCGGCCTGCAGGTCCAAGAGCTCGCGCGGGGTGAAGAACGGGTCGAGGATCAGCTCCTGCGGCACCACGCCGATCGCCGCGCGTGACTGGCGCGGCCGCTCGTCGATGTCATAGCCCCAGATGCGCGCCGTGCCCGACGTCTTGATCACCAGCCCGGCCAGGATGTTGATCATGGTCGACTTGCCGGCGCCGTTCGGGCCCAGCAGGCCGAAGAACGAGCCGCGCGGGATATTGAGGTCGATGCCCTTCAGCGCATGCTTGGGCGCGGCCTTGCCGGAGGCGTTGTAGGTCTTGGTCAGGCCCTTGAGCTCGACCGCCCATTCCGGCAGGGCGGCCGGAGCAGGAGAAGACGCGGCAGTGGCGTTCATTGGATAATCCAGGCTGGATGCTTCGCGGACGATTGATCCTGCGGCGCGGATCGCTATCATCCGATTTTGCCGTGGTCAATCAAGCCGCGCCATTCCAAGCGGCGCGATAAAATAGGCCCAGGGCTTTTTGGACAGACATAAGAGCGACTGACATGCAGCCAGCCGAGATCATTCACGTTGAGACGTCGACTGTCGGATGTGACGGCGGCGGCGGTCCCCTCGGTCATCCCATGGTCTATCTGCCGATCGGTCATTCGGGTGAAACCGACTGCCCATATTGCGGACGGCGCTTCATCCTCGATCATTCGGCAAAGGTTCACGATCATGCATAATGCGCTCCGTCTCGGAGGGCTCGTCTGCGCCGCCGCGGCTTTTGCCTTCACGGCATCCCCGCAATCGGCGCTCGCTCAAGCTGCCCCCGCCAAGCCCGCGGCGCCCGCGCCGGCCGCCGCCAAGCCGGCCGCCGAGGCATCGCCGACCAAGGGCCTGGTGCTGCCGCCGTCGAACGCAACGGTCATCCCGACCTACAATTCGATGAACGCGGAAACCATGATGGCGATCATCAAGGCGGCGCAGGGCCAGGTGCAGATCACCCCCGACGGGTCGGACCCGGACGGGCCGACGCTGAAGGTGCAGATGCCGAACGGCATCAACTACAGCGTGTTCATGAACGACTGCGACGGCGGGACGCCGGCCTTGTGCAAGAGCCTGCAGTTCCAGGCGACCTTGCCGCCGGGCTCGCTCAACTTCGCCCAGATCAACAGCTTCAACGAAAACATGCGCTATGCCACCGCCTTCCTCAGCGAGAAGGGCGTGCCGCAGCTGCGTATGGACACGGATCTGCGTGGCGGCACCACGGCGGATCACATCGCCTATGCCGTGAGAATCTTCGTCAAGCTGGTCGGCGACTATGTCGTGCAGGCCAAGCCGTAAATAGAAGAGCCAAACAAGGAGTCACCATGCGCCGTTTCCCCCTTGCCCTCTGCGCCGCCCTGCTCGCGGCCGCCGCCTCCCCGGCCTTTGCCGCCGAGTGCTCCACGCCCGGACAGGCACCGGCCATTCCGGACGGCCAGACCGCGACCCAGGCGCAGATGGATGCGGCGAAGCAGCAGGTGCAGTCCTACGTCAATTCGCTGCAATCGCTGCAGGATTGCTATGAGGCGCGGATCAAGATGACCCAGAAGACCGCGAAGCCCGACGACCTGCAGAAGATGCGCGACGCCGGCAATGCCGCCGTCACCCAGGCGCAGCAGCTGGCCAAGACCTATTCGGAGCAGAAGAAGATCTTCAACAACCGCGCCTCGACGCCGACCGCGCCGAAGTAAGCGCGGCGCGCCGTGCGCCCAGCGCGCGGCCGTGTGACCACGGGGCATCCCATGCGTTATCTCCATCGGTTTCTGGCGGCGGCCGTGCTGTCGGTCGCCGCCGGTCCGGCACTGGCCCAGGACTGCCAGCGGCCGTCGAACCCGCCCGCCATTCCCGACGGCGCCAAGGCGACGGTCGACCAGTTCAAGGCCGCGCATCCGCTGGTCCAGGCCTATACCCAGGCGCTGGCCGCCTACCATGACTGCCTCGACGCCAGGATCAAGCAGCTGCCGCCGAACGCCAAGCCCGACGTCAGGCAGAAGCTGCGCGACGAGGACGCCGCCGCCTTGGACGAGTCCAAGACGCTGAGCAGCGCCTACATGGACCAAGTGAAGATTTTCAAGACAGTCGGCAAAGGGCGCTCGCCGGGCGCGAATTGAAGCCGCCCTCTTGTATGGTATCGTCCCCGGCTGAGGCCGAGCACCCGAGGACCGAACGTCATGCCCGATACTGAAACATCCGCAGTCGCGGCGGCGGACGCCAAGCCGGCGGCCTCGGCGCTCTACCTGATCGACGGGTCGGGCTTCATCTTCCGCGCCTTCCACGCCCTGCCGCCGATGACCCGCAGCGACGGCACGCCGGTCAATGCCGTGCTGGGCTTCGTCAACATGCTGCTGAAATTCCTGACTGAATTCGGCGTGGCCCGCATCGCCGTCATCTTCGATGCCAAGGAAGAGAACTTCCGCAACGACATCTACCCGCTCTACAAGGCCAACCGCGACGCGCCGCCGCCCGAGCTGGTCCCCCAGTTCGGCCTGATCCGCGAGGCGACCGAGGCCTTCTGCCTGCCCTCGATCGAGCTGGGCGGCTATGAGGCGGACGACCTCATCGCCACCTATGCCCGTTTTGCCGTTGAGCGCGGCGAGGAGGTGGTGATCGTCTCCTCCGACAAGGACCTGATGCAGCTGGTCCGGCCGGGCGTGCGCATGTTCGATCCGATGAAGTCGAAGCCGATCGGACCGGATGAGGTGTTCGAGAAATTCGGCGTCTCGCCCGACAAGGTGGTCGAGGTCCAGGCGCTGGCCGGCGATTCGACCGACAATGTGCCCGGGGTCCCCGGCATCGGCATCAAGACCGCGGCGCAGCTCATCACCGAGTTCGGCGATCTGGAGACGCTGCTGGCCCGGGCCGGCGAGATCAAGCAGCCCAAGCGGCGCGAGTCCCTGATCGAATTCGCCGAGCAGGCCCGCATCTCCCGCCGGCTGGTGCTGCTCGACGACCAGGCGCCCGTACCGGTGCCGATCGAGGAGCTGAAGGTCCATGAACCGGATTCCGAACGGCTGATCGCCTTCCTGACCCAGCAGGAATTCCGCACCACCCTTGCCCGCGTCCAGTCGCGCCTGCGCGAAACCGGGGAGATCGCCGAGGGCGAACACGCCCATGAAGGTCCGGCCGCGCCGCCGCCGGTCGAGGTCGCCTATGAGCTGGTGACCGATATCGCGGCGCTGGACCGGTGGCTCTCCCGCGCCGCATTGACCGGCCGGCTGGCCTTCGACGTCCATCCCGATGTCGGACAGGCCGTCGCCTGCAGCGCCATCGGCATTGCGCTGGCCGTGGCCCCCGGTGAGGCCTGCTATATCCCGCTCGCCCATGGCGCCGGCGCGGCGGATGGCGGGCTGGACCTGGGTCAGAACCGGCCGGTGCAGCTCCCGCTTGCCGCGGTACTGGAGAGGCTGAAGCCGGCCATGGCCGATCCCGCCATCCTCAAGATCGGCCATAACGCCAAGTTCGACGCGCAGATCTTTGCCTGCTCGGGGCTGACGGTCGCGCCGATCGACGACACGTTGCTGCTCTCATACGTGCTCGACGGCGCCAGCCAGGATCATGGGCTTGGGCCCCTGGCGGAGCGGGCGCTGGGCCTCTCCGCCCAGTCGCTGGTCGAGCTGACCGGCACCGGCCGCTCGGCCCTGAGCTTCGATCAGCTGACGCCGGATGCGGCGCTGCCCTATGCCGCGCAGCAGGTCGATCTGGTGCTCAGGCTGCAATCCGCGCTGCGCGCCCGGCTGGTGGCCGAGCGCCAGGTAACGCTCTATGAACGGATCGACCGGCCGCTGGTGCCGGTGGTCGCCGGCATGGAGCTGGCCGGGATCAAGGTCGATCGCGCCACCCTGGCGCGGCTGGCCCAGAATTTCGGCGAGCGGCTGCAGGTGCTGGAGGACGCGATCTTCGTCGCCGCCGGCCACCCGTTCAATATCGGTTCGCCCAAGCAGCTGGGCGACGTGCTGTTCGGCGAGATGGGGCTGCCGACGACGGCAGGGGCCAAGCTCAAGTCCGGCGGCTGGTCGACCCATGCCGATATCCTCGAACCGCTGGCGGCCCAGGGCTATGACGTTGCCCAGAAGGTGCTGGACTGGCGGGCGCTGTCGAAGCTGAAGAGCACCTATGCCGACTCTCTGGTGAACGAAATCCAGGGCGCGACCGGCCGGGTCCACACGTCTTACGCGCTGGCGGCGACCAATACCGGCCGCCTGTCCTCAATCGATCCCAATCTGCAGAACATCCCGGTGCGCACCGAGGATGGCCGCCTGATCCGCACCGCCTTCGTCGCCGATGAGGGCAATGTCCTGCTCTCGGTCGATTATTCGCAGATCGAGCTCAGGCTGGCGGCCGAGATCGCCGGGATCGGCGCGCTGAAGCAGGCCTTCCTGGACGGGGACGACATCCACGCGCTGACCGCGAGCCAGGTCTTCGGCATCCCGATGGCGGAGATGACGCGCGATATCCGCAACCGTGCCAAGGCGATCAATTTCGGCATCATCTATGGCATCTCAGGCTTCGGCCTGGGGCAGCAGCTGGGCGTCGGCGCGCGCGAGGCGGGCGAGTACATCAAGCAGTATCTCGAACGCTTCCATGAGCTGCGCGTCTATATGGACGAGACGAAATCCTTCGCCCGCGCCCACGGGTATGTGCTGACCTTGGCCGGCCGCAAATGCTACATGCCCGGCATCGGCAACAAGATCCCGTCGGTGCGGGCCGCGGCCGAGCGCCAGGCGGTCAATGCCCGTATCCAGGGCACCGCCGCCGACATCATGAAGCGCGCGATGATCCAGGTTGACCGGGCGCTCAGGGCCGCGCACTCCCCCGCCAGGATGTTGCTTTCGGTTCATGACGAACTCGTGTTCGAGGTGCCCGAAGCGGCCGCGCCTGAGGCGGCCGAGTTGGTGAAACGCGAAATGGAAGCCTCAGCCACCTTGGGCGTACCGCTGGTTGCCGAGGCGCATTGGGCCAAGAACTGGGCGGACGCACATTGACCGACGTCACCGAACAGCCGGCCCTCGAGCCTGTCGCAGAATGCCCGCGCTGCGGCAAGCCCGAGACGCTGTGCGTCTGCCAGGACATCCAGCCGATCGACAACAAGATCGCGCTGCTGGTCCTTCAGCATCCGCAGGAGCAGGACAAGGCGCTGGGCACCGCCCGGCTGACCGCGCTGCATTTCAGGAACGCGGTGTTCAAGACCGGCCTCTCCTGGCCCAGCCTCACCAAGGCGCTGGGCCGCACCGCCGATCCCAAGCGCTGGGCCACCCTCTATCTGGGCTCGGTCGACCCGGCGCTGGCCGCGCCCGGCTATCCGGTGGTCGCGCTCGACGCCAAGGGCAACAGGCTGCCGATCCAGGAAACGGCGCTGGCCGACATCGAGGGCGTGATCGTGCTGGACGGCACGTGGAGCCAGGCCAAGACCTTGTGGTGGCGCAACGCCTGGCTGCTGAAGTCCAAACGCGTGGTGCTGGCGCCCAGCCGCCCCTCGCTCTACGGCAAGCTCCGCCGCGAGCCGCGCCGCGAAGGGCTGTCGACCCTGGAATCCGTCGCCATGCTGCTGGCCCATCTGGAACACCGGCCCGAGATCGAGACGGCCTTGCACGAGACCTTCGGCAAGCTGCTCGACAAATACCGCGAGCATCCGCCGGTCGCCGCCGGCCTGCCCGGCGCCAAGGCCGGGCCGCGCCGGCGCTTCCACCGGCGGCATCGGTAGGCTGATCTATCTAGCGCGTCGTGACTTCACGTTTTCCGTGCTACGAGCACGAGCATGAAATTCGACGATATGAAATCGGTCGGTCACAACATCGCTGACTCAGTCGCGGGATGCAGCCTTCTAGTCGGTGTTTATGACCTCGATACTTTCGGCGAGGCGAGAAGGACACCGGAAGGGTTTATCCTCGTCGACTTTCTGGCAGGGACGGCGTCTGGCGGTTCAGAGGCTTTCCGGCATGCGATTGCTTTGTGTCCGCAGGCATTGGACCAGTTATGCGAGAAGCACGGCTTCTCGGCATCCGAGTTCAAGACACTCACCGCCCGATACGGCGTTGACCGCGTATATGGTGGGCACTTTACAGTGACCGTCGAAAACAATTTGGGGCGCCGTTCGAGCGAGCAGTACATCGGGATGCCTGGGAGACGGTTGAGGTCGCGTCACTAGCCGCTCGAACGGCGTGTCTCCTCACATCGCCTTGGCGTATTTGCCCCGGCCGAAGAACCGATCCATCGCCTCGGGCGTGGCGGCCTGGAAGGCCTTGCCGTCGTCGACGCGGATTTCGGCTTCCTTGGCGATCATGCGCTGGGCGGCGGGGCGTTCCGCGATGGCGGCGACCCAGCGGCCGAGATTGGGGAAGTCCTTGTAGTTGTCCAGCTTCAGCAGCTCATGGTTGCGCGCCCACGGCCAGGTCGCCATATCGGCGATCGAATATTCGTCGCCGGCCATGTAGGCGGCTTCGCCCAGCCGCTGGTCCAGCACGCCATAGAGGCGATGGATCTCGGTGAAATAGCGGGCGCGGGCATACTCATTGCCCTCCTGCGGCGCGGCGCGGGTGAAATGGACGAACTGCCCGGACATCGGGCCGACACCGCCCATCTGGAACATCAGCCACTGGATCACGGTGTGGCGCTGGCGCAGGTCGGCCGGCCAGAACTTGCCGCTCTTCTCCGCCAGATACATCAGGATCGCGCCGGATTCGAACACCGCGAACGGCTTGCCGCCAGGGCCATCCTGATCGACGATCGCCGGCACCCGCCCATTCGGATTCACCGCCCGGAACTCGGGCGTGTATTGCTCGCCCGCGATCATGTTGACGTGCTTGACGGTGTAGGCCAACCCCATCTCCTCCAGCCCCAAAACCACCTTGAGCACATTCGGGCTCGACATGCCGTAGAGATCGATCATCGCATTTCCCCTGTTGGTCGGTTGGCGGGGTTATAGCGGGCTGCTGTGTGATAAGGCCAGCAGGTAAACCGGCGGAGCGAGCCGATCGTTGAGTTCTCTATTAATTCGTTCTAAGTTCTTACCGCCCGATGTAAGGCCACCGTCTTGCTTCGGAGGCGGAACGTGAGATCGGGACATATGGGTGAATCACTTACGGTGCAGTGTTTCAGGAACGGCGAAATCGCCAAATTTCCGCGCGCGATCGCTTGGGATATCTTCGAGCCTTACGCTCGCCCCGCAGCATTCTCGGGATGGGATCTATCGTTTCCCGACGGATCACGGTGCCACTTGCATCTCGACGATGACAATGAGGTCGATGGATTTGGGATCAATCGTCCGTGCGGCAGCGTGTTCGCCTTAGTTTACTCGGTGCTTTCAAAAGTACCGGCAATCATGATCGTGAGTTCTGACGGGTTCTGCTGTGTCGCGGACGAAAAAGTCCTGGAGGGGATTCCTGACTGGCTACGGAAGGCTCTGCCTGTCCCGGTGATCGTCAGTAGCGGCCCGGATATAGGCAGTTACTTCGTGTCGGCGGAAGACCTGTACGGCCGATAACCTTATCCCTGAATATCCGCCGCGTGCTGCGTATCGTTATAGAGCTTCCCCCGGCAGATCTTCCCGTCCCGGAACACGAAGAGATAGTGGTAGGTGTTGCGGTAGACCTTGCCGTTGGTGAGCTCGGCATTGCCCTGGGCCTCGATCGCCACGCGGTCGCCTTCGGCGGTGACGCCGTGGACGGTGATCTGGGATGGGCTTTTGAACATGCCGGCGAAGGCGGCGGCCATTCCGGCGAAGACATCGTTGCCGAATTCGCCGCGGCCCGGCGCCCACCACACGGCGTCTTCGGTCGCCAGCGACAGGTCGGGGGCGCCGGCGCCCAGGGTCGCCACCATCTTCAGGGCCGTCGCCCGGTTTGCCTCTGTGCTCATGCCCTGTTCCTAGCCTGCCGCCCGGATCGGAACAACGACATTCGTTGTCCGTCCGCCGCGCCGGATTATAGTGTTCGCCGACAAGGCCGGGAGGGCAGGGGAAGATGAGATTCGCGTTTGCGGTCGCCGCGGTGCTGGCTGCCTTCGCCATGCCGGCGGCGGCCAGGGAATATGAGGCCTATATCGTTTCGGGCGCATCGCTGCTGGCCGGGCCGGCGGCGGACTATCCCGCGGTGGTCGGCGTCAGCCCGGGTGAGCCGGTCCATGTCTATGGCTGCCTGCCGGACTACACTTGGTGCGATGTGTCGTTCCAGGGCTATCGCGGCTGGTTCGACGGGCGGGAACTGGCCTATCCCTACAATGGCGTGCGGGTGACGCTGTCCGGCTTCGGCGGGCAGGTCGGCGTGCCGGTAGCCGTCTTTTCGCTGGACGATTACTGGGGGCGGTTCTATCGCGACCGTCCTTTCTATCGCGACCGTGCGCAATGGGCGGCGCGCGGAATGCCGGGTATCGGTGAACAGCGGGTGCATGGCCCCGTCCGCGAGCACGGCGAGCCGGGCCCCCATCTGCCGCCGACCCCGACCGTTCTGCCGCGCCCGCACCCCCCGCAGCCGCGACAGGATGCCGAGCCTCATTGACGGATCCGGTTGGTAGGCTGTTTACAGGAACGATGGACGCCGAACCCCGCCACCACCTTGCCTTGTCCTGGGACCGTATCCAGCAGGATTCCGCCACTCTGGCGGCAAAGCTCGGCGGCCAAGGGCAATGGCAGGGAATCGTCGCGGTGGCGCGTGGCGGGCTGGTGCCGGCGGCGCTCGTCGCCCGGGCGCTGGGCATCCGCACGGTCGAGACCGTGTCCGTCGCCACCTATCATGATGAGCGGCTCGGCGAACCCGAACTGCTGAAGCCGCCCAGCGCTGCCGGCGACGGGGCCGGCTGGCTGGTGATCGACGATCTGGTCGATACCGGCACCACGATGAAGATCATCCGCGCCCTGCTGCCCAGGGCCCATGTCGGCGTCCTCTACGCCAAGCCGGTCGGCCTGCCGCTGGCCGACAGCTTCGTCGCCCAGTTTCCGCAGGACAGCTGGATCGATTTCCCCTGGGAAATGGTGACCTCGCCCAGCGGCTAGTTCGCGGCTTTGGGCGGCTGCGCCAGCGTGAAATAGATCGCGGAATCGGCGTAATCGACATAGAGGTGCAGCTTGGAGATCACGTCCATGCCGACGATGATCTCAGGCTGGTCGGCGCGCATGTCGTTGATGTGGGAACCGATTTCCGGCGCGCCGCCCTTGCCGAAATCCATCGGTATCACGTCGAGCGCCGGATTGCGCAGCGTGATCGGGCCGAATTCCAGGCTCGCAAAGCGATGTCTGTGGCCCACGATATTGGCGGTCGAGGCGACACCGGTGATCGTAACCGTCGGATCGTCGCCCCCCTTGGTCTCGTCATAATCCAGCTTCGCCCGGGCCGTGGCGAGCCGGACCGCCGTATGATAGGCGCCGGTGTCCAGGATCCCGCGCAGGGGGTGGCCATCGACCGATACCGAGATATTGATGCGGGGTGTGCGGCCTCCACCGGTGCCGAACGGAAGCTTGAAATATTCATTGTCCCAATAGACGACCTTATCGGGGCAGTGATCGTGCAGATACAGATTGAACTTCCCTGCCGCGAGGTCGAATTCGAAATCGTACATGCCGAGAAAATCGGCGCCGAAAATGCCGCCCGGCCCACCATTCTGGCCGTCGCCCAAATTGCCGTCGACAAAGAAAGGCTGATTGCGGGCCACCAGCTGACCCAAACGGAGCGAAGGGACCGTCGCAACATAGGTCGTGGCCGCACCCGTGACGCCGTAGGATTCACCGCCTCGTGCCCGCACGCCCAGATTCAGGCGCGCCGCCAGCGCTCGTCCGATCAGCGAATAGGTGGCGCCGGTATCGATAACGAAACTCACCGGGGAATCGTCGGCCTGCGCATCGACGACGACCCGGTTGCCCACCAGATGCATCGGAAGCGATGCCGTCTGCTTCAGCGCGCAGCCTTGATCCGCCCCCGCCGGCTGGCTGAGGGCGATCGCCGCAGCTGCCGCAACGGCGCGCAATATCCAGCTTTTGGTCCTGCTCATCGGTCTTTGACTCTCAAGGGTCATTTTGCGGCACTATAGCCGCCGCGCGGAAAACGGCGAGATGAAAACAGGTCGTGGGCAGGATGGCTTGTCGCTCAATCGTGAAAGCGCTAACACACGCGCTTACCCCTCCACTCGATCGATTTTTCGCTCGCAACAGACGGATTTTTGAGACATGGCACGCAAGAAGATCGCCCTCGTCGGCGCCGGCCAGATCGGCGGCACCCTAGCCCTCCTCGCCGGCATGAAGGAGCTCGGCGACGTCACCCTCATCGACGTCGTCGAAGGCGTGCCCCAGGGCAAGGCCCTCGATATCGCCGAGGCCTCGCCGGTCGACGGCTTCAATGCCGGCTACACCGGCTCGAACGACTATGCCGACCTGAAGGGCGCCGATGTCGTGATCGTCACCGCCGGCATCCCGCGCAAGCCGGGCATGAGCCGCGACGACCTGATCGGCGTCAATACCGGCATCATCAAGACCGTCGGCACGGCCATCAAGGCCAACTGCCCGAACGCCTTCGTCATCGTCATCACCAACCCGCTCGACGTCATGGTCTGGGTGATGCGTGAGGTTTCCGGCTTGCCCGCCAACAAGGTCGTCGGCATGGCCGGCGTGCTGGACAGCGCCCGCTTCCGCTATTTCCTGTCGGAAGAGTTCGGCGTCTCGGTCCAGGACGTGACCGCCTTCGTGCTGGGCGGCCATGGCGACACGATGGTGCCGTCGGTGCGCTATTCCACCGTCGCCGGCATTCCGCTGCCCGACCTCGTGAAGATGGGCTGGACCACCCAGGAAAAGCTCGACCAGATCGTCCAGCGCACCCGTGACGGCGGCGCCGAGATCGTCAAGCACCTGAAGACCGGCTCGGCCTTCTACGCCCCGGCCGCCTCAGATCGCGATGGGGCCGAGAGCTATCTGCTGGACCAGAAGCGGGTTCTGCCCTGCGCCGCGCAGCTGACCGGCCAGTACGGTGTCGACGGCCTCTATGTCGGCGTGCCGGTCGTGCTGGGCGCCGGCGGCGTCGAGCGCATCGTCGAGATCGAGCTGAACGCGGCCGAGAAGGCGGACTTCGACAAGTCGGTCGCCGCCGTGAAGGAACTGGTCGCGGTGACCAAGGGCCTGATGGAAAAGGCCTGATCGCTTTAGGCTGGATGCTATGAAAGGGCCGCGTGCGTTCTGGTTTGCCTTGACGCTCGCGGCCCTTTTTTCTGGCGCCGCGGCCGCCCAGTCCTATGCCCACGGGCCTGGTGCCAATCCGAACCAGTCGCCGATCCCGGACAAATCGGCCTCGCCCCGGTCGATCGATCCGGAGGCGTACGATTCGATCGACCTTTATTCCCGGCTCTGTGTCTCGACGCGGGGCGACAAGGCGCGGGCGGTGGCGATCGTCGGCAACGGGGACAGCGCCATCGAGACGATGGACGCGCCGCTGCTGCGCGGTATGGAGGGCGGGCAGTCCGGCGGTATCGGCTGGATCATCCGCATGCCGCTGGGCGACCGCATCCTGCTGGAATTCCCCCCGGACGGCACCTGCATCGTCCGCGCGCCGCGGGTAAGAGCCTCCGAGATGGAGAACGCCTTCCGCAATCTGCTCGACCAGTTCTCGGCCAGCGGGCAGTTCGTGGTCCACCGCGTGGCCGACCAGGTCCAGTCCATCGATGCCCCCGCCGGAAAGCCCGGCGACCCGCATTCGCCCAAGCCGGGGGAGAAGATGAAGTTCCATGTGCTGGGCTATCGCATGACCCTGCCCGATTCCGACCGGCAGGCCGAGCTGGTGCTGGCGACCACGGACTCGCCGGCGGCCAATATCCAGGCGACGATCAGCTTCGTCGTGCTGCCCCAGGGCGTCGGAAAGCAGCCCGACTGAGGGGCTGAGCGGCGCGTCGGCGCGCCGATTCGGAGATTCTTCACGCTGCGAACCGTTTTTGCGATGCAACCGGGCCTGGAAGGGTTGCCACCACCGGCGATGGTGTTAGATTGCGCCCGCACCGGGGATTTCCCGGATTTTTTCCACAATTTCCGGCGTTTTTCATGAACGTACACGAATATCAAGCCAAGGCGCTGCTGCAGAAGTACGGCGTCGCGGTGCCGCGTGGCGGCGTTGCCTATACGGCGCAAGAGGCGGCTGAGGTCGCGACCGGGCTCGGTGGTCCGGTCTGGGTGGTCAAGGCGCAGATCCATGCGGGCGGCCGCGGCAAGGCCGGCGGCGTCAAGGTGGTGAAGTCGCTGGACGAGGTGTTCGCCCGCGCCGAGGACATGCTGGGCAAGGTGCTGGTCACCCACCAGACCGGTCCGGCCGGCCGCGAGGTGAAGCGCATCTATGTCG
>Ga0207694_10002821_pt1 | contig 14021 bp, 26 predicted proteins | sample KBSC34metaG_FD_184353 | JGI IMG/M metagenome (GOLD analysis project Ga0207694, IMG submission 184353) | Corn rhizosphere microbial communities from Kellogg Biological Station, Michigan, USA - KBS C3-4 metaG (SPAdes) (version 2) | ecosystem: Host-associated > Plants > Roots > Rhizosphere > Soil...
GACGGCGTTGTGTGGTGGCGCTTCCCCGGACGAGAGAACGACCAAAACTAGGACAAATCACGCTTCTCGCTTTCTGCCGCTCGCAACTGGCTGCAATGGGTCGCATCCAGACGGCCGGCTTCGGCCAATTCCGGCCAGTCGGCCAATCAAAATCGACTCTGAAAAGCGGCCATTCGCGGGCCGATGTGCAACCTTACGTTTGAGCTGAGCAGAGGGGGGACACGAGACGTATCAAAGCTCGTTGACGCATCGTGCTGAGCGCCAGGCCGACTCAAACAGCGCCTTCAAGATCGGAATGTTCACCCCGCACTGCGGCATTGCGGCTTGTGACTCGATCCATATTCCGTCCGGCAGCATGCCCCATTGGTCCTCTAGATGAGTTGCGCTGTACCGAAGCGTCTTGCCATCGGCGCGTATCTCTAGATAGCGATGCCAGGCACCCGTTGGGTCAATCTCAGAGTACGAAATATACTCCTCGACACCGATCGTATTTCTACTGGAGCAGTTGAGGCGGTAGATCATATCAGGGCCTCGCTACGACGCGGTTGAGTGAGCGGTCAGGGTTCGAGATACGGGAATCCCATCGATAACGCTTGAAGTAAGCGGCCGCTCCCGCCGAAGGTGTCAGGATACCGCAACCCGTCTCAGCGGTCCGCTTGAGCGAATAGTTAGGCCTCAAGCCAGGCGGGGATTGGCGACGAGCCAAACCAGCCCCAATCTTGTAGGACGTCGATGAACCCATTGCGATCATATGTGCCAGCGCCAAGGCAGGAAAAGCCGTAGCCAAGCAGCTTCGCAGCCTGGGCCTTCTCATCACTCCAGCGCTCCATGAGAAGCATTCCTCGCTCCGACCCAAAGTCGTGAACGAGGACGTCGAAGAGAAACTCGCCGTTTGGAGTTGAGAGCACGAATGGCGCAGTCACCCGCAGCCCGAGATCCGCTGCGGCCTTCCGCCACACATTACCAAGGGGCGATGTCATGAGGCCTAACGCTTGAGCTAAACGGCCGCAGCCGCGAAGAGTTGGAGTTTACCGTACGGATTCGCAGCGGTCTGCTTGAGCGAATAGTTAGGTGTTTGTTGCCGTGTTTCTAAGGCTAATCTTTCCTCAGCCAGACGGTTTGACTGCCTTCGGCAAGATCTTTAAGAACCAGTCTTTGCCTTGTTAGTTCGAGTACCTGCCATCTAAGGTTTGGCTTTTTCGCGACATGACGGGCAGCGTGCTGAACGACGACGCTGCCAATCGAGAATCGAGGTTGTGTAGTGTAGGTTCGCGCCACAATGGTATTGCCGTCAATACAGTAGGTGGTCTCAATGTTTTTTGCGTAGTCACTTAAGCTGTTGTTGCCGAAAGCAAGCCACCTCGCGTCGGTGTCGGAATGCCACGATTGTTGAAGCAGCGAATGATCAATACTGTCAGGAGTGTGGCAATCGCCAGCTGACACTTTGTACTCCCACTCAAGTGTCTCTTGAACACTCCAAGGATCTTTCACAGCGTAGGTATCAGAGTCGCTGCACGATGCAACAAAGACAGCCATAGCCGCGATGATTCCACGTAGCCTCATACAAAACACCTAACGCTTGAGGTAAGTGGCCGCTGCCACAGTGAGCGTCAGATTGCCGTGGCACGTCGCAGCGGTCCACTTGGCCGAATAGTTAGGCGTTCTTCTAGCTGAGGCAAAGCGCATGTTCGGCTCTCGCAAGCGCTTGAATAGCAGCCTCCACTGCCGCTTCTACCTTCGGCTCCAAAGATTGTTTCGCTGCGATTCGCAACTGCGTTGCGCTCTGCAAAAAGCTTTCCAACTCACGTTCGCAGCGGCTTTTTGCCCTCGTAGTGCGTGCGGCGATGGCTTGCTCTCTGAAAGCGTGCAAGCAGGCGCGAACTTCCTCAGTTTCCGTGCGAGGCAAGGAAGCTACAACTCCATCAATGAGCGAGACAATGACGCTACACCAGTCGCTAGTGTCCACAAAAACGCCTATCCTTACAGATCAAGCGCGCGCCGCGGAGCTTACGAATGCCAGAACCAAAGCGACTATGGTGAAATTCACTAATGTTCCCAGAATCGCTAGTGTTTTTTCCAGCTTAGTCTTTGCTAAAAGTGTACATACGATTCCCACAAGTAATCCAATACACCACATGATAATCGATGGGAATACGTAGTACTTGCTTACTATTTTTTCGCTAAAAACTGCACAAATGCCAAGGACGGCTAGCAAAAGTGGAATTAGTGATACATAAATTTTGGTGGCTTTCATATTCACATTTCCGATATTCGCCACACGCCGTAATAAAGCGCACCTTGAACAGCAATCAATGTGCGATGCGTGAAACTACTAGAGGCAGAAGCAACAGTAGATTTAATATTACTGACATTATCGACAATAATAGCTGCACAATCCCTCTCGATAGGACAGCAGCGACAACCCCTGCCGATGTTCCCATAAGCCAGAAAATTCCTATGAGGTTCGCGTATTGTTCAGCGTGCCGAACCAGTAGCTCCGCCCCCCAGCCGCCGATTGAAATAACGAGCGAAACGCAAAGAAAGGCGAACCAAAATGGTTGGCGTTTTACTTCAACCATCCAATTATTCATGTGTTTGCGGATTAAGAATTGGGATAGCAATCACTGTATGTGAACCAACGGTTCACATTTCCGATATTCGCCATACGCCGTCGCTTCCCTGGGTCATTCGCAATGGATAACGCTTGAGGTAAGTGGCCGCTGCCGCGCAGATACCGCAATCCATCACAGCGGTCCACTTGACCGAATAGTTAGGCTTCAATGGATTGCGACCTCTGAGAACTGACGCTGCAGATCAGAAGAGACGCCGCGCCATGTTGTATTTGCAGCGAGAACCAGCACGCAGCCCTGCTCGCGCGCTACCAAGACGATTTGTTGAAACCAGCGAGCATATGACCACTCGCGAGGTGGCGGAGAATAAAGGGACTTGCGTTGCTCGTCCCAGTGAACCTCCATCGCTTCGCGATAGACATACGGAAACGAATGAGAGGACGGTACGACGTGAAGGCGACCGGCCTCATCGATCTCGACGGAACGAATTACGTCTTGCTCCATTGAAGCCTAACGCTGAGTTAAGCGGCTGCCGCCGCCGACGTGCGATCTTAGCGCAGACCGACATCGGCAGTCCGCTTGAACGAATAGTTAGGCACGGTCTGCCTACACCTCAGACGCTCTGTCGGGTGCCCAGTACTTGACTGCGCGTTGCTCAAACAGGTCTTCTAGCTTCTCGACGCCATGCGCGACCTTGAACTCTCGCTCCGCTTCGGTAATTGGTAGTAGCCACAAGATGTGCACATGCCCTTGAGGAAACTTGCAGATTTCAAAGGCAGGTCCGTACGGATAGGGCACTGACACCAGCATTGCCGTGCAAGTGGAACGGGGAAGCCAAGGCTCTCCGACTGTAAGCGTGTGCCCCACTCCGAGCCCGTGTCCGAAATGATAGTGAGCAACCATCGCAAGCAATTCGACGCAGCGAGGATTGTCCTTTTCAGACATTAGGGCGAACTCTAGAGGGCCAGAATTCGGCTGGCTAACTCGGTGCGCTCCACTGGAGACATAGGTCCACAGCTGGCTCTTTGGTCCAGGGCTAATGCGATGAACCTTAAATCCTGGAAGAACATTCTCGATCGGGCCTTTTGGCCAGGAGACGAGATCAATCGAATGACCCTTGAAGAAACTGCGCAGGTGCCAAGCCAAAGCTGTAACTGCGCGATCCGAGTCCATTCTTGAGTGCCTAACGCTTGAGGTAAGTGGCCGCTGCCACAGTGGGCGTCAGATTACCGTGGCACGTCGCAGCGGTCCACTTGACCGAATAGTTAGGCACAACACACGAACGGACAACCAACGCTAAGCTTTACCGCTGCCTAGCACGTGCGATTACACCCAAGATAGCCCCACTGAGCATGCCAGCGATAAAAATGCCCGGGGCTATGTATTCTCGGTACACGCCCTCGAGAGGGCTGCAATAGTAGTCGCCGACGCCCCGCACGTGGCATTTGAAAGTATGAAACGTATCGGGCACTTTTGTCTTTGGGTCGCCCATGCCGACCCACGCAACAAAGTTGATGACCCACACAAGGACTAAGACGCGAATAAGCATTTGCGGGTGGCCTTACGTTGACGTGCCTTGTTGGGTCTAACGCTTGAGCTGAGCGGCCGCCGCCGCGGACGCTACGATCTTAACGCAGACCTACATCGGCAGTCCGCTTGAGCGAATTGTTAGACGGCAACGCGACTACTTGCAAGAACGGAGGCGCCAGACTTGGGAGGCACTAGCCGGGGGCGACGATACCCGACGCAGGACAAGATTATCGGCTGATGCTCTGACGATCAGAAATGATAGAGGCTTGTGAGTAACGTCAATGCTGTGGCCATCGATGAGACCATCCCGAAAGATGAGGATATCGTTCGATAGCTCGAGCTTGTATGTGCCGTTGAAGTCACCTGAGTACTCATCGCCCTTGATGTAGAACTCTACGGCCGGGTCATCGCAGCGACTCCACCATCCCCCTTGAATGTCCTTCAGGGAGTAGTGTCTCGCTGCAGCGGACGGGTCTGTGGCTAGCAAGGCGAGGAAGATGAATGGTCCGGTGTTCATGCCGCCTAACGCTTGAGGTAAGTGGCCGCTGCCACAGAGAGCGTCAGATTACCGCGCGAAATCGCAGCGGTCCACTTGACCGAATAGTTAGGCAACATGCTCGCGATAGACGATGGATTCAGCGAGATGCTGGAGCGCGACGACTTGCTCAAGCTCTTGGCCCGCCAACTCTGTGGCGAGCCGAACGCGAATGGCTTTGAAGCAAGTTGCTAACGCCGCCCATTCGTCAGTTAAGCCGCTCGCCCTCGGATAGCATGGCAATATTTGACGCAGCGGTCCAAGTGCACGCCGAGCACACCAGTTATCGATGAGCTGATCCATAACAGCATCGGCATTGGTGAGATCGATCTGCATGGTGCCTAACGCCTCAGTTAACGCGCCGCGCGGGGCGCTGGGTTATCACCGCGACACGTCACGGTCGCGTTGAACGAATAGTTAGGCATCGCGCTCAGCCGAGGCTATTACGCGAGCTTGCCAGGTTTTTAGCTCAGGAACTGAGGCAAGCAGAGACGAAATTTCGCGAATAGGAACTTGCACGGACTGGTTATTGACGTAAAACTCAAACCAGACCTCGCCGGTTGCTGGGTCTCCAGCGATTGACGCGAGCTGATGCACAAGCCCATCAATAGAAGTGCTGAGTTCGAGCTTGCAACCCTCGTCGGGGGCTGTCCAATCCGCGCGAACTTCGGGGCGAATAATGGGTTTCACCATTGATGCCTAACGCCTAAGCTAAGCGGCCGCTGCCGCCGGGAGTTCAGAATACCGCAAGCTGTCGCAGCGGTCCGCTTGAGCGAATAGTTAGACGCATGCTTTATTGTGCTTGAATTGGTAGCGCTTCAAGTAGCCGCTCTGGCACATCACTGCTACCAACGCCGACATCGTCTACGCAGCTATTCGCCGGAGCGAACAATCTGACCTTCTTACCCACCAACCCAGTGCACCCCTCGGGATGTTGAGCTTCGTAGAAGAACCAACGCTTGGCTTGAATGTGCTCGTTTGGCATCAATGGACCATCTTCGACGGCCTCACCGGGCTCACAAGCAACGGGGGTGAAGTGAGTGTTCTTGGCTCGAATGACGAGTCCAGGCGTCTTTCGCACTTGCATGGGAGCATGCGCCTCAGACGTGTGCTTACATTCCGCAATGACGAGATCGACTACGTAACACGCTGTTTGCGGGCAACTCATCCCGAATGCTTGTGGGAAGATCAGCGACATAGCTGTCACTATGTTCATGCGCCTAACGCTTGAGGTAAGTGGCCGCTGCCACAGTGAGCGTCAGGTTACCGTTATACGTCGCAGCGGTCCACTTGACCGATAGTTAGGCGCCGTTGGCCAAAAATCCTCTAATGGCCCACCGAAGTGCGAAATACAGCAGCGCGGGAATGGCGAAGGCCAACACGACGAACCAGAAAATTGCGACGCTAGGTATTGAACCAAAAAGGATTTGAGGCGTGGCAGCCAAGATGCGAATGCCGATAAATAAGATCCAAAGGCCCCAAAAGACGCAATACAGTCGCGTGAGCCCACGTTTCCAGTTCAGTTCCATCTGACTCTCCTTAGGTGCCTAACGCTTGAGCTAAGCGGCCGCTGCCGCGATGAGATTTAGTTTACACCGCGCCGACTCGCAGCGGCCGCTTGAGCGAATAGTTAGGCATGGGCAGCAATTTTTTGAAGCTAGAACGTAGTATGGAAAGAAATCCTTCACGCGCGCAACCGCTTGCCGAAAAGAAACACGATGATGCTATGGACCACTAAGCCGAGACCAAAAGCAGCAAGCATGGTGCGGTTATGCAGAAAAGATGAATCACCCAACAGGAAAAGTACCAAGCCAGGGGCTAGGTAGACTGCGAAGAGAACGCAACCAAAAATTAAAGAAACGGGAGCGCTCTCTCGGACAAAGGGAAAGCGCCATGCAGCAAATGCGAGTGCCAGCACGCTAGCCAGTGCATCAAGCCAGAGATCGGAGATGCTCATAAATGCCTAACGCTTGAGATAAGCGGCCGCTGCCGCGATGAGAATTAGTTTACACCGTGCCGATTCGCAGCGGTCCGCTTGAGCGAATAGTTATGCACCAAGTGCTCGCACTGTGATGCCATCACTCTCGCCGAGGAGTTCAAACCTGCCATCGGGTGATCGAATGACAATTTGCTCGATGCGTTCGTTACGCTCGTGTAGCGACACGCTTACGCCAGCCAGCGGACCAATACCTTGAATCGCCGATTGCGTCGGGTAGAGCACAGCTGAGTCGCGGGCAATTCGCTCCCAGGTACCGACGGCAAACAGACCCCGTCCAGAGTGCGAAACGGTGAGAAGAAACTTGCCGGACGGATCGAAGCCCATGGCAACAAGACCGCCCACGAGTAGATGAGTCTTTTCTTGGCGCATAACGCTTGAGATAAGCGGCCGCTACCGCGGGGGTAGTCAGGATACCGCAACCCGTCGTAGCGGTCCGCTTGAGCAAATAGTTAGCCACCGCTCGGTGCAGGGACCAACACATGGTCTTTGGGCGCGGGGTCGTCCCAGTACCTGAACCGCTCAAACGCTGGCGCCAAATCTAGCTGCACGGCAGCTAAGAATTGAGTGACATAGGCCAGCTTTTTACCATCAGGTGTGATGCATGCCGAGATCGGTGGTAGCTGAGCCTCAGCGATTTGGACGGACTTGCCGTCTGCGAGGCGGAGCAATACCCAACCACTTTGCTTCGGGTATTTTGAGTTGGCCGTGAAATATGCAATGTAGCCCGCTTCGCTTGCCCACTGCGCATTGGAGATTGGTGCCGCCGATCGAAGGATCGACTTCTTAGCTTCGGCAGTTGGAAGCGAGAGAACCCAGTCGTGACCCTCTTTCTCCACTATGACGCCAGGCGAGTCATGCTGCGACGGTTTACATGCAAGAGTAGCGAACTCGCTCGCCAGCTGAGCGAATCCCGAAATTGGTGCTGCAATGATGGCTATGGCCGCAACTAGGAAGCGCATGGACATGAGGTGGCTAACGCTTTTGGTAAGTGGCCGCTGCCACAGTGAGCGTCAGATTACCGCGCGACATCGCAGCGGTCCACTTGACCGAATAGTTAGGCATGGCTTGCTGAGTAGTATGCTGCGAGGTCTGCGAGGGCTAGACGGAAGCTGGGCTCAGGATATGCTTGAAGGGCAACAGTTTCAGCGTCGAATGCGTCGGGTGGCAGCCGTTCAAGATGAGAGAGACGAACCTGACGGTCTTGTAGGTGCGGCCCGGCGCCGAGTTTACTAACCGCAGATTCGAAGTGCGCCAGCGTTTGTTTTGCGCCAAGGCGAGCAAGGCCAGACAACACGAGAGTGCTCAAATCACCAGATGAGTTTGCAAAAAATTGACGAAGGCCGCCGTTCATAACCTCGCCCTCGAGCCAGAGCAAAGCAATAGACTCTTGCTCGTAGCGGGAAAGCACCTCAAAGCCGAATTTAGACCAGCGTTCTTCGAGCTTCGCGTGCGCTTGAGATTGCTGTGGCGTTTCTGCCATGCCTAACGCTTGAGGTAAGTGGCCGCTGCCACAGTGAGTGTCACGTTACCGCGCGACGTCGCAGCGGTCCACTTGACCGAATAGTTATGCGGCAACACCGAACAAACCGTGCTCTCTGGCGAACGCGGATAGTTTCTCATATAGCGCGTCCGGGTCTGACCAGAACTCCTTGTCCAGCGTCTCAAGTGCCTCGCGCTCTTTGATAGGGTGATTGGCCAAGTACTGGCGCCGAACTGGCGTGTGAAGGGGAACGTCGTCACTAGCGAACAGAATTTCTTTGGCCCGCCTCAGTAGCCTCAACGAACGCTGTGCTCCCAACTCGAGGAGGGTTTGCGATGCGACGATGAAGTACTCGCCAGAATGGTTGTGAAAAAACTGCTCGAAACCGCCGTTGTAGACTTCACCCAGAAGCACGTGCGCCGCGAAGTACTTCTTCTCTTGCGCGCGAAGCGCGGCGAAGCCGCCAGGACCATGAACGCGACTCACGAGTGCCTTCCAGAAAAGGCGCTCCGGGTCAGTGCGGTCGAGCTTGCGCTCCTTCTGGTAATACGCCTTGGATTGTTCGATCGCCTCTCGTGTACCCGTGCTGCACGGAAGGCATAAGCCGCCGGTCTTCTGTGCTGTGGTGGGGAGAATGAGTGTTTCGCACTTCGTGCAAGCAACTTTTTGCACAGCCTGTCCTTGCCGTATAACGCTTGAGGTAAGTGGCCGCTGCCACAGTGAGTGTCAGATTACCGTGGCACGTCGCAGCGGTCCACTTGACCGCATAGTTAGGCTTCATTTGGTGAAAACCTTGTTTACGACTTGACCCGTAGCAATGTCGAGCTCGCAGCTGTAGCCAGCAAAGTTGCCGACAACAAGCGGAGCTTCGGAGATGAAATTTGTGTAGGCATCTACTTGACCTTGACCGATGTCCTGGGCCCGCCAAAGCTCTAGCCCTGTTTTTGCTGAGTAAGCGAACAAGTTTCTACACGGCCCGAGCTGTGGAAAGGCCATGTAGTCGTAGATAACAAGAACCGTGTCTCCAACCTCATACGCTTCGAGCACCGGATACGAAGACGAAATAGATCCTCGCGAATGAACAATACGGCCAGATTCAACGGCAATTTGCATGAAGCCTAACGCTTGAGGTAAGTGGCCGCCGCCACAGTGAGCGTCAGACTACCCTGGGACGTCGCAGCGGTCCACTTGACCGAATAGTTAGGCGGCGCTGATTTGATGCGCAATGTCTTCGCCGTTACTAACGACGATGGGTTGGCCGAGGGCAGCAAGCATACCCTCAGGTAGGTGACTAGCGACGGCTGGATTGAGAAGCAACGGACCACGGCCGCCGGGGAAATACAGCACAGTGTTACCAACCGCCAGAAGCTCAGCGATGCCCCGCCAAAGCAGATGATTGCCGCATGGACGGACAACGGTAATGTTGTGAATATGCTCCGTGAGGTGCGCAAGCGGCGACAACATGAGCGCACACGATTCACTCGGCCCGTAGGTTAGTTGCCAATAGTCATGCTCTGGCTCTGACAAGGCACCTTGAAATGCGTTGCGAACAGCGCTGCGAGCTACGCCGGCAGGCTCGCCATTCTTGAAAGACTGAATATACAGATCGAAGCTCACAAGCCGCCTAACGCTGAGGTAAGCGGCTGCCGCCGCGATGTGTTGCAGTCTAGTGCAGACCGACGCCGGCAGTCCGCTTGAGCAAATAGTTAGCTTATGAGATTGAGATCATGTGTTGGTTAACGACAACCCAGACCCCTTTACGTAGCTCTAGGTCAAAGCGATATTGCGCCGCGCTCAAATTTGCTTCGTAGTAGCTACCTTCTAGATAAGCCTGAGTGGCGGAGTACAAGTAGGATTTACCTACCGAAAGAACTATGACGCGTTCACCGGTTGCGGGTAGAACTGCTTCTTGCATGTGGCCTACTTTGCGGTGCGATGAGCAGGAGAACGCTGGATGTGACGTTGTTGAAAGATGTTGTATGAAAGAGGGGTCGGGATCTGTGTCACCGGGCATGCAAAGCGCAACACCTCTTGTGTTTGACATATTTGCAGATGCGTTATGTTCAATTAGTGACTGAAATACTGCTGCATAAATTTCAGATTCCGCTTGGGCTGAAGGCCGAATGGGGTATGGCGAGGCACAAGCTGTGACAGCTGCAGCAAGGAAAAGAGCGACGACTGTTCTCATAGGCTAACTTGTTTTATCAAGATTTTTGTAGTTAACCGGATAACCAGACAAAAATCTAGATAACGCAAGTTTTCCCTAAATATCAATACCTTAAAAATTTCGTCTCAATCTGTCGCGAGACAATTTTGTCACAATCCAGCGCTGAACGGCATGGGATAGTGGTCTGAATGCCCCAATTGGCCGCTGGCAGACCTTCGACAAGTCGCACGAGAAGGATCGGTGGGAGTGCCGGCGCGGTTGGCAGGCGAAGCTCGCGGCGTGCGAGCCCAATGGGTGCTTTGCGCCGCAACTCGGCCACACCCTCAAGCAAAGCCGCGACTACCCGAAAAAAAAAGGCTCCCAGCGCGGGAGCCTTTTCTTGACGCGAAACGAATCTCTTGCCCCAAACGCACTAGGGGTCGTTATTGCAAGGGACTTGAGTCTTGGCGCCCGTGTCAGGATCGACCAAGTAGCAGGTGAAGATGTATCCACCGCCGCCACCACCACTGCCACCGCCGCCAGAGCCGAGGCCAGTGTTGCCGCCGCCTGCCGCACCTCCACTGCCATAGAGTTGCGAGTTCTGACCGTTTGGACAAACGGCGGTCCCGTTCGCCGTGTACTGCGTTCCAACGACGGTAGCGTTCGACTCCGGATCGGTTCTACCTGGAAGATGGAAGTAGTCTTCCTTGGAACCGTCCGTATAGGTAATAGTGATTACAGCGGCAGTTCCACTAGCGATAGCTGCGCCTCCGGCAATCGCCCCAAGTTTGTTGATGAGCGCAACAGCATAACCTCGCGCGTAGGCGGCCAACTTCGCTTCATATTCACTTGTGACTGTTAGTCCCTGACCGACTGCACCCAAATCACTAGCGTTCACCTTAAACGTTTGGGCACCGCTGTTTTCCACAGCTTTTGTGACTACATTGTTGTCGATGTTGCTACAGGTCTGCGCAAGCGCCGCCTGTTGCGTAAACGACAAAGCAAGTAACAGAACAAATGCAAAAACAGTTTTCATACCTATTCTCCATTAGGTTCAATACAAAGCATTCAAATCGCCTTGCTGTAGCGCTCCCACTAACGCTACCTCCTCTTTCACAATTTCATTGAACTGAACAGGGGGAAGCAAATCCCTGTAGACATCTTCTAGTGACGCGTACCCGCAGAACCCCGAACTCAAACAGATACTTTTCAGCATTGTTCCGCCAGACGAACAGTCCGCCCCGAAACTGCAAGAAGCGAGCTGCCATACGTACACCGACGATGGTGTACCGGAATATTTTCCGTACGTGGCCGCTTGGTCTGAACCAACCGTAGCCATAACGCTCCCGAGTTTCGCCATCGCATCTCCATCCTTGGCGGCCACGATGTCTTTGATGACGCCTTGTACGTCACCCTGTTTGACGTTGGCGTTCTTCATCGGATCAATCGTTGATACCTTGCTAGACAAGTCGCCCTCGCTAGCCGCCAAGTCCGACCAGGATTTCAATGTCCCCGGAGAGGGCTTGTTAGCGTTTAGAGTTGCACAGCGCGCGGCTTGCGCCCGAAGCGCGGCTTGGAAAGCGCTCAATCTCGCAGAATCGGTAATCCCCTTTCCAATCGTGGTCGACATAAAGTCGACGTAGGAATTTCCGTCGGCGCCGACGGTGGCGCACTCGGCATAAGCTGATGCGATGAGCTGTGCCGCCTTCCCGTTACCAGTCTTAGCGGCTGCCGTGTTTTCGGAAATAAAGTTCGACAGATCGACGGATTTCGCGAACTTGTCCGCGATGCTGTTCGGCACGACCTTCGGTGCAGCTAGAGCGTGTTCGGCGTTGACCTTGGGGACATCTTCGCGTGGAGCAGAAACCTGCTTCCCGGCATCAGCCGCAACTACTGCGGTTGCCGGCTTTCCCTGCTGGCGAAATTTCCATCCAACAACTAGCACAGCAGCCAATGCAACTAGGGCAATGACTATTGCAACTACAGGTTTCTTAATCATAGATGGCAACCTTTTCCCTAAGTGGTCATATTCAAGCTATCAAGCGGGAATTTGGGGGTCAAGTCGAGTAGGAAAATACTTACAAGATGAGTCGAACAATTGCTACATGTCGAGCTGAACGATTCTTACAAGAATGAGGTAAGAAAAATGCGGAGCCCGATGACACCACCTGTAGAAACCTACAGTTGACACCATCGCTGGATTTTGCGTTATCGACGTATTGTCTCTTGCAAGCTATCGCGATCACCGGAGATTGGCCGATCGATCGCCAGACTTACGACCTTCGTCACGCCGCTTCCCTCGCCTCGTCCCGCGACAACGCCGCGGCGACCTGATTGGCAGCCACGATCTCCTTCGCCGCAGCGAGCTCGAACGTCCACTGATAGACCGGCCGCCAGGTGCGGACGTACGCCGAGGCGTCGTTGCGCTGATCGCCGTAGCCATCGGTAAAGACGCGAAGCTTGTCGATGCAGCGCGCCCGCCAGACATCAAGCGCGGGTTCCTTGCCCGTGGCTGCGCACGCCGGGCACGCCTTCGTCAGCGCGCTGTACTGAACGTGGCCACGTCCCTTGCACTCGTCGCAGATCGCTCCGTTCGAAAGCTCTGTGAGCACCGCGGCGCACACCTTGGCGTACACCGCAGGCTCGCCTGGCCAGCGCCGCGCGCGTGCGACATCGCGGCGATCGCGCAACCTTGCGACCGCCTTTCGATCGTCCGCCGAAACCTGGAGTCTTGCCGAGGTTTCGCATTCCGCAACATGCAGGTCAAGCGCAGCGATACTGTACGCTCGCGCACGCTCGCCGAATTCGCGCAGCACTTCGGCTCGAAGATGCCGCAGAATGTCGGCACGCGCGAGCCGCGCTAGCTCCGGTGCCCAGATCGCGCAGAACACTTCGCGCGCTAGCTCGTCGCGGACATACGCCAGCGACCACGCGATGTCCTGAGGCGTGAATTCGGGGATCCCGCCGCGCCCGGTGTCGAACCGAACCGTCGATGCGTTGAGGCGCGCCATCAGCTTGCGTGGATTCATTGCCTACCCCTTATGCGCGGTATAGATGATCGAGCGAAGCGGGCCGTTGCGACGGCCCTTGTCCGCGCCGCGCCGGCTCGCTGCCGCGGAATCGAAGGTCAGCATGGCGCGGCGCGTGTTCCGGCCGGCGGCCAAGTGGTTCCAAACCGTCTTTTTCGGCAGCACCGGCACCATTGCGCAGATTTCGGGCATCGTGAGCATCTGGCCTTCGAATTCGTAAAGTTTTTTTGCGTAGTTCATGCGGCCTTTGCCTCCGCAGCTTCCACGTGCGCCGCGCCCGGCCGCGACCACTCCGGATACTGCCGCATCGCCGGCGACCCGCCCTTGCGGCCGTTGCGCGACTTTGCAGCGCCGACGTCGAACGCGAGCAACGCCTGGCGCGTGTTGCGGCCGGCGCGGAGATGCCGACGAATCGTGCCATCGCACATGCAAGGCACGATCGCCTGGATTTCTTTCACCGTGCGCATCTCGCCTTCGAACAAAAATTTCGCTGGTATGTGCATTCGATCCTCCTACGCCGCTTTCGACTCAATCATCACTTGCACGGCAAATTTTCCGCGCCCGCATTTTTCCTGCGCATACCGCCACTCGACGCGCTTGTCGCGATCGTCGATCTCGAACGAGTCCGCGACGCCGTCGCGAACCGCTTTCAGCGCGCTGCGAAGGTTGTCGTCGTCCAACTCGTTGTGAGCAACGCGCGTCAGCGTGACAACGCACGGCAGACTGGCGTGC
>Ga0207694_10002825_pt1 | contig 14012 bp, 10 predicted proteins | sample KBSC34metaG_FD_184353 | JGI IMG/M metagenome (GOLD analysis project Ga0207694, IMG submission 184353) | Corn rhizosphere microbial communities from Kellogg Biological Station, Michigan, USA - KBS C3-4 metaG (SPAdes) (version 2) | ecosystem: Host-associated > Plants > Roots > Rhizosphere > Soil...
GCCATCGCAGCGCCTGTCGGTACCGTTCCGCGCGCGGCCGGTCGACGTGTACCGCGCGCTGCGCGCCTTGAATCCGTCGCCGTACATGTACTTCCTCGATGTCGGCAGCACGCAGATCGTCGGCTCGTCGCCGGAAATCCTGGTGCGCCTGAAGAACAAGAAGGTCGTGCTGCGGCCAATCGCCGGCACGCGCCCGCGCGGCAAGACGCGTGAACTCGATCAGGCACTGGAAGCGGAACTCCTCGCCGATCCGAAGGAACGCGCCGAACACCTGATGCTGATCGACCTCGGCCGCAACGATGTCGGCCGCGTGGCGAAAACCGGCAGCGTCGCGCTCACCGAAAGCTTCGTCATCGAGCGCTACTCGCACGTTATGCACATCGTCTCGCAGGTCGAAGGCGACCTGCGCGACGGCCTGTCCTACATGGATGTGCTCAAGGCGACCTTCCCCGCCGGCACGGTATCGGGCGCGCCGAAAATCCGCGCGCTGGAAATCATCCAGGAACTCGAACCGCACAAACGCAACATCTACGCCGGCGCGATCGGCTATATCGGCTGGAACGGCGACGCCGACACCGCGATCGCAATCCGCACCGCCGTGATCCAGGACGGACGTCTGCACGTGCAGGCCGGCGGCGGCATCGTCTACGACTCCGATCCGCATGCGGAGTGGGAGGAGACGATGAACAAGGGACGGGCGTTGTTCAGGGCGGTGGCGCAGGCGGCGGGGGGGCTGTGATGCGCTTCTTGTGTGGAAGCCCTTGATGATGGCGGTAAGCGCGCTGCGAGCTCCGTCGTTCAAGCTTCGCAAATCCGCCACTGCCGTGATTTCGGATGACGGCTCTCACCTGGTCCAAATCGCGCAACGCGTAGTTGTCTGGGACGTGCCGGCGCGCAGGGTGCTCGCGCAGATCAAGGTAATGCGCAACGAATGGCACGTCGCCATCTCACCGGACAACAGCGTGATCGCGGTGAAAGGAGAGAACGGCGAGCTGGTGTTTTGCCGCAGCTCAACCGGAGACATCATTTCACAAACGCCGTTGAGCGACCGGCGCGATACCGGAGGCTGTCCGCAATTCAGCCACGATGGCCGATTTCTATTCGATGGTTCATGGAACGGGATGCTGCGCGTTTGGGAGGTAGCCTCGGCAAACAAGATTGCCGAAGTTGAATTTCACGGTTACATGATCACGTCGATCGTAGTGGCGCGCGCCGCGGGAACGTTCTTTGCGGCATTGAACAAGATCGGCGACGGCAAAGGTGGAAGCCGGATCGTTCGATTCGCAACGGCGGGCCTCGATCGGGTCGGCGAGGTCGAGCCGCTAAACGCGCAACAATGCCAACGGCTTGGCCGGCGGCACATCGAGGGCATCGCCGTCGATGCCCACGCGAATTTTCTGGTGCTGGTCCTGAACGGTGGCACGCTCGAAGCCCCCGCAACGATCGAATCGCTGAATCTCCAGTCGAATACCGCGGCCAGCGCCGCATTGCCATCGCCGCTACACCATGTTCGTGGCCTTGCCTGTGGCGATGACGGCGTCTGCGTGGCGGCAGTACACGAAAGCACACCCGGCCTGTCGTTCAAGGATTTCGCCGAGCGAAGGCATTCGGGCGAATACAGCCATTTGCATTTTTACTCGACGGCCTCGATGACGCCGCTTGCACGCTGGTTCTGGCGCGACGCGTGGATGCTCAACTTTTCGCATGCGACGGGTGGCCTGGCCGTGGCCAGCCGCGACGAGCCCGGTGCGTACCTTGCCGACTTGAGCGCCGACGAACTGCACGTTCACGCGCGCGCCAGGCCGATGGCAACCTGAAACGCCACCCTCACCCAACCCTCTCCCGCCAGCGGGAGAGGGGACGACTACAGAGGCGCTTCGGATAGCGAACAACCCGCGCGCCGCTATTTTGAAATCAACAGCAGCAACGACTGCCCACACTGGTTGTAGCCGGTGCCACCTCCGCCGATGAAGGCTTCGCTGCCTGGCGACACAAACGTATTCGCCCCGTCATTCCAGTTGCACGTATCGGTGACCCGATACCAACTCGTGCCGGTCGGTGGCGGCGGCAAGGTGAAGTTCACGTTGCCGGACCAGCCGTTGAAGGCGACATACATCGAATTCGCGTCGGCGAAATCCGTGCCCTTCAGCGTATAAGCAATCGCATAATTGCTGGTGTTGTTCCAGTACGTGTTGTCGGCGACCGCACCGCTCGGCTGATACCAGACGACTTCACTGCCCGTGTACCAGTTGACTGGGCGCAGCGCCGGGTGCGCCTTGCGGAAGGCGATCAGGCGTTGTGCAAATGTATAGAAATTCGTCTGGTCGGTGGTCCAGCTGTAGTTGAGCCAGTTGCCGGACGAGTCGAGGTTGTAGGCGTTGTTGTTGCACTGGAGCGAGCGCAGATGCTCGTCGCCGCCCTGCAGCAGCGGCGTGCCAGCCGACAGCATCACGTAGGCGAGTCCGGTGCGCGCGGCGCGGCGCTGGTCGGCGGCAACGCTGCCCTGATCCCAGCTGTAGTTCGTCGAGGTGCCGCCATCCGAAGGGCCCCACGGCCACGGCTGATTGTTGTTCGAGCCGTTGCACGAATAGACGTCCTTCAGCGTCATGCCGTCGTGCACGTCGATGAAGTTCGTCGAGTTCCACGGCGCGCGGCCGTTGCCCTGGAACAGATTCGAGGAACTGGAGAAATCGTTGGCGTCCTGGGTGATGCGGATCGTCATCTGGCCGAGTTCGTTCTGCGCCTGGCGCACGCTGTCGCGGAACAAACCGTTCCATTCCGACCAGCCGACCGGAAACGCGCCGAGCTGATACGCACCAATGCCCGACGCGGCCCAGGGCTCCGCGAACAGATCCACGCCGCTGCCGCCACCGGCGGGACGCACGGTGAACTCCTGCAGGATGCGGTTGATTGCGACATTCGGATCGGCGGCGTTGAAGTTGTAGCAACCGTTCGTGCAGGTATTGCCGAGCACGGCAGCCAGATCGAAGCGAAAGCCGTCGACACCCAGCGTGGTCGACCAGTAGGCCAGCGAATCGACGATGAGATTTTGCGCCACCGTGTTGTAGGTGTTGTAGTTCGCGCCCGTGCCGGTGTTGTCGTAGAAATACTGGTTGCCGGAGGCGAGCTCGTAATAGGTCTTGTTGTCGAGGCCGCGCCAGGACGTGATTGAGGCGGTCGACGGATCGGTGCCGCTCCAGGTGCCGCCTTCGGAAGTATGGTTGTAGACCACGTCGAGGTATACCTTGATGCCCGCGTTGTGGAACGCCTGCACCATCGCCTGGAATTCCGCGGTCGGGCCGCCGGCCGCCTTGTTGGACGAATAGCGGCGATCCGGCGCGAAATAGTCCTCCGTCATGTAGCCCCAGTAGTTCTGGCCGACATCGGAGTTCGGCGTCACGTCGTTGGCGTCGTTCTGCGTCTCCTGCACCGGCAGGAATTCCACCGCGGTGACGCCGAGACTGGCGAGATAGCTTGCCTTCATGCCGGCGCCCTTGTAGGTGCCGCGATACGCCGCCGCAATGCTCGTGTCCTGGGCGGTGAAGCCGCGCACGTGTACTTCGTAAATCACATCGTCTTTCTGCGCGCGCGTCGGCTTGCTGCCGGTGCTCTGCGTGCTTGGCGCAAGCACGATGCCCTTCGACGCGTACTTGCCGCTGTCGATATTGCGGTAGCCGGTGCCGGTCGCGAATTTGGTCGCGTCCTGATTCGATGCGTTGAGCGGATCCTGGCTCACTTCGCGCGCATAAGGATCGAGCAGCAGCTTGTTTGGATTGAAGCGGTTGCCGTTCGCATCGACATCCGCAACGAAACCCACCGCGGAACCCCTGGTCCAGCTGGAACTGTAGGTCCAGTTCGGCCCCCACGCGCGATAGCCGTAATAGATCGCGCCGCTGATGCCTGACAAACGCAGCGACGACACCGGCACCGTCGCCTGCCACACGCCACCGCCCTGCGCGCTCAGCACGTACACGGCCGACTCATTCGCGCCGTAACCGCTCGCGTACAGATCTACTTCGATACGCGTGGCCGTCGAAGAGTAGACGCGAAATGTGATGCTGGTCTGCGCGCCGTTGAAGCTCGCGCCGAGATTCATGCTGTTGATGGCCGCGTCAGCCGGCAGCATCACGACCGCACAAAGACAGAACAAGACAACGCCGAGAAATTTCGAACTCATGCTGTATGCCTCCCTGGTCTCGCTGGAGAATCCCCTGAAAGCCCGGCCCCGCTCCGAGCGCTGTGCATCGTATGAATGATCGCGCTGCAACAACCAGAGGGTGCATACGTATTCACCTCACGCTGCTTTTTTTTTGCGCTGGCGCGCGACTGTTGGCCGTCGCGTTTTGTTGTCTGCGCTACGCGCATGGAATGCTTCCGCTTCTCTTCTGGCGCGCGGCCAACTCTCAATGTGCCCAGAGTTCCGCTGTCCTTCGAGCATGGCGTAAAGTCCTGGACAAGCCAGCTCCATTGCTTCGGCTCCATATCGAGGGAGTCACTTGGCGGCATACCTGTTCTGGCAACAATTAGTCAGATCGGGAGGGTGCACGACATCTCAACCCTAGAAAGCGTTTTCCCTTGGAAGCTCAGATTCTAGAAGGTGTTTCTTTGGTGACTTTCTTTGCACCAGCAAAGAAAGTTACCCGCTGGCCGAAGGACAGTGGAAGCTCTTTCTTTCTCCGCCCAAGCGCAGCGTCAACCCGACAGCAAAGAAAGTTACCCGCTGGCCGAAGGACAGTGGAAGCCCTGGCTTTGGGAGGAGTGGAAGCTTGCTTCCAAGCGACGGAGCAACCTGAAGCGCCACCCTCACCCAACCCTCTCCCGCCAGCGGGAGAGGGGCCAACAACGCGGCCATCGGCACGCCAGAAGAGCACGCAGGCCAGCGAAGTTGGATACAATCCGAAACGAGCCAAAGAAAGCCAGCGCGAGCGTCCCCGTCATGATTGTGATGATCGACAACTACGACAGCTTCACCTACAACCTCGTTCAGTATCTGGGCGAGCTCGGTGAGGACGTGCGCGTGATGCGCAACGACGAGTTGTCGGTCGAGCAGATCCGCAAGCTCAATCCCGCGCGCATCGTGATCTCGCCGGGACCGGGCACGCCGGATCAGGCGGGCGTGTCGCTGGCGCTGATCGAAAAGCTCGGCGGGCAGATTCCGATCCTTGGCGTATGCCTCGGCCACCAGAGTATCGGGCAGGTGTTTGGCGGCCGGGTGATTCGCGCCGACCGCATCATGCACGGCAAGACGTCGCCGATCCACCACGCCGGCAAGGGCGTGTTTGCCGGGCTGCCGAATCCGTTCGAGGCGACGCGCTACCATTCGCTGATTGTGGAAAAATCCACTTTGCCGCGTGAACTCGAAATCACCGCGTGGACCCAGGACGAGCGCGGCGAAGTCGACGAGATCATGGGTCTGCGCCATCGCTCGCTGGCGATCGAGGGCGTGCAGTTCCACCCGGAATCCATCCTGACCCAGCACGGCCACGACCTGCTGCGCAATTTCCTGCATGTGCAGCGGCTGGCCGCGTAGCTCATGCCGATCACTCCCCAGCAGGCGCTGCAGCGCACGATCGAGCACCGCGAGATTTTCCAGGACGAGATGATCGACCTGATGCGCCAGATCATGCGCGGCGAAGTGTCCGCGCCGATGGTCGCGGCGATTCTCGCCGGGCTGCGCGTGAAAAAGGAAACGGTCGGCGAGATTGCCGCGGCGGCGAGCGTGATGCGCGAGATGTCGGCGCGCGTGCATGGTCCGCTGTACGACCACTTCGTCGACATCGTCGGCACCGGCGGCGACGGCACCAACACGTTCAACATCTCCACCGCCTCGATGTTCGTGGCCGCCGCCGGCGGCGCGCGCGTGGCCAAGCACGGCAATCGCAGCGTGTCGTCGAAGTCCGGCAGCGCCGATGTGCTCGAGGCGCTTGGCGTGGATCGACCTGGGGCGCCGGAGCAAGTCGCGCGCTGCCTCGAGGACACCGGCATCGGCTTCATGTTCGCGCCGATCCATCATCCGGCAATGAAGATGGTCGCGCCGGTGCGCAAGGAAATGGGCGTGCGCACGCTGTTCAATATTCTCGGTCCGCTGACCAATCCGGCCGGCGCGCCGAACATCCTGATGGGCGTGTTCCATCAGGATCTGGTCGGCATCCAGGTGCGCGCGCTGCAGCGCCTCGGCGCGAACCGCGCGCTGGTGGTGTGGGGCCGCGACGGCATGGACGAGATCACACTGGCCGACACAACCCTGGTTGGCGAGTTGAACGGCGACGAAGTCAGCGAGTACGAATTCGATCCACGCGACCTGGGCTTTGCGCGCAGCGGCGCCGAGGCGCTGCGCGTCGACAATGCGCAGGAATCGCGGACTCGCGTGCTCGAAGCACTCGACAACAAGCCCGGCGTAGTGCGCGACATCGTGCTGCTGAATGCCGGCGCGGCGCTGTATGCGGCCGGCGTTGCCGACTCGATCCGCGCCGGTGTCGAGAAGGCGCGCGAAGCAGTCGCCAGCGGCGCGGCGCGCGCCAAACTCGATCAATTCGCGGCCGCGACGCGGCGCATTTCAGGGCGCTGAGTGAGCGACATCCTGCAAAGAATCCTCGCGCGCAAGGCCGAAGAAGTGGCCGAGCGCAGCACGCGCGTGCCGTTGGCGCGGCTCGATGCGCATTTGCGCGAAGCATCGCCAGCACGCGGTTTTCGCGCCGCGCTGCAGACGAAGATTGCTGCCGGCGATGCGGCAGTGATTGCCGAAGTGAAGAAAGCAAGTCCGAGCAAGGGCGTGATGCGCGCAGATTTCCGCCCGGCGGATATTGCGCGCAGCTATGCGGCGGGTGGCGCAGCCTGCCTGTCGGTGCTGACCGATGTGGATTTTTTCCAGGGCGCCGACGCGTATCTGCAGCAGGCCCGCGCCGCGTGCGCGCTGCCGGTGTTGCGCAAGGATTTCGTGATCGATGCGTATCAGATCCATGAGGCACGCGCGCTCGGCGCCGACTGCATCCTGCTGATCGTCGCGGCGCTCGACGACGAGCAACTGGCGGATTTTTCCACGCTGGCGCACAAGCTCGGCATGGATGTGCTGGTCGAGGCGCACGATGCGCACGAACTGGAGCGCGCACTGGCCACACCGGCGGGCCTGATCGGCATCAACAACCGCAACCTGCGTACCTTCGATACGTCGCTCGACACCACGTTGGCACTGCGCGGCCGCGTGCCCGCGGATCGCCTGCTGGTCACCGAGTCCGGCATCCATGCGCCGGCCGACGTGGCGCGCATGCGCGCGGCCGGTGTGCACGCCTTTCTGGTCGGCGAAGCGTTCATGCGCGCCGCCGACCCCGGCGCGGAATTGCGGCGGTTGTTTGCGTGAGCGAAACACCGCAAACCGACGCGTCCGACAAAGCAGCACCGGTCGTACTTTTCGATTTCGACGGCGTGCTGTATCGCGGCGACTCGTTCACCGAACTGATGCAGGATCACTTGCGGCGGCAGTGGTGGCGGGTCGTGCTGGCGCTGCCGCTGTTGCTGCTCGTCGCGCCGTTCGCCGCATGGCGACGCACGCGCCGGCGCGCCGTGCGCTTCGTCGTGCACATGGCCTTCCTCGGCATCTCGCAAGATCGCTACCGGCAAATGGCGCAGGAGTTCGGCCGCAGTCTGGGCGCCGACGCGGCACGCTTCATCGAAGGCGGCCTGCAGGCGATCAAGCGGCACGTCGACAGCGGCGCGCGCGTGGTCGTGATCAGCGGCTGCGAGGAAACGCTGCTGCGCGCGATCCTCGACGAACTCGGTCTGCGCGATATCGAGTTGATCGCGTCACGTTTCGTTGCCGGGCGTTTCGGCATGCGCGTCGGCGTGCATACCTTCGGCCCGGAGAAAGTGCGCCAGCTGGCCGAGCGCGGCATTCATCCGCCGTGGGACATTGCCTACAGCGATTCCTCGACCGATGCGCCCATGCTGGTGGCGGCGCGTTCGTCCGTCCTGGTCAACGCCAGGCCGGCCACGCGCAAGCGCCTGGTCGAGAAGCTCGGCCGTGAGCCGGATCAGGATGTGAGGTGGGAGTAGCGGGAGAGCAGCGAAACGGCGATGGCGTTCGCCGGTAACAAGACAAACTTCCCCGTCAACTTGCTCGCCGCTCGCCTTATTCCCTGAACTCGCAAGAAGATCGCGCTGGCCTCAGCATAGGAAACGTTCGTGCTGAGGTACGACCGCAGGGACTTCCTGCGGTCGTACCTCAGGGCGAACGGACCATGAGTTGCGATGTGCGCTGTATGGGCCGCGTTTGCCCTGCCCTTCCTCAGCTCTTGCACTTCCGCATTTTCCGCGATACGTTAGCACTAACGTAAGTACTGACGGATATGCGCATGTTCCTGCAATCGCAAGGCGAGCTGGCGCTCGGCAGCCGTTTCAAGGCCTTGAGCGAAAGCCTCTATACGATCGCCAACGCCAGCTACCGAGCCGCTGGCATCGATCTCGACGCGCACTGGTTTCCGGTGTTGCGCTACCTGCAGGTGAAAGGTCCGGCCGGGGTAAGCGCGATTGCCAGTGCGATCGGCCAGACGCATTCGGCGGTCAGCCAGCTCGCCACGAAGCTGCAGCGCGCCGGCTGGATCACGCGCCGCGGCGATCGCGGCGACGCGCGCCGCAGCGTGCTGGATCTGAGCGCTGAGGGCGAGCGCCGCCTCGCCGGGATGGGGCCGATCTGGTACGCGATCCGACGTGCCGCTGCGGCGGCCGTGGCGCGCAGCGGCGGCCCCCTCATGGGCGCTCTCTCGAAGCTTGAAGCGGACATCAATAGCGGCCGCGTGCAGCGCGAGGTCCTTGCGGAGCATGCGCGCCTACGCATTGCCAAGCCCGACATCGAACCGTTCCGGCGCGAATGGCGCGAACACTTCTACCGCATCAACGCCGAATGGCTGGAGCGCTACTGGACGATCGAGGACATCGACCACCGCGTGCTTTCGCAACCGGAGAAACTCGTGCTCGAACCCGGCGGCGCGATCTTCTACGCGCTGGTCGACGGCGAGGTGATCGGCACCTGCGCAATGCTGCAGGAATCGCCGGGCGTGTTCGAGCTGACCAAGATGGGCGTGGAGACCGGCTGGCGCGGCATCGGCGCGGGGCGCCTGCTGATCGAGGCGATCATCGGTGAATTCCACAAGCGCCGCGGCAAGACGCTGTTCCTGGAGTCCAACGCCAAGCTCGGACCTGCGCTCAAGCTGTACGAGAGCGCCGGCTTCGTGCATCACCCGGCGCCACGGCCGGGATCGCACTACCAGCGTTCGGACGTCTATATGATTTATGAGGCGAAAGCGTCGAAAGCGGCGCCGAAACAAAAGCGGGCGCAAGGGAAACAACGAATGTAGGCTGGGCTGAGCAACGCGAAGCCCGGCAAAGGATGGCAACGACCTCGATTGCGCTTGGCTGAACGAACAGCGCTCGATAGCGCTAGGCTTGTCAGCCCAGCCTACGGTCATGAAGAAAGAGTGGCGACGCCGTATGACCCCCTCTCCCGCTGGCGGGAGAGGGTTGAGGTGAGGGTGGCGCGTCCGCAGGCGCGGCAACATATCCGCCGACGCAACTTCACGCGCCACCCTCACCCGCGCCTTCGGCGCGGCCTCTCCCGCCAGCGGGAGAGGCGAAAATCAAATGCGTTCGGCTGCGCTGTTCGAGTAGAGCGAAGCCTGCGTAGGCTGGGCTGACAAGCCCAGCAAGGCGATTCGTTGGATGTTCGGTTGATGCTGGGCTTGGCAGCCCAGCCTACGGCCAGTCGCGGGCTCGGCGCTTCAATGCGTCCCGAACACCACGATCGTCTTGCCCGCCACCGAAATCATGCCCTGCTCCTCGAGCTGCTTGAGCACACGGCCGACCATTTCGCGCGAGCAGCCGACGATGCGGCTGATTTCCTGGCGCGAGATGCGGATCTGCGTGCCCTTCGGATGCGACATGGCATCGGGCTCTTCGGTCAGGTCGATCAGGGTCTTGGCGACGCGGCTGGTGACGTCCATGAACGCCAGGCGGCTGACCTTGCGCGAGGTATGCAGCAGGCGGTTGGTCAGTTGCGTGCCGATCGAGAACAGCACCTTGGCGCATTCGTCGCGCAACGGGCCGTCAAACAGCTGGAACATGCGCTCGTAGCTGATCTCGGCCAGGTCGCACGAGGTGCGTGTGCGCACCATCACTTCGCGGCGTGGCGTCTCGACGAACAAGCCCATCTCGCCGATGAACTCGCCACGGTTGATGTAGGCAAGGATCAGCTCGCGGCCTTCCTCGTCCTCGGTCGAGACTGTCACCGAACCGTCAATAATGAAGTACAGGATGTTGGCCGAGTCGCCGGGCCGGATGATCGCGGTCTTGCTGGGATAGCGGCGGCGGTGGCATTGGCCGAGGAAGCGCTCCATCGAACCCTGATCGAGCACCAGCGAAGCCGGCGCCTGCACGCGGTTCACCTGGCGCTGCAACGTGTAACGAAGGTCCACCATGCTCAATATCGTGCCCCTTTTTCAGCGCGTTCGAAAACTTCGGCTTCCTGCCGTTGTTGCCGAACTTGACGTCGCGGCGTGTTTTGCATCCCCCTCGCCGCGCCGGGTATGCACATCTTAGTCGAAAACAGCCGCACGTCCGATCACCCTGAGTGTACAAGAGTTCGGCCTGAATAAGATCAGGCTGGACAAGATCGGACGGGATGGTTTGCACCCCCGACTTGATCCATAATCGCCCCCCTTCCAGCACCACCCCAGATTTGTGAGGTACCGCCGTGGTCAAGCCTCTGCCGCGCCTGAAGCTTCAGGGTTTCAACAACCTGACCAAGGCACTGAGCTTCAACATCTACGATATCTGCTATGCGGTGACTCCCGAGCAGCGCGACCGGTACATCGAGTACATCGATGATACCTACGATTCCGACCGCCTGACCAAGATCCTCACCGACGTGGCCGAGATCATCGGCGCGAACATCCTGAACGTGGCGCGCCAGGATTACGATCCGCAGGGCGCCAGCGTGACGATCCTGATCTCCGAGCATCCGGTCGTCGACAAGCTCGGCCGCGACATGATTTCCGACGCGGTCGTGGCGCATCTGGACAAGAGCCACATCACGGTGCACACCTATCCGGAAACGCATCCGCACAACGGCATCGCGACGTTCCGCGCGGATATCGACGTGGCCACCTGCGGCGTGATCTCGCCGCTGAAGGCGTTGAACTACCTGATCGACAGCTTCGAGTCGGACATCGTGACGATGGACTACCGCGTGCGCGGCTTCACCCGCGACGTGAAAGGCAAGAAGCACTACATCGACCACCGCATCAACTCGATCCAGGAATACCTGGCCAAGCACATCCGCCAGAAATACGAGATGTTCGACGTCAACGTGTACCAGGAAAACATCTTCCACACGAAGATGCACGTGAAGGAATTCGACCTCGAAACCTACCTGTTCGAGGCGCACGCCGAAGACCTGTCGTTCAAGGACCGCCAGCGCATCGAAGCGCTGCTCAAGCGCGAGATCGAGGAACTCTTCCACGGCCGCAATCTGACCTGAGGCGGCGCCATGCCGTTTCGGGCGGGCGCGTTCGGCGGATAGCGGCGCGCTTGTTGCGCAGTGACGCGCGCGGACGCTAGTGCGATTGCGATAGGCGTTGCTTCAATGCCGCAAGATCCGTGCTGCCCAGTTTGCCGAGCTCGGCTTCGGCGCGTAGCACGCTGCGCAAGACGAAGATCGCGCTGATCGCCATGCACAGGAAATAGATCGAGAAAAACGCAATCCCATCGTATCGTCCCGATCCATTGTGCACGTCTTCGACCAGCAAGCTGCCGAACACGTAGATCAACGCAGCGCACAGGAACGCCAGCAATTGCCGCGGCGCTTGCGGCAGCAAGCTGGGCGTGCGACCTTTCGAACGTTGCCGCACGATCGCCCAAAAGCCAATCAGCATGCGGATCGCTACGGGGATCGCCAGGATGATGAAGGTTTCCATCCGCGCGTTCTCGGCTTTTGCATCCGGATAGAACATCGAGCCCCACGACAACGGCAGCAACGCGATAAACAGGCTTGTTTGCGCTCCATCCAGCAGATTTCGCGACCGTACCAATGCGCGATAGACCGGGATGCCGGCACTATCGGTGGGTCGCGGGTGCGCGGCTACCGTGTGCGCCACGCTGATGGCATCCGTCGCTTGGCATTGTCCTTCCCATTGATCGAGAAATTCATCACGCGCGAACAGCGCCTTGAGCGCGTCGCTCAGCCAAAGCACGGTGTTGTCCGCGGCGATGCCGAGCATCACCAGGTATGCCGGCCAGCCGAACAGCAAGTTCGTGAGCAGCGGCATGGCGCCGCCGAGCAGCAGACTGACGGCCTGATCCTGCAGCAGCAACCGGGTACCGCGTCGCCCGTCGCGCAGGACGCGCGCAGCGGTGGCGACGGCGTCATCGACGACCTGCGGTGTGAGCTTGCGCCACTCCCATTTCTGAAAATACAGCAGCGGAATCGGATTCAATGAGTACATGTCATGACGCCTTGACCACGATTCCCTCGGCTTGCTTCGTTTCGCCCGGAATGGAACCAACCTCAATTGGCCATTGCGCCGTAACGCGCCTGATTGTGCGTGGCCGATCCCTTGACTGGCAAACGCGGCCGTTCCACCACCCCGACAGGACCTTTGGCTCATGCATCCACTTCGCCTGCGGACTAGGCTCCGGCCACGAAATTGCCATGGAGCGCCAATGAAACGCCAACTTCTCGCTATGACCTGCGCGAGTCTGCTCGCCGCCTGCTCGCAGGCTCCCGAAGCGCCGAAACAGGCCGCCGCGCCGCCTGCACCCGCGGCGCAGCCCGCGCCGGCTGCACCAGTCGCGCTGGCCCCGAAATCCGGCGTCGAACTGCAGTACGTCGACAACAACGTGCGCGTGCAGGACGACTTCTACCGCCACGTCAACGGCAAATGGCTCGACACGTTCGAGATCCCGGCCGACAAGCCGGGCTACGTTTCGTTCAACAAGGTGTTCGACGAAACGCAGGCGCACATGCGCGAACTGGTCGAGGCCGCGGCGAAGGGCGATACGAACACCGACGCGAACCAGAAAAAGATCGGTGATCTGTACAACAGCTACATGGACGAAGCCAAGCTCGAGCTGCTCGGCGTTACGCCGATGCAAGCCGATTTCGCCGCGATCGACGCGATCAAGGACAAGGCCGGCCTGGCGACGCTGATGGGCAACCTCGGCAAGAGCACCACGCAGGCGGGCTCGTTCGGTCCGTCCGGCACGTCGCTGCCGTTCGTGACGTTCGTGCATCAGGACAACAAGGATTCGACCAAGTACGTCGTCGATTTCCAGCAGAGCGGCATCGGCCTGCCGGATCGCGACTACTATCTGAAGGACGACGACGCCAAGCTCAAGCAGATGCGCGCCGACTACTTGAAGCACGTCGAGAAGATGCTCGCGCTCGCCGGCGACAAGGACGCGGCGAAGAACGCCAAGGATATCGTCGCGCTGGAGACGCAACTGGCCAAGGCGCAGTGGACCAAGGTCGAGCTGCGCGATCCGATCAAGGCCTACAACAAGGTCGAGACGGCGAAGCTCGATGCGCTCGCGCCCGGCTTCGACTGGAAGGCGTACCTGGCCGCGTCGGATATCTCCGGCAAAGTCGACTACGTGATCGTCGGCCAGCCGACGTACCTGACGCAGTTCGCGAAGATCTTCGGCAACACCTCGCTGGCGCAGTGGAAGACCTATTTCCGCTGGCATGTGCTGAACGACAACGCGCGTTACCTGAGCAAGCCGTTCGTCGAGGAGAACTTCGCTTTCAACGGCACCGTGCTGAACGGCACGCCGCAGGACCAGCCGCGCTGGAAGAAGGGCATCAACCTGGTCAGTGGACAGCTCGGCGAAGCGCTCGGCAAGGTCTACGTCGACAAGTATTTCCCGGCCGAGCACAAGGCGCGCGTCGAGGCGCTGGTCAACAACCTGCTGGCTGCGTTCAAGGCCGACATCGACACGCTCGACTGGATGGGCCCCGAAACGAAGAA
>Ga0207694_10002827_pt1 | contig 14002 bp, 13 predicted proteins | sample KBSC34metaG_FD_184353 | JGI IMG/M metagenome (GOLD analysis project Ga0207694, IMG submission 184353) | Corn rhizosphere microbial communities from Kellogg Biological Station, Michigan, USA - KBS C3-4 metaG (SPAdes) (version 2) | ecosystem: Host-associated > Plants > Roots > Rhizosphere > Soil...
GCCCGGCGCGTCCAAATCGGCGATCCTCGTCGACGCGATGACCGCCTGGCTCAATCGTCGCGGCGCGTCCGAGCTCGACGACCGGTTCGGTCTGCGACTCGACCGGATGACCAGCGCGCTCGGCCGGATCGAGCGCGACGGCCATATCCTGCTCGAGACGCTCGCGTTGTTCGTGCGCTACGAGCTCGCGATCCACGCCCCGCTCGCCGAGAACGACCAGGCAGGGCGCGCGATCGCGCGGGAGCGGTTCGAAGCGTTCGTTGCCCAGGTGGGAAGGCAGATCGCCGCTGGCCGGCGTACGCTCGGCGCGAGCCCGGAAGACGGTCGATGACTGGTACGGTCTCCGCCGAACGCCGCCGCGCGATGCTGCGTACCGCGATGGGGCCGGCGATCGCTGCGGCGATGGCCGACAGCCGGGTCATCGAGATCATGGTCAATCCCGATGGCGCGCTGCGCGTCGATATTCTCGGCGAGGGCAGGGTGGACACCGAGGTCCGGCTCGACGCGGCCCAGGTCGAACGGATCATCCGGCTGGTCGCGAGTCATGCCCGTGCCGAGGTGCATGGCGAGGCGCCGATCGTCTCGGCCGAACTGCCGCCGCATATCGAGGGCCGAGCCGGCGAGCGGTTCGAGGGCGTGCTGCCGCCGGTCTCGACCGGCCCGTGCTTCTCGATCCGCAAGCCTGCCGAGCGCCTTTACGGGCTCGACGATTATGTGAGCGACGGGATCATGACCGAGGCGGCCGCGGACCGACTAAAGGCAGCGGTGACCCAGCGCTTCAACATCCTCGTCGCCGGGGGCACCAGTTCGGGCAAGACCACGCTCGCCAATGCGCTGCTCGCCGAGATGGCCTGGGTCGACGAACGCGTGATCCTGATCGAAGACACGCGCGAGCTGCAAAGCCCGGCGCCCGATACCGTCGCGCTGCGCACGCGGCCCGGCGTGGTCAGCATGGCCGACCTCGTCCGGTCGACGCTCCGGCTGCGCCCCGATCGCATCATCGTCGGCGAGGTACGCGGACCCGAGGCGCTCGACATGCTGAAGGCGTGGAACACCGGCCATCCGGGCGGGATCGCCACGGTGCATGCCAACAGCGCGATGGCTGCGCTCTACCGGATCGAGCAGCTCGTCCAGGAAGTCGTGGTCACCGTCCCGCGCCGGCTGATCGCTGAGGCGATCGACATCATCGTCTTCATTTCCGGCCGCGGGGTGCATCGACGCGTCTCGAGCATCGCGCGGGTCACCGGCGTCGATCCAGACGGCGGCTACGGCCTTATCGACCTTCTTTCGTCCCCCAAGCCCCAAGGAGAATGATTGTGCATACATCCCGACTTCCCGCTCGCCGTTCGAGCTTCCTGACCGGCGCTGCATTCGGCTTCGCCCTTGTCGTCGCCACCCAGGCCCGCGCTGCCGGCTCGGGCATGCCCTGGGAACAGCCGCTTCAGCAGGTGCTCGAATCGGTCCAGGGCCCGGTCGCCAAGATCGTCGCGGTGATGATCATCATCGTGACCGGTCTGACCCTCGCGTTCGGCGAGACGGCGGGCGGCTTCCGCCGCCTCATCCAGATCGTGTTCGGCCTGTCGATCGCATTCGCCGCCTCGAGCTTCTTCCTTTCCTTCTTCAGCTTCGGCGGTGGAGCGCTGATCTCGTGATCGGCACCGGCGGCCATATCGACGGATTCGAGGTGCCGATCCATGCCAGCCTCGGCTCGCCGATCCTGCTTGGCGGCGCGCCGCGCGGGATCGCGATCGTCAACGGCACCATCGCCGCGGCGGTCGGCCTCGGTTTGCAGCAATGGGTGGTCGGAATCGCGCTTTGGGCGATCGGACATAGCGTCGCCGTTTTCGCCGCGCGTCGCGACCCTGACTTCGCGCCCATTCTCATCCGCCATCTTCGACAGAAAGGTCATCTCGCGTGCTGAACCTCGCCGAATATCGCAGTCGCGCCGATCGGTTGGCCGACCATCTACCCTGGGCGGCGCTGGTCGCCCCCGGCGTCGTCCTCAACAAGGACGGCAGCTTCCAGCGCACACTCCTCTTCCGTGGACCCGATCTCGAATCAGCGACCGAGGCCGAACTCGTCTCGGCCTGCGCGCGGGCAAACAATGTCCTCAAGCGCTTCGGGAGCGGGTGGGCGCTTTTTTTCGATGCCGAGCGGCGCGAAGCGGCGTCTTATCCCGACAGCGACTTCCCCGATGCGGCGAGTTGGCTGGTCGATCGCGAACGCCGCGCCGGTTTTCTCGCGGAAGGGGCGCATTTCGAAAGCCGGTATCGGCTGACCTTCGTCTGGTTGCCGCCCATGGACAAGGTCGACTCCGCCGGGCGCTCGTTGGTGGAGCGGCCCGATACGGAACAGGGGCGCGACTGGCATACGGCGCTGGCCGGCTTCGTCGCCGAGACCGATCGCGCGCTCGACCTGTTGTCGGGGTTCATGCCTGAGATCCGCGCGCTCGACGATGCGGAGACCCTGACCTATCTGCATTCGACCGTCTCAGCGCGGCATCATCCGGTCACTGTGCCCGATACGCCGATGTACCTGGACGGGCTGCTGGCGGACACGCCGCTGGTCGGCGGTCTCGAGCCGATGCTGGGCGGCAAGCACATCCGCACGCTTACCGTGATGGGATTCCCCAACGTCAGCCGTCCGGGCATCCTCGATACACTCAACCATCAGGATTTCGGTTATCGCTGGGTCACGAGATTCCTGCCGCTCGACAAGAGCGATGCGGTCAAGGCGCTGACCAAGCTCCGGCGGCAATGGTTCAACAAACGCAAATCGATCACCGCGCTGCTCCGCGAGGTGCTCTACAACCAGCCCGTCCAGCTGATGGACAGCGACGCCGACAACAAGGTGGTCGATGCCGATCTCGCGCTGCAGGAACTGGGCGGCGATCATGTCGGGTTCGGTTATCTCACCACGACGATCACCGTGGTGGACGACGATCGCCAAGCCGTCGAGGACAAGGTCCGCGCGGTCGAGCGGATCGTCAATGGCTTGGGCTTCACCACGATGCGCGAGAGCGTGAATGCGGTCGAGGCATGGCTGTCGTCGCTGCCGGGGCATCTTTATGCGAACATCCGGCAACCGCTCGTCCATACGCTGAACCTTGCGCACTTGATGCCGCTGTCGAGCGTCTGGGCCGGCCCCATGCGCAACGCGCATCTCGACGGTCCGCCGTTGCTCTACGCCAGCACCGCCGGGTCCACGCCGTTTCGGCTCTCGACCCATGTCGGCGATGTCGGGCATATGCTCGTGGTGGGGCCGACCGGCGCCGGCAAGTCGGTGCTGCTCGCGCTGATCGCATTGCAGTTTCGGCGCTATCCGCGCTCCCAGGTCTATATCTTCGACAAGGGTTTTTCGGCGCGCGCCGCGGTGCTGGCGATGGGCGGTGCCCATCATGCACTCGGACTTGGCGCCGATGCCGGCGACACGCTCGCGTTTCAGCCGCTCCGGCGGATCGACGACCCGACCGAGCGCAGTTGGGCGGCGGAATGGATTGCCGCATTGTTCGCGCACGAAAAGGTCACGGTGACGCCGGAGGTCAAGGATGCGGTCTGGTCCGCCCTCAACAGCCTCGCATCCGCGCCCGCGGAGGAGCGAACGCTTACCGGGCTCGCCTTGCTGCTCCAGTCGAACGCGTTACGGGTCGCGCTCGGCGCCTACACGCTCGACGGTCCCTATGGCCGGCTGCTGGACGCCGCCGAGCAGAACCTCGCCTTCGCCGACGCGCAATGTTTCGAGACCGAGGCGCTGATGGGGCAGGCGGGCGTAGTCGCGCCGGTGCTGACCTATCTGTTCCATCGACTGGAGGAACGGTTCGACGGGCGGCCGACATTGCTGATCCTCGACGAAGCCTGGATCTTTCTCGACCATCCGTTGTTCGCCGCGCGCATCCGCGAATGGCTCAAGGTGCTGCGCAAGAAGAACGTCGCGGTGCTGTTTGCCACGCAGAGCCTGGCCGACATAGCTTCCAGCAGCATCGCGCCCGCCATCATCGAGAGCTGCCCGCAACGCATCCTGCTGCCCAACGATCGCGCGATCGAACCCCAGAGCCGCGAGGCCTATGAGCGCTTCGGACTGAACGAGCGGCAGATCGAGCTTGTCAGCAGGGCCACGCCCAAGCGGCATTATTATCTGCAATCCGCACGCGGCAATCGGCTGTTCGAACTTCGCCTAGGACCGATCGGGCTGACGTTGTGCGGCGCGTCGGATCCGGCCTCGCAAGCCATGATCGATCGCCTTCTTGCCGAAGGCGGGCGGATCGACTTCCTTGAAAGGTTTCTCGTCGACGCGGGGCACGATTGGGCAGCCGGACTCGCGTCGGAATATAACGCGTCATGATCTTGACGGCCGCTCTAAGGGAAAGGCCGGCTCAACGCGGTTCGCGACTATCTGTGACCCGACCAAAATTCGTGCACCATCCGCCCCTAAAACAGCGTCCGGATCGCCTTTAGCGTCTCGACTTGCCGCGACTGGAATCCGCGCACCAGTGTCGTGAGCCTGAGATTGATCTTGTCCTCGCGGCCGTAGAAGCGGTGGCGGTTCTTGAAGCGGTCGAACTGCCCGGCCGTTTGGTCGGGCATCAACACGAAGCGCTCGATCGCTTTGCCGCCGTCGATCACCTCGTACGCCTTGGGCATATCGTCGAGCAGCCCGTCGTGGATGAGCAGGTTGCGGATCAGTTCGACCTCGGCCACCTCGTCGCACGGCTCGAAAAGGGTGCCGCGCACCTTGTCGATCCGCAGCCGCTTGCGGTCGCCGAACAGAAAATTGGCCGAGGCCAGTCGCGGATACCGGTCGAAGTTGTCGGGCATTCGTTCGACTTCGCGCGCCAGCTTGGCGACGTAGTCGAGTAGGCTGTGCAGCCGGATGAACAGGAACCCGAGGGTCGAGAAGAGCGTCGTTACAGTGGGCGACGTGCTCCAGCGCGTGCCGTCCTCCATGGGGATGCCCGGTGTGAAGAACGGCTCCATGTTCAGGATCCGGTAGAACTCGCCGGTCAGTTGACTCACCTCCTTGGTGCATTCCTGGATCGCGGAGATAAGTACCCGGCTATCGTAGAGATAGAGGAGGCGGTTGAGATCGGGAAAGTCCGCTAGCTTCGTCAAAATCTTTTCGAAGTCGGCGCGGCCGATGGGCGCCTCCGAGTTCAGACCCGCCTGATCGAGGAAGGGCGGCACGGCCGGGAGGAGTGCGTGGTATCTCCTGATGTCACCGAAAATCTTGGCGGCCAGGTCGTCGTGCAATCCGACGCATTGCTCCTCGATCGCGTATAGGCCGTCATCTAGCACGGGGCGCCAGCTGCCTTGTGGGTCTTGCCAAAAGCAGTCGCCCTCGACGCCGTCGCGGAACAGCGTCGGAACCCCATCAAGATGAAGGATTGGGGAATCGGAACCGAGAGGAGGCGGTGCTTTGCGCTCGATCATGCGCGCGAGTTCGCTTTCCGCGACAACGCGCCGATAAAGCCTTCGGGGAGGCTGGTGACCATCGCGCGCGAATTCCTTATGGGCTGATCTATGTCGAAGGCGGATATCATCTCCATCACGGTCCCGATACGGGTCCGCTCCTCGCATAGCGTCGTTGAGCGAGGCTTTTCCTCTTCCGTAAGCAGCCACTTTGCGTCCCGCCTGGCGGGTGACGTTCTCTGCTGGGAGCCGCATTTCTCTGGAGCCGATCTGACTATACTAGGCGTCGCCGTGTCTTCCATCGCGGTCGGCGCGCTCGAAGACGGCGAGCAGCGGCTGGTCGTCATGTTCGGCGAACCGGAGACCGAGGAGACCGTCGACCGGTTTCTGCAGGACTTGGCCGTTGGGCTCAGCCTCTCGATCGCGCCACAGCAGAAGGATGGCACACACGGGATCCTCTTCGTGGAGATCCCGCTGGCCGCGGTCGAGCACGACAAGCTGCCATCCGCCAACGGCGGAGTCCGCGTCACCGATGCCGTGAGCATCGAGATATCGAGCCCGCAACCGTTGTCTGACGCGATCCTCAAGGGCCTGCGGCCGTCGCCGCTGGCGGAGATTTTCGTCGACGGCATGAGGGCACCAGACGCGAAAGCCAAGTTCATCCACTGGTTCGTAATGCTCGAGGAACTGGAACGATGCTCCGAGTTCGACGAACTCTTCGAGCGCGTCTTCTCATCGGCGCAGGTTGGCGTGCTGGCCAGGAGCGGGAGCATGTCTGCGATCCAGACTGAACGCTTCAGGAGTTGGGCGGGTGGCCGGAATCTGACGGTGGCGGGGCGCGTGGAGAAGCTGCAGCGAATCCTCGAAACGATCGGGGTCACCGAGGTGAACACGACCCACGGTTCCGTCGCGATCACTACGGACCTGATCAAATCGCTGGTCACGCAGCGCAACAAGGTCGCCCACCGCGGGTCGGGGATCGACGGGTCCGCAGTCTACACCGTGCTGTTCCCGCTGGCGTATGCTGCGTTGAACTATCTGATGAATCGTGAGGAAGTGCCCTAGCGCTGTGAACGCGGCGGCGCTCGGTGCAGCGTTCCTGCACCACGTTAGCAAGCTGTCGGACAAAAACACCCGAATTCTGCGTACGTGGCCGCATTGTCGACTGACGGTGCTGCGTCTGCCGTTGCCGACTCCGAGCATGCGCTGCGGTCGCGGGGACGGCAGGAGTGTCCCAAATCATGGCGACGAAGCTGAATAGCGGCCGCTCTAAATTCATGCGTTGAGGATTCGGTTGCCAGAGGCCCCCTATCCGCACTTGCAGACACCAGACGTGATCTCCTGAATTTCGCCGGACTTGTCATCTTCGGAGCGCTTCGACGCCCTCAAGGAGATATCCCAATGCCCCGCATTCCCGCCCACGGTCGCACGCGAAAGTTCCTGATTGCCTCCGTTCTCGGTCTTGGGACCGCCGGATCGCTGGGCATGGCGCTCATCCAGAGTGTGACCCCGGCGAACGCCCAGATTACGGTGTTCGACCCGAGCAATTACAGCCAGAACCTCCTGACCGCAGCCCGCTCGCTCCAGCAGATCAACAACCAGATCCAGTCGCTCCAGAATCAAGCGCAGATGCTGACCAATCAGGCGAAAAACCTGACGAGGATCGACTTCCCCGAACTCCAGCAGCTGACCACGACATTGCAGCAGATCGACCGGCTGATGGGACAGGCGCAGGGGATCGACTTTCACGTTGCCGGGCTCAACCAGCAGTTCGGCAGCCTCTATCCCCAGCAATACAATAGTGCGCTCACCGGCGATCAGCAGGCGCAGAACGCGAAGGCGCGCTTTGACGCCGCGATGGCGGCGTTCCGGCAGACGATGTCGGTCCAGTCCCAGGTGGTGGAGAATGTCGCCGCCGATCAATCCGCGCTCGCCTCGCTGGCGGCAAAAAGCCAGGGTGCCGAAGGTTCGCTACAGGCGCAGCAGGCGACCAACCAGTTGCTTGCGCTGGTCGCCAAACAGCAGTTGCAGATCCAGAATCTGATGGCGGCGCAATACCGCGCCGAGACCACCGACGCCGCGGGGCGCGCGCAATCCGAGCTCGATGCCCGCGGCCGCACCCAGAAGTTCCTCGGTACCGGCACCGCCTACACGCCCCAATAGGCGCGCGCCGGCCCGGCGGCGGTGCGCCCCGTCGCCGCCGCGGGGCGTGGGCCACGCTCCCCATGTCCGCGCCCCGCGGCATTCTCTCAAGCGATGAGGAACCCTCGCAGTGAACGACCTCGGCGTGATCGATCGCTTCATGCAGGCATTCATCCGCTATATCGACAGCGGGTTCGGCCTGTTGGGCGGCGACGTCCATTTCCTGACGGTCACGCTGATCGGCATCGACATCACGCTCGCTGGCCTGTTCTGGGCGATGGGCGGCGAGGACAATGTGCTCGGCCGCCTCATCAAGAAGATCCTCTACGTCGGCGCGTTCGCGTTCATCCTGAACAGCTTTTCCACGCTCGCCGACATCATCTTCAAATCCTTCGCCCAGGCAGGGCTGACGGCGGGCGGCGGCACGCTGTCGGCGGACGATCTTCTCCGGCCAGGCAAGGTCGCATCGACCGGTTTCTCCGCTGCGTGGCCGCTGCTCCAGCAACTCGCCAAGATGACCGGGTTCGTCAGCTTCTTCGACAACTTCCTGATCATCGCGGTGCTGCTGCTCGCCTGGGTGATCGTGATCCTCGCCTTCTTCATCCTCGCCGTGCAGATGTTCGTCACGATCATCGAGTTCAAGCTGACCAGCCTGGCCGGCTTCATCCTGGTGCCGTTCGCCTTGTGGAACCGGACCAGCTTCCTCGCCGAGCGCGTGCTCGGCAATGTGGTGAGCTCCGGCATCAAGGTCATGGTCCTCGCCGTCATCGTCGGCATCGGCTCCAATTTCTTCACTGAATTCACCACGTCGATTCAGGGGCAGGACGTCGATCTTGCCGCGGCGATGAGCCTCGCGCTCGGCGCGCTCACGCTTTTCGGCCTGGGCATTTTCGGTCCCGGCATCGCCAGTGGTCTGGTGTCGGGCGCGCCGCAGCTCGGCGCCGGTGCGGCGCTTGGCACCGTGGCGGGTGCTGCCGGTGTGACGATGCTGGCCGGCGGCGCCACCGTTGGCGCGGCGCGTGCGCTAGGCGGGGCCGCGCTCGGTGCCGTGCGCGCGGGCACGGCCATGGGCTCGGCAGCATCGACTGCCTACACGCTCGGCAAGGAGACCGCCGCTTCGCCGACGGTCGGCGCCGGTATCGGTGGCGTCGCGCAAGCGGCCGGCAACGCGGCGCGCGCCCGCGCATCGCGCGCGCTTGGTCTCGGCGAGGCAGCGAAGGGCGGCCGGCAGGCGGCATGGAACGCGCTCAACCAGACAAGCGCATCGTCCTCCTCCTCTGAAGGAGCGTCGACGACGCCGGCCTGGGCGCAGTCGCTGCGCGCCGAGCAGGCCGCCCGACACCACCGGCAAGTCGCCGTCCACGCCCTCCAGCAAGGCGATCGCGGCGGCGCGTCCGCCACCCCCGATATCAAGGAAAGGGACGAGTGATGATCTTCAAACGTGCGGTCCAGCGCTACGGACGAACGCCGGTACCCGTGACGCCATATCAACGCGCCGGCCAATTGTGGGACGAGCGGATCGGGAGCGCGCGCGTTCAGGCCCGCAACTGGCGGCTGATGGCCTTTGGCTGCCTGTCGCTCGCCGGCGGACTCGGTGGCGGCGTCCTGTGGCGATCGGTGCAGAGCAGGGTGGTGCCCTATGTCGTCGAGGTCGACCGGCTCGGCGAAGCGCGGGCGGTGACCGAGGCGGAGGCGGCGTATCATCCGACCGATCCGCAGATCGCCTGGCATCTTGCCCGCTTCATTCGCGGTGTCCGCGGCATCTCGCTCGATCCCGTGGTGATGAAACAGGATTGGCTCGATGCCTATGCGTTCACCACGCAGCGCGGCAGCCAGTTTCTCGGCGACTATGCGCGCGCGGCCAATCCGTTCGCCAGGATCGGCGAGCGCACCGTCACGGTCCAGGTCACCAGCGTCGTGCGCGCGTCGGACAAGTCCTTTCAGGTCAAATGGACCGAGACCGGGTTCGAACGCGGATCGGTCGCCGGCCGCACCAATTGGACCGCCATCCTCACCATCGTGACCAGAGCGCCCGCCAGTGCCGAGGTGCTGCGGAAGAACCCGCTCGGCATCTATGTCGATGCCGTCGACTGGAGCCGCGAGCTCGACGTGCCGGCATCATCGTCATCGCCTCCCTCGACGCCGGCGCCCGATCGCACTGTCCCGAACGGCTCGCCGCTCGATCCCGGACTCGGCACCCCGCCTTCGACCCCGACCAGCCTGGAGAACCAGCAATGAAACGCCTCCTGATTGCGCCGCTATGCGGCTTGTCTCTGGTCGCGCTGTGCGCCGCGGCCGAAACCACTGCGCAGACCAAGCCGGGCGAGGCGGCCAAGCCCGCAACCGTCGCCGACGCGAAGGCATCGCCCGTCAGACTGACGAAAGCGGCACCTCGCGCTTCTCGACCCGCACGGCACGCGCACCGGGCGAACGCGGCTGAGGCGAGCGTGGCGCTTGCTAACCGGGCGGCAACGCTTCAGCCCGCAGCGCCCGGGTTCCTCAATGCCGTGCAGGTCTATCCCTTCGCCGACGGCACACTCTACCAAGTCTATGCGGCGCCGGAGCGCGTCACCGATATCGCTTTGCAGCCGGGCGAGGCACTGGTGTCGGTCGCTGCCGGCGACACAGTGCGCTGGGTGATTGGCGACACCACCAGTGGCAGCGGTGCGGATAAGCGCACGCATATCCTCATCAAACCGTTCTCGGCCGGCCTGTCGACCAATCTCGTCATCACCTCCGATCGCCGAACCTATCATCTGGCGCTCGCCAGCACATCGACGACAGCAATGGTCGCGCTGTCGTGGACCTATCCGCAGGATGCGTTGATCGCGCTCAAGCGCGCGGAGGAGGAAGGAGAGAAAGCGGCTCCCGTCGCGACCGGTATCGCCCCCGAGCAGTTGCATTTCGACTATGCGATCACGGGCGATCGTCCGGCATGGCGGCCCTTGCGCGCGTTCGACGACGGTCGGCAGACCTTTATCGAATTTTCGGCCAGTCTCGCGGTCGGCGAGGCGCCGCCGCTGTTCCTGGTCGATGGAAAGGGACAGGCCCAGCTGGTGAACTATCGGCTGCAGGACCGCTTCTATGTCGTCGATCGACTATTCGACACAGCGGAACTGCGGCTCGGCCTCAAGCATCAGGACGTGGTCCGCATCGAGCGTGCTCCGCTCAACGGCCGCAAAGGGAGGCGGTCGTGACCGAGGAGGCCGAGGTCTCCGCCGCCACACCAAAGGCCGATCCCGAATCGCTCGCGATTCGCGCGCGGCCGCGACGCGCCATCCGCTTTCGCCGAGGCGCTATCATCGGCGCAGCCGCGCTCGGGTCGGTAGGCGTGTCCGCCGTGACCTGGATGGCGTTGAAGCCGACCGTGTGGCGGCAAGTGGCGCAGGAAGAAGAGCTTTCCCAGCCGAGTAGCAAGGGCCCGCCGGACGCCCTGAGCGGTCTGCCGTCGAGCTATGGTGACGTACCTAGATTGGGTCCGCCGCTTCCTGGCGATCTTGGTCGGCCGATCCTCGAACGGCAGCGTCAATTGGCGGCCGAAGGACAAGCACCGGCCATCGATCCTGCGGCGCAAGCCGAAGCCGCCGAACGCGAACGGCTAGTGACCGAAATGAGGGCGGCAAGGGAGTCGGGCTTGCTCGTTACGCGATCACAGGCCCAGACCACCGCCACGGCTACGCCGGCGCCGAATACGACGGTCAACGACGCGACGCCGCCCGCAAAGCGCGCGCTCGATCCGGCCAACGATCCCAACAATCAGCAGAGCAAGGCCGATTTCGTGTCCACACTCGATCCGCGAGGTGACGTCAATCCGCACGCGGTGACGCCGGCACCGTCTCCCTATCTGCTCTCCGCGGGCAGCGTCATCTCGGCCAGCCTGATCACCGGGCTGCGCTCGGATCTGCCCGGGCTTGTGACCGCACAGGTGACCGAGCGGGTCTATGATTCCCCCACCGGGCGGATTCTTCTCATCCCCCAAGGCGCCCGGCTTGTCGGAAGCTACGATTCCGTGGTGGCTTTCGGGCAGAAGCGCGCGCTTATCGTCTGGCAGCGCATCATCCTGCCCGACGGAAGCTCGCTCCGGATCGACAATATACCGGCGACCGACGGGGCAGGCTATGCCGGCCTTGAGGACAAGGTGGATTTTCACACCTGGGCGCTGCTCAAGGGCGTGGTGCTGTCGACGCTGCTAGGAGTTGGCGCGGAGTTGCAGTTCAGCGGCGAGAGTGATTTGGTCCAGGCGCTTCGCGAGTCGACCCAGCAAAACGCGTCAAGAGCCGGCGACCAACTCACTACGCGTAACCTTCAGGTCCAGCCGACAATAACGATCCGGCCAGGCACGCCGGTCAGGTTGCTCGTTCATCACGATCTCGTACTGAGACCGTGGGAGGTGCGGTAATGGGCGATCTCAAGCTGGCGCGGCTGCCCGATCGCACGCCGATCAAGCTGACTATTTCGTTACTACCCGATCTCCACCAGCGACTGAGCGACTATGCGGCGCTCTACGCCGATGCCTATGGTAGCCCGGAGCCGGTCGCCGAACTCATCCCTGCCATGCTCGCCGCCTTTCTCGAAAGCGACCGCGAGTTCGCACGCCGGCGCAAGTGAACGACGGGCACGCCGCCTCTTTGGCTCCAACGAGGTTCATCACCGCCGATGAATTTGCCGAGGTCGCCCGGCTTTCGCGACGCCAGATCGATCGATTGCGCGCCCGCCGGCCGCCCGGCTTCCCGCGAGAATATGAACTGGGCAGCGGGAAAAGCAAACATGGCCGCTGCCCCCGGTTCAAACTCTCCGATGTGCTGGCCTGGATGGAGTCCCGCGCGCTCTGGTAGCATATCGGCGTCGCGGAGCGTGTTTCGGCAGCGCGCGATTCTTCTCCGTCGTTGCGAAGCTCACGGGAATGCCGAGATCGTCAGCGACACCGACCGACACCGCGATCCGGGCGATCTCGTTCTCCCACGAAAGGAACCAGAGGCGCTTTTCCTCTTCGAGTTCGTATCCGTCATAGATCCGCTCGAGCCCTTTTTTCGCGTGATTGAGCATGGCCTCGGCGGTGTCGAAATCGACCTTCAGCCGCTTGGTGTTAGAACGGGCGGTTCGGCGCAGATCATGCGGGGTCCAGTGCTCGATCGACCTGCCGGCTAGTACGGACATTCGTTTCAGCACGCGGTTGCGCGCCTTATACCAACCGCACGGCGCGCGCGGACCACTGACCCTCTCTGATGGGAATACCCATTGGGAGTTGCTGCGGATCAGCGACTGCCCCCAGGACCCAAGAGCAATCCGATGCGCGCGTCCGTTCTTCACCCGGCTGGCCGGAATGGTCCATATATCGGCGCGATACTCGTCGCTACGCGCGAAGATCACTTCGGTGAGCCGCGCTGCGCTCAAAAGCCAGAGAAGCATGCCGCGCTGATAGAGGCGCGGCTCGATGGCTACGGCACGTAGGAACCAGCCGATTTCATCTAGACTGAGCTTGCGGCTGCGCGGTTCTTCCGGAAATTTTAGATCGGTCAGGCGCACCGCCGGATTGGAAATCAGTCCGATCTCAGTCCCCCGAAGCGACGACGCCCAGCCGAAGAAGACCTTGAGTTCGGCCGCCAATCGATTTGCCCGAACCTTTGCCACCCTCCCTTTGGCCAGCACGAGCTTTGTCAGGTCTTCTTCCGAGACGTCGAAGATGACCTTGCTCGAAAGCTTCGGCGCGATGTCGCAGTAATAGATCGCCAGCTTGTCAGCGATCGTGCGCGGCTTGTTCAGTTTCTTGGCGCGTGAAGCGCGTCCGTCCCGAACCGCCTGTATGTAGCGTTCATGGGCAAAGGCGACGGTTACCTTGGATCGTTCGATCTCCTCTGTCGCAGCTGCCCGGGGATCGATGCCAGCCTCGACCTTTGCGTTCAGCGCCGCGGCCCATTCGCGAGCATCTGCAATGCTGAATCCGGGGTATCCGCCCAGCGTGAGCTTGACGACCTCACCCTGTCCCAGCCGACGTCGATATCGCCAGGTTTTCTTGCCTTTGGCGCCAGCTTCGATCCACAGGCCGGGAGTTTGGGGATCGACGAGATACCCGATTTCCAGCGAATCGACGCCCGCAGGCGTCAACGTTTTTCTTCGTACCATTGTCCGACTCCGGGTCGGCTCCCCAAGTCCAAAAACTCGGGCACAAAAGTGCCTCCTGTAGAGAGGAAAACAGGGGCACAACTCAGGCACAAGAGGGGTCGAAAACAGTCTGACGTGGTCGGACTGTGTCCAAGTCTCAAATGCCAGATTTTGTGCAGGTTCCAAGTACTTGTAGCCGAATCATGAGGATTCGACTGGTGCCGGATGCAGGAATCGAACCCGCGACCTTCGGTTTACAAAACCGCTGCTCTACCAGCTGAGCTAAACCGGCGACGCTCCGAAACCCGCAGAAATCTGCGGGTTTTTGGGCTATCGAATTTTGGAGTGGTGCG
>Ga0207694_10002829_pt1 | contig 13999 bp, 23 predicted proteins | sample KBSC34metaG_FD_184353 | JGI IMG/M metagenome (GOLD analysis project Ga0207694, IMG submission 184353) | Corn rhizosphere microbial communities from Kellogg Biological Station, Michigan, USA - KBS C3-4 metaG (SPAdes) (version 2) | ecosystem: Host-associated > Plants > Roots > Rhizosphere > Soil...
CCATCGCCGGCCATAATGGTGCCCGCCGATCGCCCCCCGCGCTATTCCGGCGGGCACCAATATCCACAAACAATAAGGCCGCTTAACCGGCTTCGGAGCGAGACGACGTTTTGACCTACATCTCTGCAAAGCCCGCCCGGCAGGATACCGGAAGCCTGCCTGCCAATGACAATGATCGTGCCGCCCTTGCCGATCTTTCGTTCCTGGATCTCATCAACAGCGAGGATGAGGTCGCCGACATTGCCAGGCGCGCAGAGCGCCTCGGCCACGCCACGCTGATCGCCATGGCAATCGGCCTGGCCGCCTTGCCGCTGCTTTATCTGATGTTTGCGTGAACTGGCGGAATGGCGCCGGCCGCGCCGGCGTCGGTGCGGGGGAGCGCGTGTTCGTGTCTTTCCATCAAGGAAGGCGAGCCCGCTGGCCTCCGGCGAATGGAACGCTAAGGCCGATGCCTCAAGACCAGGCTGAATCCAGCGTCAATGAGGCCTCGAAGACCTGGTCGCGTTTTGCGTCGAGCACTTTCACCGTTATCTTCAGGTGCTGGCTGACGGGCATCTCGTCGCGAGCGACATCTTGCAGGATCCGCAGCGCCTCCATGCCGGCACGTTCCCGGTCGGTGAAGAACTGGCCCTCATCGTCCATCTGGGTGTGTTCGGTGTTGTACACGTCGAAGTAGAAGCGTTGCATGTGAGGCCCTGCATTTTGACCTCAATTCGCGGCAACGCTCATGGTTCCAAGCGGCTGATCCAGAGAGGAAATCGCCGATCGAGCGCCGGCGTCCCAAACGATCGCCTGCAACCACCCGCTGCCTCCAACGTTAGCGATAGCAACGTGGGAACAGGAAATACGGATGCTCGAATCCCTTTATCTCAACCTCGGCCAGCACGACGCCTTGTCGGAAGAAGAGAAGGCGCTGCTGGCAGGGGCCATGTCGGTCGAGAAATATGTCGCCGCCGGCGAAGACATCGTCTCGGAGGGCACGCGCCCGGGTTTCAGCACGTTGATTGTCGACGGGCTCGCCGCGCGTTACAAAGTGCTGGAGGATGGCGGCCGGCAGTTCACGTCGCTGCAGGTCGCCGGCGATTTCGTCGACCTGCACGCCTTCCTGCTGAAGACCATGGATCACGGCATCATCGCGCTGTCGCCCTGCCATGTGCTGGCGGCCGAGCACAGCAAGCTGAAGATCATCACCGAGCAGGCGCCGCATCTCACACGGCTGCTATGGCTGGACACGCTGGTCGACGGCGCCATCCATCGCGAGTGGATCGTGGCCATGGGCCGGCGGTCGAAGACCTCGCATCTGGCGCATCTGATCTGCGAGTTGTTCGTCAGGCTTCAGGTGGTGAAGAAGACACGCGACATGAGCTTCCATCTGCCGCTGTCGCAGGCCGAGCTTGCCGACGTGCTCGGCCTGTCGGTCGTCCATATGAACCGGGTGATCGGCACGCTGCGCCGCATGAACGTGGTCAACTGGACGAACCACATGATCACGATCCTCGACTGGCAGCGCCTGATCGTGATCGCCGAGTTCGATCCGACCTATCTCAGCATGACCCGCGAGCCGAGATAGGTCTGCCAGGACAGGTTGGCCTGGAGCGCCTAGCCGGGCGGAGCCTTCGAGCGCGACCACAGCTCGTCCAGCATGGTGAGCGCTGCGCTGGGCCGGGCGGACTTCAGCAGGCCTTGTTGCGCGGCGACCTTCTTGAAGGCGGCAAAGGCGATCGCCGGACGGCAGGTGCCCGCGATCGCGTCGTCCACCAGCCGGGCCGCTTCGAGATAGGCCGGGGCCTCCTTGTTCTTCCATGTGCCGGCGAGCGCCTTCTTGGCCTCGGCGACGGTGGTGACCACCATGGTGCCGCCGCTGACGAAGCGGATGGTGAGCGGCAGGAAACGGCTCATCGGTCCCTCACCATCCGAGCCATTCGCGCGTGCGCCAGGCAAGGCCGACAAAGGGCGAGGCGGTGATCAGAGCGGCAAGGACAAGGAGCGGGCTGTTCATATGCAAGGATTTCATTGTGCACCACAAGGTTCGAGATCGCCGTAAACGATGATTGCGCCGGTCGGTTGCATCCGGCCGGCCAGTCCGATGTCGCAAGTCTGAGGCTACATATTGCTCGCGGGTCGGGCCGGCGGCGCCGGCCGATATGGCGGACGCGGGCGCGGCCTGAGCGGCACCTCGGCGAGCGAAGCGCGGATCACCCTGACAGGGATCGGCGGCGCGACGGCACGCCGGCGCAGCAATGCGGCCGAGAGGCTGCCTATGAGAGTTCGAATGTCCATGGGACTCCTCCTCGAGAGTCCCCCCAATGACCAAGGGTTAGCACCGCGCCAGCGCGGCCGCATTTAACTTTGATGTATCTCCGGGCCCCGAGGCGAGGTGCGGCAAAACCGGGGTCGAGCTTTTCCGCCGGCCCAACCTTTTTCGCCAAAATGCGTTGTCCCAGGTGAAAGCACTCGGACAAGAGGAGAATCCGATGAGGAGAACACTCTTTGGGTTTGCCATCGTCGCGCTATCGGCGCTGCCGGCGGCAGCCCAGACCGCCGGCCAGACGAAAGATCCGCTGATGCAGAATTGCCAGGCCAAGCCCGACGCCAACGACCAGCAGCAAAAGCAGAAGCAGCAGGCCGATGCCGATGAACTGTCGAAACAGCTTGGCAATTGCGGCGGCGTGCTGACGCCGCCGCCGACCGGCGACCAGAACGCGACGACCCCGCCGCCGACCGGTAGCGACATGCCGGTGATCAAGCCAGGCGAGGTGCCCCCGCAGACGGGTCAATGAATTGCCCGCCGGGCGCTCGATAAATGTCAGTGCTTGCGCTTCTCGTCCTCGGAGGGCTTGACGGCCAGCGACCTGTGGGCCTCGCGTATCATCTGCAATGCCTCGTCGCGGGTGAGGCCGCACTTGCGGGCAAAATAAGCCGCCTCATGGATCTCGGCGGGGGTGGCCGCCACGATGCCGGAAGCAGCGTGTTTTTCTTTCCTCTTGGCCATCGGTTCACCGCGCCATGAATCACTTAGTCAGCTAATTATATCTCCATTGGCTGTCATTGCAAAATTCCGGGAAATTAGGGCCGGGAGGGTTCGCCTGATCCGTCGATCAATCGGCGTTCTGCCAGCCTGCCAGCAAGTCTGACGAGCCTGTTCAAAATCGCTCGAACCGCCGCTCCACCTTGCGGGCGAACTTTTCCCGGTCTTCTTTGGAGGTGCCTTCCACCGAGTATTTCGCCAAATACAGGTGTTTCTCCGTGCGCCCGCACATGGACTTCAATCCGCGCAAAAGCACCTTTCTGCCCGGGTCCTGCATATAGAGCCTGGTGTACCACCACGGCGAGCCGAAGGTGGTGCCCCCCATCCGACGAATGTTCAAGAGCGCCGGTTTGATCGTCCCGCCATCCGTCGGCAGCTCGAAAGCAACGCCCGGCCGCCACACGCGGTCGAAATATCCCTTGAGCACGGCAGGCATGCCCGACCACCATGTCGGGAAACAGAACACGCACGCTTCGGCCCATTTCAACGCGTCGACATAGACCTGCAGATCCGTCGGCGCGGGCGACAGGTCGGCGTGCCCCTTCAACTCCGCGGACTGCATGACCGGATCGAACTTCATGGCATAGAGATCGAAGTCGACGACCTCGTCGCCTCTGGCTTTCAGAACCTCCACGACACGCCGGTGAAGCGACGCCACGTAGCTGTCTTCCGCCGGATGCGCGTAGACGACATTGACCTTCATCGCATGCCCCCACGCGCCTCTGATCCACCTGAAGGCTAGTTGAATGCCGTTGGTTTGCCTAGATCGGTCACAGGCTCGGTTCGAGTCCCAAACAGGTGAGGGAACCGATCTTGCCGCTTTGGTGTTTGGGGCGGGGCGCCGGGTTTCCACATTCCTCGAATCCGTCGTCCTCGGGCATCAACAGCCCGATTTTGCCCGTCCGGCCCTGGTGCCGGGCGGGTCTTTTGTTCGCCGGAACCATTGCGCGTCGGGCGAATTGTGGTTTGCGGGCCGCGTCAGCCGGACCTGGTGGCAAAGAGAACAGGGCTGGTTTCTCCGGCTTCACGCCCTGGCCAACGAAAAGGCAGTCGAGCTCTTGTCCCACCCGGCCCGCTCCGCACTGTGCGTGGGGCAAGCTATGGCAGAGCAGGCGCAATCCACCGAAGCCACCCCTCGTGTCGCGCCCGCAACAGGGGAGACGACGGCGTCGGGTTGGGTTCGTGAGGGATGGGTTCTCCTCAAGGAGAGCGTCAGCGGCTATGTCAACGACAATGCGCTGAGCCACGGTGCGGCGATCGCTTTCTATGCCACCACCTCGCTGGCGCCGATACTTTTGATTGTCGTGGCGATCGCCGGTGTCGTCATCGGCAACGACGCAGCGCAGGTCGCGCTCTCGGCCGAGATATCGGGGGTGATGGGGCCGCAAAGCGCCGATCTGCTGAAGGCCACGATCGAGAGCGCCGCGCAGCGCTGGTCAAGCACACTTGCCACGCTGATCGGACTGGCCACGCTTTTCCTCACCGCGTCTGGCGTCTTCGGCGAAATGCAGCAGTCGCTCAACGAGATCTGGAAGGTGAAGCCCAACGGCGTGTCGCTGTCGCGCCTGCTGCGGGCGAGGGCGGCCAGCCTGGGTCTCGTGGCAGCGCTCGGCTTCCTGCTCCTGGTGTCGCTCGCAGCCAGCACTGCGATCGCCGCCCTGGGTGAAATCATCAACCGGGGCCTGCCGTTCGGAGAACTGATCGTGAGCGCGATCAACACGATCGCTTCCTTCGTGCTGATCGCGCTGCTCTTTGCCGCGATCTACAAGATCTTGCCGGACCGCACGCTGAAATGGCGCGATGTCGCCATAGGCGCGCTGGTCACGGCGCTGCTCTTCACCATCGGCAAGTCGCTGATCGGCTGGTACATCGGCACCAGCGCCATCGCCACATCCTATGGCGCGGCGGGAGCGCTGATGGTGGTGCTGGTGTGGGTCTATTACTCGGCGCAGATCTTTCTCTTCGGCGCCGAGATCACGCGCGCCTATTCGGTGCGGCGCGGCAGCCGCAGGGACCTGGCCAGCGTCGTGACTGCCGACGGCAGGGGAGCTCCTGCGGCCGGCGACGGCAAACTGGAAGCGCTAAACAAATGAGAGCGCAGGGCCGAGGAAATCGGCTTACGGTATTTCGTCAACCCCACCTGTCCGGCAAGGGGATGCTTGAGAGTGAACTTGGATGCTTTCGCCTGCCTCGTGGAGAAAGTCTGTGCGCTCTCAAGATGTTTCCGATCCAGGTTCCGACCAGGCTCCGGACTCCGTACGGATCCTTGAGAACATGGGCGAGTGGTTCGTCATCGTGGTCCGCGGCGGAAAGGACTACGTGACGTCTTTCGAATTGGAGGCCTACGCCAGGTCGTATGCCGAAGGACAGCGCCTGGGGTTTGGACTTGAGAAATGTGGCGAGGCGTCTGAGGCCGATTGACCGCAAGAACTACCGATTTTCGTGTTGGCGCTTTTCGATCTGGTAGGAAAGCCAGCGGCAGAACATGCCTAAGATCGAGGTCGCGGCGCCGCCGAGCAGGCAGGCAATCAGCAACGGGCTCTGCGATGCGCTCGACCAACTGACTATGGCGAGCAGCGTGACGCTGACCGTCGAGATCAGATAGCCTGTGCCCTTGAGCATATGAGGCGCTATTTTCGGCATCTCAAAGACGTCCAGCTTCCAACCAAGGGAAGATGTCGGAAGAGCATGCGCCGGCTGCCGAAGTTCCTCGCGCAACATTCCCTTTGGCGCGCCGGCTGCTCCGTAAGACCTTGCGGCCTGCTCCAAGCGTACCGGCTAGGACAGCGGCGGAACCTTTGATGGAAGGCGACGTTGCCTCCGCGCCGGGGACTTCCAGCAATATGAAAGGCGACGGGCCGACATGAGCGTTCTTGTGGCCAGCCTGGTGTCACTCATTCTGGCCATCGCATGCGTGCTCGTCCACTACGAGGCATTCCGCGCCGTGGCCGATTCCGCCAGGACAGCCCGCCAGGCCGGTTTCCCGTCGCGCGGCCGGCTGCTGCTGGTGATATTCGGCGCGCTTGTCGCCCATACGCTCGAGATCACCATCTATGGCTCCGTGTTCTGGGCGCTGCACGGATACCGCTTGCTGGGCCAGATCGTCGGCGAGGTTTCCGGAGGCTGGATCGACTTTCTCTATTTCTCGATCACCAACTACACGACCCTTGGTGTCGGCGACATTCACGCCGAGGGTTCGATGCGGCTGATAGCCTCTTCCGAAGCGCTCACCGGACTGGTGCTGCTGAGCTGGACGGCGTCGTTCACCTATCTGTCGATGGAGAATTTCTGGAAGCAGCCGCGGTAGCTGTAAGTCTTTGTTTTGCGTAATTCCGGACGGAAAACCGCTACGCACTTTTCCTGGAATTGCTCTAGCCGACGACGATTGCTTTCTTGCTCTTGGCCTCGGCGCAGCGGCTGCGGAAGGCTTCGACCTCGGCTTCGGTCAGGTGCTCGATGCCGATGAAATCGTTTTTGGCACGGCCGGAGCGGATCAGTTCGTCGAGCTTGGCCTGGATGGCGGCGCCATCCCGGTTCTGCGTGTTCTGGATCAGGAACACCATCAGGAAAGTGACGATCGTGGTGCCGGTGTTTATGACCAGCTGCCAGGTTTCCGAATAGTGAAACACCGGGCCGGTCAAGGCCCAGACGATGACGGAGGCGAGACACAGGGCAAAGGCCCACGGCCGGCCGGTGGCGTGCGCGACGGCGGCCGCCATCTTGTTGAATGTTTTTTCCATGGAAGAGCTCGGTCGGGAAGGAGCCCGGTGAGGCTTCACCGGGCGAAGGCGGGGCCGAAGATATCCGGCCGCCGTCAGGGAGAATTCCGCAGAGGGCGTTCTAGGCGGCTTCTGCCGCCAGATTGACCGCGGATTCCGCGAGCTGGGTCAGCGCCGCGTCGGTCTCTTTTTCTTCGCCGAGCGTCATGTCGAGAAGATTGACCGCTTCGTTCAATCCAAGCTCGGCGGCCCAGGTCCTGAGCGTGCCATAGCGCGAGATCTCGTAGTGCTCGACTGCCTGCGCGGCCGCCAGCAGTCCGGCATCGAGCGAGGGCGAGCCCTTGTACTCTTCCATGATCTCCGCGCCTTCCTCGGTGATGCCCATGATTGCCGCGCAGGTCTTGCCGACAGGCTTCTTGTCGATCACCGCGAACACTTCCTCCAGCCGCGCGACATGCTCCTCGGTCTGCTCGCGATGTTTCTCGAAGGCCGCCTTCAGCTTGGTGTCCTGCGAGAAATTGGCCATTTTGGGCAGCGTCGCCAGGATCTTCTTCTCGGCGAAATAGATGTCCTTCAGCGTGTCGTGGAAAAGTTCGTTCAGGCCCTTCTTCGAGGCCGCTTTCGTCGTCGCCATATCTGCATCTCCTGAGTGGGGTTGATCAGCGACAACAGCGCGAGCCGCTACTTGTTCCGGAAAGAATTTCAGCGGCGGCCCGGCCGGAAACACTCAATTGTTATTGACGGCATTGCCGACTTGCGACGCAACAATCGAATTCCAACCTTCGGAGTCTCTACAGTCCCTGCGCCCGACGGCGCAGAACTCGAACACGCCGGGGCGCAGCCGCGTTGGCGGTGCGCCGAAACCACATTTGGCCGGTGCCAAATCTAGCGTGGCTCGCGTGTCATGCTGAGATAGGTCGGGTCGAACTCGGCGATCTTCTGCAGCTTCTGCCAGTCGAGGATCGTCACCGTGTGGTTCGCCCAGGCGATCACGCCTCTGTTGCGCAGCGCGCTGATGACGCGGTTCATATGCACGACCGACAGGCCCAGCACATCGGCGAGTTCGGCCTGCGAAACGGGCAAATGGAAGCTCATGCCGTTGGTGCGCTTCACCGCCTGCAGCCTGACGAACAGCTCGCAGAACAGATGCGCCAGGTGCGAGACTTTCGAGAGCGCCGTCCCATGGCGACGATCCACTCGCGGTGGATGGCGCCGTCGATCAGCGTGTCGAGCCACAGAAGCCGTGTGAGGTGCGGCGCCCGCTCGGTGATGCTGCGCAGCTTCGAATGGTCGGCCAGGATGACGCGGCAGGGCGAGAGCGCGATGACGCCATGGTCCATGGTCTTCAACAGGAAGGCATAGAGGTCGACGAAATCGCCCGGCACCTGCAGCGACGTGAACTGCCGGCCGCCATCTGCAAGCACCTTGTAGCGCGCTGCAAGGCCGTCGAGGATCAGAGTGCTGAAGGCCGGGCGCGACCCGGAAGCGACGATGTCCTGCCCGGCCGCGAAATTGCGCTCGCCCGACATCAGGTCGCCGAGCAGCGCTTGCTCGTCGTCGGATAGGCTGTCGTGCTGGCCGAGATTGAGGAAAAGGGATTCAAGCATTCATGTCTTCCATGAGCGGACCCGGTGGCCCGGTCACAGGGGATGGTGTCACAAGGGGTTCGGAACAGGCGCGTTTGACGAGGTAATGGGGTTGTTGGTCAGAGCGCGCTAACATTTGATAATTGGGCGCTTTTTCCCCCGCGAAATGCCGACAAGCGCATCGTGGCCGCCTGCCGCCAGCTGGCCTGCATTGCCTGGATGCGTCCGTTGTTGGCGGCCGTCCTGCCTTTCTGGAATGCGACGCCGGGTGGCGCGCGCGGAGCGTCGCGGATGCAAATCGAATCCGGATAATCCGGTATGTCGGCGCACCTCAGCACGGCCAAGTCGAGGGAGATCAATGTCGGCCTCATTGCCAAGGGAACATCATGAAGCCGCGGACTTCGTCGCCGCCTTTTATCGTCCCGAGCGCGACGAAGCCGGACTGGAGACGATCGAGAGGGCGGCCGACCGGGTGCTCGAGGAAACCGGCATCCGCTTCCTGGACGATCCGCAAACCATCGACATTCTGAAACAGGCTGGTGGCGTGGCGACCGGCGATGTCGTGCGGCTGGACGGGGCCGAACTGCGCCGCATCGTGCGTCGGCATGCGCCGGCAGAATTCCTGCTGCGCGGCCGGAACCCGGCGCATGATACGCCGGTCGGCGGCAGCGCCGCGCCGGTGTTCGCGCCGATCTATGGCGCGCCTAATGTCGTGCTCGACGATGGGGCGAGAGCGGCCGGCAGCCGGCAGGTCTATGGCGAGCTCGTTGCCGCGGCGCATGCCGCCCCCGGGTTGACCAACACCGGGCAGATGATCTGCGTCATGGAGGACGTCGCCGAGGACCGGCGGCCGCTGGAGATGCTGCTTGCGCATCTCGCTCGTTCCGACAAGCCGTTCATGGGCAGCATCGCCTCGCCGGCGGCCGCCGATGCGGTGATCGACCTGACCGCCGCGGCGGTCGGCAGGCCAGCACTTCCGGGCGAATGCAATCTGGTCCACCTGATCAATGCCACGCCGCCGCTTACCTATTGGCCGAACCCGTTGAAGTGCCTGCGGGCGATCGCGCTGAAGGGCGAAGCGAGCATGGTCTCGTCCTACATGATGATGGGCGCGACAGCGCCCGTCACCGTGGCCGGCGCGCTCATCCAGGGCTATGCCGAGGTGCTGGCGGGCCTGGCGCTGGCGCAGCTCTGGCGCCCGGGCGCGCCGGTGGTCATGGGCATCCTCGCCTATCCGTTCGACATGCGCCGGATGCTCCCTAATTTCGGTGACCCGGCCTCGCAGCTCATCCAGTTCTACGCTGCCGGGCTCGGCAGGCGGCTCGGCGTGCCGGTCAGGGGCGACGGCGCCATCACCTCGGCCAAGATCGATGACGCGCAGTCCGGCGCCGAAGGGGGCAGGGTGCTTTCGGCGGCGCTAGCCTCCGGCGCGCATTTCATCCTCCATGCCGCCGGCTGGCTGGAGCAGGGCCGTACGGTGTCGCTCGCAAAATTCCGCCGCGACGCAGCCGCGCTGGCGCAACTCGGCCATGGCAGCAGTCCTGCCGGTTTGCCCATGCCGCTCGATCGCGGGATCGAGATGGAGATACTGGGCCGCCTCGCGCAAGCTTGACCGGCTCACGCGAAAAAGGGCGCTGCCGCGAGGCAACGCCCTTCATCCCGGGGAGCCGGCTGCTACCAGCCCTGCATGCCGTACCAGTCGTCGACATCGCGGCGCACACGGTCCTTCTCGATGCCGTAGCGTTCCTGGATCTTCCCTTCGAGCTGGTCGCGCTTTCCTGCTATGCGATCGAGGTCGTCGTCCGTGAGCTTGCCCCACTGTTCCTTGACCTTCCCCTTCACCTGCTTCCAATTGCCTTCGACGCGGTTCCAATCCATTTGTCGGATCTCCTGTTGGACACTGAAGGCTAACGGCAACGGCTGTCGGAGGTTCCTGTCGAAAAGCTTTTGTCCGGCGATGCCTGGCATGCGGCCCGAACGCCGGCGCGATGCCTCAGGGTGGCGACGCAATCGCCTTGGCCTCGCGAACAAGCGAGCTCCAGTTCAAGCCGATGAGATAGATGAGCTCGAGCGCTTGCGCTTCGCTGATGCCGGTTTCGGTCACCAACCGCTGCACGAACTCGTCCAGCGTAGGGTGGTTTCCGCTCCAGGCTGGGTGTTCGTCCGCCAATGTTGTTTTCCTTCTGGGGACCAACGCCTGGTCGGGGCGCTCGTTCCCATCGACCGGCTGTCGCCGTCTCGAACCTCCGCTTTCGGTAGTATTATTTGGAGAACCCTTGCCGATGGCGAAATTAAGCGCTATATCTTGCAAATCGATCTTGCTGAACGAACGTTGTTTCCGCGCAAATTTGCGGTCTTACGATCTTCCATCTCAATTTCGAAGATTACGTCGCTTGGCGGTTGCCGGGCGCGTATAATTTTGCGTCGATTTGTAAGGAGATCGCAATGACTACTGGAACCGTGAAGTTCTTCAATTCCACCAAGGGTTTTGGCTTTATCGAGCAGGGCGGCGGCCAGCCGGACGTGTTCGTTCATATCTCGGCCGTCGAGCGCGCAGGACTGCGCTCTCTCGTCGAAGGCCAGAAGGTCAGCTTCGACGTCGTGAAGGATGCCCGCAGCGGCAAAAGCTCGGCAGAGAATCTGCAAGCCGCCTGATCACAGCGCCTCGGGGTCCTTTGACCACGGATGTACTGGCATCGGCCGTAAAGGCGCGTTGGAGAAGGTCGGGCTTGCCCGGCCTTTTTTGATTGAGGAGAAGAAATGAAGTCCCTACCCGATACCAATCTGTTCAAGCCGGCCCAATCCCGAACGGAAGCCAAGACCGACGCTACGTCTCGCGTCGCGCGGCAGATACTGGACCTGGAAGCCAAAGCCAGGGCCGCCAAAACGGAGCGGTTGCGCGCCGCAAGGCTGGCGCAGGAGCCCGAAGCTCCCGCCGTTGCGCCGAAGAAATCAACTCAGAAGCGTCAGAAGAAGGCCTAAGGCCAGGGCCGACATTTGGCCGACGGCCGAAATGGCGTTGGGGCTATTCGCGGTCCAATTGCAGCAGATCGCTGGCAGTATCGCCGCCATGCGTTCGCCCGCTCAGCATTTTATCCAGATCGTTGCGGTTGTCGCGGCTACCCAGGTCGGGCAGATCGAGCGCCGTCAGGGCCTTGTCGTCGAACTCGATCGGCGCCCCATAGAGTTGCGCCACATGCAGCACCAGGTTCTCGATATCCTCGCGGGCGACGTTCTCGGCGATGTTATTGAGACGGATTTCTTCTGACAATCCAATGATATCGATGATGCCGTTCGCTCGCAGGGCCTTCTGGACCCTGGAGTAGGCATCATCGCGCAGCTTATCGGAAAAACGCACCAGCATCGGAAAACCCTCCCTTTCGTGGACGGTTTGTCCCTCCCGATCATCATGCTCCCGATATGTGCTCCAAGCAAGGGAAAACTGAAAAATATCAATAATATCATAAAGTTAGCATAGGACGCGAAATGCCCTTCGACAGCATCTTGCACATCCCTGGGATGTATCGCCTTTCGCGGAAAAGGACATCTTGACGCTTGATTAGACCTAACCTAATTCATAGCGCAGTGAGCCACATACTAACTCAGTGTATTTTGTGACCTTGTAGGGGAGGCGCAACATGGCTGAACTGGAGCGTCCGCAGCGTCTGCAGATCATGCTGACGGACGAAGAACTGGCGGCGGTCGAGAACTGGCGTTTCGAGAAGCGCATGCCCAGCCGCTCGGCGGCAGTGAGGGAGCTCTTGCGGCGCGGCCTGGCCGCGGAAGGATTCCTCACGGCCGAGACTGGAAGCAAGTCGCAGGACTTCGGCGTCATCGCGTCCTCGGCCGACGCAGACGTCGGGCGCTCGTCCGATGGCGATTAGCGCTTGCTATTGCGTAGCCCGGCGTTAACTACAGCAGATGACGAATACCGGGGGCACGATCCGACAGGATGCAAGCGCCGACGCGCGCCTCGCGGCGATCGTCGATTCCTCCTACGACGCCATCGTCGGCAAGGATTTGAACAGCATCATCACCAACTGGAACCAGGCGGCCGAACGCATGTTCGGCTACACCGCCGAGGAAGCCGTTGGCCAGTCGATCCTGATGCTGATTCCCGAGCACCTGCAGAGCGAGGAAACCGACATTATCGCCCGCATCCGCAAAGGCGAGCGCATCGGAAGTGTCGAGACCATCCGCAAACGCAAAGACGGTTCGCTGATTGCCGTTTCGCTGACGATTTCGCCAATCAGGACCCCTGAGGGCGAGATCGTCGGTGCCTCGAAAATCGCCCGCGATATCACCGCCGCCAAGGAAAGCGAGCGCCGCATCCGGCTTTTGATGCGCGAGGTCAACCATCGCGTGAAGAACCAGTTCGCGGTGATCCTGTCGATGGTCAGGGAAACCAGCAAACGCTCGACCGATCCCGGCGAGTTCGAGCAGATGATCCGCTCGCGCATCATGGCGCTGTCACGCTCGCACGACCTTCTGGTCACCTCGGAATGGGCCGGCGCCAGCCTGTTCGACCTCGTCCAGGAGCATTTGAAGCCCTTCGGCCACGAGGAGCGCATCTCGCTTTCCGGACCGCTCCTGACGCTGCAGTCGAACGCCGTGCAGAATCTCGGCATGGCCTTCCATGAGCTCGGCACCAACTCGTCCAAATATGGCGCGCTGGCAGCCGATGGCGGCCGCATCGAGATCACCTGGAAGGTCGAGACGAGCCCGGATGCGCAGCGGCGCTTTCATCTTCTCTGGCATGAGACGTCCGGCGCGGCAGCCATTGGAGCCGCGCGCAAGACAAGCGAGCGCAAGGGTCCTGGCGAGCGCAAGGGACTTGGCGAGCGCAAGGGTTTCGGTACGGTGGTGCTGCAGAGGGTGGCCCCGCAATCGCTGAGCGGTTCCTCCAGCCTGGAACGCTCGCCCGACGGCGTGAAGTGGGAGCTTGACGCACCCCTCGAGGCAATCGTTGTGCCGCAGCTCGGCGCCGAGAACGGCAGCGATTTCAACGGCTGAGGCACCCGCGAGGCCAGCCCCGCCCTTGTAGCTGCGTAAAAGTGTATTACATCAATTAACAGAGCGTGCGTATTGCACGCCAATGCAGTTGCTTCGGTCAGGCTTCATCAATGGAGGTTGTCATGGCAAGCAAACTGATGGAAGAAAGGAAGAGCAAGGACTGGGTCATTCTTGTCCTCGCCATCTGCCTGTTCATCTCTCCCTGGGTCATCGGATTCACCACGGTGATGGTGCCCGCGTGGAACGCCTGGATTGTAGGCGCTCTGCTCGGCGCTCTGGCCTTGGCGACGCTTTCGGTGTTCGCAGAATGGGAGGAATGGGTAAATGTCGTCCTCGGGCTCTGGCTGATCGTCTCACCCTGGCTGCTGGCCTTCGCGGCTGACAGGAACACCATGATCACGCATGTCATCCTCGGCGTGCTCGTGGTCGTGGCGTCGGCCTGGGCTGTCTGGGACGTTCGCCACCCTCACGCGCATGCGTAGGCGGTGACTGACGGGAGCCCGCCGCGCAAGCGGCGAGCTCCTTTCGACTTTGACATCGGGGCATCGGGCTGAACGGCGGTTGCGGCGACTTCACGCAATTGCTGCAACCGGAAACGTTTTCGTGCATTCTTGAGAATGACCTCGATGTTCAACCCCGACTCTCCGGCCAAA
>Ga0207694_10002830_pt1 | contig 13998 bp, 7 predicted proteins | sample KBSC34metaG_FD_184353 | JGI IMG/M metagenome (GOLD analysis project Ga0207694, IMG submission 184353) | Corn rhizosphere microbial communities from Kellogg Biological Station, Michigan, USA - KBS C3-4 metaG (SPAdes) (version 2) | ecosystem: Host-associated > Plants > Roots > Rhizosphere > Soil...
CCAGCTGGGATTCGCCTTGCGTGGCGGATTAGCGTAGCCAAGCGCGTTTCTCGGTATCTATTCGACAAGCCCCCCAGCACCGAGCCAGGCCCAAGGCAGCGCCATCTATTCTGCGTTGCCCCACCGTACGTCGAATTCTTGCCGGCCAGTCTTCCCTAAAACGTATTGCTTACCGGGCATCCCTGCATGGATAACCCGGACTGTTCCACGCGGTCGCACAGGTCCTGCGCGTTCTTAGTTTGTTTCTTGAGGTATTCCAGCACTTCCGCGTAAGTGTGAATGCCGCCGTGGACGGGAAGGTCTTTATCCACTTGTAGCTTGTAAAACTTCACACTGTCCGGGTAAGTATTACCCCAATAAACAAGATCCCAGCCTTCATCGACGAAATCGCCTTCGGCTACCAGCTTGTCGCGCGGGACATAAGCAAATACTCCGTTCGCCATGTGGCTGTTGTTGATTGCATGGTAGACGACAACCTCCATCGTGCTGTCTTTCAGCACCAGCTTTTCATCCACGGCGACGATCCTGATCAATTTCGGATTTCTGCCGAGTGCATCCGGGAACTCCTTGGCCGGGCGGGCGGCCATTTCCTTAAAGAGATCCACGTTGCCGCGATGAGTAATGATGGTTAACCCTTCGGCCACCGCCGTGCGTAAGCCACCGCTATGGTCGAAATGATGATGGGATACGATCACTTCCGTGAGCGGCTTGCCTGGTACCAGGCTGCGAGCCTTATCGATATTCGCCTTAGCGGTTTGCTCGTTGCCATTCACCTCGAACATCGTGAGATGATCGGCGAACTCGAATACGGTGCTGCCGCCGGCGCCCTTCAAATACCAGACGCCTTTCGCGACCGGTGTCGCCTCCACATTGATTGAACGGGGACCCGGTGCCGGCGTGGAACGAATCTCAGCGGGAGCCACCAGCTCGGGGATTGGTCCATCGATCGTGTTCCGGTCAACGTACAGCTTGTTCTGAACGATGTCACGAAAGTCAATCTTGGTGTTGTAACCGAATGGCAGCATGATGCCGCGCTCGGCTTGATAGCCGGTGAAATAGGTTCGATACCTGACATCGCCCAGATTCGCATCGGGCCCCACCCAACTCAGCCAGACCGGCAAGTGCGTAGTCGCGTCGACCGCCAGAGTCAACTTGTCTCCCCGGGCTGTCGTAATATCCAGGACTTGACGACCTGCCTCGTTGCGAAGACCGCTCACTTTCGTCGTGGCATCAAGCGCGGAGCGTACGATACTGACTGGATTATCGAGCATCTCAATGCGCCGCTCGCGAACAGCAGCCTCGGGAGCGCGAGTAGCTTTGTTCTCGGGAATAGGGGGACCGAAACCGCCCCCACCAAGGTTGTATGCGATGTCACCATCCAACGTCTGGTTGATTCGAATCCCAGTGGTCACTAGCGGCAAGTTCGCGAAGACGAAATCCGTCAACTGGCGCTGCTTCAGGCGCATTCGGCCGTGTTCGAAATCAATGGTACGCTCGACGCCGCCCACGTTCCACCATTTCTGCGGGGCATCGGGAGACGCCGTGATATTTCCGCCCCCGTTCATATACGCCATCTGTCCGTAACCTTGAATCTTTAGAGTCTTGATCGAGAGGATGCGGTCTTTCCCGCCCAACGCCTCGGCGGCGTTCATGATGACCTTCATTTCAGGGGACTGACCGAACGCGCTTGAACAAACCAGCACGAAGGCGATCGCCAAATCTCTTCTCATATAGTCTCCTGTGAGTTTATTTGGCCAAGGGGCTGGGCCGGATCTGAAAATGGGCCACCTGTGTCCGTGTGCCCTTACCGCCTTCCGTATGCCAAGCCACGCGCGTGCCGTTCGACGCCCAGATTCCGCGACCCTTCCAGCCTGCCTTCGCATCGTCGATACGGCCATCCATGCCACGCGCCAGGAATCCCATCGGATAGGGTACACGCATGACGATCGTCTCGGCTGTTTTCGGATTCAATGCGACCAGCGCATCGGATCCGGATCCCGTCAGTATCGGCACGTTCGCTCCGAGTCCCAAGGTATTGAACTGATCGACGTAGTTGTAGTAATAGAAGTCGGAGTTAATCTGGTCAGTCACTCCCTTCATCCGCGGACCTGGAATTGGGTACAGCGTCCAACCTTCGGGACAATGTTGGCCTATCGTCGCCGCCTCACCCGTCAGCACTTTGCACTTGCGGCGATCGAAGCTGGCCATGTGGCCGCTGCCGGCCAGCGCGGTCCACACCACACCGTTGCGGTCGATGTCGATCCCACGCGGGAAGAAGGCCAATTTGCCAGGTGCTTTGACATTATTGAAGGGCGGCTCATAGGCCTCGGCCAAGCAACTCTTCCACTTCATGCGAATGATTTTTCCGGGAGTGCCGGGAACAGCGCCCCAGATTACGCTGTCGTCCGTCGGATCGGGGATCACGCTGTAGGGCGCGCCCTGGGGCAGAGGCCGATCGATTTTGGGGTCCAGCTTGCCGTCTCCGTCGATGTCGTAATAACCGTGGCACCATCCTTGCGCGGATTGCTCGCTGCCACCCATTGCGAGAACATCCAGGTCCACGTAAGAAAGCGTTCCCGTAGCCAAGCCGTTAAAGAAGACGATATTGCTGTTCTTGCCCTCACCCATGTGGACATGGTGCGCATGGCCGCAGCTATCCACGCCCTGAAATTCGTTGGTTTTAGGATCGTAGACGCTCAACTGACGGCGCCCTGCCTCGATAGGATAGAGCTGTGAATACAAATTGTTTCCATCCTTGCAGTAGCCCGGATTGTCGAGCTTGCGGATGGCGGCTGACGCCCACACGCGGCCTTTATCATCCATCGTTAAGTGGTTCGGTTGAACGAAGTCTTGGAAGATGATCTCGTCACCCCAGTAAGGTGAAGGCAAGTCGACCTGCTGCCGTGTAAACGGCGTCATCTGGCTGCGCGGATCGCGAGTCGGTATCGGCAACAGCTTGGTCGTATTCTTGGTCGGATCCAGATACACCAGCGCGTTCTCGTGGAACTCTACGCCGTAGATCGGACCATGGGCGTTGGCGGTTGGGTTTCTCTTATCGGTCGAAACCACGTCGTGGACAAACGCAGTGGGCGTGGAGACATCCCACAGCGTGACCACCACATTCCGTTCGACGCCCTTGGGGCGCTGCGGAACGGGAGGTAGTTCACCGCCCGCGATCCTATCGGTCCAATCGGCATAGGCGGCCAGGCCGCGGTCATGGCCACCGAGTCCCACTACCGCCCCTAGCATATTGATCTGTCCCGACCGCAAACGGCGTTCCCACGCGGCGGCGGACGAACTAAACTTGCCCAGCGCGGGCGAAATTTCGCGCACGGTCTTACTGCCTAATTGGTGGCAGTTCAGGCAATTCTTGACGCCCATGATCCATTCCGCCTGGTTGGCGATCACGCGCTCTTGCGGTCCGCCGCCACTGCCGCCGGGAACCGTGAATTTCATCGGGAATTCACTCTTCGCTGGGACCTGCATGAGCGAGAGCCAGGAATCGGAAGGATAATATTGAGCCGCGGCTTTAGCGTCAGGCGCTACCGCGGCTCGAAGCGGCAACTGCCGGCCTGGGGTGGCCGTCACCGCCTGCGAATCGACCAGACCATATCCCCGCACCCAAATTCGGTAATTCGCCGCCGGCAGATCGGGCAGAACATATCGGCCCCGGTCGTCGGTAACCACAATCTTGCGGAATTTAGTGGGCAAGTCAGTCGTTTCCGCGATCACCCACACTCCCGCCTCCGGACCCTTCGCGCTGCTGACAACACCTCCAATATCATCGGAGTCAATCGGTATCGCCTGTGCGCGTAGCAATCCGCTCATACCCGCGAACAATACGCCAAAAAAAATAATCGCTATCAGCGGCGATTTCATGATGATGCCTCCACAGCTATCTTGCTTTGCACGGCGTGGGGTTCCACTTGGAACCATCCGCCTCCAGCTTGAACTGCTCGCTCGTGATGAAAGTATCGTTCAGGAATCGAGGGTCATCCACTACGGTGGTCAGAATCAGATACGGCACTCCCTCGAATTCGACGCGGTCAAAGAATTCAGTCAGCACCGCGTTCTCGCTATAGGGGACCCCATTCTTACGCAGATATCCAGGGCGCATATGCGTCGTGACCACCTTCAAGGTTCCGCCCTTCCCCGGCTGCGGCCCTCCCTGCGGTGGACCAAAGCCTCGCTGCTGCGCCTGCTTCTGCCAGGAAGCCGCGGAATCGCCCTGCCACGTCGTTCCCCCGCCCTGCCCTTGCGGACCATCAAAGTGCAAAAGCCGGGTTTGCTGTCCGGCATCGGCGTCAATCTGCAGCGTTCTTTCGTCCGCCCAGGTGATGTGAAGTCGTGTCGGCAACCGCATCAATCCAGCTGCGCCATACGCCTTGCACTGACTTCCGTCCGCTTCGTCTTTCGCAGGATCCCAAAGGTTTCCGAATCGCCGCCCTTCAGCGTTCAGCGGCACGCTTGAGAAATCGCCTTTGGGCGGCGTTAGCATGCGCCACCGCCAATCCTCGTTTACCAAGGAGACCCAATATCCGGTGATGTCGATGACGGCAGCAGCCTTGGGGGGCAACGGCGGGCCGCCCGGACCGCGTCCCGGAAATTGAGCCGTGAGCGTACCCGCCGCCGCCACGAAAGTCAGCAATGCGCGAATGCTCATACTATTTCTTCTTGCTGAGTTCACGATACACAGTCTCGATGAATTGATTTGTAGTCCAGGGTCCACTCTCTCTGCCGTAACCGCCGTCGTAATCGTAAGTCGGTTTGGCGGCTTTCACCTGCTCGAGCGTCAAACCTTTCTTGACCAACGCAGCGATCCGGTCGCGAATAATGCTAAGCATGTCGCGGTAATTAGCCAAATCGTTGCGGTCGCACACATGCCCGTGCCCAGGAATAATCATGGTGCCGCCCTGTTCGTTTTCCTTGGCCACCGTGATGTCCTTCAGAATGTGATTCAGCTCATCCAGAATGCCTTGCAGACTACCACCATGGCTCTGGTCAATGACCGGATATCCGGTCATGTCGAATATGTCTCCGGTGCTCACGACATCGGAACGCCGAAAGAAGACGATGCTGTCGCCATCGCTGTGCGCGGCTGGAGCGTGTTCAACGATCACCGGTTCATCGTTGGCGTACAGTTTCCAGTCTGCTCCGTCGTAAGTATCGGTCGGCCACATCGCCGAGGGTATCCCGGCCTCCTTCGCGGTCATGCGGTTCAACACGTTTATGTGTGCGACCACGGAAGCTTGAGGACGCGATTGATTTGCCGATTCCAGCATAAAGAATCCACCGTCAGCTAGCTTGGCCGTGCCGCCCGTATGACTCGCATCGGCGCTAGTCTGCAGGATGTAACCGATCGGCTTGCTGGTTACTCGGCGGATCGCCGTGCGAATCTGCTCGCTCCATTCCACAGGACCTGCGTCCACGAGCACCACAACTTGATCGCTCACCTGCATGGTGATATTTGTGCCAGCTCCATGGATCAAGTAGACATTCCCCTTGACGTGGAGAACGCCCACCTTTGTTGCGTCGGGTTGTGCCAACAATGCCAGCGTCGTCAACATCGCCAAGGCACCCACTTGGAATTTCCTGCGCATTACTTTTTCCCCGCCGGTTTTGCAGGCACGGGCATGCGGTCAAGTTTGATCTGGTATTCCGGGTATTGAGTCTCGGCCCCACCGCGCAGAGCTTCGATCGGGAAACCATTCTTGATCGCATATTCGTTCAGCCAGGGATTGGTTCCCGGCAGATGATGCGGGACCCAGCTTTCCGGATGATCCACCTGCTGGCTGGGAACGCAGGATTGCGGTGTCGGCGCATAGCCCGGATTGAGAATCCAATTGGAGGTCCGCACCAGAGGCTCCGTCAGAAATACCGGATCTTTGACGATGGTGACGACGGTGAGGTAGTCGCCATGCCGTGCGAAATATTCAGTCATCGTGGCCTTCTCACTGCGCGGCAGGCCATTGCGGCGTAGCCACCCTTCCTTGAGGTGCGTGGTTTCCACTTTCAGCATGTCCGCTGTCCACGTGCCCGTCGAAAATCCCTCCCAGGTGTGGGGCGCGAACTCCGTGGGATGCGGCCTGCCATCCATGTAGATGGTGCGTTGCGGGTTCATCCACATGATCGTGGTATGCCAGGCCGTGATCTGCTGCGTAAGCGGATCAAGGTCGGGCCAAATGCGCATACTTCCCGGCCCTCGCACCGCGTAATCGGCTGGATGCGGCTCGCACTGGTGTTCCATCTGGGTCCACTTTGCCGCGTCCCAGGAGTCTGCTTGCATGCGCGCGCGATCGTTGATCGGCAGCCCGGTATAGTCGCCAATCTCCGGACCCGCTCCGCGCTCCGGACCGTCTTCGTGCATTTTCTGTCCCCATTCGCCCGACAGATCCATCTGCGCGATCGCAGGAACCCGCAAAAGACAAGTGAGGATAAGGAGGGCGAGACCGCCCCCTCCCGTGCGAAGCCTAAAAGGCATACTTGAGTGCGAACTGAATCAGACGCGGGTTTACCGAAGTGCTGGTAATCTGACCGAAGCTGGCTGCCGAATCGACAGCCACCGCAGGGTTGCTGAATTGTGCATGGTTGAAGATGTTGAAGAACTCAGCACGGAACTGCAGCGTGCCGTCTTCTCGTATGCCGCCCACCCGAGTTGTCTTAGCCAGCGAAACATCCCAATTGAATTGTCCCGGACCTAAGATCACGCCGATACCGCTGTTGCCAAAACCCGTGCCGTCTCCGATCTTGGGCAGTTGGCTAGTACAAAAAGCGGTCGGGCTGAAGAATCCAGGACCACCACTCACGCCGCCAAGACGCGTATCCAGATCACCAGCGGTTGGAATATCGGCGTAGGTTTTACCCGCACACATCTGCGCCCGCGAAGTGGTCAGCCCGTAGATGGTGGCGCCATTCTTATCGGTGATCGTGAGAGGCGTGCCGTCCTGAATAGTGGTCACGCCTGAGAGATTCCATCCGCTCAAGAGCTTGCCCGAAACCCCCTTCAGATTGCCGTAAGGAATATTCCAGCTATAGCTCAGCGTCAGCCGATGCGGGCGATATTGCGAATTCAATCCGTACTGATCGCGATAATTGTGTGGGTCGCCCAAGTTTAGATTCCCGGTGCTGAAAGCGCGGCTGAAGGTGTACGCCGCCTGGAAGGTTAGGCCTCGAGAAAACTGCCTGCGTAAAGTGGCCTGGAGACTATTGAACTTGAAGTCGCCATTCGTGGCTTCCGATCCAAAATTCTGCGACAAGCCCAGATAAGGAACCCGCAAGAGATAGTTCGAAGTGGTATTCGTGGTCACGCCGTTGACCGGGTTGGCAGCGCTGGCCAAATACGGTGCGTTAGGATTCGACCCGCTAGTGAACTGGTGGATGCCATGCGAGCCAACATAACCCACCTCCGCTACCCAGCGGGGCAGGAATTCATATTGCAGGTTGAGGTTGTAGGAATAAACCAGCGGTGTATAGAACTGCTCAGCCAAAATCGTTTGATTGATTTGCGAGCTTGCGCCAGTGGCAAAATTCACCCAACGTGCCGGGAATCCAGGCCCGGGATCGATGAACGGTTTTGCGAGAGTCGCCGCAGTCTGAGCCGAAGCATTCCCCGCATAAGGCGGCATCAACTGCACTGACTCGATCATGCTGTCTCCCGGGACGCGATCGTAGAAGAAACCGTAGCCGCCGCGAATCGCTAAACGGCTGGACTTGAGTGGCTGCCAGGCAAACCCCACCCGTGGCCCGAAATTATTCCACGGAACGTCTGATTTGCTGGCGATGGTGTGGCCGCTTTTCAGTACTCCCGTGGGCACCGTCCCTTGGTAATTGGACGGAACCACCCAGCCAACCAGCGTGCCATTGGCGGCCGAAGTTCCGGGTACTGGAACGGTCGCCACCTGGCTCAGCCAGATGTTGGTCAGGTTCCCGTACTTGTCGCTCGGCATCCCGTCATACTCCCAGCGTAATCCCAGGTTGAGCGTGAAACGGGGTGTGATCTTATAGTCGTCTTGAATGAAAGCAGATGCATTACGCGCGCGATATCCGTTGACGATGCCATTGGTAGACTGCACGCGAGTCGGTAGAATCTCCGCGATGATATTGCTCACGGGCGCTCCCGTTGTATTGCCGGCATTGCCACCGTTACAGGAAACCGGGAACGTTCCGGGTGGGCAAGCCGAGCGCCCTAATAGGAAATCGTCGAAGGCCGCGAAAACCAATGCGCCCTTGGCGATGCTTACGAAGTCCCAATTCCATTGCACTCGCTGAAACTCGACGCCAGTGCGCAGTGTGTGCTTGCCGTGAGTCCAGGAAAGCTGATCGCTCCACACGTATGTGTTGACCGCCATTTGCTGGTCGTCGAAGGAGCCGCCGCCAATCTGGAATAGCCCACCGATCAGCATTGGGGAGAGTGCATTGATGCCCGGAGTCGTCGGCGTGATCCCAACGCCCGGATTGGTGATTGTGCCCAACGGCGTGTCGTTTGTGTAATTCCGCTGGAACGACATGAGAGCTTCATTTACCATGTTGTTCGACACGATGGACGTGGCCTTAACGGTTCCGTAAAGATTGGTAAATTCCTGGCGGGCCGGGAAGCCGTCCAGGCAGTTGCCGCTGCAGATCGGAAGGAAGGCCATGGTTTGCGGATCCCTCGAAACAAAGTAGCGCGCTGCCAGGGTGTTCTTCGCGTTCAGCATATAGTCCACGTTCGCGATGTACTGGTCTTCGTGATAGACGCCCGGCACAGTGAGCGGCGAATTTTGAAAGCTCCCATTACGCGAACTGGGAATCAAATAATTGCCGTTGGAGAGTTTCGCTTGCAGAATATTCACAGCGACGGGATTAATATTCGATCCGTCGCAAGCGACTTGTGTCCCGCCGAAGAAGAAGCTGGGGATGGCGGCATAGCGCAGATCCCCGGGATGATTTCCCGGACAGAAAGCCGCGCCCAGGGCCGGCCGGAACGTGGCGGTGTTAGAGCGGTCTCCTAACGGGATCGGCGGCAAAATCACACTCGGCTGATAGGTCTGCAGAGAAGCGCCATTTTTCTGGCGCGTTCCCTGATACGAGAAGAAGAAGAACAGCTTGTCCTTCTTTATGGGTCCCCCCAGAACGCCGCCGAACTGATTCTGATTGATTGCGGGCTTGGGCGCGCCGGCGCGATTCAGAAAGAAGTCGTTGGCGTTGAGCGCAGTGTTCCGGAAGAACTCAAAAGCCGTCCCGTGAAATTGATTCGCGCCGGACTTGGTCACGACGTTCACGTTCGCTCCCGGGTTGCGGCCGTACCCGGCGTCGTATTGCGAGGTCTGAATCTTGAATTCCTGGATCGCATCCGGGCTGGGGATGCCAAACGAAGTGTAGGAGCCGCCCTCGTGAGTGGTGCCCTGACCGCCATAGTTCTGGATGGAAACTCCATCCATGGAAAAGTTGTTTTGGGCGTTGCTCGAACCGTTCACGGCGAAATCCTGAGAACCTTTGCCGATCGCGGTGGCGTTATTTACGGTTGAGTTGACGCCTGCCGACAGGGCAAGAATATTGGTGTAATTCCTGGTGTTCAACGGAAGATCCGTAACCGTCTGCGTCGATACCACTGTGCCGAGGGTAGCGTTCGTGGTTTGCACCGTTTCTGCTGTCGCCTCCACTGTCACTTGCTCAGCCTGCGCGCCGACCTCGAGCGCCCGGTTCAAGACCGGCGTTTCGGTCACCGCAACGTTAACCGGACCCACGTCCGAGGTCTTGAATCCCGGCGCCGAGAATCTCACTTTGTAGGCGCCCGGCGGAAGGAGACTGATGGTAAAGCTTCCATCCGAACCCGTCTGGGCCGTGCGGGCTTGACCGTTGCCCGTGTTGGTGGCCGTCACGGTCACGTTCGGCACAGTGGCCCCGCTCGGATCGGTGACCGTTCCTGTGAGCGCACCCGTTCCGGCCGTTTGCGCAGAGCCCATACCCAAACTAGCCAGGAACAGAACAGCAACGAACAGATGACCAAAACACATGCGAACCAGTGACTGCTGGAAATTCATGAACTCTCCCCTTAATCGCCTCACTTAGACATTCACAAAGCCCTTGAGCGGGCTCATCATCTCTGTTATCATTCGAGTCGCTTGGGGTGCAAGCTTAAGAACGTAGCCGCAGGGTAACCGTTAACGTAAATAGCGCAGCCTTAGATTCTGTATTTTCTGCTAGTTAGACGGAAACATTAGGCGAGCGGCGAAGGGGAAGCACAGACTCACTCGTATGCCAGAGCTCCACGGGAAAGATCCAGATGTCGCGGCCTTATCCTATTCTCCCGATGAAGTGAAGGTTGAACTCGAGCGAATTCTCGCCAGTCAGGCGTTTCGAACCGCCCTTCGCCCGAGCAATTTCCTCCGCTACGCCGTTCTTGAAACCCTGGAGGGCCGGGGCGACCAGATGAAAGAGTACTCCATCGCGATCGAGGTCTTCGGCCGGGAAGAGTCCTTTGACCCCCGGCTGGACCCCATAGTTCGTGTGGAAGCCACCAAGCTTCGCTCCCGCCTCGCAAACTACTACAGTCTGGAAGGCCGGCAGGATCCCCTCCGCATCGAACTTCCGAAGCGCGGGTATGTTCCCGTTTTTCGTGAACTTGAAGAGCAGGTGGAACCTGCGGCAGTGGGCCCCGCCACGTCCGAAAAAACCAACCCTGCGCAGCGCCGCTCTAGATCCTTGCTGGTGGCAGCCGGTTTGGCCGCCCTAGTGGTTTTGGTTGCGCTTTCCACCTACGGTCTCACCAGCATGTGGAACAAGAAGGCCACTAACGCAGATGCTCTGTCGATCGCTGTCTTGCCTTTTTCAAATCTGGGAGACGACCGTGCAGACGAATATTTCAGTGATGGCCTGACCGATGAGCTCATTGTTTCGTTGGGCCGCGTTCCAGGTTTGCGAGTGGTCGCACGTGGATCGGTATTTCAACTGAAGGGCAAGAATTACGATATCCGCGAACTCGGGCGCCGCCTGGGTGTCCGCACGGTACTCGAGGGCAGTGTTCGTAAGTTCGATAACCGTCTTCGCATTACCGCGCATCTTGACGACGCCACCAATGGGTATCGCATCTGGTCCAACATCTACGAACGAGATTCGAAGGATGCTTTGACGATCCAGCGCGACATCGCCTTGGCTCTGGTCAACTCATTGGGAGTCCAATTTGAAGGGAAGGACTGGGCTTCGCGTTTGAACAAGCCGTTTCAACCCACCGCCTCGGTGCGCCCGGAAGCCTATCAGGCTTATTTGAAGGGCCTTTTTTTCTGGAATAAGAACACCGCGGCCAGCATACGAACGGCTATGGATTACTTCGAGCAGGCGCGCGCGATTGATCCCGGTTACGCTCCGATCTACGCCGGATTGGGCCGATGTTACACAGCCCTTCCCGTCTTTACCGCGACCTCCTCCGCTGATGTGATCCCCAAAATCCGGCAGGTCGCCTCCAAGGCGCTGGAACTGGATCCCAACTTCGGCGAAGCGCACCTGCAACTGGGCGAGGCGGCATTCCTCGAATACGATTGGGCAGTGGCGGAACGGGAATTGAAGATGGCACTTGAGTTGAGTCCCGGAGATGCGGTTGTGCACCGCTGGTATTCCTACTACTTGGGCAGGATGGGCCGGCTGGATGAAGAATTGGCGCAGACACTCGCGGCCCAGGAACTTGACCCGGTATCGCCGTACGTTGCCGATGGAGTCGCACATTCCTACGTGGATCTCCGGCGTTATAGCGACGCGATCGAACAGTACAAGAGGGCGTTAGCATTGGAACCCAACTTTGCAATGTCCGTCCGCGGTCTGGGGATGGCTTACCTGTACCAGGGAAATCATGTGATGGGACTGCGCGAGCTCCAGCGCGCCGCCGGGATGGACAGCGAAAACTTTCCGATCATGGGCGAAATTGGATATGCGCTGGCAGTTTCAGGAAAGCGTGCGGAGGCGCAAACCATTTTGGCGCGGCTCCTCCAGCAATCAAAGAACGGCGCGGCCCATTCCTTGCCGGTTGCCCAGGTTTACATCGGTCTGGACGAGAAGGATCACGCCTTCGAGTGGCTCGAAAAGGCGGTTGATCAGCATGAGATAAGTCTTGGTTTAAAATCAGAAGCCATGTTTGACGCGCTGCGGTCCGATCCGCGGTTCGGGGCTTTGCTACGACAAATGAAGCTGAGTCAATAGCCGCTCATACCTTTGGGGGCGCGCCTTTTCACTCGTTTTCACTCCACTGACGCCCGGCTCGTGAAGTTTCGGACGTTAACGAATCCAGCAGACTTGAATTCGTCACCTTGCACCCCATCGTTCTATAGTCTCAAACGGCGTTCATATTCCCAATCTGGACAGTCGCGGGATCGCTTGTGCTCACCAGATGGGCAGCCGGTCCTGGTTGATTACTATTGATCAGCCCTTCCAACAGCAGATTGGGACCCGCAGTCGAGAAAGTTGGAGCGGATTAGCCCCAACAAGTCGGCTTAGCACCGGCAATGCAGTGGTCAGCCCTTGATCGCATAACGCGCAAACCGTACAAGTGCCAAGCCGCGTGGGCCGGAACTGCCGTTAATGTTCGTTATCGGGATGACCGAAAAATCAATTAGCGCCGGACGGGTTGGGGCGATGCGCGCACAGCGCGCTCGAACGCCCAACCTCGGATGTGATTGATCTGTTCCTTCATGGTTCGGGATAGAGGGACCAGCTTCGCGGCGACGCTGATGAGATCCTGCTCGGTTAGCTCACGGTCCGCCAGATGAGCCGTGGTCAGGGCTGATATGACGCACTGCTCGATCTCGGCGCCGGTCCAGCCACTAGTAAACTTAGTCAGCTGTTCAAGCTTGAACCCGCTCACATTCACCCCGCGGCGGCCGAGATGTATTCTGAAAATTTCAATCTGTTCGTCCTCCTGCGGAAGATCGACGAAGAACACCTCGTCGAACCGCCCTTTGCGAATCATCTCGGCCGGAAGAAGATCGATGCGATTGGCCGTGGCGGCGACGAAAAGACCGCGCGCCTTCTCTTGCATCCAGGTGAGGAAAAATGCGAATATTCGGCCTTGCTCCCCGCCTGAGTCGGTTGACGTGATTCCCATTTCGATCTCGTCGAACCATAAAACTGCAGGCGCCATGTCTTCCATCATCTTGCACGCCTCGACGAACGCACCTTCGGGTTTACCATGCCGCCCGGAGAAGATCTCAATCATGTCCACCCGATACAGCGGGAGCTGAAAATAGTTGGCGATGGCCTTCACGGAAAGGCTCTTGCCGCAACCAGGGATACCCATGATGAGGACCCCCTTAGGTACGATTTCCATGCTCAGGCTTTCGCGCATCTGGAAAAGCTTGCGGCGTTCCAACAGCCATTTCTTGAGACCTTCCAGCCCTCCAACCTCTTCGAGATCGCTGGCCTCAGCAATGAACTCGATCACGCCGCTGCGGTTCACCAGAAGCCGCTTTTCTTCGAGCAAAGCCGGCAGCGACTCTGGTCCGAGCTCGTTGTCGGCGGCCAGGGCACGCCGCAACGCATAGCGCGCTTCGTCGAGCGTCAGACCTAGCAGGGCCCGTGCGAACTGGTGAAGGACGTCCTCGCTGGTATCGTCGCGCGTAACGGACGACATTCGCTGCGTCTCCTCGCGCAGAAACTCCACCAATTCGGCAAAATCGGGCGACCGGAGCTCTACAAAAAGAAGGCTGCGCTCGACTTCTTCCGGAATGAAGCGGACCGGAGAAGTGATAACCACGAACTTATGCTGATCGAGACAGCTCTCATGAACATCTCGAAGACGGCGTCTGATTTCCGCAGAGTCCCGAAGCGGCTCGTGGAAGTCCTTGAGGTGGAAAATACCGGCGTCTTTGCAGGCGATGATGAAGTCCAAAGCCGTGCGAGGGTCCCGAGTGCTCGCGTCGGCCGCCTGTCCGTCGCGATGCATCCCCTCCGTAAGGCTCCATGTCCATAGCGAAGTAGGTACGGACGTGGACAAACGGCGGCTCACTTCGCCCAGCACCCTGGCGGCACGCT
>Ga0207694_10002835_pt1 | contig 13982 bp, 12 predicted proteins | sample KBSC34metaG_FD_184353 | JGI IMG/M metagenome (GOLD analysis project Ga0207694, IMG submission 184353) | Corn rhizosphere microbial communities from Kellogg Biological Station, Michigan, USA - KBS C3-4 metaG (SPAdes) (version 2) | ecosystem: Host-associated > Plants > Roots > Rhizosphere > Soil...
TATCCCGGAATATACAGACAATCATGAATAACTAGGGACATGTATTAATTAATACACGCAATATTTTATAGAATCTAGAATTGCACATCACGTTGGAACGCCGACCGACTTGTTATACTAAGATCTTTATTTCTATCAAACCTCACTGCACCTGGATACAATAGATTGAATGTGATTCTATGACCGTTATGCAAATTACGATATATTTGCCAGATAGAGATCTCATTCTCCTTTGCATATAATTCAATGCTCTTCTGGGGAATTCCTTTCATTCTAAAGTGGTAGAACGTTTTCTCTGATTCATCTTCATTAAAACCGTACACAACTTCGTGAATATATGACTTCTTTCCTAAGAAAATTGCTCTACATGAATACGGATTCGCCATACACTTCTCACCTTTCTTCACTAGTTTCTCTGGAAGTTCAAAGTCTGGATGAAATTGCCCCATGTCCGGGCCGTCTAGCTCATAACCTTTTAAACGTTTCCACTCCTTGCACAGTTCGGCATATCTGTTCTGTTCCATGTGAGCACTGTCCGTGTCTTGATAATATATTTTAATGTTCATTTGGTCACATAATTGATATAGATCACTCATAATATTCCTAGCGATTGCCAATATTTCACTAGCGCAATGGGCCATGTTGAAATGATCTGCTTTAGGGACCTTGTCTTTCACAATCCAATATCCATTTCCAACTTCACCGACAATCTCAGAGTCACTACGGTATAGGATTTTGTTAATATATTCATCATAATCTTTTACAACTTCTATACGTTGATTAACAGGCTTCTGACCCATCTTACCATACACTGTGTTCATAATCAGCTTAAATACTTCTTGGATAGGATTTCCCTCTTTCTTGTATTCGGTTCTCTTAGCGTATAATTTTACGATCTCATTTGACAGAACCGGGTTGCGACCTTCATCATAATACAAACCACGGATAATCTGAAAGTCTACATCTGGTTTCATTTCATGATATTTCATATACGCCTCTAGATCTGGTTTACACACATAGTCCAATCCTCTGTACGAATTACTATACTCAATAATCCCATCTTCTGTTTTATGAGAGACTCGAGGAAACGGAAGCCATTTAGGTACTCGTTTAATCAATATCTCTACGAAGTATCCATCCTTGCTCAATATCTCCTTGGTTGTCATATCTGCGGGTATCGGTTTGGCTTTTCCTCTCAAGACTCCTTGCATTAACTTCATAGCCGTTGGATATAGGCTTCTGGCATCCATATCTATTAGTTTACAATTTTCAAGACAATGACGATGATTGTTTCTGGTCATTACTCGGCCTCCCTTGATTGTTTTCTGAATGAATTCTCTTGTACTCCATCCAATCTTTAACACTCCATCAAAAGCGCCCACTACAGAGGTCATATATGTCATGGCCACTGAAGGGATGGTATAGCAATCATGAATATCCAAATTCAACGAGTCCTTACATAGTTCTCTAAACTTTTCAAAACACTCACTTAAGACTTCAACATCACGTGAGCAGTAGAAACGGGCATACTTCATCATATCCATTATTCCATCTCCGCAGAATGGTTTAGCGACTTCTAAGAATTTCTTCCACTTCTTTTCTGACCATTGTTCTTCACACGCTCTAATCTCATTAAGGGATACGAAACGTTTTTCAACGTTCTGACGAGTGTACGCCTTGAATGGCATAATCTCTTTTTGAAGCTCATCCATCTTAAACATCTTGGGGATCTTCTCAAGCTTCGAGGCCAAGAAACTGAATGAGTCTTTGAAGATCAGCTCTACACCTCGAATATGACATCTGTAACCTTTACACATATTCCCATTTCCTAAATAACTTCCACATCCTAAGTGTTTCAGTAGAAATGTCAAGTCATAACCCAGATTGTGAGCATATAGAACCACACATTTGTATGTATACACTTTCCCGCTCTTACTTTTACGAGTGAATGTTTTAGCGTTCTTGACTATGTAATTTATGAAGCTGTGCGCACAATCTTCACCTTCATATACCATTATGGGGGAATTATCCACTTTGAAGCATACCATGTATGCTTGATGTATTGCTCCTTCAGTGTTACACTCAAAATCGAAATAGCAGATCTGTTTCTGAGTGTTTCTCTTATCATCTGAGATGCATGGGAATTTCTTGTTTATTGCCCTGAAATGATGACCCTCAGGTTCTATAATAATCAGATGATCTGGAACTGTGATCTGCTTCTCTAAAAGATTGTCTGAATGCATAGGTTCAAAGTAGTCGTTATTAAACAACCTTCGAATTAGAGATAGGGAGGTGAACGGTTGTCTGTTCGATGGATCTATTTTGTCCTCCAACGTTTCGTAAATAAAATAATGATTCTGATACAGAGCAATATCAATGGTTTTCTCAGGATGAGCTCCATATCTCTCGTATTTCTTCCTACCAGTCCCATCATAATAATGGAGAATGAGTTTAATATGGCAATCTCTAGCGATTTTGTTAAGATACTGTCTCTTCACTACCTCTCCTGTCATATACACCGGATTAACCGTCACTTCATATCCTTTCTCCTTTTGAATAGTATCGAAGGCGAAGAAGAAGCAGTTGCGATCTTTCAATCGATCAGCCGAATCTAGCTGATACATATCGAATATCTGATAGCGACTAAGATCTAGACCACTATTGTTTTGGAATCTGAAGAACGCTCCCGCCGGTGCGCGACGTCTTTGAGGAACCAGGGTGATCATAATACCCGCATATGGATCCAATCTATGCGCTCTAACCATGTTTGGAGGATCAGATGCGAATTCACTCTCCGCTACTACGATGTTTTCGTGTAAATGAGTGATAAACTCCGATGCTATTCTACGGTTCAATACTGTTTCAGTTCCTCCGATGTTGAGTATCATAATGTTGCCATTTTCCTCTACTGTATTAAACATCATTCTAGCCACCTGTAATACATCTAATAATGTATTATAATTGATATTGAATGGAACCCAATGTGGTGTCGATTGTCTATATTCTGGCGGTTCCATAGATGCGTCGAAACGTCTGGGCTCTCCCGCTAGATATTCTCTCAGTCTATTTACTTCACGTCTCTGTTGTCTCTCCAATCGTCTTCGATCTCTATCACGCTTAATACGGTTTCTGGATTCTGCAATCCTAACTCTACGATCGCGTTCCTCATTTCTGGCTCTATATCTCTCTCTTTCTCTCTCCTCCCTCTCTTGTCTTTGTTGCTCTCTTCTCCTATGCTCCTCCTGCACTGAACTACTGCCACGTTTAGGTGGTTTGGGAGGAGGGGGTTCGTACTCCGGTGGTGGTCTAGGAGGGAGCGGAATGTCTGGTCCTCCAAAAAACTCTCTAAGTGCGCTGACCGAACCTAACGAGAGCACATTAGCGACTGTGTATGCAGCTTTACCGACCGCACCGAGTGCTCTCTGCCAGAATGACATCTTATTGTGTCGCTAACACCTTTGGTGCAACCAATAGACGCTCCTTTTTATACAGCATATAAATTTATATGCAATTAATTTTTATAATTCCATTTCTTCCTTCCTTGCATAGTAGAATTTGGTGTTTCTGTGTTCAGTGAGATCTTCTCCATCTGTTTAAGCGCCTTTAGATATTTCACTCGGGATCGGATAGCTTGGTAATAGTTCTCCTGACATTCCTGTATGAATTCTGAGTTGTTCATTTCCAATCAAACGTAATAAGATGCTTTGAAATGCGCTAGGATAGAGTGCTCGAGCATCCATGGGTTATAATTTTATAACCCGGATATTTTTATAATAATTAATTTTTAAATTTACTCATGCTCTATGGATCCTGCACGGCTTCGCAGGTTTATTGTGCGCCTTTAGTACTTCAATCGGAATAGTATCTGTTATATGAGCCAACATTACTACATGTTTATGATGCAAGACTCTAAAGCCATGATATTCAACTACTACTCTCCATTCATCACACACATCTTTGACCTCTTCAGACGATAAGTAAATGGCTTTGAAACTTCTATCGGTGGGTTTGCCATTCAGATATGTTTCAAGCTTGTATTTCTCTAGAACCTTATCGACATCTTCGAGACGTTCAATATGATCCATCATGGCTGCTAAAGATTCCATTTTACCTATCGGCAAAAACTCGATTTTAAAGAGAAAAATAATTATTGTTTAGCTGCCCAATCCACGCTGAAAGATGTATCTGAGGGGAATGCTGTCTTCATAGGGCTTCTAATCACTAACACGTTTGTGGTTGTAGGGTCATATGTGGCTATTATTGGGTATCCATCATCTGTTAGACACAATGAATTCCAGTTCCCTCCAACATTGGTTCCAACACATGTGTACGTTGTCCATGATCCACTGCCATCTGTAGCTGAATTCCTAGCAAATCTGACTCTACCGTTTGTATTATCCTTATAAGCAATCCCAGTGGTTCCATCAGCTAAAATACATATTGAAGTATATAGACCACATACCGTACTATTATCAACAGTCGCAGTTGTCCATGATGTTCCTGTGACATTATTAGCTCTAGCGAATTCTAAAGTGTTATTAATCGTATGGTACCATGAACAACACGGTCTTCCATTAGGCATTACGGTTACACTGGTATAACTACCTTGGTTGGACCCTGCTGCTATGCTTACCGGTGTCCAAGCACCACTGGCATCTGCAGCGGCATTTCTGGCACATCGGATGTCACCAGCTGTTTGAGAATAGTATGTAACCAGTGGTGTTCCATCTGAAAGGACACACCAGCTGTTCCACGGACCCATATTAGTACCTGACTCTATTAAACCGTTCGTCCACGATCCACTACCGGTTGCATTGGCATTTCTAACGAAATATAAATCTGTATTCGTTACATCGTAATAGGATATTCCCGGACAACCGTTACCCAACACTCTGAGGCAACAGTATTGTCCGACATCACCAGTAGTTACAGCATTAGATAGAGTCCAAGGGGCTATCCCATTTCTGTTAGGACATCTGGCAAATCGTACATCGCCTGTATTTCCATTATAGTATGCAATGGCTGGAGTACCATCGCTTAACACGCACATTGAACAGGATAACCCAGCCAGAACAGCAGTGTCCACTGTGACTGTCATCCATGCTCCACTGCCATCCTGTGACGTACAAGAAGCGAAGAATAGGTTTTGACTAGTGCTATTGTAGAAGGCTACTCCGGGATAACCTGTGGATAGAATACACATGGATACACCTCCGTTTCCACTATTAGCCGTATTAGTGATCTGGTTATTCATCGTCTGATTCATGACCGTATTGAGAGTAAAGCTAGAAGCGATTGTGTTAGATATGTATGAATTCTGATACCTCTCCAGGAAGTCTGCACTGCTTCCGGAAACGCTATAAAACACCTTAGGAGGTGTGACGTACGATATCGGGAACGTGATGACATTGCTCTGTGTGAGTGTCCCTAAAGGTTGAGTGCCTCCAGTCGTTCCAATTTGAAGATCAGATGTACCTGCACCACCAGTTGGGCCTGTAACACCTATCGGACCGGTATAGCCGGTAGGACCTGTTCTACCCGTAGGACCAGTCACGCCCTGAGCTCCCTGCGGACCTGTGTATCCAGTAGGCCCAGTGATAATCGAAGCTGCACCATTGGGACCTGTAGGCCCTGTAACACCCATCGGTCCAGTATAGCCGGTATATCCTGTCCATCCAGTGGGACCCGTTACACCCTGAGCCCCCTGAGGTCCTGTCCATCCGGTAGGGCCAGTAACTGTCGACGCCGCTCCCTGAGGTCCGGTGGGACCTGTGACTCCTTGTATCCCCTGTGGTCCGGTATAGCCTGTCCACCCTGTAACACCCGTAGGCCCGGTTGGACCCTGATCTCCCGTAGGCCCTCGTGCACCAGCTGGCCCTGTAACCCCTTGTATTCCCTGCGGTCCTGTGAACCCCGTAGGCCCCGTAAACCCACTAGCTCCTTGCGCGCCCTGTGGTCCAGTGTACCCAGTGGCTCCCTGTGCACCTGCTGGACCGGTTGCTCCTTGATCACCGGTTGGTCCTCTATTCCCCTGTGGACCCGTATAGCCCGTAACAAAACTATCTGCTCCTGTTGCACCCGTGGGACCGGTCACTGAGAGCCCTGAGGGTCCTGTGAATCCAGTACTACCCATTCCTCCAGTTGGTCCGGTTCTTCCTGTGGGACCTGTGAACCCTGTGTTTCCGATAGGACCTTGAGGGCCCGTTGGCCCAAGGCCTGCCCCCGTAGGACCCGTTGGCCCCCGTGGCGGAACGCTGTTAATGTCATCGAGAAAAAAAAATTGCAATCTAAACTTGGCTGGTAGTGTAGGGAAATCATCGTTTACCCACACTAACCGAACAAATCTAGCTTTACAAACGTATTCAACGTTTTCTCCAACATTGGCTGTTAACGGAACTGTGTCTTGAATATCTGTCCAGATGTTGTCATCCATACTCCACTGGAGGGTTAGAGTCGAATCTACATCTGTAATAGCTGCGATTCGGACTCCACCGAATGTTTCACAGTTTAGAGAGGGAAGTATAGTTGTCTCTATAATGGGAGCCTCATAGAGAGAGGACAATGCCATATACGTAATAGCCATTTTAGAGTGTCTGATATTAAGTAATATCAGAATAATTTAGCGGTTAGTATAGCCTCTGAGCACTCGGTCGATACTAACACCGACTCGTCCACCGGACACATTGTGAATCTGCCTAGGCTTAGCCTTGGGAATCTTCTTCAAGCCTCTAGGAGGAATGGCGACAGATCCAACTGGCTTGAAAGCCGCAAGATGATTGAAGGGAGCGATGGAAGACATTTCTCTCTAGCGTTCGAAGTATGCTAGTTTTATTAGAGGAATAATTTTGTTTACGCCAGACCTCGACGACGAGCGCTGGCCTCCCTAGATGCGTCTGGGAGCCTCATTCCGGTTTCACGCATAATGTCCTTCACTTCCAGATTGAAAGCACTGGGTGCTCGCTTCGGCTTCATCACCTTCTTCTTTGGAGCCTTCTTCTTGGCCGGGGCCTTACGAGCCTTCCTAGCAGGGGGAGCCGGAGCGGCTGACACCTTAACTACACGCATAACTCGAACCATTCTCTCAGTCAGAATCTGAACACTCGGCAGATGAATTATCGCTGTCACTGTCGCTGGTTTTCTTAACGACCACTTTTTTCCGTTTGGGTTGAACTGGCTTAGTCCATTCACCTGCCTTGACCGAATAGTACTTCTTCCGATACTTCGCAGCTTCCTCCTCTAACTCTTTGATGCGATCATTTCTCTTAGGTTCCTTCCCCTTCTTAGAGACTGGAGCAGCCTTCTTCTTCGGAGCAATCGATTTCTTAGCGGGTTTCTCTTCCTCCTTCTCTGCTTCTCCACCGAGGCTCTTAATGAATTTAGAACGGACCTTCGGATCTTTCCATTGAGGGCTAGCAGCAGATAGAGCCTGGGCGTATGTCAGACCCTCCCTCTTCTGTATCGTCTTCACGAATTTAACCCAATCGCTGGACATCTTCTTTTTATTACTCACTTAAATTCCAATTCTTCCAGAACGTCTATTGCGTTTCGGAATAAATCTCGGAGATTTGAAATAGCCTTTCTAGATGCGAATTCGTACGTCTCGTCGTCTAGGAGTGATTCGATGATCACCTTCTCCTGCAAGTCTGCAACGCACTCGATATCGATCGGACACTCCCACGGAACAGGTTCTTGCTCTTCTTCCTCTTCTTCCGCTATGAAAGCTTCGTTGATCTGATGAATTCGCTTAGGAGCTGAACTGCTAGATTGACCGTGACGGTTGGCGTGCTCTTGGGCTCTTAACTGTCGTATAACTTCTTGCGCAGTAGACATTTACAAAACAGTGGATATATAATCTCAATTTTCGATTTTTATAGATTAAATAAAATTCTGGTTTAGAACAGCTTGCGAAACATGTCTAAAAGTACTCTAAACCGACGCACTAAGGGCCTCAAACAAGAGACCCTAAAACAACATTATGAGCCAACGGACTTCTTGATGAAACCAGGAGATTTAACCCTGGTAGATGTCGATAAGCCATCTGGAACGACTGCACTGGTGTTAGGCTCTAGTTTCTCGGGGAAAACCAGCTTACTCGTTCACGCTCTAGATCTGATTACAAAGGGGAAGTACTATGATGTCATTGTTGTAATGACTGAGAGCATCAATGCAGAGCCTTTGAAGAAACTTCCCGGTAACGTTCTGATATCCAACGCATTCTTCCCAGGTCTAATCAAGTTAGCGTACGATATCAATCGAGCCACTAATAACCGATATCGCTTTCTGTTCGTATTAGATGATATTGTAAACTTTAGAGGTAAAGATTCATTCCAGAAGTTAATCCTAACCTACCGTAATAGCGGTATCAGCACAATCGTTCTAACCCAGTACTCTAAATTGCTGGCACCTTCTCAGAGATCCTCAGTACACAAGATCTACTTCACAGGTGCTAGAGACTATAACTCTAGAGAATATATTGTTAAGAACTGGTTGAAGGGACACATGCAGGACAGAGGCATCCTCAAGAAGGAGGCTCAAGATGAATGGTTCAAGTACCACACTCGTTTAGGAGATAGAGAAAAGAAGGGTGATCGAGGGGCATTAATCGTTATGGATAATATTAGAGACACAATCTCCGTGGAACATCGCCCAACTTAATTTTCGGTGCATATAAAAAATGGCTATGCTTGCAATTCCAGCGGCGGCTGAGCTTCTGGCTGATGTCGGAGGCACTGCAGCTATCAGTAAGTTGGCGAATACGCTTCTATCTAAGGGTGGTAAGAAAATGGCTAAAGATGTGGTCAGAGACATCGGTAAGTTAGCTGGAAGTAAGGAGGGAAGACAGAAGATCCTCAGACGTGCCGGTAAGGTCGGAGGAGGAGTAGCCAAGGCAGCAGGTGTGGGCGCTAAGCTACTGGGAGCTGCAGGATTAGTCAATCAGAGAAAGGCAGAAAGGATCATCGAAAAAGGACACATGGGTTTCCAAAGTTCTCTGGGCAAGATTTCCAAGATTGGAAAGCATTTAGGTTTTTTGTAAACATATTTTGACGTAATTTAAAAATAAAATGGCTGACCTCCAAGAGCAGATGGCCAATGAATTGGCCTCGATTGTCACACGTTCTCGCGTTCTCCTGAACTCTCCCGGTAATTCTCTGACGGCTGCGCACTTGTATGCTAACCCAGAGTCTGCTAAGATTGATGTCGTCCCCGTCCTGAACACTCGCGGTCGTCTGGAGATCTCTACCAACTCACTGAACCTTGGAGCCACTTCGACCTTCCAGATTCCTCCCGGTAGTTTCCTGGCACAGTGCTGGTTGATTGCCAGTATCAACGTCGCCCGATATGTCCACGCCACTCAGGGATGGTTGCTGGATCAGATTGAGCAGGTGACCTACCAGTTCTCCGGTAACTCCAGCATCAATAACGTTCAGATCACGGGTGCCAGCCACAAGTCATTGGTGATGGCGGCATGCAAGACTAAGGAGAAGAGAGATGCCATCCTGGCAGCTGCTGGAGACTATCTGAATGCAACAGCAGCGGCTTTGACCAACCAACAGGCCGCTTGCCCTCTGTTCCTTCCCTGGTCCAACCCTGATGTGATCGGAACATTCCCTTATGACACTAGCACTCTGGCCAGTAACATCATCGTCGAGATTAAGTGGAAGTCTCCCGACACTGGAGCCTTTATGGGCGAGAGTGGACAAACTCCGAACATGCCTACTGCATTCAACAATCTGACCCTCAAGGCCCACCAGTCCGACATCCAGGGCGCGGCTGCATTCCGTGTCAGCACTGCGATGGTGGCTGATCCAGCCCTGAACTATGCTTTCCCGATGTTGCTGACCCAGACGTTCTCTACCTTCAACAATGTGACCTCCGGCGCTGAAGGAACCATCACTCTATCTGCACTTCCGACTGGACAGCTGGTGGGTATTCTCCTGACGGTTACACCCAGTACATGGGCGGGTGTGTCTGGAAACCAGAATGTCGTCCAGGGTGTGAGTGCGATCTGTTCTAAGCTGAATCTTCGATACAACGGACAAGACATCATCAAGTACGTGTATGAGAAGGAGAAGCAGCTGGTGGACGCGATCCAGTCCGAGGGTAACGGATACTACTATTCCCAACAGAGTATGACTTCTATTTCTAACGGCGCAGCCGCTACTTACACTGGTGCAGTGAACGTGATGAACTTGATGTACGATTTGGAGGGTTGCTTCAACGAGAAGCACTTCGAGCACGTCCCGAACTACGGTGGTTCCACTCTGGAGTTCCTGTATCGAATTGACACGGCCGGATTGAGTTCTACTAGCTGCCGCTTCGACTTCTGCTATATCTTCAACGCTATCTGCAACAACGAGAACCGTGTGACCGACATCTCCGTTGCCTAAAGCAATGCTCCGTTGCCTAAACGACATCTCCGTGGCCTAAGAGATGAAAGGAAACGCTGACTAAAAATAAAAATTAAGAGTTATAAATTTATAGCTCATATAAAAATGAACCGCATAACCAACCAAACTGACGTGATGGATATCACGGTCAAGAAGACTAAGTTTAAGCTGGATGAGCTGTATGCTATGCTGCATGGTGATGACTTCACAGATGATGAGTTTATGGCTTGGAAGAAAGAGAGGGCTAGGCAGTTTTCGTATTTATGTTCACTGAAGAATAACAAGTTCATAACCCAAGAGGAAAGAGAACAGTTAACCGAACGTATCGCATTTGCTAATTCGACCGAGCTGAGATCATACGACCTTAGAGGCTTCCGAAGTGGAGTGTTGAAGATCAGTGCTGTATTACGGAAGATTCAGTATCCGAAGGATGGTATCGACTATGTCAAGAGGAAGTATAAGCCCAGGAATAAACCGAAGGCTACGACAGATCCTGAACTGGCAGAGGCCCGTAAAAAGTTCCGTATGGCTGTATATTACCAGTATCAGAGGGGCACTCTGGATTTGGCGCAGAAGGAGTTGTTATACCAGTTCATGCGTGAATCGTCAATTGAAGACATTGAGGCGCACCCCTTGTATCCTCGTACGTATGAAAAGAAAAAGAAATCTCCTGACAATAAAACTAAAGATGTCAGCCGTGAATCCCCTGAGTTATCAGCAGGTAGTTCTAGCAACAACCACCGAGGACGCAGCGATAATAGAAGGACGTGTTCGTCCTCAGAGGGTTCTGAGTCAGATCCAGGAGAGTGCGATATACCTGTGCGACGCCCGGCAAAAAATATTCGGAGAGAGCGGGTTCAAGTTCACTGTACATGCCAGTGCGGACATTACGCGTGCGCGTCAGTGTCGGGTCTCCAAAGCGATTCTCCCCAAACTCCCGAACATCAACCCCCTGAACAATCAGTTCGTGATAGTCCACGAGAACGGAACAACGGGAACGATCACTCTAGCCCCAGGGTTCTACAATCAAGTGTCAATAGTCAACGAGCTAAAGAACAAAATAGACGCAGAGTTCGCATTGTTAAGCCCGCCCGACAGTGTGGCCGTAGCATTCAACACTCTGACGAAGAGCTTGAGTATATCGAGTAATGGAGGTTTCAAGTGGTTCTTCGATAACACTGGAACGTTTATTACTCGTGGGGGTAGCTGCTGTGGCTTTGTTGGTCTTGATCCTAGTTCTGATCCTGCTGTTCTCGGAGCCGTTGTCCAGTACAGTGCTAGCGTAGGATTTATTTATAGTCGCTATGCCATTATTAAAAGTAATCGTCTGAACGAGAATGTACGAACTTCTAGCAGAACCAGTGGGAACGATACGGCTATTGTCGCTGCTGTTAGTTTGGTGGACGATTATAGTGCTGCGGATTTTGATACATCAGGGGCTTTCGTAGGAAATCTAAGTAGTGAAAAATTAACAGATGATGCTCCAGTGTTGAATATCGTTGAAGGTCAGAAGAACCTTAATCAGGTTGACTTCGAAATCGTAGATGAGTTCGGATTCACTTTAGATAAGGCATTGCAGATGGATCCTCTATACCCTCCCACTAGCTTCCAGACCGTGGTCTGGCTAAACCTAACGCTGTAAATTTATATTAATTAATATAAAGTCATGGCAGGAATCGGAGATATCGTGGGGCTACTGAGCACCCAATCCCCTCTTGCTGATGGAGCCGTCTGGCAGAGTCTTCCATACATACCTGGAGAGTTCAATTCTCTAACCATTAATGTTAAGGCTGATAGTAATATGACCATTGTAGTAGAATGGAGCTCTGATGGTACTCACTGGGACACCAGCACTAGTTATGCTACTGATAGTGATGTAGCACGAACGATTGGAATGGTTGTAACTAATAAATGGGTTCGCTTCAGAGCGACTAACATTAGTTCATCTGCCCAAACGTATTTAAGGTTGGAAACGTATGGTGTAGTCACTAACAACGCTACACTGGCAATTCTGGGTAATACCATCCTAGACAATCTTCCAGTCTTTATCATTGGAAATCTTCAGGATAATATTATGGGGATTCCGAATGCCTGGAACACATCTTACAAGAGCTATCAGTTTGCAGGAATATCTGGAAGTTCTGTCAATAATGTTAGTATGTTTTATAACGATTTGCTATTTAGAGCCTATGACGCTACTGAGTCAGTGTTTGTTAATGACAGTTTGGCCGGTAACGGAATGGTTATTGAGGGTGAAGTCGATACTACACAATTTGCAGCTGTTGGATCTAGCAGTATGAGCGTGTATTCTCCAGATGTTCTTCACGTATTTGATTTCGATTGGTGCTGCAACATTGTAGAGGGCTATGAGGGTGCAGTGGGTGTTGGACATGTAGAAGCTAGTTCTGATATTGGAGGTGGATTAGTACTAACAGACTTCCTAGGGTTCGGCATTTATAATTCAAAGCCTGCGATCTTTGTTGTTAGAGGAGCAATCGTCACGGTTATTCCTCAAGATGATTGGAACAATGATCGATTCGATGGTACTGGAAATGTTGGTAAGGTTCTGAATATTGGAGTCCCCGATCAGTATAGAATTATTGTAAACACTAACGGTCAGGTCAGTTTCCAGATTCAAGCCAGTTTTGGACAGTATTGGACAGCTAATACGTATAGAGGAGTTCCAGCCGTAAGTGGATTTACCGGAGGGTTCGCTTCCTTCCTGAGAATAACTGAAGATGGAGAACCAGATGTACCACCTGGTATCTACTTTAGGAGTTGGGTGGCTAGCACAATGGGTCAGTATAGTAAAGGCAGTGCCGTAAGCACGCATGTAGGTTTAGGCACTATGACGCTGAATACCGATTTACCTCTGTATTTACGCAATTCATCTTCTTCCAGTAATTTTCCTAGGAACATGCGAATTAAACGAGTGAGGGTAACGGACAGAGAAGATGCTAAAACAGATCCTAAGTTTGATATATTCACTCGTATCGGAAGATGTTATATTCTATCAGGAGCTAGTTGGTCTAGTATAGGAACTAATAACCAGTCTAATTTAGAGTTTAGCACAGCGGGTACTTCAAACTTCCAAAACGATATTGCAACAATCATCTCGAAGAGCAATGAAGTTGGGGTGTCCGAAGACCTAGATATCCAGATGTATCCGGATGCGTACTATTATCTGATTATCAGCTCTAATAACGCTCCTTCAGGAAGCGGCAATGGAGGGTTGGTGCAGGTAGCTGTAGACTTTGAATGCATGGGAATAGGTGGCTCATAGTTCCAACGTGATGTGCAATTCTAGATTCTATAAAATATTGCGTGTATTAATTAATACATGTCCCTAGTTATTCATGATTGTCTGTATATTCCGGGATACAGACGTTTCATCAATTACGACGCTCTGTCTCATCGCGCGTAATGATTTCACATATTTCCTAGAGTAAATTGGACCCAATGTCTCCTAAACTTATCGGTTATCCCAGTGGCAGATAAAACATTGTTGTCTGTACAGATATAGAGTCATTGAAATTAAGCCTATATCGATCGATATATTGTTAATTTTCACTATGCTCTCCATATTGTCTCCTG
>Ga0207694_10002836_pt1 | contig 13982 bp, 10 predicted proteins | sample KBSC34metaG_FD_184353 | JGI IMG/M metagenome (GOLD analysis project Ga0207694, IMG submission 184353) | Corn rhizosphere microbial communities from Kellogg Biological Station, Michigan, USA - KBS C3-4 metaG (SPAdes) (version 2) | ecosystem: Host-associated > Plants > Roots > Rhizosphere > Soil...
AGTCAGGGAATCATGAATAACCTCACCTTTGGTGATGTGTCTTTCGGATACTATGAAACAATTTGCGGAGGCAGCGGCGCCACTTCCTGTTCGGCCGGCGCTGACGCGGTACACACGCACATGACCAATACGCGGTTGACCGATCCTGAAGTGCTGGAACGCCGCTATCCAGTGCGCGTTTGCAAGTTCTCGATACGAATAGGCTCAGGTGGCGCTGGGAAGCACCGTGGCGGCGATGGTGTCATCCGACAAATCGAGTTTCTCAAGACGCTGAACGTCTCAATCTTGTCCGAACGTCGTGGCACCTACAAACCGTTTGGCTTGCACGGAGGTCAATCGGGCGCCTCAGGTCAGAATAGCCTGCGTCGAAAGGATTCGATACACGATGAAGACTTGGGCGCGAAAGTCCAGACGATCGTCGAGCATGGAGACGTGCTGACGATCGAGACTCCCGGAGGCGGCGGTTACGGTGCGGAAGTTGACTAAATCAAACGGACGTTCACGCGTCATGCGCGACGTCCGTCAAAAGATCTCAATATCGCACTATGCTTTGCGTCAAGCGCCAGATCGTGTCAGAACTTTGAAACGTTCCAATAAGTCTTTGGTCACAGGCCCCGGCTCGCCGGCTCCGATTTTGCGACCGTCGAGCGTGACCACAGCCACAACTTCGGCAGCCGTTCCCGTCAGGAACATTTCGTCGGCGATATACAGATCGTGACGAGTCAGTGATGTTTCTCGCACTTCGTACCCGGCTTCTCTCGCCAGATCGATCACCGCATTCCGGGTCAGTCCTTCCAGGATCCCCGCATCAAGACCCGGCGTCAGCAAGGCCTTGTTTTTCACGATGAAGATGTTGTCACCGGTACATTCGGCCACTTCACCTTTGTGATTCAGCATCAAGGCTTCGACCATGCCGGCATCTGTACCTTCGATGCGTGCCAGGATGTTGTTCAAGTAATTCAGCGACTTGATGCGGGCGCTGAGTGCTCCCGGATGATTGCGAATCGTGCTGGCCGTCACCAGGTGCATGCCCTTGGTGTACGTTTCCGGGGGATACAAGGTGATCGTGTCGGCGATCACAATCACCTGCGGGTTGCTGGTCTTGCGGATATCCAATCCCAGGCTGCCGGCGCCGCGTGTCACCACCAGGCGGACGTAACCGTCGTCGATGTTGTTGGCCTTCACCGTTGACTCGACAGCGCCCTTCACTTCGGCGGGTGTCATCGGGATCGTCAAGCGGATGGCTTTGGCACTTTCGTACAAACGATCAATGTGCTGCTGGTGTAGAAAGACTCGACCACTGTAGACGCGAATCCCTTCGAACACTCCGTCACCGTACAACAGACCATGGTCGAACACGCTGATTTTGGCATCGGCTTCGTCAACCAGTTTGCCACCGATAAAAACCTTACGAGCCATTTGTGGTCATTCCTGTGAATGAAGTCTGCTGGCGTTTGCAACTTTTCGTTGATTGAGGATGGATTGAATCTGAGCCAGTCTATCCGCTCAAGAGCGATAGAGCGAACTCCCGCGTCAGATCAATTCCTGTAGATCGTTACGCGGAACATGAAATCTTGCACACAGCCCGATGGCTGCGGCACCAATGTTCCCGCAGAGTCGGTTCACGGAACCTGCCGCGACCGGGTTCTCAGCCAGTCATGCGGCATCGGACAGAGGCTCGATTCGTCCCTCGCACAATTTCACCGTGCGATGCGCCTGGGCGGCAATGGACTTATCATGTGTCACCATGATAATAGTGAGCTGTTCGTTCTCATTCAATTGGGCGAGCAGATCGATGATCTCACGTCCTGTTTTGGCGTCGAGATTGCCAGTCGGTTCGTCGGCCAGCAAGATTTCCGGCTGCGCGACCAGTGCCCTGGCGATCGCCGCACGCTGCATTTCACCACCGGAAAGTTCGGAGGGTTTGTGCGTCATGCGGTGGCCCAATCCGACGCGATCGATCATCGCTTTGGCGCGATCCTGGAATTCACGGCGTCGTGTCCAGTAATTCCAGATGGAGTGCCGAATCATCATCGGTGTCAGTACGTTTTCAATCAGGCTGAGTTCCGGCAGCAAATGATAGAACTGGAACACGAATCCGAATACGCGATTACGCAGTTCGTCCCGGGTGCGCGCAGGCAGGTCATCGATCCGCTGTCCTTCTAATTGAACTTCACCAACATCAGGTGTGTCGAGCAACCCGATCAGGTGCATCAGTGTGCTTTTGCCCGATCCCGATTGGCCGATGATCGAAAGGAATTCGCCTTTGCGAACAGAAATATCGACGCCGTGCAACACAGGGACGCTGTGTTCCCCCTTACGGTAAGACTTCTGAACAGCCAGGGCGGCAACATGCATTGGGGGCATGGAAATGGACTCTCGAGTTGCGGATTTGACCAGCGGTGAGACGGATGTCGTCATACCATTCCTTCAGGAAAAACCATCAGTCCAACGAACCCCAATCGACTCGCGGCGAAATCAGGCCAGATCATTCGTACCGCAAAGCTTGAACCGGTCGCAGTTGTGCTGCCCGGCGTGCCGGTAGCACGCTGGCCAGAACGGCGATCAGAACCGCTCCACATGAGACCCACAGCACGGTCAATGGTTCGACATGAGTCGGGATATCTTTGAAATAATAGATCGTTTCCGGGAACACCTCGCGGCCGGTCAGGAATGAAATGAGTGCTTCGATTTCGTTGATGTACCTGACGAACAGCAGTCCCACGATCACGCCTGCCCCGGCGCCAACGACACCCAGCAGCAAACCGTACGACAAAAAGATCGACATCACGCCCGCTGAACTGGCGCCGAGCGCCTTCAGGATGCCGATGTCGCGCGTCTTTTCGACCACGATCATGAAGAAGATCGCCAGGATTCCGAAGCCGGCCACCGTAATGATCAGGAACAACAGGATATTCAGGATCGATGATTCGACATCGACCGCCGCCAGCAAGGGCCCCTGTCGCTGTTCCCAGGTCTTTACGACATAGTTGTCGGCCGGAAAATTGGCACGCAGGATTTCCATCACCTTCGGCGCGTCTTTGTAATCTTTCAGCTTGATCTGCAACGAAGTAAAGGCACTGACGTCTTTGCCGTCCTGCTTGCGAATCATATCACGGACAAACTGCAGATATTCGAGATTGCAATAGACCAGGTTCGAGTCGTATTCGCTCATTCCTGTCTTGAACGTGTCGACGATCGTCGCTTCGAAGTGAACGGGATTCGGCACTCCAGCGGACACGGTGCTGATTTTGACATCGTCACCCGGACGGATCAATTCATAGGTGCGCGGCTGATGCGTCTGAGGATCGTCCTGTGTGAACGTTGTCAAGTTTCTACCAACAAACAGACGACCGGCTTGAGGCTTGCCGACTTCTTCCTCTTCCTTCTCATCCTGGGCCAACTCATCGTCAAGTGGCAACATCGACAAGTCGTCTTGCTCGCGATGCGCCCGTGCCTCGTTTCGCAGCCGCTGCATGTCGCGATGATTCTCGGCCTTTTTCACGCGGTCTTCCATGGCCGTCGGCGTCAGTTCCCAACTGAGTGGTTCGGACGAGGGACGTTCGCCCGTCTGATAGCTTTGAAGATAGTCCGCCAGCGGTCCCACGTCTGCCTTCGATTGCGGTTCAATACCGACCAGCATGATCGGATGGGGAACGTAGTCCGGACCGTATTTGAAGCTCAGAATGGCATGCACTTCGACAGTCGCTGTGACTCCGACGATGTATTTGCCAACCAGTTTGCGGATCAATTCCTTCTTTGCTTCGGGGTCAAATTCCCCGTTCATGCTGCGCGTGTCGATGATGATATCGGACAGGATTCCCTGGATTCGATCGCGCATCTCGCTGCCGAACCCCGCCATGACCGAATTGACGACGATCATCGTCGCCACACCTAGCGTCACGCTGATGATGCTTGCCAGGGCAATATAGCGTGTTCGCAAATAACGCTGGCAGAGAAGCAATTTGTACATGCCCAGTCCTTTGGGTGTTGAATGCCGGCGAATCGTTTCACCTGCATTGTGGCTGCTTTCGTCCTGTCCGCAACTGTCGTCACCCGATTCAACCGGTGACGACGCGATTTATTTTTCCTGTTCGGGCTTCAACAATGGGAAGAAGATCACATCCCGGATGCTGTTGGTATTGGTCAGCAGCATGATCAATCGATCAATGCCGATGCCCATGCCGCCGGCTGGAGGCATGCCCACCTTCAGTGCCCGCACGAAGTCGTGGTCCATCTTCGCCATCGAATCTTCTTCAGACAGACCCGCCAATTGCGTCCGGAATAACTCTTCCTGCAACCGCGGATCATTCAGTTCCGTATAGGCGTTCGCCACTTCCATCCCATCGACGAACATTTCAAACCGTTCGGCGATGTTTGGATCACTGCGCTTCCGTTTGGTGAGCGGGCACATCGATGCCGGATAGTCGATCACAAACACCGGGCCAACCAACTTGTCTTCGACAGTCGCTTCGAACACGTCATTGACAATGACGTCGGGGTGCCGGTTTTCGGTGGGGATGTGCAATCGCTTGGCCACGGCTGCCACGGCGGCCGCGTCATGGATATCACAACCGGCGTGTTCGCGGAACAAATCAGCGTACTTGGCACGCTGGAATGGCGGAGTGAAATTGATTGTCTTTTCGCCCCACGGAACGACAGCGGTCCCATTCGCGGCGATGGCCGCATTCGAGATGATCTTTTCGGCCAGATCCATCATGGCGTTGTAATCGCCATAGGCCTGGTACAGTTCAATCATCGTGAATTCGGGATTGTGTGTACTGTCGACGCCTTCATTCCGAAAGACGCGACCGATTTCGTAGACGCGCTCGATACCGCCGACCATCAATCGCTTCAAATGCAGTTCAAGCGCAATCCGCAGGAACAGTGGAATGTCGAGCGCATTATGGTGCGTGACGAACGGACGGGCGGCCGCTCCACCTGCAATCGCGTGCAGAACGGGTGTTTCGACTTCGTGAAAACTCTCGCCGCGCAGCGTCTGACGGATGGAATCAAGAATCCGCAGACGCTTGAACATGCGATCCAGGACACCTTCAGTGTAGATCAGATCGACATACCTCTGTCGCAGCAGTTGTTCCTTGTCCTGCAAACCGTGGTACTTCTCGGGAGGCTGCGCCAGCGACTTGCACAGAATGACAAGATCGGTCACGAAGATCGTCTTTTCGCCCGTGTTGGTGACGCGCGTCCGTCCTTCCACTCCGATCAAGTCGCCCAGATCCAGGCATTCCAGCAATGCCCAATTGGCTTCACTCGAATCCTTCTGAGACATCATCAACTGAATTCGACCCGACTGGTCCTGAATGTGCAAGAAGTTCAACTTGCCGGTCTTGGGCCACTTCATGATCCGGCCGGCGACGCGCACCGTGGGACCATCAGCGCCCGATTCGGCCGGGCAGAGTTCACGAGCTTTCTCGATCGCAATATGTCCGTCGAATCGTTGTCCCCAGGGATCGAGTCCCAGTGCCTCGATCTTGGCGAGTTTTTCTAAACGAACGGCTTCCAAACGATCGGGCGTCTCGGACATCGAGCAAACTTCTTTACATCAATTGTGAATCGGCGGGTTCTGGGGAGGGCGGAACTATGCGAGAATCGGCAAAAAACGTCAATGGCAGCTCAATTTGCAATTTTCTTGACACCAAAACTCGCGGAATGGTTCAGATTGGTCTTGTATTCAAATTTGGTCAGTTGAAGTGGCAAACGGCAAGCAGTGCTTGAGCGACGAGAGTTCCCGCGACGAGGCCGTGCAACAACAGTCGTGACCGATTCTTACGACGGATCGATCTTCAGCCGTGACCAATCCACATCGCGCAGTTGAGCGGCGGTCGCGGCGGACTTCAATTTGCCGACGACGTAGCTTTTGTGGTTGGCAACCGCCTGTTCACTGATGTCCAGTTGATTCGAGACCTCTTTGTTCGACCAGCCCAACACGAACAGCAACTCGACGCAGGCCAAGCGTTCAAACTCACCCCGGCTGAACCAGGTGCGAATTAATTCTCTCAGGCATTCGCCTAGCACGCGTTGTTGGCCCGTTCGATGCTCGACGCTGCGCGCCATGCTGGACGCCTTGCGATCGCGGCCCACGGGTTCGATACCAGTCTGCGAACCTGTTCCCGAGGTCAACGACAAGTAGGGTCTGCGTCCGGTTCGGCGCAAGACATCGGTCAATTTGTGAGCCGCAATCGAAAACAGGAATGATTCAAGCGGCGTTGATTCGTCATAGTTCGGCAACGACATAAGGAAGCCCAAAAAGGCTTCCTGGACAACGTCTTCGGCGCGCGACTGGTCGTGCAATCGGCTGTTGACGAACGCCAACAGCCGCGCTTCAAAGCGCGCAATCAACTGCTCCCACGCTGAGGAATCTCCGCGTCGAACTCCGGCCAGCAGAACTAGGTCGTCATCGGCCATCGACTTGGTATCTATTGCGGAATGTTCGCGGCGTCCGCTGCCCGCCGGGCATTCAGTTGTTCCACAACCGTCTTGGCGGCATCGGCCAGTGCCACACGCTGCGGCTCGGCATCGGTACGCCACTTCAACTCGACGACACCTTCCTTCAATCCCTTGCCACCGAAATTGACTCGGAGGGGAATCCCGATCAGATCGGCGTCTTTGAATTTGACTCCAGGACGCAAATCACGGTCATCGAGCAGCACATCGACTTTCGCGGCCTGCAGATCGCGATACAGGCTTTCGGCAGCAGTCAAAGTTTCTGTCTCGTTCGCACCGATCACACTGACGATCACTTCGTAGGGTGCGATCGACAATGGCCAGATCAGTCCTTGTTCGTCGTGCTTTGTCTCGGCCAGGCCCGCCAAGATGCGGTTCACTCCGATGCCATAACAACCCATGATGATCGGTTGTCGATTCTCGGTTTCATCATCGTACAAGGCGTCCATTGAAGTGCTGTACTTGGTACCCAGCTTGAAGACGTGTCCGACTTCGATCCCGTGCACCAATTCCAGTGTGCCTTCACCACGAGGGCTGGGATCCCCCGCTGCGGCGTTACGCAAGTCATATGTCGTCGCCAGAGTGTAGTCGCGACCCACGTTTACGTTTGCCAGATGGTAATCGGTTTCGTTCGCGCCTGTGATCGCGTTCACCACGAGAGGAACATCGTGGTCAGCGATGATGTCGCACGAGATCCCCATCGGGCCGGCGAAACCAACCGACGCCCCCGTAACGTTGAGAATCGTCGCAGGATCGGCCATCTCCAATGACTTCGCGTTCAATGCGCGGCGGATTTTGCCCTCGTTCGCTTCGTGATCGCCGCGCAGCAGAACTGCGACCGGCTTGTCGTCGGCGACGAAGATCAACGTTTTCACCATCTTTTCAGGCTTGCATTTCAACAGCTTGCAAACGGAATCGATGCTGCCGACGTCTGGCGTGTGCAGTTTGGCCACCGGTTTGGCGTCGGCGGATGTGGTGATGGCAGGTGTCTTGCGGCCGGTATCCGCACGTTCGAGGTTCGCGGCATAGTTGGTCTTCTTACAGAACACGATGCGATCTTCTCCGTTGGCGGCCGGAATCATGAATTCGTGCGAAGCGTCGCCACCAATTGGACCGCTTTCCGCTTCGACCGGCAGGTAGTCCAGTCCGCAGCGTGAAAAGATGCGGCAATAAGCGCGGTACATCTTCTGGTAGACATCGTTTAACGATTCGAGCGACGAGTGGAAGCTGTAGGCGTCCTTCATCAGGAATTCGCTCGTGCGCAGCACCCCAAATCGAGGCCGCTCTTCATTGCGGAACTTGGTTTGGATCTGATAGACCGTCAGCGGCATCTGGCGATGGCTGCTGATGTGCCGCGACATCAGGTCGGTCACAACCTCTTCATGCGTCGGTCCCAATGCCAGATGCACCGTCCGATCACCGCGGCGCACGTTGAAGTTGATCAGCACGTTGCCGAACGCTTCTTTGCGTCCTGTCCGTTCGAACAGATCGATTGGCTGCAGTGCGGGCATGAAAATCTCGAGTGCCCCGGCGGCATCCATTTCTTCGCGAATAATCGCTTCGGCTTTCCGCAACGCTCGTACGCCCAATGGCAGGTAGGTATAGGCCCCTGCCATCAATTGCCGGATCAGTCCCGCGCGCAGCATTAACTGATGGCTTGGAACTTCGGCATCCGACGGAACTTCTTTCATCGTCGGGATAAACGTCTGAGACCAGCGCACGGCAGATTCCTTTCGAGATAACCGACCAATCGTGAGGCCGGAGTGTATTCCGTGAATACAACGGAGTGAAGCCTGCTCCAGATCACGATTCGAGCAAATTCGCATTTCGACCGATCGTCGTGTCGCGTTTATTCAAGCGATCGTCAATCGCCAGGATTTGGGGAACGACTCACGACTGAAGCGGCACGTTCTTTTAGAGTCCTCGTGTCTTCCTTCTTGAAGACCCGCAGGTCGAAACATTTAGACAGCAAGTGAGGGACGCGGTTTGGGTCGCGGTGACATGATTGAGCCTGAGTCCAAGATTCCAGCGATGACCATCCCCGATGTGCGGTTGTCGCGCGTGACCGCCTAAAGGTATTCTTATTCGTGCATCACAGACACGACAGTTCCGAAAGAGGTTCGGACGGGTTCGTTTCGTGCATCAGAACGAGAGCGGGCCAAACGCGATCGACTCGGATTCACCTGGATTTGCGAAGGCCCTTCATGGAATACAGACAGCTTGGTGGTTCCGGCTTCAAAGTACCGGTTCTCAGTCTTGGCACAGGCACGTTCGGTGGTGGTGGCCCGTTGTTCAAGGCTTGGGGATCCACCGACGTCGCAGAGGCGACTCGCTTGATCGATATCTGCCTGGACGCCGGCCTGTCAATGTTCGACACCGCCGATGTCTACTCGCAGGGAGCAGCAGAAGAAATCCTGGGCCAGGCAATTAAGAAGCGTCGTGAGAAGGTCATCATTTCGACGAAAGGCACCTTTCGCACGGGAGTCGGGCCCAACGATCTCGGGTCGTCGCGCCATTATCTGATTCGCGCCGTCGAAGGCAGCCTGCAACGTCTGGGAACCGATTACATCGATCTGTATCAACTGCACGGATTCGACGCAATCACCCCAGTCGAAGAAGTGCTGACAACCCTGAACGATCTCGTCCGGGCCGGAAAGATTCGCTACATCGGTTGTTCGAATTTTTCCGGCTGGCACCTGATGAAATCGCTGGCGGTGTCTGAGCGATACGGGTTGACGCGTTATGTCGCGCACCAGGCGTATTACTCGCTGGTCGGACGCGACTACGAATGGGAATTGATGCCTCTTGCTGCCGATCAAAAGGTCGGCGCAGTCGTGTGGAGTCCTCTTGGATGGGGACGCCTGACCGGCAAGATTCGGCGAGGCCAACCGCTGCCGGAAACCAGCCGTTTGCAAAGCAAGGTGGCCAACGATGCCGGGCCTCAGATTCCGGAAGAACGGTTGTTCCGCGTGGTTGACGCGCTGGATAAAGTCGCCGCGGAAACGGGCAAGACTGTTCCGCAGGTTGCTCTGAACTGGTTGCTCCAACGACCAACTGTTTCGAACATCATCATTGGCGCTCGAAACGAAGAGCAATTAAAGCAAAACTTGGGTGCCGTCGGTTGGAACCTGACGCGAGAACAGGTTGCAGATCTCGATCAAGCCAGTGCAACAGATCTGGCCTATCCCTACTGGCATCAACGAGGATTTGCCGAGCGAAATCCACCGCCGGTTTAATGATGTCCGTTTTCTGCCAGCATTGATGTGAAATCCACACTCGGCAGCGTTCGTGCGGAGTTTTTGTTTGTCAGCGTTGAGACACTGTGTCCTTGTCCCAGAGGGACTACTAGAGACCCCACTTCAGGCGACAATTTTCATTCAGCGGCGTGATTCAGAATACCGAAAAACATATCAGCAACTGCTGATGTGGATTGCTGGAATCTCGGTCAACGCAGTACATTCAAGTGCTGGCAGCTTAGGACCGTGGCAACTTCGATTGCGCTCTGTCGGGGTGAGACGTCTGTGGGGGATGCTTCGTGCACGATTTGCGTTCTTTGACTGAGCAAGGAAGACACTGGCGGAGCCAGTGGCACACAGCCGAAAATCAGACCGGAATTGATCGCGGTTCTCGTCGGCAGTTTCTTGGCCAGTCCGGTGCTGCGGCAGCTTTGCTGACCGGTCTTTCACACGCCGCACGCGCTCAGCCGAAAGCTGTCGGTCAAGTCCGTTCCGTGATCATGATTTTCAATTGTGGCGGTCCCAGTCACATTGACCTGTGGGATCCCAAGCCGGCTGCTTCCGATACCGTCCGTGGTCCGTTTCAACCGATTGACACGAACGTCAGCGGCATCCAGGTCACTGAATTGTTGCCTCGGATGGCGCGGATGACGGATAAGCTCGCGATCCTGAGGTCGGTGAATCACACTCAAGCAAGCCACAATGCGGGGATGTACTACACGACGGTCGGTCGTCCCTATCGCGTCGACAGCACGCTGATCAACCCGACTTCGGCTGATCATCCCTGTTTGGGAACATTGGTTGGATGGCTGGCTCGACGTGACGGCTACAGCAGCGGATTGCCTCCGTATGTGATCGCTCCCTACCCGCATTGTGACAGCAATGTCTATCTGACGCCGGGGCAATTCGGCGGCTGTCTGGGGATGCAGTACGATCCTTTGGTTCTCGATGCCGATCCAAATGCGGCCGACTTCAAGGTTCGCAATCTAAAACTGGACGCCAGTCTGACCGCGGACAAGTTTCGCGAACGACTCGGATTGCTTGGACAGGTCAATCGTCAGGGGCACTCGATCACCTCACCGACCGCCGCAGACTTGGATATCTATCAGTCGCAAGCAATGCAGATGGTCTCGTCCGACAAGGCGGCCAAGGCGTTTGATTTATCGGAAGAACCGGTCGAGGTGCGCAATCGGTACGGTCGGAACACTTGGGGGCAATCGCATCTGCTCGCGCGGCGGCTTGTGGAAGCGGGAGTCAAATTCGTCTCAGCCGTGAACGGACGCAGCATCATTTGGGATACGCACAAGGACAACTTTGGTCGTATGCAAAAGGACCTGGTTCCAAAGATGGAACAGGCTTACGCGACTCTGCTCGAGGATTTGGACGCCCGAGGTCTACTCGACACAACTTTGGTCATCTGGACGGGAGATTTTGGCCGCACGCCGATGATCAACAAGGATGCCGGCCGCGACCATTGGCCGCAGTGTTATTCGGTCGTCATGGCTGGCGGCGGCATTCGAGGCGGTCAGGTTGTCGGCCAATCAGACAGCATCGGCGGGCACCCGCATTCTCGTCCCATTTCGCCCGCCGACATTAACGCGACCGTCTTCTCGATGCTCGGATACGAACCGAACAATATCAGTTATAAAATGAACGATGGTCGGCCGATTCCTCTCTCGGAAGGGCAGCCGATTCGCGAGATTCTTTGAGAACTCATTCGGACTCGACAACCACACCTGCCATCACCTGCATAAGCAATGCAGAATACTTACTGTAACCCATCCATTTTCTGCTGCATTTCAACCGAATTTCGGGCAAAATTGCCTGCAGAATTGCTCTCGTCGAAACCGCATCGTTTCCGGCCGAACAAAGCGTGACAACATCGGGATACCAGATGAATCTGCCAGTGAAAAAATGCCTCGGGCCGATTCGCCGCCGCGAATTCCTGACTGCCGGTACGTTGGGGATTGGCGGACTGTGCTTGCCCGATCTGTATCGATTGCGTTCCCGCGCCGCCGACGTACAGCGCGCGGTCGAACCGGATACCAACGTGATCTTCGTCTGGTTGCCCGGCGGTCCGCCGCACATGGACATGTACGACATGAAACCCAACGCACCGTCGGAATACCGCGGCGCGTTCCATCCGATTGCCACCAACGTTCCGGGGATGGATGTCTGTGAACTGATGCCGCATCATGCTGCGATCGCGCATCAGTACTCAATTGTCCGGTCGGTTTGCCACACGTTTGCTGATCATGGTGGCGGACATAAACGGGTCATGACCGGTCGCATTCCGTTGACACCGGTTGATACGGTGAATGACGCGCCCGCGACGGGATCGATCGTGGCCAAGTGCCGTGAACCGTACAGCGGTGACATTCCCAATTATGTCTCACTGAATCCGGGCGGCCGCATCAATGACGTTTTCGCGCAAGGAGCAGCCTACCTGGGGTCGGCCTATCTGCCGTTCAATGTCGAAGGCGATCCAACGAACCCACAATTTGCCGTCCCCAATATCAGTCCCCAGCCCAGTGTCGGGCCACGCATCGGTGATCGGATGTCGCTGCTCACGAATCTCGATCGAATCGAACGCCAGCTCGATGCGTCGAAGATGATGGAGTCGATGGATCGGTATCAGCAGCGCGCCACCGGCATGCTGACCAGCGATCGCGCGAAAAAAGCCTTCGACTTGTCCCTGGAACCGGATCAGGTACGCGATCGTTATGGCCGACATTGTTGGGGGCAACGGGCACTGATGGCCCGACGCCTGGTCGAAGCCGGCGTCAGCTTTGTGACCGTCGTGATGGAAAACCCGTATCAGTCAGGCATCGAGCAACTGAAACAAGGGGTGTACAACTGGGATTCTCACGCGGTCAATTGTCACATCTGGGACGATCTGCGAGTTCGATTGCCGATCTACGATCAAGCCGTGACTGCCCTGATTGAAGACGTCTATCAACGAGGCCTCGATCAGAAGACATTGATTGTCGTAACGGGCGAATTCGGCCGCACTCCGCGTCTGGAAAATTCGATCGGGTCCCAGACCCAGGTCATGCAACCCGGACGAGATCACTGGCCGCAAGCGATGTCCTTTATCATGGCCGGCGGCGGCATCCGAACAGGTCAGATCGTCGGTGCGACGAACCCCAAGGGCGAATACCCGTCCGATCGCCCGTTGACCCCGAACGATCTATGGGCCACGGTCTATCGCCACTTGGGAATCGACTACTCCGATTCCTTCCCAGACTACCGCGGGCGACCAATGCCAATCCTGCCATTCGGCGAACCGATCAGCGAATTGCTCAGCTAATGATTCGGTGAATCGCGACGGCATCGCGCATATCTTCCCACTGTTGGTTGAGCAGGCCTGTCACGCCATGTCTACTGACAGAGTCCCCTTTCAGTTGCTCTGCGACATCGGGTTCGCCACGATATCACCACCGCTTCTCAGCAACTGTCTCACGTCCGGTTTCGATCTTGTGTTCGCATAAGATCGCACCCGCGACGGTTGTTGATGCGGCATGATGCTCATCCGCGAATGACAACCTGGTGTGAGGGACAGCATGGGATTTCAACGGACGGCGTGCACCTTTGGCGATCGAGCGATTCTTCTCACTGCCTTTTTGATGGCAGTCGCTTCGATTACTTCGAATGTGTCAGCGCAGCAAGAAAAGGCAAGTAAAGACGCGACGAGATTTGTCGACAATTCGCTGATGATTGCTCCCGAATTTCCTTGTACCTGGCCGTCGGCTCCGTTTCCTCGATTTCAATTGACTCATCAGCGCGTGATTGGACCGGACTCGAATTACAACCTGGATGTGCTGTTGATTGATGGCAACACGGGCACTCAACTCGACGTTCCGCCGCATTCGGTGGCGCGACCAGAATTGAAGCGACCCAAATCAGGGCCGCTCGGTCTGGCGTATACCGATATGATTGAACCCTGGCAGTTTGGCGGCGAAGCGTGCGTGATTGACGTCCGTGACTTGCTCGACCAGGCGCCCAAAGGGGTCAGTCCGCTGGTGACGCCGGAGCACGTCAAACGGTTCGAGTCGAGTCACCGGCAATTGCGGTTTGGAGATGTGGCTCTGTTTCGCAGTGATTATTCCGACAAGTACTACCGGCCATTCCCCGAGGGATCTCGATTTGTTGCCGACGTCGTTGACCGCAAGGCACCGGGCTACCCGGACCCCGATCCGGATTGTATGGAGTTTCTGGCCACTCGCGGCGTCATGAATTTGGGAACCGACAGTGCCAGTATGGGGCCGATGCCGACGCTCG
>Ga0207694_10002839_pt1 | contig 13975 bp, 8 predicted proteins | sample KBSC34metaG_FD_184353 | JGI IMG/M metagenome (GOLD analysis project Ga0207694, IMG submission 184353) | Corn rhizosphere microbial communities from Kellogg Biological Station, Michigan, USA - KBS C3-4 metaG (SPAdes) (version 2) | ecosystem: Host-associated > Plants > Roots > Rhizosphere > Soil...
GCCGTAGCCGAGGATAGGATGGCTATATATGTCATTGGCAACCTCATACCAGATTGCAGCGCGACCGACTGTGCTACGGTGCTGCGAGACTGTGCGATCACCCAATAACGTATCAACGACTGCCTTACCTGATCCCGTCCAATATCCTGCCGCCGCAACCATACCGCTCGCCAACAATACAGTCATGATTTGAAGACCAGGTTTACGCCGCTTACGAATCGCGAGAAATGCACATCCGGCTACAAATAGAGCAAGAGAAATGTAGATAGACCGGCTAAATCCTATCGCCAGTACTGCACTTAGGAATCCAGCGGCAAGCACACCAGTGATACGGAATACTCTTCCAGACGGGCGTCGTACCGTTGCTGCTGCATAAGCGACCGGCAATAAGCTTAGGACGAGTGCTAGGCCGTCATTTCTCGTCGGACCCCCAATAATCGGTAGAACTGCTCGAATGCCCGACAGTGCTTCTGGGTGGAACAGCAGCCGTGCTGCTCGAATACTCGGCAGTTGCACGGCAAGGTCGCTGACGCCGATAAGAATCGCTACAAGTAATAGGACGCGTACGGCCGCATAGGTGCTCCACAGCGGATAACGGCTTAGAATCCGTAATGCTATATAAATGTTCAGCGAAAATATATAAGGAATAATGAAGTGGATGGTGTTGGAAGGCAGCCGTGTAATTAGCAGAGTCACACACTGGACTACAACGTAGGCAATGGCAGCCGAATCGGAATACAACGGCTTAGCCGATTTTCGCTTCTTCCATCGACTTGACCAAATGAGCACTAGGAGCAAGACCCCGCTCGACAGTGCCACACCTAAGACAGAATCAGGCAGAGCAATCAACCACGTCGCGGTCTGGTATAGCACTTCCATTTTGATCAATTTATAATGCGGGGTTCATGTCCTAGTACGTAGCCCTACAAAGGCGAGGCCCAGAATCGCCCGTAGGGGCACCGCGATTGTGGCCCATTACAAATGGGCATCAAAATGCCCTCCGGGACAGAATCCGCTTGACGGTCATATTCCTCCGGAAACCGGAAGAGAGTAGGTAATGCTTTTCGGAAGTACGAGGGGTACGATACCGATGGAGATTACGTCAGGTTGTGGGGGTACTGGCTTTGATTGACATTAATGCTCTCCTGTAGAAGTCAGAATCGAAAACGTGAACCTGAGAAATCACGATGAGTTGCCACAGCCTGTGCTTGAGTGTATATACTCCCGTTCAAACCATATCAACGCAATGCGGCAACGACTAAATGGCATCAATACAATCCACTGACCAGAGCCGAGTTCGCTCGAATCACCTGCAACGAGCCTTAGTTTGCCGATGGCCTCTCAATGTGCTCAATTGACACGCCTGGTACTTGGACCTGCAAGGGTTTCATTTCTAGTCCAACTGCTGCCCAGTCGAATTTATGGGCAACATCTCGGCTGGGCACCAAGCTCCCTTCTTCTCTAGACCCTACTGCATCCATAAACGGGAGGTCAAAGTCGTACCTGCCAGATAGCCCGGTTTGATCAACCACCGGGGTCGTGCCGCTACCAAGGTATGCTGCCAACTCTGCCATTGTAATCTGTACATATCGGTTAGCAGAGGGTCCGCCGTCCGGAGACCGTACCGCCATAATCCTCCAAGTACCTCCGAACGCCATGCCGCGCGTTGGCGCAGGTTCTTCAGGACTGGCTTCTTTCATTTTGATGCCGTGCTTTCCAATAAGGAGAGCGTAGCCGGGTACATTGACCTGTATGGTGCGAGTCGTCAACTTAAATCTGTCCGCGAGCATAGCGCGAAGCGCTTGGGCTACCGCGGCCGTCCGCTGCATTTGAGTCATGCTCTTCAGGCGTTCGATACTCGTATCGTCCACTTTTGCGACGATATCGTACCGGTCGTCTATTACCCACTTAGGACCATTCTTAACCCAATCGACCGGTGGCACAAATTCCGGATTGGCAGCTGTGAGGTAGGCTTGTGCGATAACTTGGCTTAGTGGAACATTGGTTGCACTGTAGCCAGTCTCATTCGCTCCGGAGCCCGTGTACGTAGACCCACTAGGAGCTGGTTTAATCGATACGACCTCAAATTTGACTTGAGTGTTTTGTGCATCGGTTCGCGTAGTTGAGGAAATACACAGCGTTGCCACGGCAATCATGATCGGCAACCTGAGAGATGTCGCCCCCCAGTTGCCCCGCACACCCATCATGAGACATGCAATCGGTGCTAGAAACTGCTTCATTTGAATCGATCGATGCGGAAGGCTACTACCTAGACTCAGGCTAACTGCTCTGCGCTGCCGTGTCATCGCTCGACCTCGTGAGTGTGCTTTAGTTCCACGTCTTCCAGTTCGGAACAGAACGCGTCGAGATCTCCGATCGAGATTCGTATCTGCGCCACTGGTCATAACTAATTGTCGCGGCGATCAACGCCAACCAAGCGAACAGGAGCGCGGTCTTTAGATGGCGGCCAAGTAATCGCATCGTACGCATTGGTTCCTTACTCGAGGTAACGTGGTCCTCGTATTCTTTGCGGGTTGTAGCTAGCACAGGTATAGAGAGACGGTGGCATCCACGCGAAAACTGGGCCGTCGCGCGACATCAAGGTCTAACAACCGCTGTTAAGAAATGGAGAACGAATCCTAAACAAGTACAACTACAGGGAAGCCACTGCAAAACACGTATTACAGCTCTACTGGCGTTTAACTGCGCCTCGTTACTAATCACCTGCGAGAAAATCTGGAAAGTCACCGTGATTGGGGGGCACGAAGAGGCTGTTCATTATGAACAACCATTATTCTACCATTCGTAGATACCATTGTCGATCCAAAGCGCTGGGTCTCTCGCGGCAGCAGTGCAATTTCCTGCGGGGCTGCATCGAGTGCTCCGAGAATGTCGGTCTTGGATTGGTGAGGATCGAGCGATGCAGCCCAGACGGCAAGCTGCCTACCCGCCCGTGCATGTAAGTACTGCAGGTCGGCATCGAAGGCCTCGCGCCTGGTTGAGGCGGAGATGCGCAAAAATGTGCCCGCCAGTCTGTGCTGGAAGCCAATCAGACAGTGTCATACGCAACTATGAAGGTGGGAAAGCGTTCTGTGAAGAAATGAAGCCGGGTTTATCGGTTCGACTGACGGACGGCGTTCTTTCATCTCTTGACGGGGCTGAAACCCCGGTCATCAACCTCTCGATGGTGAGCGAAGCCGTGTTCTTGGAGGAGCACGTACATGCCTCATGAGCAAATCTTGGCAGAAGACCACAGTTGTTGATCTGCGGGGATGACAGCGTCGCAAAATCGCCTACATCGAAGATGCGCGGGTACCAGATGCTCTAGCCTGAACGGCAGCATCTAGTTGGATTGGAAGGGTTGAAATGGTGCACCCGGAGCGATTCGAACGCCCGACCTACTGGTTCGTAGCCAGTTGCTCTATCCAGCTGAGCTACGGGTGCACATGGGGCCAAGCGGAAAGCCGCTTCGACTGCCAACATTAGTAAGGATAGTGGATTCTTCTGCTTCACGCAACCGAAGGGCGCAATGTCAGCGCAGGCGCGCATCGACGGCGTTAGTTGCGGGAGCAGCTGTGATGTTTATGCTGCGTCCAGCATCATCTGCAAGGCTCAGGACGCGGCCCGGGCATATCCCGAGGAGAAGCGTAGAGACTGCGGCGAGAACAAGTGCAATGGCAAGGGGGGCTCTTACCGTGGCATCGAATCTTGATACTTGTCCGCTCGCGGCCAGGTCAGAAAGCGCCTGCTCGGGTTGAGAGTATACCGAAGCCAGCAGACGCAAATAGTAGAAGCAGGCGATGCCGCTGTTGAGGAGACCGACGACAGCCAGACCAGAATGACCGGCGGAGATTGCGGCGGTAAACACGTAGAACTTACCAAAGAAGCCGCCGGTGAAGGGGATCCCAATCAAAGAAAGCAGGAAGAAGCCGAGCAGCGCTGCTAGCACAGGGCGCTGGGATGCAAGGCCTCGGTAGTCGTCGATCGTGCGTGCGGTTTCATCGAAGCCGCCAATCTGCGTAATTACGATGAAGGCGCCGACGTTCATAGCGGCGTAGGAGGCGGTGTAGAAACAGGCGGCTGTAATGCCGGTTTGCGCAAGGGCAGTGAAAGCGGCAAGCAGGTAACCGGCATGGGCGATGCTGGAATAAGCCAGCATGCGCTTAACGTCCGTCTGCTTGAGCGCACCGAGGTTGCCGATCGTCATCGAGAGCGCTGAGATGACCCAGATGAGAACCGACCAGCGGTGCTGATAAAGCGGAAAGCCTGAAAAGAGGATACGCAGCAGTACTGCGAAAGCGGCGGCTTTAGGCGCAGTCGACATAAAGCCGACTACGGGTGCCGGCGCACCCTGGTAGACATCCGGCGTCCACAGATGGAAGGGCGCGGCGGAGACCTTGAAGCCGAGGCCGATGATCATCATACCCAGGGCTAGGAAGGCCATGGTTGGTGTCGCGGCGCCGGCAAGACCTGCGGCGATGGTAGGAATGCTGGTGGAGCCCGTCGCCCCGAAGGCCAGTGCGATTCCGTAGAGGAAGAATGCAGTAGCAAAAGAGCCGAGCAGGAAGTACTTGATGGAGGACTCGGAGGCGGCGGGCTGCGATTTGCGGAAGCCAGCCATGATGTAGGTAGAGATGGAGGATATCTCGAGACCTACGAAGACCATCAACAAATCGACGGAGCAGGTCATCAGCATCATGCCAACTGCGCCGAAGAGCATCAGTGCGAAGTATTCGCCCGCATGGCCGGCGTGACCTTCAAAGTAATCCAGCGAAGCCAGCAGGGTTATGATGACGATTGCGGCTACGAGCAGATGGAAGAAGATGCTAAAGGCGTCGACTCGGATGGTACCGCTGAATGCGGTAAGAGGCCCGAGAGGAAGCTGTCGATAGCTGGCGATGGCTGCTGCGGCGGAGGAGAAGATCGCGAGCCAGCCAAGCGGTTTGCGGCTGGCAGCAGGCTTCAGGACTGCTTCGACCAGCATGATGAGCACGCCGGCGACGGTAAGGATGTACTCCGGTAGAAGAGCAAGAACCTGGGGCGAAAGGGAATTCATTGTCCGCCTCCTGAAGCCGCAGGCATCGAGAGCGAGACGATTGCAGGAGATGCTGGCTGTGCTGGTGAAGCTGCAGGGGCCGTGTAAGCGGATGCAGCAGAACCTATAGCGTTGGTCCAGTAAGGCGAGGCGAGTCCCATGATAAGAAAGAGAACTGCAACCGGCCACAGCGCGAGATGCTCGCGAGCGTCAAGGTCACGCGGCGCGACCGATGCAGGCTTTGGCCCAGGATCGGCGTAGAAGACACGCTGCAGCATGGTGAGCATATAAGCGGCGCTGAAGATCACTCCGGTGGCCGCAAGGGCGGTCCATAGGTGATGGTGCGGAACGGCAGCCTGCATGGAGCCGCTGAGTATCAGGAACTCGCCGACGAAACCGGAGAGCATAGGCAGGCCTACGATAGCCAGGCCGGTGATGACGAACATTGTCACAGTCCAGGGAAGCTGCGCGGCAAGGCCGCCGAACTGGCGCATGTCGTAGGTTTGATAACGCTCGTAGAGAAGGCCGAGCAGCATGAACAGCGCGGCGCCTGCGAGCGACTCGGTGAGAATCTGATATGCACCGCCGGTGAGGCCGTGCGAGGTAAAAGTGAAGAAACCGAGTGTGATGAAGCTGAGCGCGCTCAAGGTGCCGTAAGCGGCAAGCTTCTTGAGGTCGTGCTGCACCAAGGCCAGCAGTGCGCCGTAGACGATCCCAATGGCAGAGAGCGCTACCACTAGCGGGGCAATGCGGTGGGACTCGTTGGGGAAGATGGCTAAGGAAAAACGCAGGATGGAATACAGGGCGGTCTTGCCGGTGAGCACCATTACCGCAGCGGTAGGAGCCTCAGCGACAGCGTCTACCAACCAGCCATGCAGCGGAAAGATGGGAACCTTTACCGCGAAGGCAAAGAGGAATGCAAGAGAGGCGAGCCAAAGCGCGGATGAGTTGGCAGAGATGCCGTGTTGCGTGGCGAGGGCAGCGAGCGTGGGCAGGTCAAACGTCCCCGTGCGGCTGTAAAGCCAGATGATGGCGACCAGCAGCAGCGCCGACGGGATAAAGGCGTAGAGGAAATAACGGATTGCGGCCCGTTGGCGGTTGGTCGAGCGACCGAAGGATGCGATGAGCAGAGTCATCGGCACCAGCGACAGCTCCCAGAAGGCGTAATAGAGGAAGAGATCGAGCGAGATAAAGATGCCGATCATCGCAACCTGCTGCAGCAGGAAGAGCGTGTAGAAGAGCTTCTTGCGGCTGTCGACTACGCGCCAGGAGATGAGAACGCCGAGCGGAGCAAGGAACCCTGTGAGGACAACCAGCCACATGGAGATGGCGTCGACGCCTACGTGAAAACGGATTGCCGGGGATGCGATCCAGGGAAGATTTTGCTCAAACTGGAAGGCGCCGGGATGGGACGCGGAGTTGAAGTGCGCAGGCAGATGAAGCGTGAGTGCAAAGGTGACAAGCGTAACTGCGAGCGCGGTCCACTGCATCGTCTTGCCGCGGTCAGGCAGCAAGGCGAGCAGCAGTCCTCCCGCCAATAGCGTAAGAACGATCAGTGTGAGGATGATGTCGTTGATGTTCATGGGCGCACCCACAGGGAATGGCCGAAGATCATGGCCGCGATGACTGCAGCAGCGCCCGCAGCGAGCCATCCGGCGTAAGAACGAATATTGCCGGATATCTGAGTGCGTGTGGCCCAGGCGAATCCGCGAACAGTCATGCTGGATGCACGTGCCGATCCGTTGACGATGCCCCGTTCGATGAGAAGTTCAAGTACGCCACGAGTAAACATCAGCAGCGGCGTAATGAGGAAGGCGGAGTATATCTCGTCGACCCAGTACTTATTGACCAGCAATGCGTAGCCAGCTTTGGCGCGAGTGGCAAGCGCAGTGGAAGCTCCTGGTTTGCGGTAGTAGAGGACGTAAGCCATGTAGAAACCGAGGACGGCGACAAAGACGGAGACGGCAGCGAGGACGAGTTCGAAGCCATGGCCTGAGCTTGATTCAAGCGGAGTTGCTGAGGCAAAGATGGGATCGAAGAAGTGGCCAATCTCATCATGACCGCCGAGCGCGGCCGGTATGCCGACCCATCCACCGATGACGGAGAGGATGGCGAGGACGATGAGCGGCAGCAGCATGATTGCAGGTGATTCGTGGACGCCGTGCGAGTGCTCCGCATGGCCGGAATCGTGCTCCGCTTCCATCACCAATATTGAAGAGGAGCTCGCATGAACCGCGGCACCGTGTGATTCGAGCGAGGGCTGTTCAAAACGCGACTCTCCGAAGAAGGTCTTGAACCAGAGCCGGAACATATAGAAGGAGGTCATGCCGGCAGTGATGAGGCCGACGATCCAGAGGACTTTGCCGAGCGGACCGGAGTCAAAGGCGCGGAAGAGGATCTCATCTTTGGAGAAGAAGCCGGCGAAGGGAGGAATTCCAGCAATCGCGATAACACCCATAGTCATCGTCCAGAACGTGACTGGAATGCGTCGCCACAGGCCGCCCATGTTGCGCATGTCCTGCTCGCCGGAGAGCGCATGGATGACGGAACCGGCGGCGAGAAAGAGCAGAGCTTTGAAGAAGGCATGCGTCAGGAGGTGGAAGATGCCGGCAGTATAGGCTCCGACCCCGCAGGCGAGGAACATGTAGCCAAGTTGCGAGACGGTGGAGTAAGCCAGCACACGCTTTATGTCATGCTGGACCATGCCGATGGATGCGGCGAAGATTGCGGTGGCTGCGCCAATGCAGGCGACGACGGTGAGCGCGGCAGGCGAGCGGTCAAAGAGTACATGGCAGCGCGCCACCATGTAGATGCCGGCGGTTACCATGGTTGCCGCGTGGATAAGCGCGGAGACCGGCGTTGGGCCTTCCATCGCGTCCGGCAGCCAGACGTAGAGCGGGATCTGCGCCGACTTGCCGGCCGCCCCAAGGATGAGGAAGAGGCAGATGGCAGTCAGGAAGCGGACTGCGTGCCACTCAGGATGCGCGTCGACGGTGGAGAAGATGGTGGAGAAGTCGAGCGAGCCAAAGTGCGCGATGAGGAGGAACATTGCCAGCAGGAAGCCGAAGTCGCCAATGCGGTTGACGACGAATGCCTTGCGGCCGGCGTTGGCGGCCGAGGTCTTGCGGAAGTAGAAGCCGATGAGAAGGTAGCTTGCGAGACCGACACCTTCCCAGCCGACAAACAGCAGCAGGAAGTTGGCACTGAGCACCAGCACCAGCATGAAGAACATGAAGAGGTTGAGGTAGGCGAAGAAGCGCCAGTAGCCCTCCTCATGCGCCATGTAGCCCACGGAGTAGAGGTGAATCAGGAAGCCGACGCCGGTGACGACGCCGAGCATGATTAGCGTGAGGTGGTCAACGGAGAGGGCAAAGTCTACGTGGAAGCCGGGAACAGAGATCCACGCGCCGGAGTTGAGGGTGATCGATGCAGCCGCGCCGGGAGAAAGCATCGTGCTCCACAGCCAGGCTACAAGACAGGCCGGAACGAAGGTCGAGATTAGGGCGACGGCGCTGATGAGTGCACGCGGAAAGCGTCTGCCCAGCGTTCCGTTGATGAGGAAGCCGGCGAATGGGACAAGCGGGATGAGCCAGAGATAGTTTTGGGGCATGGGCTCAGTTGTGCATCAGGTCGATCTCATCGACGTTGAGGGTCTTACGTGCGCGGAAGATGGAGATGATGATTGCGAGGCCGACGGCTGCTTCCGCGGCAGCAACGACCATGACGAAGAAGACGAATATCTGGCCGGTGACCTGATGCCACATGTGCGCAAAGGCCACAAAGGTCAGGTTGACGGCGTTGAGCATCAACTCAATGGAGATGAAGATAGTGATGACGTTGCGCTTGATGAGGAAGGCCGCGATACCGATGGAAAAGAGCACCGCAGCGAGTATGAGGTAGTAGGAGATCGGAACCATCGCTATTGCTCCTTCCGCGCGAGCACGACCGCACCGAGGATGGCCACCAGGATCAGCACAGAGGTGACCTCAAAGGGAAGCAGGAGCTTGGTGAAGAGCATCTGGCTTATCTCGGCGATGTTGTCCGCAGCATTGGAGAGATCTCCGCCGATGGTGGTGAGGCCGAATACCCCGCGCTCCTTGAGGAAGACAAAGCTGAGCAGGCAGAAGATGGCCGCGGCCCCTGGAATGCCTGCGGAGTAGGCTGCGCGGCTGCCGTGGGTACGCTCCTCCGGGCCGGCGTTGAGCAGCATGATGACAAAGACGAAGAGCACCATCACCGCGCCGGAATAGACGATGACCTGTGCTGCGGCTAGAAACTCTGCCCCGAGCGACCAGTAGAGGACGGCAAGCGACATCATCACGACAACCAGCGACAGTGCGCTGTTAATTGGATGACGCTGGAAGAGCAGGTTCAATGCTCCCAAGACCGCCAGAATCCCGAAGATGATGAAGAGCGCAAGTTGCATACAGATGGCCGTTGGAGGCGCGCGAGGTCGATCTTTTGGTGCGTTTATGAAGCTGTTGGTATCACTCGATTGTAAAGCAGCAACCTAGTGTCGCAGTGCGAGCGCGAGGCTGGTGACGACGATGTTTAATATGGCGAGCGGCAGCAGAAACTTCCAGCCAAAGCTCATCAATTGGTCATAACGGAAGCGGGGAAGCGTGGAGCGGACCCAGATATAGAGAAACAGGAAAGCAAAGACTTTGGCGACGAACCAGAAGATGGAAAAGGCGGCGTTGAAGACTGGCGTATCGAGAAAGTGAAAGGTATGGCCGAAGGGTGAGGATGCCCCGCCAAAGAAGAGCAGCGTAGCGACGCAGCCCACGGTGATCATGTTCGCGTATTCAGCCATAAAGAACATAGCGAACTTCATGGAGCTGTATTCGGTGTGGTAGCCGGCGACGAGTTCCGTCTCGGCTTCGGGCAGATCGAAGGGCGCGCGATTGGTCTCCGCGTACGCGGCCATCAGATAGATAAAGAAGGCGACGAACTGGAAGCCACCGAAGAAGTTCCACGAGATGAGGCCGTGCGTGGACTGCACGTCGACGATGGTGCGCAGGTTGAGCGATCCGGTGCGAAGGACGACGCCAACCAGCGAAAGGCCGAGGGCCAGCTCATAGCTGATGACCTGAGCAGAGGCGCGCAGCGAGCCGAGCAGGGAGTACTTGTTGTTCGACGACCAGCCGGAGAGCGCAATGCCGTATACGCCGATCGAGGTTATGCCCAGGATGACAAGCAGCGCGATGTTGACGTCCGCGACTTGAAAGAGGTCGACTCCTCGGTATCTGGTCACCGCGCCGAAGGGCACCATCGAGACGGAGATGAGCGCGCAGCCGAGGGCGATCATCGGCGCAAGCACGAAGAGTGGGCGCTCGACGGCCAGCGGCATGAGGTCTTCCTTGAGGAAGAGCTTGATGCCATCGGTGAGAGGCTGCAGCAGGCCGAACGGACCGACGCGGCTCGGTCCCCAGCGGTTCTGCATGCGGCCGATGACCTTGCGCTCCAGCAGCACCGTGTACGCCACGCACGTCAGCGTGATGACGAGCACGACTGCGACCTTGAGGACGCTGATGAGAAGAAACACTTCGAAGTCGGTCAGGTGGCTCATGGTCGTCAGTCAGCGGCGGTCTGTTCGGAGGTTGGGTTGGCGATGTTGTTCTGGAAGTCGCGGACGTTGTTCAGCGCGGGCGAGTAGCGACCGAGCGTGCCGGAGGTGAAGAGCGTGTCTCCCGAGGGCAGGACGAGATCGCGGCGGTTGGAGATTTGCACGAGGCTGTAGGCGGGGGGCTGGAGGTGCTGATCGTTGCCGGAGAGTAGTTGCAGGCGAGAGAGTGCGTAACCGGGAACGAGGCGCTGGATCTCGTCCAAGATGGCCATGGGATCGAACGGGCTGAGGCGTGGCTCGAGATTGTTGGCGGTGAGCCAGACGGCGTGGCGGTCGGCCTCGCCGGATTGCGCCCCGCGAGTCTGGCCCATGTCGGCGCGGACCCCGGAACTGAAGGGAACAAGAGCGCGAACGTCGGCGCCGAGCTTGTCCGCGAGGCGGACGATCATCTCAAAGTCGGTGCGGACACCGGCGCGGTCTGCGGCTTTCTTCACAGGTTGCAGATCGCCATAGCTGTTGGTGACGGAGCCGGACTTTTCATAGAGGTTGGCCGCGGGCAGGATGACGTCGGCGAGCGCGGCGGTCTCGGTGAGGAACATGTCCTGCACGATGACGAAGGTGTCCTTGAGCGCGGCAGGATCCACGCCGTAACGCGCGATCGGATTCGCAGCGACGACGTAAAGCGCAGAGAGGTTGCCGGCGGAGGCTGCATCGAAGATCTGCAGCATGTCGAGTCCGGACTCGGTGGGGACGCCGTACTCAAGATCGGAGCGTGGGCCGGAGCTGTGTGCGCCAATCGGATTGTAGCCGGGAAGTAGGTCGGGAAGGAGGCCCATGTCAGCCGCGCCGCGCGAGTTTGCGAAGTCGCCGAGCAGTGCGAACTTGGCGCCGGGAATGGTGAGTCCAAAGTCGATGAGGCGCTTGAGGTCCGCACCGCGCAGCTCTGAGCCGATGAGGATGAGCAGGTCCTCGGAGGATTTGACCGCATCACGGAAGTTCGCGAGTGCAGGCGCGTCTGATGTGACGGAGTTCGCAGAAGAATCATCGCCGGCAAGATATGCCGCGAATGCGCCATAGCCAAACTCAGAAACCTTGAGGAAAGCTTTAGCCTGGCGGCGGAGTTTGATCTCAACGGTATTCGCGATGAAGAGTTTGGCGCCGTTGAGGCGAACGGCCGTGCGCAGGTTCCATGCGGTCGCGGGCGCCTGATTGGTGGGGTCGCCACCGACGAGCAGGATGTTCTTCGCGGAGAGCGTGTCGCGCAGGGAAGCGGCGCGGGCGGTTCCTTCAGGACCTGCCGCGCTGAGCGCCTGTGCGAAGGTGGCGTAGTCCGCGGTGCGATGGTGGTCGATGTTGTTCGTCTGCAGCACAGAGCGCGCGAACTTCTGCAGCAGGTAGGCCTCTTCGTTGGTGAGGCGGTTGCCGCCGATGACGCCGATGGACTTGCCGCCACGCGCGTCGCGCAGTTCAGCCAGCTTTTTGCCGGCGAAGGTCAGTGCCTCTTCCCAGCCGACGGCCTTGAGCTCGCCGTTGGCCTGGCGGATGAGCGGCTGTGTGATGCGCTCGGCCGAGTTGGCGAAATCGAAAGCATAGCGGCCCTTGTTGCAGAGAAAGTCGCCGTTGATGCCGGACTTGTCGCGATTGTCGCCGCGCACAATCTCGCTGCCGTCTGTAGTCGAACGCACGCCGAGCGTCACCTTGCAGCCGTCACCGCAGTGGGTGCAGACGGTGGCGACGTGGTTCATCTCCCACGGCCGGGTCTTATATCTGTACGCGCCAGAGGTGAGTGCGCCGACCGGGCAGGCATCGATGCACATGCCGCACTGCTCGCAGTCCACATGCGCCAGCGCGTCGGGAGAGTTTGTCGCCGGGATGTTGGGCATGATGATGGACGACGAACCGCGGTTCTCGACTCCCAGGGCGAAGACGTCCATGCCCTCACCACACATGCGCACGCAGCGGTAACAGAGGATGCAGCGCGGGCGGTCGAAGTAGACCACCGGCGACCACTGCTGCTCCTCGCGGTGGTTCTTGGGCTCGGCGTAGAAGCTATCCGCCGCACCGTACTTGAAGGTCATGTCCTGCAGCTCGCACTCGCCGCCGGCGTCGCAGACGGGGCAGTCGAGCGGGTGGTTGCCGAGCAGCAGCTGCAGCGTGGCCTTGCGCGCCTGGACTATCTCCGGCGTGTCAGTGAAGAAGACCTGGCCCTCGGCGATCTGAGTAGTGCAGGCGGTCTGGAGCTTGGGCACCTTCTCCTGGCGCACGACGCACATGCGGCATGCGGCCTGCAACGAGAGGCCGGGGTAGTAGCAGAAGGCGGGGATCTCAATGCCTGCGCCCTTGCAGACCTCAATCAGCAGCGAGCCCGCGGGCGCGGTAATCTTCTTGCCGTCTACGGTGATGGTTACGTCAGGCATTCCGTCTCGCTTTTCCTCACTGCGTTAGTTCTGGTGCGACTTCTGCATCAATATCTGCCGGTCTGAGCTTCGCTGGCGCTCGTGCTTGTATGTGAACCAAGCGAACCAGACCAAAACGATTGTTACTATCACCATTGCGAAGACCACGAAGTTGCTTGGTCCGCCTTCTATGCTCAATGTCCTGCCCCGACGAGCTCGTGCTCTTCGCTCATCAGCATGGTGCCGGCCTTCTTACCTTCGATGTACTCTTCAAACTCTTTGCGGAACTTCTTCACGAAGCCGAGTGTTGGCATGGCAGCCGCATCGCCCAGCGGGCAGAAGGTCCGGCCCATCATGTTCTCGGCCAGATACTGCACGTTGTCGATGTCCTTCTTCTGGCCGCCGTCGTTGTACACGCGGGTGAGGGTCTTCTTGATCCAGTCCGTGCCCTCGCGGCAGGGGATGCACCAGCCGCAGGATTCGTGCTGGTAGAACTTGATGGTGCGCAGCGCGAACTCGACGATGGAGACAGTCTCGTCGAGCACGACGATGCCACCCGAGCCGAGCATTGTGCCGGCCTTGGCCATCTGGTCGAAATCGAGGCCCACGTCGATCTCATCTGCCCGCAGCACCGGGCAGGACATGCCGCCGGGCACGACGGCCTTCAACTGCTTGCCGCCTTTGACACCACCGGCGACTTCATAGATCGCCTTGCGCAGCGAGTAGCCCATGGGCAGCTCATACACGCCGGGCCGCTCCACGTGGCCTGAGATCCCGAAGAGGCGCGTGCCGCCATTGCGTTCGGAGCCAAGCGCGGCGTAGGCTTCGCCACCCATCAGCAGGATGTGCGGGGCGGAGGCGATGGTCTCAGCATTGTTGATGACCGTGGGGCCGCCGTAGAGACCGACTACGGCAGGGAAGGGCGGCTTGATGCGCGGCACGCCGCGCTTGCCTTCGAGCGACTCCATCAGTGCAGAC
>Ga0207694_10002842_pt1 | contig 13968 bp, 3 predicted proteins | sample KBSC34metaG_FD_184353 | JGI IMG/M metagenome (GOLD analysis project Ga0207694, IMG submission 184353) | Corn rhizosphere microbial communities from Kellogg Biological Station, Michigan, USA - KBS C3-4 metaG (SPAdes) (version 2) | ecosystem: Host-associated > Plants > Roots > Rhizosphere > Soil...
CACGTCGCCGGGGCGGCCGCGCTTGCCTGCGCGGCGAACCCAAACATCTCGATGGACAAGCTGCGAACCGTTTTGCTGTCGAGCGTCGACCAAAATGGAAATTTCGCCAGTCAAGTGATGACGGCCGGCCGTCTCAACGCCAACCGAGCGCTCCAATATGCACAGGAGAATGACACTACCGCGCCCGCAGTAGCCGCCAACTTCCGCATCAACGTGCAGAACGGAAGAAATATTGACGTCCGTTGGACGGAATCTGGCGACGACGGCACAACTCAGCGCGCCTCGTTCACAGAGCTTCGTTTCATCGACTCAGGAACCGGTCAGCAGTTTCGACTAAACACATCGGTGGCGGGCGATCCCGGAACGGAGCGAGGTGTTTTCACTTCCGTCCCAGTGAAGCATACGTCCGGTCAGTTGGTCCTGCGCACATTCGATAACGTTGGCAATACCAGCACCGCCACGATCAACGTCAGCGTCGCCGCGGACGTCGCGGATCCCTATACCGTGAGTTTGAGTGCGCCGTCCAGTTTAACCGCCCCGAACTCAGGGACTCCAGTTGGTCCAAAAGGTGACGATCAAACCGCCGTAAACTTCGTCAGCCTGCCCTTCCCGTTTCCGTACTTCGGATTTACTACGACGACCGTGGTCCCCTCTTCAAACGGCTCCTTATACATTCCGTTTGGGAACAACACCACGCTGCCCAACTCCTCCATCGGGTCGGAAGATCTCGCGATCGCGACCGCCACGAATCTTGACACTCTTTCGATGGTTGCCGGCATGTGGGCCGATCTGCGTACGGACCGGAATGCGACCGATAACGTCTACATGGTCCAACCCGATCCGGATCGTGTCATCTTTCGCTGGCAGGCCGTGACTTTCGGCAGCGAAACACCCGTGAACTTCGAGATCGAGCTCCGCCGCGACGGAACGATCCAGACACGCTATGGCAGCGGTAACGCGAATCTCCTGCCCGTTATCGTCGGCATCTCGAGTGGCGACCCCGAGTCTTACCTGGTTGACACGCACTCATCGGAAAGCGGAGCGCTCAGTCTGACGAATGCGCAGACTGTTACCTTTGCGCTTCGTAATCCGCCACAGCCACCGACTACAGATCTCCAGGTGAAGATCACTGCTAACGCCAATCCGGTGATATCAGGCAAGAACCTCACTTACAACGTAAGCGTGGCGAACCTTGGAAACAGCCTCGCGTTGAATCTCGTGATGACGGATGTGTTGCCTTCGGGAGCAAACTTCGTTTCCTGTACGAGCAACTTTATCGGCGCAACCTGTACTGGCCCCGCAGTCGGAACCAGCGGCGCCGTCACTGGGAAAATCGACTCGCTACAGACCGTGGACGCGACCGGGTCGATCGTCTTCAGCATAGTTGTGAATATAACCGCGGCCCCTGGATCACAGTTGGTGAATACTGCCTCGGCGACGAGTTTCCGTCCCGATCCAAATCCGGCTAACAACACCGCGAGCGTCACCAGCTTCATCGTCGCTGAATCATTTTTCAGCAACGGACGCGCCGTTGCTGCCGGTCGTTCTCATACCACGAGTGTGCGCACTGACGGCACGGTTTGGGTTTGGGGAACAGGCCAGGACGGCCAACTCGCCGACGGCAACACCGGGATCGGCGTGCAATCGTTAACGCCAGTGCAGGTCGGCGGTCTTGAGAATGTCAACGCAATCGCAGACGGCAATGGGTTCGTCTACGCTGTGAAAGCTGACGGCACTGTTTGGGGCTGGGGCTATAATGCGCTTAGCCAACTCGGCGACGGCACGACGACCAGTCACGCTTTTCCGGTTCAGGTATCAGGACTGACGAATGTTAAGGCTGTCGACTGCGGAGATTTCTATGGCGCCGCCGTCAAGAATGACGGAACCGTTTGGCACTGGGGGGCCTCTAAGAGTCTCGTCTCAAATCTCTTTGGCACTAACCCGACGCCGGTTCAGTTGGATGGGATCAACGGTGTCTCCGCGATCGCCGCCGGCGGCAATCACCTCATGATGCTTAAAGCGGACAAGACTGTCTGGGGCCTCGGCGCCAACGATCGTGGTCAACTCGGTGATGGCTCTACCACCAATCGACAGTCTCCGGTGCAGGTTGCCGGACTCACAAATGTCATTCGCATCGCGGCGGGCGGTGACTTTAGCGTCGCGCTCAAGGACGATGGCACTGTCTGGGCCTGGGGCAACAACTTCCACGGCGCTCTTGGACCAGGCGGCGGCAGCAACGACTTCTCGCCTCATCCGAATCCGATCAAAGTTACCGGATTCTCGACCGAGATTATCGAGATCTCAGCAGGCAATGAGTTTGTCCTCGCACTTGCGAATAACAACATCGTGTGGTCGTGGGGCAATAACGGCTTCGGCCAACTCGGACAAGGCCCGGACTTCGGCGCCAATCCGACTCCGCAACCGATTCCAAACCTCAGCGGCATCGTCGCAGTTGCGGGTGGCTACGAGCATGGTGTGGCTCTGAAGAGCGATGGATCCGTTTGGACCTGGGGGAGAAACTTCGAAGGTGAGCTTGGTGATGGTTCTCTGACGAAACGCACTTCGCCAGTGCGCGTGAGTGGGCTCGAAGGCGTGAATTCACCATCTTTCAATCCACCCGCCGGCACGTACAACTTTGTTCTCAATGTCACGATTACCTGCGCTACCGCCGGAGCGACTATTCATTACACGACGAATGGTCAGGAGCCTACGGAGGACGATCCGATAATAGCGTCGGGTGGTACGGTTCAGGTGGGCGGCTTTATGTTTTTGCGCGCGCGCGCGTGGAAACCGGGACTCGTTCCGAGCAGCATCACGTTTGCTCAGTACGACATTCAAGTGACACCGCCGAAGCTGGCTCTGGAGGAAAATGGACCAGACGCTTCACAACTTGCGGCAGTCGATTCGCTCCTCCTCGCCAGGGATCCGTTTTCAATAATGTCTCCAGTGAATCCACCGCTGCGAAATGATGCCGATCCGAACACGAGAGTCATTCTCTTTGTTACAAATTTCCAACTGTTGTCGAGTGAAACGCCGGCTTCTGTCGCGATCACGCTGACGGATGCGAATAGCGTCGTTCACAACCTGACCGCCGAAGACGTGCGGACCACGCCTGGCTCGATCTTCACCCAGGTACTCTTCCGGCTACCCAACAACATTGCGCCTGGAACCTGCGCAGTAAAACTCACCGCGCATTCTCTGACAAGCAACACAGGGACAATCAGGATCAAACCGTAACGATGGAAATTTGATTAACGTCGCCTTCTATAAAAACCTTCATCTGGCTTTGCCCGAAGTCTGATTTCTCTGTGCAACCTCTGTGTCCTCTGTGTCTCTGTGGTTATTTTCCCTAAGCAATCTCAACCACAGAGGCACAGAGAACGCAGAGGTTGCACAGAGAAATGTAGCAATAGGTAGCGGGTCAGTTTGAAAATACGCCGAAGGCGTATTTTTAAACTGACCCATTACCTAGCAATAGTTTTTGTTGACAGCTTTTGCAACACGTCTTACAGTGCTGATTCCCGTACAAGCTAGTCAATCCTTTCATGCGGACCCCGGCATTAGATGGACCGTATGAATGAGGAAAGTTCTGCGAAAACGACGATGACGGCAGAAAACATTCTCAGAGTACCGATCCGCGTAGACGGTCTGTACGTTGACACCACAACGCTTGAACTCGGCCTGCCAATGGCAGACTTCTCACAACTTCCGTACAACATTTCGAATGGAACCCATAACAAAGGTACGCCAAACCTCGCGGAGTTTGCTTTCAACAAAGCACTCGGACGCGCTGACGGAGTTGCCGGTGGTCTGCCATTCCCGAAAGGACTGCATCTCCATTGGGCGCTTCCCGATGCGCTCACAACCGGTCATCATCGCGACGAAAGAACGAAATTCCCACCCGTTCCAAATCGCTGGCTGGTGCGACGATTGGACCACACCGGCACGTTGCAGAAATCGTGGATTGTCGAGAGCGACTTCCTGCATCCGCTCGACGATACCAGCAAGCCGATTGTTAATCCTGCAACCGGAGTTACCGCCTGGCCCAACGACAAACCCATCACCTTCCCAACGAAGCGTCAGCAGACCCCGAACGACAAGGCCGGCGCGGCGTTTCGATACATGGGCCGCAGCATGTTGCTGCCTGACTGGCAAAAGCACAACGAAAGCACGGCTGAGTTTCTTAATCAGGACGCTCACTCAAATTACAAACTTACAGCACTCGGTTACGGAGAGCCGGCTTTCGCTGCGTATTATCCGAACTGCTACAGCGTGTTCGGATTCTGCGATGTCGATCCCGATTCCGCGACCAGTTACGAGTATCAGGTGATCGGTTGGTTCAACGAGGCGAATCTCGATCCGTTGCAGTCGGCGGAGTTTGCCGGTCTCAAGACTGACGCCGACCGCTACAACGCGTTGGCGCAGGAATATCGATGGCTGGTAACAAAGGACGATAGTCAGAAACCATTCCCGAAACTCATCGTTTGCTACGCATCTCTCACCGTCACACCGAATGAGGTAAAGCGTTGGACCTCGACCGAAAAGGTCGATCTAGCGATCGGTAACACTGGTGGTGAATCGCTGTCCGCTTTACTGGCTGATGCATGCGCGAAGCAATCCGCTGACAAACCGATCATCGAGGATCAACTGGAAGCGATAAATGTGGCGGCGGCGCTACAGGGAATTGAGGTCGATTACAAAGCACGTTTTGCCCAAACACGTCATCAACGCGGTTTTCGAGGCGTGGCTGGCGGAAGCCGCTGGGCCGTGCTGCCGCGTGAGTCGCAACAAAATACGGCAGCGAAAACCGCGGCACAAAACGCGGCACAAAACGCGACCCAACCAGCATTGCCCGATCGAGTGGCCCACGCGCTTGATGCGCTTAACGTAGCTCAGCAAGCGTACGACATGGCCCAGCAGGAGATCGCTGAGTTGCGGTATCAAACCTTCTGCGATTGGCACCATTACCTCGAAGCTGTTTACAGCAACACCGAACTGCTCGCGCCTTTTCGGGTGCAATCAAGCAACCTTTCGGCTTTCATTCAGTCGCAAGACATAAAATTACTTAATGCGAAAACAGAAGCAGCAGGAAAGCTGGTACTGGGAAAAACAACCGCCACCGCAATCGGGTCGAACCAGACCACAACGCTGATTCTCTCCACCAATGCTCTCGAACCGAAGAAGCCAGCCAACGACAATTTCGCGGTGCAGGTTATTCTTCGTCTCAGCACGTTGATTGACACGCTCTTCGACGCTCAGGTCCACCACAAGTTTGAAATCGTAAACCAGGCCGCCGAACATTTCTGGCGTCCGACAGAACCAGTGGCGCTGCTTTCCGGACCCGTTGCAGTTTCTACAGCACGACATGGTGAAGACGGAGATCTGAGTTGCGCAGTGCTCAATGTGCCTGATGCACCTGGTTCCGATGCATTCATAAATGCTGTGGGCGCGTTGAAACCTCCCGGATCGAGCCCGGTGCAATCAACGTCGCCGTGGCACCCGATCATTCTCGAGTGGAATGTCTCGGTAAAGCCGTTGCAGACCGGTCGCATCGCGAGTGTTCTCACCAACGGCAAGTTTGATTACGGATCGGCTTTTATCACTGAGAGTTTCAAACTCAGTGAAAACAATCCCGACTTTGATCCGGCCGCGAATTTATCCCCACTCAACGCGAACGTGTATGACGGCAGGTGCCTTATCACGCCGGCTGCCCGCACGCAACTCGACACGAATCTGCGTACCTATTTATTAAAGATCACGCTCGACGACTGTCGTGATCGCGCCGCTATCAATGAGTCAGACTACGTGAATCGTTTGATCAGTTGGTATCAGACAAAGCACAGCGCTACGCCGCCGGCGAAAGATTCTGAAAAAGCCGCATGGCTCAAGCAGCAGAAACCATTTGCCGCAGACAAGAAAGACGCAAATGGCAACTCGGTTCTTCTGCCCGTCGCTGAATTGTCTAGTTTCTATCCCGATAAGCCGGTGAATGGGGAAAACAAGACCGTCGGCAATTCCTGGACTGATACTCAAAAGGCGCAGGATCCGGTCTACAGTGCGATTCGTGCTCTCGATCATCTTCAGGGCAAGCCGGTGTTGTCGCAGGCGCTTGGTGGTTTCAACGCTGCACTCATGACTCGCAACCAGGTTCTGCAAATTCCCATTGAAGATCCAATGAATGCAGACACAGTTCTCACGACGGCGGTCGCGGGAGCAGTTGGATCACGACATCCAATGGCGCCGATGCCGGGCCTCGTTTTCAATCCGATCCGCTCCGGCATATTGAGTCTCGATGGGCTGCGCTTGATGGATACCTTCGGGCAACAGTGGAACGCAGCGATAACCGAAGTCGTCACCAGCAACTCGCTGAGCAATCCAAACGCACCGAATCAGATCTATCTGCCACCGCGTCTCTCCGCGCCGTCGCGGCTCAATTTCCGTTGGCTTGCGGCACTCTCCGGCCAGAGCGGTGTTGATGAAGTGGAGATGAACAGTTCTCCGGCAACCACACCAGTTTGTGGCTGGCTGCTGCCGAACAATTTCGATAGCAGTGTGATGGTGTATGACAACACGGGCCGCGCGTTAGGCTCGATCAATTCTATGGCTGAGTGGGTTGCTGCACCCGGAAGCGACGATCGCATCGGCGCAGGAGAGATTCCGAACCCGCATCTGCGTCGGCTGGTGCGTCGCTTGATCGTTGGTCTAACGATGTCGGCCAACGACGTCACCATTCGTCAGCACTTTCTGCAGAATTTTTTATCCGTGCTTGATAGTTCGCTTGAAGCGATCGAGCCTGCGAGTTTTGCGCAACACGAATCACTCGCACTGCTCATGGGACGCCCGATCGCGGTGGTGCGTGCGCGCGTCGATCTGCAGCTCATGGGCCAGACCATGGATCGAGAACCGGTTGCCGATCCGACGATTCCCGGTGGCCAGGCGTGGCAGTTGAAGAAGACGAGTCTTTGGCAGGCTTTTGCGAATCAGGACTGGGACGTCTTGGCTTACGACTGGGCAAACTACTACGGTTGTAGTTATCTGGATATACCAAATGGGACGTGCGATTTTCTTACTCCCATTTCGAACTACTCACGCACGACGCATGGTTTCGAGAAGGTCGTCATGCCGCTTCGGCTGGGCGAACATCAACTTCTCAACGATGGACTTGTCGGATTCTGGGAAGAGACTGACGATGGTGAACTCGACAACGTGTTCCACGCGCCGCAAACGCTTAAAGACGTAGAGATCTCGGATGACGTGATCTACAAACCGGGTCGCACCTATCCATGCATTCGTCCTCACGATGATAAACAGAGTGATAATTTGCGTTTGACTCTGGATGCCGATCCGCGTGCGTTGACTATTCTGATGGACCCGCGGGGTGTGGTCCACGCGACGAGTGGGATCTTGCCGGTATCGCTGATGGAGATTCCGTCGGCGTATTACGCCGACGCACTGAAGAGTATGGGTGTTACGTTCCGCGTCAGCCCGCTGCTTACCGACGCGGAAGAGCTTCATGCGGCGCTGCCGAAAGAGCCCGGTTACAAGTGGTCGTGGGTTTGCAAAGCCAACGCAGATACCTGGACAGAAACGGCGACGATCGCCGACGCGACAGAACAAGCGCACTTCTTCAAGCCGCCAAAGATCGTCGAGGGTTGGTTGAAGTTGACGCCAGACGACAGGGAGTAGGAATAAGGCTGCGGGTAGTGGGTGAGTTTGAAAATACGCCGAAGGCGTTGGCTAATTTCAGCCTGGGGTTGGAGCGGAGCGACAACCCTTACAGGGTTCAATTGATCGTTAACAACAAACCCAGGGTTCTACGCTACGCTCGAACCCTGGGCTGGAATTAGCCAACGCCTTCGGCGTATTTCAAACTGACCCATTACAACCGTTACCGCGAGGTGGTACTGACCCTGTCCAGGTACGACCGCTTTGGCTCAAAAGTCGGAAATCATTGTTGGATCGGGTCAGTACAGGGAGCGGTAGCGACCTGGTCAGTGATCGGCATGCAAGGATTTCGGACTCTCCTGGTTGGACCAGGTCGCTACCGCTCCCTGTACTGACCCGATCCAAGTGCGATTCGTACGTTTGAGGCAAAGCAAGGTACGACAGAAGTAGGAGTCAAATTTATGGCGGATGACAACCCGAATCCAATACAGTCGATCTTTGGCACCACACTCGAGGACTTGTCGGGTCAACCAAACCTGGTGATCGATAGTCCTCAGTGTCACCAGTTAATCTGGCATCTGGCTAACACTCTCAAGAAGGACCAGGACATCCTCGTCATCGAGCCATTCAAGACTCGCGAAGTCGGGCCGGACCAGAAGCATTTTTACTTTAAATTCGATCCTCCGGTGCTGACCGATGTACCAACGATACAAGACTGGGACGTTGCGGTGCACAAAGATCAAAAAGGCGCAATCGATCTTCTCTACCTCGCTTACGCAAAAGGCACGCTCACTCTCAAACCTCTCCGCAGTCAAGACTTTCGTTTGACCTATAACGGCGCCATTCAGGAGGACCCAAACAGTTCTCAGATCATGGTCAGGCTTAAAACCGGAACCAACGTCACTCTCGCTAACACGCCGGTTCCGCCGGATACGACATACGGACCGTTTTTTCTGAATCTGATCAAGGAGAACACACCGATGCTAGCCGCTCCGCCAATTGCAGTAGACTTCATCGGCCGCCGCACTCTAATCAACGACGGCGAGACTGCAAACGGTTTTATGTTTGCCCTCACCAACATGACTGAGGCGTCTATCCCTCTGACGCCGAAGCAGGATCTGGCCGTGGGCAATGCACCCACAACCTTCACTGTCTGGTTCGACGTCGCCCCGGACGTAGGCGCTAACCCTAACCCAACCGCGCTAACCAGAAAACAAAACCTCGCCATCGATGCCGCAAGGCTGGATCCGGGTGTGCCGAATTCAAAACAACCCAGCAACTGGCGCGCTCAAAAAGACAGCGGCTCGGATCCACCTTTATGGATCATCTCTGTCTCCGAGGAGATCAATCTCGAGCCACAGACGCCCGTGTTCTTTTCGTTTTCGGGAATCAAGACGGATCTCGATCCCGGCTTCACAAGAATGTATCTGCGGTTCGCGAATCTCTCCGTGTATCCAACCGGCGTCCTCATCGCAGAGCTGGAGAAAACTCCGCTGAGCTATGGCGATACACAAGGTAAAGGTTTGTATTTCTTCGCACGCACATCGCGTGACGAACAACCTCCACCAGTGGACTATAACAGTGGACTTCACATTGAGAAGTTTGACGGTGGGCCTGCTGCGGTAATCAACGGTGGCAACGTCGGTATCGGGACCGGTAAGACACCACCCGAAACAAAGCTACAGATCCAGGACGATTATCAAGCGCCGCAGAACGGCACCCTTATGCTTGGCCCGGGAAATAAGGAGGCCGGAGTTACTCTACGGTTCGGATGTCAGGCGGGCTATAGCTGGATACAAGGGCATGGCAATAAGCCGCTCGCGATCAACCCACTCGCCAACGAAGTCGGTATCGGCACCTCCGATCCGGGAAGTCGACTCTCCGTGGCTGGCGGCGCTGCAATAGGCAAGAGCTACGCACAGAGAACTTCGGCTACGATCGCCGACAACACCCTCGCCGTGGAAGGCAAAGTCGGTATCGTGACAACTGATCCGGGAAGCAGTCTCTCCGTGGCCGGTGGGGTCGCGATCGGCAAGAGCTACGCACAGCGAGCTTCGGCGCAAATCGTTGACAACATTCTCGCCGTGGAAGGCAAAGTCGGTATCGTAACGACTGATCCGGGAAGCAGTCTGTCTGTAGCTGGTGGCGCTGCGATCGGCAAGACCTATGCGCAGAAAGCTACGATAACGATCCCGGATAATACTCTTGCGGTCGAGGGCAGCGTCGGCATTGGCACCGATAAGCCTTCGAACCAGTTACATGTCAGATCTGCAAATGGAATCAGACTCGGCCTCGATGGAAACGGTGGCGGCCAGTTACTGCTCAGTAACAACGCCAAAGACGATAGTACCGTTTACCTGGTGGCGGCCAGTAAAGACGACAATCCCCAAAATCAAAAATCAGCAGCGGCGTTGTACCTTGGGGGCTACGAGAACCCGCAGAATAATCTTCCTAAATTGATACTGAATGCGGAAGAAGTTGATATTCAGGGCCCAACAACAAGCTTCAGCGGCGCCGGGAGTGGCTTGTTGGTCAGTGATATTCAGAAGTCTGACAGTACCTACGCGAAAGTAGTGGAGTTCGGGGCCGGTGTCACCAAGGAAATAAGCGCCGGGAAGATCGGATATCAGGTTTATTCCGATGGCCTCGACATTGTCGGCGCGGGAACAACGGTAGGCGACCGGAAGATCATGTTGTATGACAATATTTACGTTCCGGGAAATATTTGGCAGTACCTGCAGAAATACACGACCTGGAAAGCAATTTGGCCGTCAGGATCGTCATGGGGGACTTGGTACAATGACAACGGGCAACCACCAGTAAGCCAGGCGCCGCCATCGGACCTGCGACTCAAGACAGACGTTCGCACTCTTTCATCACCACTGGATAAAGTTCGTCGCTTATCAGGCGTGAGCTTTCGCTGGAATGAAGACGCTCTACAACGTTTCACGCGAGACGTTGAACACACTGTGTGCGCCGGTCCGGACGCCACAGAGAGGGAAGACCGCGAGGCTCAACAAAAGGAACGCGACCGCCGCCGCGAGCTGTTCTTAAAGACTGAGGTTGGAGTAATTGCGCAGGAAGTAGAAGCGGTATTACCCGAAGCGGTAACAACCGGCGAAGACGGTTACAAGTCTGTCAACTATAACCAACTGATCGCGCTTCTTATCGAAGCCATCAAAGAACAAGACCTCGCTGTGACAAAACAACAGATCGAAATCGAACAACTCAAGCAGGCATTGCAGTTCGCGAGGTCGACCGCCGCCGGTAAGCACTGAGGGAGGCTTAAGTCAAACACATGGCCGAGAAATTTATAATCTACTACTACTACATGGGCCAGGGCGACTGTATTTTGGTTGTTTGTCCTAACGGCAAACTAGTCATGATCGACTGTGGCAGCGCCAAAGGACTTGGGACGCGCAATGTGGATCTGTTGTTGAATGTGTGTACCCATGTCAGAAAGGTAACCAGCAAGAATCAGGGTAAGGTCAACATACTGATCCTCACGCACAAGGATCGAGATCACTACAACCAGGTCAAACAAGTATTCACAGCCAGAACTATTACCGAGCCGGACGGCAGTACAAAGCAACTTAGCACGGTAAACATTGACAACGTGTATTTCAGCAGCCCGCTGGTCACGAGTACCAATTATGCGTTAAGTCAGTTTTCAGAAGGTCAGTGCGGCGACAACATTATCGGCCATACCTATGCGACTAAAAGTGTTAACCAGGTGTTCATAAACGCAAAAGAAAAGAAGATAGTGACTTACAAGAAGGAATCGAACTTCTTGCTTTCAGCCGGCGTCACCACTCAGTTACCCAGGTTAAGACGCACGTTGCTGAAAGGCACTACAAAGGGAGGTGAAGCCTGGAGCGTCGTTCTTATTGCCGGACAGGTGCGGGAAACGGACAAACAGTCAGACGATCCGACGAATGCGTTAAGTCTTGTCACCCTCTTGCAAATCGGCAATTCAAAGGCGCTGTTTCTCGGCGACGCAACACAGGCAACAGAAACCTTCCTCTTGAACAACCGGAAAGATTTAATCAAAAACGTTGAATTCGTTCATATCCCTCATCATGGTAGCCGAACCAGTTCCGGCAAGAATTTCGTGAAAACCGTTAATCCATCGGGAGCGGAGGTGACGCATGAGACATTTGAAACAGGTAACCGGCTTCCTAAACAGAACATCCTGGACCGTTGGCTTACGAAACTATTGCTAAACGGGGATGTTGTCGATAAGCACACAATTGATTATTGGCAGGAGATCAACCAAACAACGTACCAGCAAATACTCGATGGCTGGAACAAAAATCAGAAGACCAACATTGATAAATCGACTAACGGGTGGTTTTTGATAAGGCCCCCTAAAACCGGCTGGGTATATATATACACGACGGCACTTCAGTATTGGGGTTTGAATCGAACTCAGAGCACCTCGAATTTGTGGGCCACTGGAGCCACTGGATTTGTTACGTGGACCCTGCCTTTTGAAAAACAACTAACTGGCGCATCAACTGAGGGCGACTGAAATGACGTTTGAAGAGTTGGTCGAACTGGTTAAGAACACGTTGCTCAAGAATCAGCCCCTCAAAGCGGCAGATTTGCAATCGCCGTCTATCAATCAGGTCGCGAGTGATGTCTTTCCAAATAACCTCATTCGGCTTGGTGTCAGTCAGGAGAAGAATGCGTTCGAAGAAGACGCGAAGAATAGCCGCGTGATCGTACGCGGCAAGGGAATTGATTTACCGTTTGCAGGTTTGGAGTCAGAGCTGCAATTTTATTTCATTAATAGTGAAACTGCTTTGACGTGGAGTGCCGCTGCAACTGCCGGATGGAAGTTGAGTACAGCGTTTCCGGAGCTCCTGAGCACAATATGCGAAGAGATTCCTTTTGCCGCCACTCCCGCGCCGCTCATCGTTCTCAATTCACATGCACGACCGCCTGATTCGCCTCAAGGCATTTCCTTCAGCGGCGCCATCGATCTTAAGACGATGACGGGCGGGCTGTCGGAACTTTTTGGAATCGATGCAATAAAGATTTCAGGCCCGGCGGTGCTGAAGAAAAACGGTTCAGTTCTGCAGCAGATCCATTTTAAAGCATCCGACATTCCCAACATTAATCTGGGTATCGTCGATAAGCCGTTGACCGTGAGTTTTACGCTAACAAACGACTACATTCTCAGCACACTGGACCATGAGTATTTTGTTTCCCCATACATATTGCTGAGCACGGAGATTCCCTTCACGGTGCAGGGAACTACTCACTCAATTCCGATTTCACTACGACTCACCGATCTTGAATCCGATCAACGCTTCAGTGCTGACCCAACGCAATTGATCGATGCCGGACTCGATGAAATCAGCGCTCTCGCAAACAATCTCGACTTAAAGAATTTCAAACTCCCGGAAAAGTTTCATATCGAAGACGTTCTCAAATTCACGGAATTCTTTTTCGACTTCAACCTGACAGCCAAAGCAGTAACCCTGGTTGGTATTGGAGTGGAAAGCGCTCGTCCCTGGACCATTCTCCACCTGAACGCTTCGCAGCAGGATCTCATCATTGAACGTGTTGGGCTCGATTTCCGAATTGTCGATCCGTTTGGAAAGACGCCGAATGTTTCGCTGCTGCTCAGCGGCGCACTCGAGTTTGGAAAAGCCGAAAAGAATCCCGCCATTCTCATGTTGCTTGCCAGGTATCCGGACTGGTTTATACGCGGGTATTTGGAGCAGGGCGCCAGTCTGAACCTGGCCGAAACACTGCAGCCTTTGCTCGGCTCGACTGCCAAAGTTCCTGACTTGTCAGTCCTGGCATTTGATTTTGAGCTCAGTTCAGGCAGCTACGCGCTCAAGCTCGATCTGGAAGGTGTTTGGAATATTCCCGATACGGAAAATTTTATCCTCGGGATCGAGCAAATCGCTTTTTCGATCGACCACCAGGCAAATGCGGAGACCGCCGCTTCTGCGGCGGCTCGATTCAGGATTGCGACGTTCGACGTCAGGATAACTGCCGACCATCCCGCTGGCGCGAATGATGGCTGGACGTTCACGGGCAAAGCCACCGGCGATGTTGAAGAAGGCGACACGAAGGTCTCACAATTCCTTACGGGAAACATGGATGCTGTATTCCCTAGTCACATCTCATCCGGCGTTCCGCCGATGTTTGACGTTGCGATCAAAGAACTTGGCATCGATTTCAATGCGGAGTCAAAAGACTTTCACTTCGACGCTGCATTGGATTTCGGGAGTGAAGTCGACGTCATTCTCACCTTTGCCAATCTGCATCAGGAGGGCGCCACGCCGC
>Ga0207694_10002844_pt1 | contig 13961 bp, 11 predicted proteins | sample KBSC34metaG_FD_184353 | JGI IMG/M metagenome (GOLD analysis project Ga0207694, IMG submission 184353) | Corn rhizosphere microbial communities from Kellogg Biological Station, Michigan, USA - KBS C3-4 metaG (SPAdes) (version 2) | ecosystem: Host-associated > Plants > Roots > Rhizosphere > Soil...
GCGTCGCCGCGAGCGGCGTCGCGTCCGTGATGGGCCCGTCGACGGGTCCGTAGCCATAGAGGTTGCTGGTCACCGCCAGCACGGCGCCGCTGCGCTCGGCCGCCGTCAGGAGCGCGGCCGCCAGCGGGGGCCAGTCCGTCAGCCAGCGGTGGTAGAGCGGGTTCGCGCAGTTGTAGAGCGCCACCGCTCCTGCCGCCAGCTCCGAGAGGCGATCGGCCTGGGTCGCGTCGGCCGCCACCCGTTCAATCGAGGGGTGGTCGGGCCCCGACCCGCGCCGGCTCACGAGTCGAACCCGCTCCTCTCGGCTCGCGAGCAGCTTGGCCACCGCCGTTCCCACAGGTCCCGCGCCGACGATCACGTGTAGTGCCATGGCGTCCTTTCTACTCTACGGATCGCCCCTTCACCCGAGCGCGTCGCGCAGGCGGACGCCGAGGCGCGAGCAGCGGAGGGCCACGTCGGCGTTGCGGACAGCGATGCCGAGCGCCTTGCGCGTCCCGACCAGAACGACGAGCTTCCGCGCGCGGGTCACCGCCGTGTAGAGCAGGTTCCTCTGCAGCATGACGAAGTGCTGCGTGTGCACCGGGATCACCACGGCGGGGTACTCCGAGCCCTGCGACTTGTGGACGGTCACCGCGTAGGCGAGCTGCAGCTCATCGAGATCCTCGGTGGGATAAGGCACCTCGCGATCGTCGAACCGGACCACCAGCGTATCGCCGTCGTCGGCGCTGGCCGCCGGCGGCGCCTCGCCTGAAGCCGCCGGCGATCCCCCTTCCAACCGGCCGGGGCCGTCGATGCGCTCGACCCTCCCGATGTCGCCGTTCCAGACCTCTTTGTCGTAGTTGTTGCGGATCTGCATGACCTTGTCGCCGACGCGGAAGATGCGCCCGCCCCGTCCCAGCCCGGGCCCGTCGCCGGTCAGCGCCTGCTGAAGCAGGTGATTGATGTTCCCCGCGCCGAGGTCGCCCCGGTGCATCGGGCACAAGACCTGGACCTCGTGCGACGCGAAGCCATAATGCCGGGGCAAACGCGTGACCACCAGATCGCGCACGATCTCGGCGGCGCGCGCGGCCTCGTCCGCCTCCAGGAAGAAGAAGTCGCGCTGGATCGGCTCGACGGCAGCCCCCGCGGCCCCGCCCGCACCCGCGTCACTTTCCCCGGCCGGGCGGTGCCCCAGCTCCGGCATCTCGCCCTCGTGGATCCGGTGGGCGTTGCGAACGATCAGGCTCTGGTTGGCCTGCCGGAAGATCTCGGTCAACCGAACCGTCGGCACCACGCCCGACGCGATCAGATCGCGCAGGACGGTCCCCGGCCCCACGGAGGGCAGCTGATCCACGTCGCCCACCAGGATGAGGCGCGTGCCCGTCTCGAGCGCCGCAACCAGATCGGCCGCCAGGCGCACGTCCAGCATCGAGGCCTCGTCGACGACCAGCAGGTCGGTGTCGAGGGGGCGGGACGGCGCGCGCCCGAACACGCCGTCGGCCGGCCGCCACTCCATCATCCGGTGCAGGGTGGCGGCGGGCTGGCCGGTCGCCTCCGACAGGCGCTTGGCGGCCCGCCCCGTCGGAGCGGCCAGCGCGACCCGCACGCCCTTCTTCGTCAGGATCGACACCACGCCGCGCACGATGGTGGTCTTGCCGACCCCCGGTCCCCCCGTGATGACGAGGACGCGCGCGGCGAGCGCACGCTCGACGGCCAGCGCCTGCTGGCGCGCGAGCTTGATCTGCGCGTCGGCCTCGTACCAGGCGATCGCGCGCGCCGGATCGATCGCCACCGTCCGGAGCGAGCCCGCGTCTCCGTCGCCTCCCGCGCCCAGCAGCCGCACGAGCCCGCTCGCCAGCGCCACCTCCGCCTGATGCAGCGCCCTGGTGTAGACGGCCTCGCCGCCATCGAGAGGGCTCGCCTCGGGCCGCGCCTCGACGGCCACCTCGCCCGCCTGCGCCAGCCGATCGACCGCCGCCTGCGGCAAGGCTTCCTCGGTCCCCAGCAGCGCGGCCGCCTCGCGCACCAGGCGCTCGCGCGGCACGAACACGTCGCCGCCCGTCGACGCCTCCTCGAGGACGTGGCGCACCCCGGCCTCGATGCGGGCCGGCGCCTCCTTGGCGATCCCCAGCGCTGCCGCGAGCTTGTCCGCCGACAGGAAGCCGATCCCCCACACGTCGAAGGCCAGGCGGTACGGGTTCTCGCGCAGCAGGGCCACGGCCGCCACGCCGTAGCGCTTGTAGATGCGGGCCGCGAAGGCCGGCGAGACGCCGTACCCTTGCAAGAACACCATCACCTTGCGCACCTCGCGCTGCGCGCTCCATGCCTCGCGGATGGCCTTGGCGCGCGCCGGGCCGATCCCCGACACCTCGCTGATGCGCGCGGGATCGCGGTCGAGGAGCTCCAGCGTCTCGATCCCGAACCGCTCGACGATGCGCGCCGCGAATTCGGGGCCGATGCCCTTGATCAAACCCGAGCCCAGGTACTTGCGCAGCCCCTCCAGCGTGGCGGGCGCCAGCTCGGTGAAGCTCGCGACCCGCAGCTGCGGCCCGAAGCGCGGGTTGCTCTCGCGCCGTCCCGTCACCCGCAAGCGCGCGCCGACCGGGACGCCCAGCAACCCGCCCACGATCGTCAGAGGCTCGCGCGCGCCGTCGACCGTCAGGCGCGCCACGGTGAAGGTGCCGTCCGAGCCGGCGAACACGATCTTCTCGACGGTGCCCTGCACGGTCTCGTCGGGGGCCGCGCCCGCGTCGCCCCGGCCCCCCGGGCGCCCGTCGCCCGCCCCACCCGGGCGCGGTCCCCGGCTTCGATCGAACAGATCCATGCGCGCGTCTCGTTCTCGACCCGTGGCCGTGGAAGGTGGGCGCTCAGCCCTCGTCCCTGAGCCTTCGGCGGCTCACGCTTCGGCGGCTCACGCTTCGTCGCCCTCGCTCGAGCGTTGCTCCTCCAGGCGCCGGTAGATCGTGCGCGTCGCGATCCCCAGCAGCTGCGCGCAGACCCGCTTGTCGCCCCCCGTGTGGGCCAGCGTGGCGTGAATGACCCGCCGCTCGATCTCGTCGAGCGGCGTACCCACCGCGAAGGTCAGCGACTTGCCGTCGCCGAGCGCGCTGGTCCCACTCCTGACCTCCGGGGGAAGGTCGTCGACGTCGATGGCCGTCCCGCGCGACAGCACGACCGCCCGCTCGACGGTGTTCTCCAGCTCGCGCACGTTGCCGGGCCAATCGTAGCGGGCCATCACCTCGGCCGCCGCCTTCGAGAACCCGCCCAGCCGCCGCCCGTTGCGCTCGGCGTAGAGCTGCAGGAAGTGCTCGGCCAGGATCGGCACGTCCTCGCGCCGGTCCCGCAGCGGCGGGATGGGCACCGCGATGACGTTCAGGCGGTAATAGAGGTCCTCGCGAAAGCGGCCCTCGCGCACCGCCGCCTTCAGGTCCTGGTTGGTGGCGGCGACCAGCCGCAGGTCCACCTTCACCGTGCGCCCGCCCAGCCGCTCGACCTCCCCTTCCTGCAGCACGCGCAGCAGCTTCACCTGCACGTGGGTCGGGATCTCGCCGATCTCGTCGAGGAACAGCGTGCCGCCGTCGGCCTGCAGGAAGCGGCCGTCGTGCCGCTGCACGGCGCCCGTGAAGGCGCCCTTCTCGTACCCGAACAGCTCGGCCTCCAGGATGCTCTCGGGCAAGGCCGCGCAGTTGACCGGCACGAACGGCCCGCGCGCGCGCGCCGAGTAGTCGTGGATCGCGCGCGCCAGCAGCTCCTTGCCGGTGCCCGACTCGCCGAGCAGCAGCACCGTGGCGAGCGAGGGCGCCGCCTGCATGACGATGTCCATGGTGCGCCGCCAGGGCAGCGACTGGCCGATGGGCGTGCGCTTCTTCTGCGCCGCGAGCTGGGCGCGCAGGGCGCGGTTCTCCTCGACGAGCGAACGCTTCTCGAGCGCCTTGCCCACCACGCGCAGCAGATGCGCCCGCTTGATCGGCTTCGTCACGAAGTCGTAAGCGCCCTGCTTCATGGCCTCGACGGCGTTCTCGACCGTTCCGTACGCCGTCATCAGCACCGTCTCCGTCTCGGGCGAGAGGCTCCGGCTGGCCTTCAGCAAGTCCATCCCCGACATGCCCGCCATCATGAGATCGGTGATCATCACCGACACCGGCTCGCGCCGGATCAGCTCCAGCGCCTCGGCGCCGGACGTGGCCGTCAGGACGCGGAGGTGCTCGCGCTCGAAGATCTTCTGCAGCGAATCCACGATGCCCGGCTCGTCGTCGACGACCAGCAGGGTCGGTGGCGTGGCGCCGGGGGAGGGCGGCGGAACGAAGGCGGCGTCGGGGGCGCTCATGTCGTCTTCAGCTTACGACAGTTTGGCAGCGACAAAGAATTTTCGGCCAGTGTGGCACGGCCTGCCAAATTGACAAACTGCCCGGGCGAACAAGCGGTATACGTGTCCTGCCCATGATCCGGCCCCTCATGTTCATCGCGATGGCGCTGAGCTCGATCGGTTGTGGCGCCCTGGCGAGCCGCCACCGAGCAGCGCCGCCGCCCGCGCCAGCCGTTGCATCTACCGTCGCGCCGGCTCCCTTCGTCGAGGTGGCCGTCACCGTCGACGATCTCCCGGTGCATGGCCCCCCGCCTTCCGACGGTGACCGCCTTCGGATGGTGGGCCGCATGCTGGACGCCTTTCATCGACACGCGGTTCCGCATGTCTACGGGTTCGTCAATGGGGCGAAGACAGCCGGCGACGTCGCCCTGCCCGAGAGCGCCGGAGCGTGGGCCGTTCTTCGATCCTGGGTGGCGGCCGGACACCCGGTGGGCAACCACACCTGGACGCACGTGAATCTGTTGAAGGTCCCCCTGCCCGACTACCTGGCCGACCTCGAGAAGAACGAACCGCTGCTCGAGCGTTTGCACGCCGAAGCCGGCGATCGGCTGAGAGGTCTGCCGTGGAGAGTCTTTCGCTATCCCTACCTGTTCGAAGGCGACACCCTGCAGAAGCACCACGCCGTCCGGACCTACCTGCGGGAGCACGGGTACCAGATCGCCGAGGTGTCGATCGACGCCGAGGACTGGGCGTTCAATCCGCCGTTCGCCCGCTGCACCGCCAGCCGTGATCAGCAGGCCCTGGCCCAGTTGCACGACCGATACGTCAGCGTCCACGTCCACGAGCTGCGCCGCATGCGCGAGATGACGCGCCTGCTGGCCGGGCGCGAGGTGCGGCACGTGCTTCTGCTGCACGCGGGCGTCGCCGACGCCGACGCGCTGGACGATCTCCTGACCGCCTACGAGAAGGAAGGCGTGCGCTGGATCGATCTCGGGACGGCGCTGGCGGATCCGTTCTACGCGCAAGATCCGGCCCAGCCGGCGCGATTCGGCGCCGCGTTCCCCTACCTGGTCGCGCGCGCCCGCCAGGTGCCGTTCCCTCCCTCGGAGGTGATGCGCGATCTGGACCGCTCGCTGGCGGCGATCTGTTCGGACTCGCCCGCGCCTCGCGTCTCGAGCTCGGCTGCCTTGACAGCCCCGCCGCAACCGCCAACATCCAGCGCGCCGTGAGCGCCTCGTACCTGCGTCCCATCAGCGCCGCCGCCGCGGCCGCCGTCCTCGCCGGCCGCCGCCCCAACGACGTAAAGGTCGCCGACGACTTTCCAACCGAGTTCTCGTCCGGGGTCGCCCAGCAAGTCGGACAGGGGAGCTCGGCGAGCACGCTCGGTCCCTTCTTCATCCACCGCACCACCGACGACCTGGTGGTCGGCGAGATCGGGGGCGCGGTGATCGCGCCGGGCATCGCCGAGATCGGCTACGCGATCGTCCCGTCGTGCTGGGGCCAGGGACACGCCACCGACGCCGTCCGCGCGCTGGTCGAGCTGGCGGCCGCCCGCCCCGGGATCGAGCGGATCGTCGCCAACCACCCCGTGGACCGCCCCGCCAGCGGCCGCGTCCTCGAAAAGGCAGGCTTCATGTGCCTCGGCGACGCCGAGGACGAGCACGAGGGCCTTCGCTTGCGCGTGAAGCGCTGGGAGCTCGTGCTCCCACCCGGTCTCGCCCCGCCGCCTTGATCGTCGCGCCGGCCTGTCACGCCGGAGGCCGCGGTCCGAAGTCGGTGACCTCGACCTCGGTGGACACGGTGGACACGGTGGACGTTGCCAGATCTTCTCCGGCAGCCGATGGCTAAACTGGCCGGCGGAGGATTCGATGCCTGAGACATTCGACGGACGCTGTGCGTGCGGCGAGCTGCGCTTTCGGATGACCAGCGGCCCCATGGCGGTGCATTGCTGCCACTGCCTCGATTGCCAGCGCCAGACCGGGAGCGCCTTCGTACTGAACGCCCTCATCGAGACGGCGCGTGTCCCGGTCCTCGCCGGGCAGCCGGTGCGCTTCGAGGTGCCGACCGACAGCGGCCGCCCCCACGGCATCTATCGCTGTCCGACCTGCGGCGTCGCCGTGTGGAGCGAGTACGGCGGCATCGGCGCCCTCCGGTTCGTCCGGGTGGGCACACTCGAGGATCCGACCGCGCTCGCTCCCACCGTCCACATCTACACGCGCTCGAAGCAACCGTGGATCGTCCTGCCGGCCGGGATCCCCGCGTTCCCCGGCTACTACGACGCGAAGCAGGTCTGGCCGCCCGAGAGCCTCGCGCGCCGCCAGGCGCTCCTCGGCTGACGGCCAGCCCTGCGCCGGCTCAGGCGGTCGCGTCCAGCGGGCGGAGCTCGAGCTCGACGTCGCCGATGACCTTGGCGAAGCGCAGCGCCCACTCGACCGCGTCGGGCATGCCAGGCACGTCCAGCAGCACGAAGCCGGCGATCAGCTCCTTGGATTCGGCGAACGGGCCGTCGCGGAAGACGGGCTTGCCGGCGACGACCGAGATGCGCCGGCCCTCGCGGCTCGGACGCAGACGGGTGGGGGCCGTCAGCAGCACACCGGCGCGCTGCATGTCGGCGGTGACGCCGCCGAGCGCCGGCACGGCCGAAGAGGACGATGACGACCGGTCGGCTTCGTTCGAAGGATCACCCTTTTGTAAAAGCAGGCAGCGCAGCGGCGCCTCGGCGGGCTTGGCCATGAGGCCCAGGTCCCAGCCTTCGGTGATGGGGCCGACCTCGACCTCCGCACCCGTCGCCTCGGCCTGCCGCGCGGCCCACGCGATCCCCTCCTCCATGTCCTTCACGCGGATGCGGGTCAGGCGGTCGACCAGCTCGTTGCCGCCCGCGTACGGACCCCGCTCGATGCTCGTTCCTGCGCCGTCGCCCTTCACGCGCACGCGCGCCCGCGTGCGGCTCTGGCGCAGCCCGTCCCCGTCGACGAACGCGGACGCCCGCCGCATCTCGCCCATCAGCTGGCCCATGCCCTGGATCAGCTCCGGGCTCGGCAGCTTTCCTGCCTCCATCGCGGCGTCGACCTTGTGCATAGAGATGATCTTCATGCGGCGGGACTATACCCAGCGGCGCGATGATGGTCAGGTCAGGTCAAGCCTTGGCCATGGTCACGGCCAGGTCGAGCAGCTTGCTGGCGTAGCCCCACTCGTTGTCGTACCAGGCCACCACCTTCACGAACGTCGGATCGAGCTGGATGCCCGCCTTGGCGTCGAAGACGGCCGTGCACGCCTCGCCGCGGATGTCGGTGGAGACGACCTCTTCTTCGGTGTACGCGAGGATCCCGTGCAGGGGCCCCTCCGCGGCGCGCTTCATGGCGGCGCAGATCTGTTCGTAGCTGGTCTCGCGCACCAGCTCGCAGGTGAGGTCGACGACCGACACGTCCGAGACGGGGACCCGGAACGACATCCCGGTCAGGCGCCCCTTCAGCGCGGGCAAGACCTTGGTGACGGCCTCGGCGGCGCCGGTGCTGGCGGGGATGATGTTCTCGAGGATCCCACGCCCGAAGCGCCAGTCCTTGCCCGAGACGCCGTCGACGACCTTCTGGGTGGCGGTGGTGGCGTGGACGGTGGTCATCAGGCCGCGCTTGATGCCGAACGCGTCGTGCAGGACCTTGGCCACCGGGGCGAGACAGTTGGTGGTGCAGGACGCCGCCGAGACGACCGCCTCACCCGCGTAGCGATCGGTGTTGACGCCATAGACGAAGACCGGCGTGTCGTCCTTGGCGGGCGCCGAGATGATGACCTTGCGCGCCCCCGCGCGCAGGTGGGCCTCGGTCTTGTCCCTCGTCAGGAAGACGCCGGTCGACTCGATCACCACGTCGGCGCCCACGTCACCCCAGGCCGAGGCGGCCGGGTCCTTGACCGCCGTCGCGCGCACGCGGCGTCCGCCCACGATCAGCGCGCCACCGTCGACCGTCACGCTGGTCCCCAGCTTGCCGCGCACGGAGTCGTGCGCCAGCAGATACGCGAGGTGGGGCAGCTCGAGCAGATCGTTCACGGCGACCACCTCCACGTCGGGGCGCGCCAGAGCCGCGCGGAACGCCATCCGTCCGATTCGTCCGAAACCGTTGATTCCAATCCTGGTCATGACCTCTTTGCCTTTCTGGCCGTCGTCGTCGTCGTCGTGGCGGCCCTGCTCCTTGGGATAGCGCCATGCGGCCTTGGCTCAAAGGACAATGTCATTGCAAATTAGGCCACGGCCGCGCACGCTTTCGGTCGAGATGCCTCACACACCAAAGCGGGTCTGGTTCCTGGTGCTTCCGCAGACCGGCATCCTCGACGTGGCGGGGCCCTGGGAGGTGTTCGGGCACGCCAACGACGTCCTAGGTCGCGTGGCCTACCAGCTCGAGGCGGTCGGCCCGCGCGCCCCGGTCGCTCCGACCCGTCACGGGCTGCTGGTGGCCGGCGTGCGGCCCCTCCCCGCCCGGGGCGGCTTCCGGCTCCCTGACGTGGCCATCGTGGCCGGTGCCTCGCCGCGGGATCCGTTGCCGGCCGACCAAGCGCCCATCGTTCCGTGGCTAACGAAGCACAAGCAGCACATCCCCACGCTGGTGTCGATCTGCACAGGCGCCTTCGTGCTGGGCGCGGCGGGCGTCCTCGACGGCAAGCGGGCCACCACCCACTGGCTGTACCTCGACGATCTGCGGCGCCGCTTTCCGGCGGCCCACGTCGTGGACGAAGGGATCTACGTGAGGGACGGTCAAGTCTGGACCTCGGCCGGGATCACCGCCGGGATCGATCTCGCGCTGGCGTTCGTCGAGGAGGACCACGGACATCGGATCGCCATGCAGGTCGCGCGGCGTCTGGTGCTGTTCCTGCGCCGTTCGGGCCACCAGGCGCAGTTCAGCGGGGCGCTGCAGAGGCAGGAGAAGGAGCCGGCGGCATCTTCGCGTGGCGAGGCTGGCGCCTCGCGGACGTCGTCGGGCGCGCGCGACGTCGCCGCCTTCGTCCTGGACCACCTCGACGAGGCCCTCGCCGTCGAGCGCCTGGCAGCCGGCGTGGGGATGAGCCCCCGCACCTTGAGCCGCTGGTGCCGCGACCACCTGGACGAGTCGCCCGCCCAGGTCGTGCGCCGGCTGCGCGTCGACGAGGCTCGCCGGCTCCTCGAGGAGACGACCCTGCCGCTGAAGGACATCGCTCATCGCACCGGTCTCGGCGACGCGAGCACGTTGTGGCGGGCCTTCACGTCGCGCCTGGGCGTCACACCGGCCGCCTACCGCGAGCGCTTCGCCGCGCCCCCAACCGCCTGCTGAGCGCCGGTCAGCGCCTCAGGAGGAGCGCTTGCGGGGCAGGCGGATCGTGAACTTCGCGCCGTGCCCCAGCTCGCTCTCGACCGAGATGCTGCCACCGTGGCGCTCGATGATCCCGTGCACGATCGACAGCCCGAGGCCCGAGCCCTCGCCCACCTCCTTCGTCGTGAAGAACGGATCGAAGATGCGCGGCAACAGCGCTGACGGGATGCCTGGGCCGTCGTCGGCTACGGTCAGGACGACGGCGTCCGCCGCCGGATCGGCGGCCGCCTGGATGCGAATGGTCCCCCCGCCCGGGCGCGGGCCGATGGCCTGGGCGGCGTTCGTGACCAGGTTCATCAGCACCTGGTCGATCTGTCCCGCGAACCCCACCACCCGCAGCGTCGGATCCACCTCCTTTTCGATGCGGACGTCCTTCAGCCGGTGGCGCAGCAGATCCAGGGTGTCGTCCACGCTGCGGGCGACGTTCACCTCGCGCGGCTGCTCGTCGTCCCCGCGCGAGTAGTTGTGCAGCGCCTGGACGATGGCCTTGCTGCGCGTGGCCCCCCGCTGGATGACGGCCAGCATCTCCGATGCTTCCCGGCTGCGCGCCGCCAGATCGTCCAGGTTGGCGGTGTCGCCCAGGCCCGCGATGAGCTCCTCCAGCGGGCCGATGGTGTTGATGACGGCGTTCACGGGGTTGTTGATCTCGTGGGCGATGCCGGCCACCAGGCGGCCCATCGACGCCAGCTTCTCGCTGCGGATCAGGTCGTCCTGGGCGCGCCGCAGCTTCTCGAGCGCGTCGCGCAGCTCACCGTTGCGTTGCTCGAGGACCTCGGTCCGCCGCCGGACCTCGCGCTCGAGATCGATGTTCAACGACTCGGTCGACCGCAGCTTGTCGCGCAGCGCGCGCCGCATCTCCTCGAAGGCGAAGGTCAGGCGCCCGATCTCGTCGGCCTCGCCAGACGGGGGAACCGGGCGGGCCAGCTCGCCGCGCGCCATCTCCTCGCTGCGCTTCTCGAGCGCGCGGATGGGCGTGACGATGTCGCGGACGATCAGCAGCACGAGGCCCGTCGACACCGCCAGGGCCAGGGTCACCGACGCCACCAAGGTCGGCGTCTGGCGCGCGGGCGACAGCGCGAACAGGACCACCTGCCCCGAGGTCAGGACCGTGACCGTCAGGAAGAACCCCACCAGCTTGCTGCGCAGCCCGGCCGTCGCGCGCACGGCCCCCACGGGCAGGTGGTGGCGGGCCCCGAGCTGCCCGAGCAGCGGGCGCAGCACGTCCCGCAGGAGCAGGATCTCGTAGAGCCCCATGGCCAGCAGGATCAGCGCCACGGCGGCCAGCAGCCGGAGCGCGGTCGCCGTGTCGAACCCGACCACGCGGCGCCCGAGCGAGATCACCGCCAGCGCCGCCAGCATGGTCCACAGCACCTGGTAGCTGGCCAGGCGGTAGGGCAGCGACTGGGCGGCGTTGAACGCGTCGATCGCCTTCGGCTCGTCGCGGGAAGCGCCGCGCACCGGCGGAAAGCGCACCGCCAGATCCAGGTAACGCTCGATGGGCAAGGTCCGCCGGTAGAGCGAGCGGCCGCAGAACACCAGGGCCGGCACCAGCGCGGGTGCCGTCAGCGCCATCATCATGGCGGCGTGCCGGGACGACAGATCCGTGAAGACGGTGGTCAGCGCCGCGATCACCGCGTGCGTGATCCCCAGCAGCGCGAGGGCCGTCCGCCCCAGACGGCGGCGGTAGACAGCCGCGAACCCGCGCAGCGGATCGCTGTTGGGCAGGATGATGCGCCGGGCGTCCTCGAGCAGCCGCTGGCACGTCAGGCTGCGGACCGTGCCGGCGGCCGTCGAATAAAGCAACGTCATGGTGACGAGGCCGGCGCCCGACATCCACGGCCGCCCGCCTTCGTGGACGTGGCTCACCGCCAGCAACACCGCGCTGATCAGCCAGGCGGCGATGCGCAGCCGGGCGGTCTCGATGGGCGCCCGTCGCAGCGCCTTCTCGATGTCGGCGGACGCGGCGGCCGACAGCACCTCGCCGCGTCGCTTGGCGGCGAGCGCCAACAAGATGGGCCGGATGGCGGCCACGCTCCCCGCCACCGAGAGGGCCCACAGACCGCCCAGCCACGGCAGGAACCGCCGCGCGACCAGCAGCGGCGACGTCCCCTCGGCGGCCAGAAGGACCACCGGGATTCCGACCAGGCCCAGCTCGAACACCGTCAGGGCCACCTCGGCGGCGATCATCCGCCCCCCGATGCGCACGGGCGTTCGCGGCACCGCGCGCCGCTCGCTCGCGGAAGCGACGGGGGGAGCAGAGACGGTCATGGCCGTGCATTCTAACCGGGCGAGGCGCTCGTGCGCTCCGAGGTCCCACCCATCAAGCCGCGGTTCAGCAGCGAGCGTCCAGGAAGCTTCCGCGCTACAGTTCTCCGACAATCCATGACGTGGGAAACCATCCGGAACCTGGTTCGCGACGAGTGGGTCATCCTGTCGCTGCTGTTGCTGTGGTCGCTCGCCGGGTTGACGGTCATCTGTGAGCGGGTCTATTCGCTGTGGAACGTGATCCCGAAGTCGACGGCCTTCAAGAACAAGGTCATCGCGGCACTGGAGGGTGGTGATCTGGCCAAGGCGTCGGCCCTGTGCGAGACCTCGCCCGGACCGCTGGCGGAGATCTTCGAGCGCGGCTTGGCCGTCTACCGGAAGACGCCGGCCAAGACGGCCGAAGCGGTGGCCTCGCAGCGCGCCGCCGCGGTGCTTTCCTTCAAGAAATACCTGTGGGCCCTGGGGACCGTCGGCTCGTCGGCGCCGTTCGTCGGTCTGTTCGGGACCGTCGTCGGCATCCTGAAGGCCTTCCAGTCGATGTCGGTGGCGGGCACGGGTGGCTTCAAGGTCGTCTCACAAGGCATCGCGGCCGCCCTGGTCGCGACGGCGGCCGGCCTGCTCGTCGCCATCTACGCGGTCATTGCGTACAACTACTTCGTCTCGAAGATCAACGGCATCGCCATGCAGTACAAGCTGTTCACGGACGAGTTCTTGCTGGTGCTGGGCGAATACGCCAAGACGCGGAGCCCGACCCCGACGAGCACGACGTCGGCCGCCCCCTCCGCCACCCCTTCGGCCGGCTGACCATGGGCATCAACGTCCAGCTCGAAGACGCGAGCTCGCTCGGCGAGGATCCTGGTGAAGGCGGCGGCGGCGGAGAGTCCGTCGTCGCGGAGATCAACATCACCCCGCTCACGGACGTCTTCCTGGTCTTGCTGATCATCTTCATGGTGACGTCGACGGCGCTGGTCGAGTCCGAGGTCGCTTCGCGCGCCGGCATGAAGGTGGTCCTGCCCAAGGCCAACGCCGCCGGGCCGGTGTCCCAGCGGCGCAGCGATCCCGTCCTGACGGTGACGAAGACCAACGAGATCTATCTTGGCCCCAAGAAGATTGCCCCCGCCGATCTCGAGGCCGAGATCCGCAAGGCCCTCCAGTCCGTCGGGTCCGAGACCCTGCTCATCCGCGGCGACAAGAGCGTCCTCCTCGGCTCCGCGGTCGACATCATGTCCACCGCCAAGCGCGCCGGCGCCAGTCACATCGCGATCCTGACGGCCCCGAACGCCAAGTAACATCGACGCATCGACGGCTCGACGCCTCGACGTCGCGCCCGATCGCTCAGCGTTTCGGCTCGAAGAGCGGGGACACGACGCCCGCGCGGTGCAGCCGATATTGCAGGGCGGTGGCGCAGCACAGGATCCCGTAGCGCAGGCTTCGACGGAAGTTGATGCTGGAGGCCTCCGGGAAGTACTTGGTCGGACAGGTCACCTCGGCGATCTGAAACCCGAGCGCGTGGGCCTGCACCAGAAACTGGTTGTCGAAGATGAAGTCGTCCGAATTGCGCTCGTAAGGGACGGCCTCGAGCACGCGCCGCCGGTAGGCGCGAAAGCCGGTGTGATACTCGGAGAGCTTCTGGCCGATGACGAGGTTCTCGAAGGCCGTGAGCGCGCGGTTGGAGACGTACTTGTAAAGCGGCATGCCGCCGCGCAAGGCGCCGTTGCCGAGGATTCGCGAGCCGAGCACGACGTCGTAGACCTCCTCGGCCAGCACGTCGACCATCGCCCGCACCAGCTTGGGCGTGTACTGGTAATCGGGGTGGAGCATCACCACGATCTCGGCGCCCAGGGCCAGCGCCGCGTCGTAGCACGTCTTCTGGTTGGCGCCGTAGCCCCGGTTCACGTCGTGCTCGATGACGTGCCGGATGCCGAGCGCCTTGGCGACGATGGGCGTGTCGTCGGCGCTCCGATCGTCGACCAGCACGACCTCGTCGACGATGTCGTGCGGGATCTCGCGGTAGGTCTGCTCGAGCGTCCTCGAGGCGTTGTAGGCCGGCAGAACCACGACGACCTTTTTATCGA
>Ga0207694_10002846_pt1 | contig 13958 bp, 11 predicted proteins | sample KBSC34metaG_FD_184353 | JGI IMG/M metagenome (GOLD analysis project Ga0207694, IMG submission 184353) | Corn rhizosphere microbial communities from Kellogg Biological Station, Michigan, USA - KBS C3-4 metaG (SPAdes) (version 2) | ecosystem: Host-associated > Plants > Roots > Rhizosphere > Soil...
GTTCGATATGGACGGCCTGCTGGTCGACAGCGAGGCCGTGTTCCGCGACTCCATGATGCATGTCGCCCGCGAGCACGGGCACGACCTGCCGCTGGAGGTGTTCCTGCGCATGGTCGGGCTGCCCGGCCCGTCCAGCCGGCTGGTGGCGATCGAGCATTTCGGCGAGGATTTCCCGATCGACGAGTTCAACGCGGCGGTCTGGGCCCATGCCAAGGCGCATCACGACGAGATCGGCGTGGCGCTGAAGGCCGGGGTGACCGAGCTCTTGGACCATCTGGACCAGGCCGGCCTGCCCCGCGCGGTCGCGACCTCGTCCAGCCACGCGGCGGTCGAGCATCAGTTGGGCCGCGGCGGCATCCTGGAGCGGTTCCAGGCAATAGTCGCCGCCGGCGACTATGCCCGCGGCAAGCCCAACCCCGATCCGTTCCTGACCGCCGCCGGACGGCTGGGCGTCGATCCGGCCCTTTGCCTGGCGCTGGAGGATTCGCACAACGGCGTGCGCGCCGCCCATGCGGCAGGCATGATGACGATCATGGTGCCGGACCTGCTGGCCGCCACCGACGAGATGCGCGAACGCTGCATCATGATCGCCGAAAGCCTGCACGACGTCAGACACGTCCTTACAAAGCCAGCCAGGCGCGCATCAGCCGGTTGACCGTCTCGGGCTGCTCGATCGGGGCCAGGTGGCCGCAAGGGTCGAGGATATCCAGCCGCGCATCCGGGATGTCGATGGCGATCTCGCTCTGCAGGCCGGGCGGCGTCACCTGATCCTGCGCGCCGCCAACCACCAGTGTCGGGCAACGGATTGAGGCCAGCAGCGGCCGGCAATCGGGCCGCATGATCGCCGCGTTCTGCTGTTTCTCGAAGGCGACACGGCCCACCCGCTCGGTCATCGCCAGCACCAATTCCGCCATCCTGGGGTCGGCTGCATGGGCGGGATGCAGGATGGAGGGCAGGAAATGGGCGGTCACGCCCTTGAAGGTGCCGACGCGCGCGGCACGGACGCTGCGCTCACGTTCGGCGCTGCGGTCGACCGTGTCGGGACGGGCCGAGGTGTTCATGAGGCCGAGATGGGTGACGCGGTGGGCCGCGCGGCGGACAACCTCGAACGCGACATAGCCGCCGAGCGACAGGCCGCAGATCGCGAAAGACGGCGGGGCGCCGGCCAGAACCCGCTCGGCCATTGCCTCAATCGTGTCGTCGAGGGTCAGGTCGGCCACGCGGATTTCGGCGATATCGGCCAGTGCCGCGGCCTGCGCGGTCCACAAAGCGGAGTCGCAAAGTTGGCCGGGCAACAAGATTAGGGTTGGTGTGGACATCGCGCTTGTCGCCTGAAATCCGCCGAATTGGCTGCGCTACTGCGCTTTTTGTTACGCTTTTACAATAATATCTCACCGATGTGTCGCGAATGCGGCATTGGCATTTGACTTCGCGCCGCCAATCACCAATTGTCCGCGCAACACAGCGCCAAGGGGCGCGTGTCGGCGTCCGCATGTGCGGAAAACAGGAGCCATGCCTCTCTAATGTTGTTTTCGGAACTGGGGCTTCACCCCGAGACGCTGCGCGCGCTCGCCGAAGCCGGTTATGAGACCCCGACCCCTATCCAGGAAAAAGCCATACCGCATGTGCTGGCCGGCCGGGACGTGATGGGCATTGCCCAGACCGGAACCGGCAAGACGGCGAGCTTCACCCTGCCGATGATCAACGCGCTCGCCGCCGGGCGGGCCAAGGCGCGCATGCCGCGCTCGCTGATCCTCGAGCCCACCCGCGAACTGGCGGCGCAGGTCGAGGCCAGCTTCGAGGTCTACGGCAAGTACCACAAGCTGACGACCGCGCTGCTGATTGGCGGCGAATCGATGGCGGACCAGACCAAAAAGCTGGACCGCGGCGTCGACGTGCTGATCGCGACGCCGGGCCGGCTTCTGGACCAGATCGATCGCGGCAACGTCCTGCCGACCGATATACGTTGCCTCATCATCGATGAATGCGACCGTATGCTGGACATGGGGTTCATCCCCGATATCGAGAAGATCGTCTCCAAGCTGCGCGCCCAGCGCCAGACCTTGATGTTCTCGGCCACCCTGCCGCCGGAAATCCGCCGGCTGTCGGAGCAGTTCCTGAAGGATCCGATCGAGATCTCGGTCTCGCCCCCGGCTTCGGCAGCCGTCACCGTGACCCAGGCGATCGTGCGCGTGCCGCCGGCCGAGAAGCGGGCTGCGCTGCGCTTCCTGCTGAAGTCGGAAGACGTCAAGAACGCGCTGATCTTCTGCAACCGCAAGCGCGACGTCGCCATCGTTCACAAATCGCTGGTCAGCCACGGTTTCGATGCCGGCGCGCTGCATGGCGACATGGCCCAGTCGGCACGTACCGAGACGCTGGCCAAGTTCAAGGCCAACGAGCTGCACCTGATGGTGTGCAGCGACGTCGCCGCCCGCGGCATCGACATCAAGGGCCTGTCGCATGTCTTCAATTTCGACGTGCCGACCCATTCGGAAGATTATGTCCACCGCATCGGCCGCACCGGCCGCGCCGGCATGTCGGGCCGCGCCTTCATGCTGGTGACGCGTGAGGACGGCAAGTTCCTGGCCGGCATCGAGAAGCTGATCGGCAACCCGATTCCGGAGATCGCGCTGGACGGATTCGCCGTGGCGGCGGCCGACGAGGGCGGCGGCGAGGAACGTTCCGAGCGCCGGCCGAGCCGCAAGCCGCGCGGATCCGAGCGGAGCAAGCCGGATGAGGATCGGCCGCGCCGCGGGCGATCGGAACGGCGCGAAGACGCGCCGCCTGCCCGCCCGCCCAGGGAGAGCAGCCGCCGGCGCTATCGCGACGATGACGATCACGACGAGCCCGACAATGTCGTCGGTTTCGGTGACCGGATTCCGGCCTTCCTCCAGGTCGCACCCCGCCCCCGCCGCGCCTGATCATCTGGAACCGGGCCTGTCGCCATTGACAGGCCCCGCCTTTCGCGGGACAGGTTTGTCGGCCCTCAGGTTACTAGAGTCTGACCCGGTTCATGCCGCATCGCATTTCCCGCGCCTCGCTTCTCACCACCTGCCTCGGCCTTACGACCATGGTCATGGCCTCAACCGCCATGGCCGCGCCGCAGGTGCCGCGCGGTACGCCGGTCGTCCAGCCCGAGGCAGTCGACAAGAGCGACAAGAACGTCGTGCTGTCCGCCGACAATGTGAGCAAGGACGACATCAACAACACGATCTCTGCCCACGGCCATGTCGAGCTGGTGCAGGGCGCGACGATGCTTCTGGCGGAACACATCGTGTGGAACCAGAACACCGACATCGTCATCGCCACCGGCGACGTGAAGCTGGTGGACAACCAGGGCAACATCTTCTTCGGCGACTATCTCGAGGTCACCGACGATATGCGCCAGGCCTTCATGAAGAACGTCTCCGGCCTGCTGTCGGACAATTCGCGGCTGGTCGCGCGCCAGTCTGACAAGGACGGCAACGTCACCACCCTCAATCGCGGCATCTATTCGCCGTGCGAGCTGTGCAAGGACGACCCGACCCAGCCGCCGACCTGGCAGATCAAGGCCGAGAAGGTCATCCACGACACCGATACGAAGCGGCTCTACTACCACAACGCCACGTTCCAGATCGACGGCGTGCCGGTGATGTGGACGCCCTACTTCTCGACCTACGATCCGTCGGTGAAGCGGGCCGACGGGTTCCTGGACATCCTGCCCGGCTATCGCAGCCAGCTCGGCACCTACATCAAGTCCAGCTATTATTTCGACATCGCGCCCGACATGGACGCGGTGCTGGACACTGCCTATTACAGCCGCCAGGGCCCCAGCATCGGCGGCGAGTTCCGCGAGCGGTTCGACACCGGGCAGTTCCAGATTTCGGGCAGCATCGCGGAATCCGATATCCATCAGAATCCGCAGCCGAGCCCGTACGACACCTACAAGACCGTGCGCTACCACATCTTCGGATCGGGCGAGTTCGATCTCGACGACCACTGGCGCGCCGGGTTCGAGTTCGCGCGCTCGCTGGACGATATCTATGTCCTGAAATACGAGTATTCGTCGCTGCAGGTGCTGCCGTCGCACGGCTATGTCGAGGGCTTCTACGACCGCGACTATATCAATGCGAGCGTCTATTCGTTCCAGGATCTACGGGCGCTCAACGTTCTGGGCGTGACGGCGGGAACCACGATCCCGCAGCAGCCGACGGCGCTGCCCTATGTCACCTATTCCTTCTTCGGCAACCCGGGCGAGTTCCTGGGCGGCCGCTGGGCCGACAGCGGCAGCATCCTGGCGATCCAGCGCTTCCCCAACGGCCAGAATATCGAGCGGCTGGCCAACAATGCGAGCTGGGAGCGCAAGATGACCAGCGACTACGGCCTGGTCACCACGCTGAACGCCTCGCTGGAAACGGACTATTACTGGACTCAGCACGCGATAGCCGACCCCTTCACCAACGAACTTACCGCGCAGCGCAGCACCGGCCGGGTCTTCCCCCAGGCCTTCGCGGTCATGAGCTATCCGGTGGAACGGCCGATCGGCTACGCCAATCTTGTCGTCGAGCCCATCGTTTCCGTCGTTGCCGCGCCGACCAACGCCAACAACAGCGCCATCCCGAACGAGGACAGCAACGATATCGAGATCGACGCCGCCAACCTGTTCAGCGGCAACAGGTTCCCCGGCATCGACCGGATCGAGGATGGGTCGCGCGTGACCTACGGCGTTCGCACCGGGCTCTATAATCTGGGGACAGGCTATACCACCGTGTTCCTGGGTCAGAGCTACCGGGTCACCGGCAACACCACCTATCCGCTGGATTCCGGCGTGCAAACCCGCTTCTCAGACTTCGTCGGCGAGATCGAGATCGTTCCCGGCCGGCTGATCGATGTCGACTGGCGTTTCGAACTGGCCAACGATCTGAAGACGAACAGGCTGCAGGAAGTGAACTTCCGCCTCGGCCCCGACGACTACGGCATCTTCGGCACCTATCTGTTCGCGGGCCAAGTTGCGATCCCGTCCACGACGGTCTTCGGGGTTCCGGTCAATCCGAACCTCGCCGCCGCGGAGCGTAACGAGCTGTCGATGGCGGCCTATTACAAGATCGACAAGAACTGGCAGATCACCGCAGGCGAGACCGCCGAGCTGACGCACCCGCGGGCGGTGCTGCGCTACAGCCTCAGCGCGGGCTATTCCGACGACTGCTCGTCTTTCACGCTCAATCTCAGCCACGACCAGACGCTGCTGGTCGGCGGCACGTCGGGCACCGCCGTTTCGCTGGTCTTCTCCCTCAAGAATCTTGGTATTTTCGCCACACCGAGCATACACTGAGCGCGCGCCAGTTCCTGGTGCGAATAATCAGGATTTCGGAACGTCGACTCTACCGACAGCAATCGACGTCCACGACCATGGAAGGAAACATCTCATGCGCTTTCTGACCCTTGCGGTTGCCTCGGCGATGGCGCTCGGCTGCGCCGGCGCGGCGATGGCCGGCAACGATTCGGGCAACGCCTATCAGTTCACCTTCACCTCGATCGACGGCAAGCCGATGCCGATGTCGGAGTTCAAGGGCAAGACGGTGCTGGTCGTGAACACCGCCTCGCAATGCGGCTTCACCCCGCAATATTCGGCCCTGGAAGCCGTCTACAAGAAGTACAAGGACAAGGGCCTCGTCGTCGTCGGCGTCCCGTCCAACGATTTCGGCGGGCAGGAGCCGGGCTCCAACGCCGAGATCAAGAAATTCTGCGAGGGCAATTACGACGTCGATTTCCCGCTGACCACCAAATACGACGTGAAGGGCGATACCGCCCATCCGTTCTATAAGTGGGCCGCCACCACCGGCGGCGACGCGGCCGTGCCGAAGTGGAACTTCCACAAGCTGCTGATCGGCCCGAACGGCGAGCTGATCACCGAATTCCCGACCAAGACCAAGCCCGACGCCCCCGACGTCACCAAGGCCATCGAAAGCTCGCTGGCCAATAAGGGCTGATCTTTTTCAGCAATCCGCTTCGGAAAACCCTCCCCTCACCGGGAGGGTTTTTCATTTGCCAGGCGTGGGAGCACGATAACAGAACCGATCATGCGAACAGCGTTGCCGGCATTGGCCCTAGCCTCGGGCATCCTGATCTATGCGCAGCATGGCGTGGCGGCCGACGACCCGGTGCGCCGGTGGGTCTCGCCGAACCGTCAATTCACTATATCGTCGGTTGCCGGCCACAGGGCGGATGATCTACCGCCTTACGAGCTAAGCCTGCTACGGCCGGACGGAAAACCGGTGCTGATCGATGAATATTATCGCGCCGTCGACGTGTTATGGAGCCCAGACAGCGGCCATGTCGCGGTAACCGACTGGATCGGTAGCAATGTCGCTGATTGCCTCGTCGTCGATCCGCGAAGGCCAGAAAGCCCCGTCAGCATCACAGCGGCCGTGCCGAAGCTAGACGTCGATCTGAAGAATTCGCACAGCTATGTCTCATGCGGGAATTGGCTGAGCCCACGGACGATCGCGGTACGAGTTTCAGGGCATACCGACTATCCGCCCTATAGCGAATTCGACTACCGCTTCGTTTATGATGCGGAAACCGGCCGGCTTACGGCTCCCTGATCCTACGGCTGCCGCGACGCCGTGTACGCCACGATATCCACGATGTCCGCCGGCTTCAGGTCCCGCACTACACCGGCCATCAACGGGCTCCACAGGCCCGCCCGGGCGCCGTGCTGGAAATCGTAGAGCTGGCGGGCGATGTAGCTGGGGGAGCGGCCGGCGAGGCGCGGCACGGGACCCAGCCCTTTGAGGTCGACGCCGTGGCAGGTGCCGCAGGCGGTGGTCTTGCCGCCGCCGGTCTTCACCAGCCTCTCGCCCCGCGCGATGCTGCCCGGCGGCACATAGGCGACGAAGCCCGATCCGGAATCGCGCAACTCGGTCTCACCTACATTCTCCGGCGTCTCGACGATGCGCGCACCGATCGGCTCGGTGCCGCCATCGGCGTCGGGCACCAGCATATAGCCGGCGACATGGGTTCTGGGCACCTTCGCCGCCTCGACCACGCGGATCCAGGGCTTGGGCGTGAGGCCGGCGAAATACTCTGCCGCCGCCTTGACCTCCTCATCGGTCGCCGCCTTGGCGATGCTGTCCATCAGGCTGGGCGGCACCAGCTTCGGATTGGAGCTGACGCGCGCGCCGGCGCGGAAATCGGCGATCTGCTGCGCGATATAGGCGGCCGGCAGCCCCGCCAGCCCGGCATTCTCGGGCCGCCCCTGCCCGTTCGGCAGATGACAATAGCCGCAGGAGATGACCGCGGGCTTGCGCCCATGCATGACGATGTCGGGCGTGGCGGGATGATTGTCGGGGTGCCAGTCGGGCACGTTGAAGGCGTCGCGCACCTGGGCCAAGGTCAGCCCGACCGTGCTGTTCGCCACATGCTTCACGGAGCCGTCATCGGCCGGCGCGGCGGGCTTGGGACCGGGCGGATTGTCGGTGAAGGCCCAGACCGGCAGATCGTCGGCCATGCTTGCGCCGGCAACGAACAAAACGGCGGCCAGCGCCGCGCCCCCGAGCGTTTTTCCCATCTTCCCCTCCCCCAGGCCCTGATTGGCTTTACCGCAGAGTTATGCGATTGCCTGCGCGTGTCCAACCCGTAAATCCGGCCCATGCCCGAAACCGACCTCGCCACCCTGATCCGAACGATGAGCCCGCGCCTCATGCCGGGCCTCTTCGTCTTTGCCACGGTGGAAGCTGTCCCCGTCGGCCTCGACCCGATCATGACCTTCCGCGAGGCCGAGGGGATCACGCTGATCGTCCCCCAGGATCAGGCGACCGCCGCCGGCCTGGGCGGGACCTTCCCCTCACGGATGATCACGCTGGAGGTCAATTCGAGCCTGGAGGCCGTCGGCTTCCTGGCCGCGGTCGCCGGCAAGCTGGCCGAGGCCGGCATCCCGGTGAACCCGGTTTCCGGGTTTCATCACGACCATCTGTTCGTGCCCGCCGAGCGCGCGGAAGCGGCGATGACGATTCTGAAAGCGATGGCTGGCGGCTAGCTCAGTCGAACCGCGTCTCAACCGACTCGGTCTTCAGCCGCCCGTAAATCTCGATCCCGGCCGCCGGCGCCGCATCGTACAGACCGCTGCCCCAGCCATAGAGGATCGCGCTGAAGGGCGGGAACGGGCGCCCCTCGAACGGGACCACCGTGTCGAGCGTGATGCGGGTCAGGCCGTGGCCGCCCAAAGCCCCGCCCCAGGCCTTCACCGTCTCGATGAAGGCATCCTGCGCGACGCCGGATGCCGGGCGGATCAGCAGGATTTCCTTATGGACGATCCCGTCATCGACGATGCGGGGCGGACCGAAAATATGGGTCTCCTCCGCCACCGCCGGGCCGATCTTGTCCTGGTGGGTAAAGCGGCGCTCGTCTTCCTTCATGATGTCGCCGATCGGGCCGGCCATGATCCTGTGGATCTCGGCAACGTCGCCGACCCAGAATTCCGACAGGCAGTCGAAACCGACCGGGTCGGGGTCGGAGGCGACGATATGGTTGCGAATGTATTTCGCGAACGGGAACTTGCCCAGCGCCAGCGGCGCGTGCCGGGTCTCGTAATGAGTGCGGAAGGCGGCGCGCGTCGTGTCGGGGCGCCTGGGCATCAATCCGACAGTTTTCACCATTCTTCCCCTCTTTTCGGTCAGATCGCCGGAAACGCGATCACATTGCCAGATGCACGGAATAGAACGCTGTGACAAGCGTTTACCGTTACAAAATCCTGCTTCCGATGTCGGAAAATCTCTGAAACAGTCGCCCCTCCGCGGCGGGACGGCGCCGGTCACAGATGGGGACTTCATGACGAACAAGCGGACGGCCCGGCTCGCGCTGGCGACAGCTTCCACGCTCGGTTTCATCCTGGCAGCCGCGCCCGTGGCCATGGCGGCGCTCGGCGACGACGCGGGACAGGGATCCGCGAAGAACGTGTCCCGCTGGGTATCGGCCGCCCAGAAGGTCGGTGCCGCCGAGAATTCCCGCGAGGTCCATTTCGCCATGTTCCTGGGCCTCAGGAACAAGGATGGGCTGAAAGCGCTGATCGCCGAACAGTACCGGCCGGGCAGCGCCGAATATGGGAAATTCCTGACGCCCGACCAGTTCCGCGCCCGCTTCGCCCCCGACGCAGCCAAGGTTCGCCAGGTCGAGGCCGCGCTGCGGAAGCTGGGCTTCACCCTGGAATACACGCCGAAGAGCGGCCTGTTCGTTCAGGCGCGCGGAACGGTGGCGCAGGTGAAATCGGCCTTCGGCGTCAGCCAGGACCTCTATGCCTATAAGGGCCGGACGCTGCGCGCCAACCGCGAGACGCCGCATATGCCGGCGGGGCTGGACGGGATCGTGACCTATGTGTCGGGGCTTGACGATACCGCCATGCTGCGGCGGTCGCACCGGGTCAATGCCCATCACGACGACCTGGACGCGATCCAGTCGGCCAGGATCGCCGCGGCCAGGCAGCGGCTGGAAACGGTGTCGCAGAATGCCCCGCCCCCGGTTCAGGACGGCATTCCGGACAAATTCTGCAGCACCTATTTCGGCGACCACACCGCCAGGCTGGCGAAGAAGCCAGGCGTTTACGACCAGACCCTGCCCTGGGAGCTGTGCAGCTATACCCCGCAGCAGATCAAGAAGGCCTATGGCGCCGATCAGGTGAACCAGACCGGCAAGGGGGTGCGCGTCGGCATCGTCGACGTCTATGCCTCGCCGACGATCCAGCAGGACGCCAACCGCTATTCCCGCAATCATGGGCTGCCGCTGCTGACCTATCTCAATTTCGCGCAGATGGTGCCGCCCAGCCTCTACAACGTCAAAGCCAGCGACCCGTGCGGCCCGCAGGGCTGGTACGGGGAAGAGACGCTGGATGTCGAGGCCGTGCATTCGATGGCGCCGGGCGCCTTCATCCTCTATGGCGGCATCACCTGCAGCGATCCCGGCAACACCGCGCTTTACCATTTCATCGACAATCACCTGGTCGACATCGTCAGCAATTCCTACGGCTTCAACGGCGAGGCGCTGCCGGCCGACTTCATCGAAACCGAGAATGACTTCTTCATGCAGGCGGCGGCCGAGGGCATGAGCATCGTCTTCTCCACCGGTGACGACGGCGACGTCGCCGCCGCCAACGGCATCGCCTCGGGCAGCTTCGAGGCGACCAGCCCGTATGTGACGGGCGTCGGCGGCACCAGCCTGGCGCTGCGCAATGCCGCCGGGAACAAGGACGAATGGGGCTGGGGCACCTATCGCGCCTTCCTGTCCAGCGCCAAGGTGGCCGCGAACGGCAAGTCGGTCGCGACCGACGGGCTCGAGCTGCCCTTCAGCTTCTACGGCGGCGCGGGCGGCGGGCCCAGCCTGTCGCTGCTGGCGCCCGGCTATCAGGCGAAGGTGCCCTACAGCATGTCGGGCTTCACCAATCTGAAGGACGGCAGCAGGGTGCCGCTCGAAGCGCCGCACCGGGTGACGCCAGATATTGCCATGGTCGCCGATCCCTATACCGGCTTCCTGACCGGCGAGACCTATACCAAGGCTGGCGATCCCACCTTCGACGGATTTTGCACGTCGCTGACGAAAACCACCGAATATTGCGAGATCGGCATCGGCGGCACCAGCCTGGCAGCGCCGACCTTCGCCGGCGTGCTGGCACTGGTGAACCAGGCCCGCTTCGGGCGGGGCAAGGGGGCGATCGGCTTCGTCAATCCGGCGCTCTACACGCTGGCCGTCGGCCAGCCGGGAACGACGTCGTCGCCGATCACCGACGTTCAGCCGCCCGCCAACCCGACGGCGATCCTGCGCGGCTATTCGAACGACCCGACCGAAGTGCGGGTGGTCACGATCAATTCGCAGCCGAATGCCAAGGCGACGTCGGCCCTGGAAGGGGCGGATACCTCCTATCGCACGAAGGAGGGCTATGACGAGGTCACCGGCCTCGGCACCCCGAATGTGCCGGCCTTCATCAAGGCATTGGCCGAGAAGTGAGCAGAAGGCCCGGCCGCGCGGCCGGGCCCTTCATTCAGGCGCGGACGTAGACCCAGGCTTCGCCGCCGGACAAAAGCCGCACCCTGACGCGCTTGTAAGCAACATCCTCATAGATGTCGGCAAGGCCGAGTTCGGCCTCGGTGATCCGCAGCACCACCCCCTCGATCCGGTCGCCGTCGTCGCCGGTCGGATCGAGGATGGTGTGCACAGCCCTGCCGCTGGTTTCGATCGCATCCGGATCGGTTATGGTGACCGACGCCAGTCGAAAGCCGACGATGGCATCCGGGCTGCCCGCGACCGCGCGCCCGAAGACGGCGCGCTGAATCCCCGCCTCGCGCAGCGTGCCGTAGGAGAAGAGATTTTCCATGCCGCGGCCTATTTCGGCGGCGTATAGCCGTCGCGGTCGATGACCGGCAGGTGAGTCCAGCGATCGTCGGCCATGCGCAGCCAGGATCCGGCCGCCAGCGCCCCGCCATCGACATGGATGGTCGTGCCGCTGACCCAGCCCGATAGATTGTCCGAGGCCAGGAACAAAGCCGCGCCGGCGCTGTCGCTCGGCTCACCGAAGCGGCCGATCGGGAACCAGCGCGGCAGATGCTCCTTGTTCTCGGGCGGCACCCGGCTGGTCGCCTTGACCTGCTCGCTGTTCGTCGTCTCGGGCGCGATGGCGTTGACGCGGATATGCTCTGGCCCCAGCTCCACCGCCAGGCTTTGGGTAAAGCCGGTGATGCCGGCCTTGAAGGCGGCGTAGATGGCGTGGTTGGGGATTCCGCGAAAGGCCTCGATGGTCGACACATTGATGATGCTGCCGCCCCCCGCCTTGCGCAGCAGCGGGATCGCCGCCCGGGTCACCACGAACATGTTGCGCAGGTTGACGCGATAAAGCGCGTCCCATTGTTCCTCGGTCGTGTCGCCGAACTTGTCGCGGATCATCAGGAAATCGCCGACATTGTTGACCAGGATATCGAGCCTGCCGAAGCGCGCCTCGACCGCCGCCACGGCAGCGGTCACGGTCTCGACATTGTCCGCGTCGCCGGTGACGACCAGCGCGTCCTCTCCCAGCGACGCCTTCACCGCCGCAGCCCGCGCCGGGTCGATCTCGATCACCGCGACCCGGGCGCCATAGGCCGCGAAGCTTTCGGCGACCCTTCGGCCGATGCCCGCGCCGCCGCCCGTGACCAGCGCGACCTTGCCCGTCAGCCCGATCAGGGCCGTTTCGCTCTCAAGACTCATATTGCTTTTCTCTCTCCGTTTCCGACGTTTTAGTTCAACGATCCGCTAAAGGAATAATGAAAGTTACCGGAGGCCGTCTTTTAGCAACCATTCAGGCCGTATAATATTACATTTTACGAGTCACCGCCGCCCCGTATCTCCTTAAAATTGTTGAGATAATCGAATTTTTCGCTCGTCAGCGAATTAAACGCCTGATAGCGTCCAATAATGACAACTAAAGGAGCGGAGTAATGACTAAAACAAGGATTTCCGGTTTCTCCAGCTTTGCTGTCCTCGGGATGCTAACAGCAGCCTATTCGGTTCCTGCCCATGCCACCATGAACGGTTCCGGCGAAATCGCGCCCTGGGTCGCGCACGCCGAAAAGGCAGGGCCGGTCGAGGATTCCAAGAAAATCGAAGTTTCGGTTTATCTGGGTCTCAGGAATGAAGATGCGCTCGAGCGGCTGATCAAGGCTCAGTCCACGCCCGGCACGGCCGAATATGGGCGCTATCTGACGCGGGCACAGTTCCATGCGCGCTTCGCGCCGGAAAAGGCCTCCGTCGAGGCCGTGCGCAAAGCCCTCACCCGGCAAGGCCTGACGGTCGGGCACGTGGCCGCGAGCGGCCTCTATATCCAGGCCACCGGCACTGTCGGCCAGGTCAAGAAGGCCTTCCGGGTCGACCAGAATTATTATCACTACCAGGGCCGCGTGATGCGGGCGAACTCGGAGGCGCCAAGCCTTTCGAGCGACATGGCCGCCTATGTCACCCATATCGGCGGGCTGCAGGATACCGCCGGCATGAAGCAGCCGTACCACAAGGGCATCGATCGGATGACGTCGCCCGTTCCGCGCCCGGCGGTGACGGCGACGGCCAGGACCATCCAGCCGCCGACCGCGGATTTCCTGAACTCGCCCTATTGCGCCTCTTACTGGGGTGACACGTCGGCAACGATCACGCCCAGGCCCAAGCCGTTTGCGGCCAGCATGGGGTATCTGAATTGCGGCTATACGCCGGCGCAGATGCAGCAGGCCTACGGCAAGGACAAGGTCAGCGAGGACGGCACCGGCATCACCGTCGCCATCGTCGACGCCTATGCCTCGCCGACCATCGTCGCCGACGCCAACAAATATTCAGCTGCGCATGGGCTGCCGGCGCTGACATCGAAGAATTTCTCGCAGAATATCCCCGACGGCATCTTCAATGTCTCGCCGACCGAGGAATGCGGGCCGCAAGGCTGGTTCACCGAGGAGACGCTGGACGTCGAATCGGTGCACACCTTCGCCCCGGGCGCCACGATCCTCTATGTCGGCGCGCGCAATTGCAGCAATCCGCTCGACGATGTCCTCTATGACACGATCGACAGCGCGACCCCGCCCAACGTCATCAGCAACAGCTGGGGCTTCAACGGCGAGTATCTGACGCCCAACGAGCAGGCGGTGAACAACGCCGAATACAAGCAGGCGGCGGCCGAGGGCATCAGCATCCTGTTCGCCAGCGGCGACGATGGCGATGTCAGCCAGATCAACGGCGTCGCGTCCGGCGGCTGGCCGGCGACCAGCCCATGGGTGATCGCCGTGGGCGGAACGACCCTGGCGCTCGCGGGCCCCGACGGCACCAAGCAGGAATGGGGCTGGGGCACCTACCGCGCCTTCCTGGGCGGCACGGCGAAGATCACCAACAACGGCGCCACGGTGACCGCGTCGGGTCCGCTCGGCGCCTTCAGCTTCTATTCCGGCGCAGGCGGCGGCGTGAGCTTCTACCAGACCCAG
>Ga0207694_10002847_pt1 | contig 13955 bp, 18 predicted proteins | sample KBSC34metaG_FD_184353 | JGI IMG/M metagenome (GOLD analysis project Ga0207694, IMG submission 184353) | Corn rhizosphere microbial communities from Kellogg Biological Station, Michigan, USA - KBS C3-4 metaG (SPAdes) (version 2) | ecosystem: Host-associated > Plants > Roots > Rhizosphere > Soil...
TCCTCTCGATCAGCGCGACCTGCCAGCAACAAGGGATTCATCCGCTCGACTTTGTCGCACGCTCCATCGCTGCCCTCCGCGCCGGCGCCCCTGCGCCGACAATCCTGCAGGGCACCTGAACGGTTACACCGGTCTTTCGGGAATTTTGGAGTTCTGGATTGGTGGGATTAGCTTTCTCACATGCGACTGCCTACCGTGTACGTCGAGACCTCGATCCCGAGCTTCTACCACGAGTTGCGTTCGGAGCCCGCGATGCAGGCGCGGCGCGAGTGGACGCGTCAGTGGTGGTCCGCAGCGCCTGGGAGGTACGAGCTGTTCACCAGCGAAGCGGTGCTGGATGAACTTGGGAGGGGAGAATACCCCACCAGGGCCGACTGCCTGGCCCTGATGCAGTCGCTGTCTGTTCTTCCGATTGATTCGGCAACTGCGGATTTCGTTTCCGCGTACTTGCGGCACAAGCTGATGCCTCGAGATCCGGCGGGTGACGCGCTGCACCTTGCGCTCGCGAGCCAGCACAAATGCGATTTCCTGCTCACGTGGAACTGTATGCACCTCGCGAACGCCAATAAGTTCGGGCAGATCCGACGTGTGAACACGATGCTTGGCCTCTTCGTGCCAACGCTGACGACTCCACTGGGACTGTTGGGAGGCACCGATGAAGACTCAGGATGATCCTACGCTGGACCGTATCCGCCGCGCGCGGCACGAGATCTCGGAGGCGTGCGGACACGATCCATACAAGCTCGTCCAGTACTACATCGAGTTGCAGGAGCAGCACCGGAACCGGCTTGTCGGCGCCCATGATCTTTCGAGCACCGGAAAGTCGGCATCCTGAGCTTCCCGGCCCCCGACGAGGCTCCTGCGAATCGGAGCGCGCTGCCGACCTTCCTGTGGAGCCAGGGATGAGTCCTTCAACGACTGAGATCGCCGTCCCCACGGCGACGCACGTCGAGGTGACCGACGTGGCACTCACCGTGGAGTTGGTGGACGGCCGCAGCGTGTCGGTGCCGCTGCACTGGTACCCGCGGCTGGCGCATGCGACTCCCGATGAGCGCGGGCGGTGGCGCTTCATCGGCCGGGGCGAGGGGATCCACTGGCCGGACCTGGACGAGGACATCAGCATCGCCAACCTCCTCGCCGGCAAGCCCTCGGGCGAGAGCCAGCGTTCGCTCAAGCGCTGGCTGGAGGTTCGCCGCAGCGCGGCGTGAGGTGCGACGCGCCGGTGATCCCCTGGGCGCGCCTCACCGCCTTGCAAGGTTTCCTCTTCTGAGAAAAGCCACATGATGGCCGTGCTCGTCCTGATGATCACCTTACCCACGCTCCGGCTGTGCCCGTGAGCCCCCGCGGCGAGGTGCGCGACTCTCCCATGCGCGTCCGGCTCTCGGACGACCGCAAGGCCGCGCTGGTCAGGCTGCTGCGGGAGTACTTCGAGGAGCACTTCGACGAGCCCGTCAGCGACTTCCGCGCGGAGGGGCTGATCGACTTCTTCGTGAAGGAGCTCGGGCCGCCGGTGTACAACCAGGGCGTGCGCGACGCCTGCGCCTACATGCAGGAGAAGCTCACCGACGTCGAGGGCGAGGTCTACGAGCCGGAGACGCCCGCGCGCGGCTGACGGTCCTTCCCAGCACCTCCCATCTCCCCAGGCGTAGCCACCACACAGGAAACCACCGATGCGCTCGAAGCTCTTCTCCTCGTGGACGGCCCTCGCGTTCGCCGCCGCGATTGCTCCCGCCGCCGCCTCCGCGCAGGCCGCCGCGGCCACCTCCGCCGCCGCGCTGCGCTCGGCGCCGATCTCGAACGTGCGCTACGAGGTCACGTACAACGCCGTGACGGCGCGTGACCGGTCGCTGCACGTGGCGATGACCTTCGACGCGGCGTCGAGCGCGCCGGTGCTGCTGTCGCTCCCGGTGTGGACGCCCGGGGCGTATGAGGTGAGCAACTTCGTGCACTGGGTGTCGGAGTTCGACGCCACCGCGCGCGGCGCGCACCTGCAGTGGGACAAGACCGATCCCGACACCTGGCGCGTGCATCCCAGGGGCGCGGGCTCCGTCACCGTCTCGTTCGAGTACCTGGCCGACTCGCTCGACAACGCGATGGCCTGGTCGCGGCCGGACTTCGCCTTCTTCAACGGCACCAACGTCTTCCTCTACCCCGAGGGGCGCAGCCTGGAGTTCCCGGCCACCGTCACCGTGCGCACCGAGCCGGGGTGGAAGGTCACCACCAGCATGCGCCCCCGCCCGGGAACGAACGTCTACGGCGAGGGCAACTACCACGACCTGGTCGACATGCCCTTCTTCGTGGGCCGCTTCGACCTGGACTCGATGCGCGTCGCCGGGAAGGTGCACCGGCTCGCCACCTACCCGGCGGGCGCGCTGGCGGACTCCGCGCGCGCCGCCGTCTGGTCGGCGATCGCGAAGATGGCGCCCGCCGAGGCCGCCGTGTTCGACGACGCGCCCTGGCCGGACTACACCACGATGATGGTGTTCCCCGAGGCCTATCCCGGCGGGAGCGCGCTGGAGCACTCGCGCAGCCACCTGGGCATCTACACGCCGCAGCTCATCGGCACCCCGGTGCTGGTCGACATCACCGCCCACGAGATGTTCCACTCCTGGAACGTGAAGCGGCTGCGCCCGGCGGAGATGTGGCCCTACGCCTACGACCGCTGGCAGCCCACCCCCTGGCTCTGGGTGAGCGAGGGGATCACCGACTACTACGCGCCGCTCGCCATCACCCGCGGCGGGGTGGTCCCCGAGAGCTACCTGTGGGAGAACCTGACGGGGAAGATGCAGAACGTGGCCGACGTGCCGCCGGTGGCGCTGGAAGACGCCTCGCTCTCCACCTGGATCCACCCGCAGGACAACACCGGCTACCTCTACTATCCCAAGGGCGCGCTCGCCGGCTTCCTGCTGGACGTGATGATCCGCGACGCCAGCGACAACCGGCGCTCGCTCGACACGGTGATGCGCGAGCTCTACCAGTCCACCTTCCGGCGCGGCCGCGGCTTCACCTCCGCCGACTGGTGGGGCGCGGTGAGCCGCGCCGCGGGCGGCCGCTCCTTCGCCGACTTCGCCGCGAGGTACGTGGACGGCCGCGACCCCTTTCCCTACGCGCAGGTGCTCCCGCTCGCCGGCCTGCGCCTGCAGACCGACAGCTCGCGCGTGCCGCGGCTGGGCGTGAACACGCAGGGCGATTCCACCGGGGTGCGGGTGACGGGGCTGGTGGCGGGGGGCGTGGCGGAGCGCGCGGGGATCCGCGTGGGCGACCAGATCCTGCGCATCGGCGAGGTGGCGGTGACGGACCCGGACTTCGGCCCCGCGTACCGCGCGCGCTACGGCACCGCCGCCGAGGGCACCCCCATCGCCATCGTGGTGCGGCGCGGCGGGCAGGAGGTGACGCTGAACGGCGCCGTGCACTTCGTCACCGTCACGCAGACGAGCATCGTCCCCGACCCGAACGCCTCCGCGAAGGCCGTTCGCATCCGCAACGGCATCGCCCGCGGCACGACCGGCGGCTGAGGGCGCAGCGTGGCGGCTGGAGGCGGCGGAATCGATCCCTCCCGCTCCAGCCGCCCTCCTGCGCCCATCCTCCACGACGTCGACCGCTCCCTCGCAGGCTCACTCCTCCCCCAAGGACGCCTCCATGCTCAAGGCGATGTTCTTCCTCCACCGCCGCGCCGACCTGAGCATCGACGAGTTCCGCCGCTACAGCCGCGAGGTGCACATTCCGCTGGTATCGCGGGTCCCGGGGCTGGAGCGGTACGTGGTGAACTACACCGCCCTGAACCCCTTCGGCGCGAAGCAGGCCTGCGACGGGGTGGCCGAGCTGTGGTTCGCCTCGGCCGACGCCTTCCAGGCGGCGCTGGGCTCCCCCGAGGGCTCGGTCGCGCTCGCGGACCAGGCCAACTACCTCGACATGGGCCGTACCCACGCGCTGGTGATGGAAGAGCAGACGGTCCGGTAGCGCCCTTCATGGCGGAGCCGAGCGGAGAGCCCCTCATGCGATCGCCCGGCCTCGATCACACGTGGACGACATGATCCTTCGTTGCACGCAGCGCCTGCTGAAGGGCACGGGGCTGCCCGTCGTGGCAGATCCGCCCGCGCCGGAGGCCGCGCTGGGAGAGTGGTACGCCAACACGGTCGCGCTTCCGTTCGCCGGCCGGTGGCTGGTGATGTACACCAGCGCCAGGACGCTTCTCACGGTGGTCGCGCCCGGGCGGGTGATTCGCACCACGCTCCCGGTCTTCCAGCAGCGTCTCCCCGCTCTCCTGCGCAGGTTGGACCTGTCGGAAGCGTGGGTCGATGCGCAGGCACGCGCGGTGGAGGAGGTCTTCATCGCCCGGACCAGCGACCGCAAGGTGCTCGGCTCCATGAACGAGATCGCCTACCACGTCTGGCTGGTGGCCGCGGAGGAACGCTCCTTCGAGACGCTCGACCTGGACGGGCTGGAGCTCGAGCTGTCGAAGTCCCTGTCGGGCATGCTCCGTTACCGGACCCCCGCCCAGGTCACGCTCGAGCTTGCGCGCACCGACGCGGCAGCGCTGCGGACCCCGGCCGACTGACATTTTGCCGATGAAGGACGGGATCGTGCTGGGGCTGGAGCGAACCCGCGTCGCCGTGGTGCCGTACGACCCCGCGTGGCCGGCGCTCTTCGCGGAGGAGGCCGCGCGGCTGCGCGCCGCGCTCGGAGACCGCATCCTCTCGATCGAGCACGTGGGGAGCACGTCGGTGCCGGGGCTCGACGCCAAGCCCATCCTCGACCTGATGGCGGGCGTGGAGAGCCTGGCCGGGGCGGAGAGGCTCCTCCCCGCGCTCCGGGAGGTGGGATACGCGCACAGGCTCGACGCCGACAACCCGGACCGGCTGTACTTCGTGCGCGGACCGGCGGAACTGCGCACGCACCACCTCTCCCTCGCCGAGCCCGGGTCGCGCTTCTGGCGGCAGCAGATTCGCTTCCGCGACCTCCTGCGCGGCGATGGCGGCCTCGCGGCGGCGTACGCGCGCCTGAAGCACGAACTGGCGGTGAGCTACCCCGGCGACAGGCGCGGCTACGCCGCCGGGAAGCAGCCGTTCATCGAGGCGGCGCTGGCGCGTGATGATCCATCCACGCGGCGACCGATGGGCGGCTGAACGCGTGGCGGCGACCTTCGATCCCTCACCCGTCGGCGACCTCGCGCGGCGCGACTGGCCGGCCGCGCTGCGCGAGGCGCGGGCGCGCCCCGACGCGTGGGGCCGCGCCCAGGCGCTCGGGTGGGCGGCACGCTTCGCGCCGGACGCGGAGGTCGCCGCGATCGCCGGCGAGGCGCTGGCGGCCTGCGCGGACGCGGTGGATGCGTACGTACGGGTGGGTGCGGCCGCATGGCCGCTGCGCGCGCTGATCGAGCGCGGCCACCCGGAGCGCGCGGCGTCGATGCTGCGCGAGGTGCTCCCCCACGCCGAGGCCGTCGAGAACCCCGTGAGCAGGGTCGATGCGCTGTTCCTGCTCTGGCAGGCCGCCTACCCGCTCGGGAGCGGCACGCGGCGAACCGTGCTGGCACCGCTGCTGCGGACCGCCGTCGCCACGAACGCGTGGAAGCCGCAGCGCGTGCTGCAGTCCATCGTCTACATGCTGGGGGATGAAGAGCGTTCGCTCGCGGACGAGGTGGTCGCCGCGATGCCGCCCGGCCAGTACCGGCGCGCGGCGGCTCGACGCCTCGCGGCCGGGGAGCGCCAGCAGCCGCGGCCGTTCTTCCGGGTGCGCGGCGACGGCTGAGCGCGAGCTGGCACGCGGGTTGTCTGCGCCGTCGATCCGCCTATGTTCCGGGCCACCCTGCGTCGTTCCGCGACCCTTCGTCTGGACGTGAGATGAACCTCCGCACCTTCGTCCCCTTCGCCGCCGCTCTGCTCGCCGCCGCGCCCGCGGCGGCGCAGACCGCGCCGCCGCGCCTCGCCACGATCCGCGAGGCGGACCTGCGCCGCGACCTGTACGCGATGGCCAGCGACACCTTCCGCGGGCGCGAGGCGGGAACGCTGGACGAGTGGCGCGCCTCGCTCTGGCTCGCGGAGCAGGCGCGCGCGGCCGGTCTGAAGCCCGCGGGCGACGATGGCACCTACTTCCAGCTCGTGCCGATGCGGCGCGTGCGCGTCTCCGCCGCGAGCCGGGTGGAGCTGGGCGGCGGCGTGCTCGCGCTCTGGCGCGACGCGCAGGTGCTGGCGCCCACCGACGCCGTGGTCGACGCGCCGGTGACCTTCGTCGCGGCGGTCGACTCGGCGTCGCTGGAGGGGATGGACCTGCGCGGGAAGGCGGTCGCCGCGGTGGTCCGCGCGCCCGCGCGCCCGCCGGCGGCGGGGATGAGCCTGTGGGGATGGCGCTACACCCGCTCCGCGCTGGCCGAGACGGCGGCGCCCCTGCTGGCGCGCGGCGCGGCGGCGGTGCTGCTGGTGTCGGACTCCATCGCGGAGGCGCAGTACGCGGTGCTGTCGGCGTACAACTCGCGCGGCACCTACGGGCTCGACTCGGCCGGGGTGGCGGCGCCGCGGCCCTCCCGCGCCCCCGTGCTCTGGCTCCCGCGCCGGATGCTGGACGCGGTGCGCGAACCCGGCCAGCGGCTGGCGGCGCGCATCTCCAGCGAGAGCTTCATCTACCCCACCGTGAACGTGGTGGCGGTGGTGCCGGGGACGGGGGCGGCGCTGAAGCGCGAGTACGTGCTCTTCTCCGGCCACCAGGACCACGACGGCGTGCGCGTGGCGGTGAACGGCGACTCCATCTGGAACGGCGCCGACGACAACGCCAGCGTGAGCGTGGCGCTGCTCGCCATCGGCCGGGCGTTCGCGCGCCAGCCGGGGAGGCGGAGCGCGCTCTTCGTGTGGCACGGGGCGGAGGAGCGGGGGCTGATCGGCTCGCGCTGGTACGCGCAGCACCCCACGGTGCCGAAGTCGTCGATCGTGGCGGTGCTGAACGGCGACATGATCGGCCGCAACGCCCCCGGGAGCGCGGCGCTGCTCGGCGTGGTGCCGCCGCACCGCAACAGCACGGCGCTGGTGGAGATGGCGCTGGCGGCGAACCGCCGCGTGGCCGGCTTCGCGCTGGACAGCACCTGGGACAGCCCCGCGCACCCGGAGGGGTGGTACTTCCGCAGCGACCACCTGCCGTACGCGCGCGCCGGCATCCCCGCGATCTTCTTCACCACCCTGCTGCACCCCGACTACCACACCCCGCGCGACGAGGCCGGTCGCATCGACTACGCCAAGCTCACGCGCATGACGCGCTGGATGTACGCGACCGGCTGGGCGGTGGCGCGGGCGGCGGCGCGGCCGGGGGTGGATCCGGGGTTCAGGCTGGAGCGATGAAAAAAGTGCTAAGTGCTAAGTGCTAAGTGCTAAGTGCTAAGTGCTAAGTGCTAAGTGCCAAGTGCTAAAGTGCCAGGTGCCAAGTGCTGTTCTCTGTTGCTCTGCGTCTCTGTGTGAGACGGCCGTTAGCTGACGTTTACTCGCGTAAGACCGTACCCCAACAGGGACCTGAACAATGACTGACGAGCACGACTCGATCGCGGATGACGGCGCGGCGCTGGCCGCGCGCCTGGAGAACGCGTGGAACACAGGCGATAGTCAGGCGTTCTCCGCGGCATTTGCCGAGGACGCCGACTTCGTGAACGTGCTGGGGATGCACGCCCACGGACGCGAAGCGATCGAGGCCGGTCACGCCCACATCTTTCGCACGGTCTACGCGGGGAGCACGGTGCGCTACCAGGTGGAAACCGCGCGCCTGCTGCGGCCCGACGTCGGACTCGTCCACGTCAACGCGACCCTCACCGTCCCGGCCGGGCCGATGGCAGGTACGTTCGACGCACTGTACAGCATGGTCCTGACCCGCGAAGGCGGCGAGTGGCGCATCGCCTCGTTCCACAACACCTACGTCCGCGACCCCGCCAGCATGGGCCGCTGATCCCCGCCAGCCCCAGCACTCGGCACTCGGCACTCAGCACTCGGCACTCGGCACTTAGCACTCAGCACTCAGCACTTAGCACTTAGCACTTAGCACTCAGCACTCAGCACTATCACTCCGTACTTTCGCCCCCAAGGAGACCGAACCATGTCCAACCCAGCCCCCGGCGAGATGATCCTCACCACCACCTTCACCCTCGAAGGCTACCGCATCCGCGAGTACCGCGGGCTGGTGCGCGGCGTGGTGGTGCGCGCGCCCACCATCGCGCAGGGGGTGCTGGGCGGGCTCCGCAGCATCGTGGGCGGCCAGATCCAGGAGTACACGCAGATGTGCGAGCAGACGCGCCAGCAGGCCACCGCCGAGCTGGCCCGCCACGCCCGCGAGCTGGGCGCCAACGGCGTGGTCGGCATCGGCTACGACGCGTCGGAGATCGGCCAGCACGCCACCGAGGTGCTCTGCTATGGCACCGCCGTGGTGCTCGAGCGCAGCGCGCCCTGATTCGATTCGCGCGTCCGTCTCTGCGACGGAGACGGGTGACAGATCCAGGGACGCGGGTGTCCGGCGAAGTGGACACCCGCGGCCGCGAGTGATGCGGCGCGTGCCGCGCCCCGCGCGTTCTCTTGCCTCGCATCATGTTGTGCCCCATACGCTTGGTTCCCCGTAGGCGTCTCCCCTCGTACGGTCAAACGGATGGCGTAACGCTTGCTCCCACCGCGTTGCGTCTGCCCATTTCCGCAGTCGAAGCCCTCCGTCCAGCGCCGCCGCCATGCGCCTCCTCGCCCTCGCCGCGCTGCTCCCGCTCGCGCTCCCGGCCGCCGCGCAGGCCCAGCGCACGCCCGCGCGTGCACCCGGCTCCGTGCTCCTGCTCCAGGTGCGCGACGAGCAGGGCCGCCCGCTCTCCGACGCCCAGGTGGTCGTGGCGGGGGTGAACAAGCCGGGCCGCAGCGACGCCGCCGGCGAGGCGTTCATCAACCAGATCCCGGAAGGGAACCGGCTGGTGGAGCTGACCCGGCCGGGCTACGGCCAGGTGCGCCTCGCCGCCGACTTCGCGGGGAGGGACACGGTGCGGCGCGAGGTCAGGATGACCCCGCAGCCGGTGGAGCTGGAGGGGGTGGTCGCCACCTCGTGGGGGCGGAGCATGCGGCTGCGCCGCAACGGGTTCTACGACCGGCAGCGGCGGGGGATGGGCGCGTACATGACCTCGGACCGCATCGAGCTCCTCCACCCGCTGCGCACCGTCGACATCTTCCGCTACATGCGCGGCTTCCTGGTGCGCCAGACCTCCACCGGGCCCATCGTGGTCGGCACGCGCGGCAACGGGGTCAGCAACGCCGACTGCATGCCCACCGTGTACATCGACGGGACGGCGATGGTCTCCGGGAGCGTGAAGACCCAGCACGACGCCGTCGACATGATCCGCCCCGACGACCTCCTGGCGGTCGAGGCGTACCCCGGGCCGGCCACCATTCCCGCGGAGTACAACCCGCTGGGCTCGGCCTGCGGCGTGATCCTGTTCTGGACCCGCGGCGGCGGCACCGGCTGAGGCCGCGCCGCCCGTTCTGCATTGCCCTGTAACACGAAACCCTGGATCTCCGCATGCCTCGCTCTGCCGCAGTCTTCGCCACGCTCCTGCTCGCCCTCCCGGCCGCCGCGCAGACCTCGAGCGCGCAGACGCGCGTACCCGGCTCCGTGCTCCTCCTGCAGGTGCGCGACGAGCAGGGCCGCCCGCTCTCCGACGCGCAGGTGGTCGTGGCGGGGGTGAACAAGCCCGGCCGCAGCGACGCCGGCGGCGAGGCGTTCGTCAACCAGATCCCGGAAGGGAACCGGCTGGTGGAGCTGACCCGGCCGGGCTACGGCCAGGTGCGCCTCGCCGCCGACTTCAGCGGCGCCGACACGGTGCGGCGCGAGGTCAGGATGACCGTGCAGCCGGTGGAGCTGGAGGGGGTGGTCGCCACCTCGTGGGGGCGCAGCATGCGGCTGCGCCGCAATGGGTTCTACGACCGTCAAAGGGCGGGGATGGGCTCGTACATGACCTCGGACCGCATCGAGCTCCTCCACCCCCTGCGCACCGTGGACATCTTCCGCTACATGCGCGGTTTCCTCGTGCGCCAGACCTCGTCCGGGCCCGTGGTGACCAGCAACCGCGGCTCGGGGCTCGGAAGCAGGGACTGCATCCCCACCGTGTACATCGACGGGGCGGCGATGGTCTCCGGGAGCGTGAAGACCCAGCACGACGCCATCGACATGATCCGTCCCGACGACCTGCTGGCGGTCGAGGCGTACGCCGGGCCGGCCAGCATCCCCGCCGAGTACAACCCGCTGGGCTCGGCCTGCGGCGTGATCCTGTTCTGGACGCGTGGCGGCAGCGGCGTCTGAGGCCGGCGCCGGGCCGCACCGCCCGTTCCCCGCACGTCCCCGCTTCACCGCAACCGGGATCTCCCCATGACCCGCTCGACCTCCGCAGTCGCCGTGCTCCTGCTCGCGCTCGCGGGCGGCGTGCTCCCCGCCGCGGCGCAGGGCCGCGACGGCCGGGCGGTGCTGGTGGTGCGCGTGCTCGACGAGCAGAGGCATCCGCTCACCGGCGCGCGCGTGACCGTGGGCGGCGTGGCCCATGGCGCGACCACCGACGGCTCGGGGGAGGCATGGGTCACCGGGATCGGGCCGGGGAACCGGCTGGTGGAGGTGCGGCGGCAGGGGTACGGCTTTCAGCGGGTCGCCGCCGACTTCGCGGGCGCCGACACGGTGCGGCGGGAGGTGGCGCTCTCCCCCGCGCCGGTGGAGCTGGAGGGCGTCACGGTGACCTCGTGGGGGCGGAGCATGCGGCTGCGGCGCAGCGGCTTCTACGACCGGCAGCGGCGGGGGCTGGGCGCGTTCATGGGCCGCGAGCAGCTGGAACGGATCCGGCCGGTCCACACCATCGACGCCTTCCGCTACATGCGCGGCTTCATGGTGCTCCCCGCCGGCCCGCACCAGGTGGTGGCGGGGATGCGGGGCGGCGGATGCCTCCCCAACGTCTACATCGACGGGGCGCAGATGTTCGTGCGCGACGTGCGCGACCAGGAGCAGGCGCTGGCCATGGTCTCGCCGGAGGACATCGAGGGGATCGAGGCGTACCAGGGGCCGGCCAGCATCCCCGCGGAGTACAACCCGCTCGGCTCGGTGTGCGGGGTGATCCTGATCTGGACCCGCGCCGGCGGCTGAGCGCCGGCGCCACCGACTTCCACTTCATCGCAGGGTTCCATGCGACGCGCAGCTCCACTCCTCGCCGTGCTCCTCCCGGCGCTCCTGGCCGCCGCGCCCTCCGCCGCCGCCCAGGGCGGTTCCCGGTCCACGCTGATCGTGCGGGTGGTCGACGAGAAGGGCGCCCCGCTCGCCGGCGCGAGCGTCGCGGTGCGCGGCATGAACCGGTTCGGCACCACCGGCGCCACGGGAGAGGTGACGCTCGCCGACCTTCCGCAGGGGAACCGCGTGCTCGAGGTGCGGCGCCAGGGGTACCGCTCCCGCCGGGTGGCCGCGGCGCTGGGGGAGGGCGAGACGGTGCGCCGCGAGGTGGACCTGGTTCCCGAGCCCATCGCGCTCGACACCATGGCCGCCACGGCGCGCCGCAACGCGCGCAACGCCCCGCGGTCGCTGCTGCTGGTGACGGTGGTCGACGAGAAGAACGCCCCCATCCAGGGCGCCTACGTCACCGTGGGCGGGGTGGAGCACGGCGAGACCACCGACCGCGAGGGCGTGGCGAAGCTCGCCGCGATCCCGCAGGGGAACCGGCTGGTGGAGGTGAAGCGCCAGGGGTACGCCTACCGCCGCGTGGCCGCCGAGTTCGCGGGCGGCGACACGGTGCGGAAGGAGGTGGCGATGACCCCCGCGCCGATCGAGCTGGACGGGATCGTGGTGACCACCTGGGGCCGCAGCATGGCGCTGGTGCGGAACGGCTTCTACGACCGGCAGCGGCGGGGCTTCGGCGCGTTCATGACGCGCCAGCGCCTCGACGAGCTCCGCCCCTACCGCACCGCCGAAGCCTTCCGCTACATGCGCGGCTTCATGGTGGTGCCGCGCGGGTCGGCGGACATCGTGGTGGGCACGCGCGGGGGAAGCCTGCGCGGCGGGTGCCTCCCCTCGGTCTACATCGACGGGATGATGATGTTCGTGATGAACGCGCGCGACCAGGCCGACGCGATCAACATGGTGTCGCCGGACGACATCGAGGCGATCGAGGCGTACCAGGGGGCGGCGAGCGTCCCGGCGCAGTACAACCCCACGGGGAGCGCCTGCGGGGTGATCCTGATCTGGACGCGCCGGTGACCGGCGCCGTTGCACGGCGGGCGGCGGCGTGGTAGCTTGGCCGCGCAATCGGTCGCACATGGACGAACCGCGCTCGCGGAGGAGCTTTCGATGTCGCACGTGGAGTACACGCGGGAAGACTCCCGCAAGGACCTGAGCGCGAGCCTGATGGGCCTGGTGGCGGGCGTCGTCTGGGTGCTGATCGTGGCCACCATCGCCTACACCATCGCCACCCGCGGCGGCGGGCACTGAGCCGGTAGCGGCGTCTCACGCGGAGACGCAGGAAGAGGAAGCGACGAGCGGGGTGCCGGGCCGATGGCCTGGCACCCCGCTCTCCGTCGCGTGCACCGGCCGCGCACGCGGTCCCTGCCTTGCACTGGCGCGCCGGGAACGAGCTTCATCCGCTTCCCCGAACCGCGCCCCGCATGAGCGAGAACGCCCCCGCAGCCGTGGTGACCGAGCCTCCCCGCCGTGGGGAGGGGGTGCGCACGGTGGCGCTGGTGCTGCTGGCGCTGGCCGCCGTCACCGCCGGGCTCTACTACGGGCGCGCCGTGTTCGTCCCCATCGCGCTGGCGGCGGTGTTCACGGCGCTGCTGCGGCCGCCGGTGCGCTGGCTGGAGCGGGTGAAGGTGCCGACGCCGCTCGCGTCCACGCTGGTGGTGCTCGCGTCGCTCCTCCTCCTGGCCGGCGCCGTGTACGCCTTCACCGCGCCGATGCAGGCGTTCGTGAAAGACGTCCCCGCCACGATCGCCTCCGCCCGCGCGAAGCTGGGCACCGTCGGGGGGAAGAACGGCCCCCTCTCCCACGTGCTCAACCCGGCGCCCGGCGATTCCGCGCGCTCAGGCGGGGCGCAGGGTGGGGAGAAGCAGGAGGGCGGTCAGCCGAAGATCGCCGAGAAGGTGTTCGGCGCCACCACCGGCGTGGTCAGCACCTTCGTGGAGGTGCTCCTCCTCGTCTGGTTCCTCCTCGCCTCGGGGACGCTCTTCCAGCGCAAGCTGCTGAAGGTGCTCCCGCTGCCGTGGGAGAAGCGTGCCGCGCTCGACGTGCTCGACCAGACGGAGTCGGTGGTGTCGGGATACCTGTTCATCACCCTGCTCATCAACCTGGGGCAGGGCGCCGCGGTCGGGCTGGCGATGTGGCTGCTGGGGATGCCCACGCCCGTGCTCTGGGGGATGATGACGGTGATCGCGGAGTTCGTCCCCTTCCTGGGCGGCGCGTTCATGGTGCTGCTGCTCACCGCGGTGGGGCTGGCGACGAAGGATTCCGTCGGCCAGGCGCTGCTCGCGCCGGGGGCGTACCTGCTGATCTCCACCCTGCAGAACAACCTGGTGAGCCCGCTGGCGTACGGCCGGCGGCTGCGGCTGAACCCCGTGGCCGTGCTGATCGGGGTGATGATCTTCTGGACGCTCTGGGGCGTTCCCGGCGCCTTCCTCGCCGTCCCCATCGTCGCCACCGCCAAGGTGCTCGGCGACCGGCTGGACGGGCTGTCCGCGCTGGGGGAGTTCCTGGGGGATTAAACAGAAGTGCCTGGTGCCTGGTGCGGTTTTCTCGGCAGTCCAGAGTCCATCGCGTGTCCGCGGCCGCGGCGTCCTCTCCGGCTCGCTGGGGCTCGCCACCTCTCCCGTCCCGGGCTACCCATTACCCACAAATGTGTCGCGCATACGGCGATACATGAGGGTGAGATCCATCAGCCGCCGGAAGCCCCACCACAGGCACTGGACGCCTGGCTCTCCGTCGGCTTTCCTCCCCTGGAA
>Ga0207694_10002848_pt1 | contig 13951 bp, 15 predicted proteins | sample KBSC34metaG_FD_184353 | JGI IMG/M metagenome (GOLD analysis project Ga0207694, IMG submission 184353) | Corn rhizosphere microbial communities from Kellogg Biological Station, Michigan, USA - KBS C3-4 metaG (SPAdes) (version 2) | ecosystem: Host-associated > Plants > Roots > Rhizosphere > Soil...
CACCGGTGCCGGCAAGGGCCGGCAGGTCGCCGGCATCCTGCTCGACAACTGGCTGAAGGGCCGGCGTCGCGCCGTCTGGATCAGCAAGTCCGACAAGCTGATCGAGGATGCGCAGCGCGACTGGTCGGCGCTCGGCATGGAGCGGCTGCTCGTCACGCCACTCTCCCGCTTTCGTCAGGGCACGCCGATCCGGCTAGCAGAGGGCGTCCTATTTACGACCTACGCCACCCTGCGCACCGATGAGCGCGGCGAGAAGCTTTCGCGCGTCCGGCAGATCGTCGAATGGTTGGGTTCCGACTTCGACGGAGTGATCATTTTCGACGAAAGCCACGCCATGCAGAACGCGGCCGGCGGCAAGGGCGAACGCGGCGACCAGGCCGCCTCGCAGCAGGGCCGCGCGGGGCTGCGGCTCCAGCACGCCTTGCCGAACGCCCGCGTCGTCTACGTCTCCGCGACCGGCGCCACAACGGTCCATAACCTCGCGTACGCCCAGCGTCTCGGTCTCTGGGGCGGCGAGGACTTCCCGTTCGCGACCCGCGCGGAGTTCGTCGAGGCGATCGAGGATGGCGGCGTCGCGGCGATGGAGGTGCTGGCGCGCGATCTCAAAGCACTGGGCCTCTATGCCGCCCGCTCGCTCTCCTACGAGGGCGTCGAATACGAGTTGGTGGAACACCAGCTCACGCCGGAGCAAATCCGCATCTACGACGCCTATGCCGGCGCCTTCTCGATCATTCACAACAACCTCGACGCGGCGATGCGGGCCGCCAACATCACCGGCGAGACGGGTACGCTGCATGCGCAGGCCAAGTCCGCGGCGCGATCTGCCTTCGAGTCCGCCAAGCAGCGTTTCTTCGGCCATCTGCTGACCAGCATGAAGACGCCTTCGCTGATCCGCTCGATCGACCGCGATCTCGAGGTCGGCCATGCCGCCGTCATCCAGATCGTTTCGACCGGTGAAGCGCTGATGGAACGCCGGCTCGCGGAGATTCCGACCGAGGACTGGGCCGATGTCCAGGTCGACATCACGCCGCGCGAATATGTCCTCGACTATCTCGCCCATTCGTTTCCGGTGCAGCTCTACGAGCCCTTCACGGACTCGGAGGGCAATCTCTCGTCCCGGCCTGTCTATCGCGACGGCCAGCCCGTCGAGAGCCGCGAAGCCGTCGCCCGCCGCGACCGCTTGATCGAGAAGCTCGCCTCGCTCCCGCCCGTTCCCGGCGCCCTCGACCAGATCGTCCAGCGGTTCGGGACCGACATGGTCGCGGAGGTCACCGGACGCTCGCGCCGCGTCATCCGCAAGGGCGACCGGCTGATGGTGGAGAACCGTGCCGGCTCGGCGAACCTCGCGGAGACGGCCGCCTTCATGGATGACGCCAAGCGCATCCTCGTTTTCTCGGAAGCGGGCGGCACCGGACGCAGCTACCACGCCGAGTTGTCGGCGCGGAATCGGCGCCTGCGCGTCCACTATCTGCTCGAACCCGGCTGGAAGGCCGATGCGGCGATCCAGGGTCTCGGCCGCACCAACCGCACCAACCAGGCGCAGCCGCCGCTGTTCCGCCCGATCGCCACGGACGTGAAGGCGGAAAAGCGCTTCCTGAGCACGATCGCGCGCCGCCTCGACACGCTGGGCGCGATCACGCGCGGCCAGCGCCAGACCGGCGGCCAAGGCCTGTTCCGGCCCGAGGACAATCTGGAAAGCCACTACGGGCGCGATGCGTTGCGGCAGCTCTACACGCTTCTGGTCAGGGGCAAGGTGAACCGCTGCTCGCTTCAGACCTTCGAGGACGCCACCGGCCTGAAGCTGATGGACGCCAACGGCATCAAGGCCGAGTTGCCGCCGATCACCACCTTCCTCAATCGCCTGCTGGCGCTGACCATCGATCTGCAGAACGTCCTGTTCACGGCGTTCGAGCAGTTGCTGACCGCACGCATCGAAGGCGCTGTCACGTCCGGGACCTATGATGTCGGGCTGGAGACACTGCGCGCCGAGAGCTTCGCGGTCACTGAACGGCGCGCGATCTACACCCATCCCGGCACGGGCGCGGAGACGCGCCTGCTCACCATCATCCAGCGCGAGCGCAATCGTCCTGTGATACTGGACGATGCCCTGGATCGGCTTTCCGACCCGCGCGCCGCGCTGCTGATCAACGAGCGCTCCGGCCGTGCGGCCGTGCAGGTCCCGGCGCCAAGTCTGATGCTCGACGACGGCGAGATCGAGCGGCGCGTACGGCTGATCCGCCCGATGGAACACCACAACGTTCCGCTGAAGATGATGGCAGACAGCCATTGGATCGAAGCCGATCGCGAGCGCTTCGCCGCCGCCTGGCAGGCCGAGCTCGCCGAGGTGCCCGCGTTCACCGACAGCACGATCCACATCGTCGCCGGCCTGCTCCTGCCGATCTGGAAGCACCTGCCGAACGAGTCGACGCGCGTCTATCGGCTTCAGACCGACGCGGGCGAACGCATCGTCGGCCGCAAGGTCTCACCCTCCTGGGTCGCAACCGCGCTGGCGGTGGGCACACCGGCCCTGACGCCAGAGGGCGCGTTCGCGGCGCTGATGGACGGTCGGACCATCCTCGATCTCGCCGAAGACCTGCAGCTCCGTCGCGTGCGTGTCATGGGTGCGAATCGCATCGAGCTGTCGGGCTTCACCGACACGATGCGGGATCGGCTCAAGGCCTACGGCCTCTTTCACGAGATCATCTCGTGGAAGCTGCGCATGTTCGTGCCCACCGATGCGAGCGGCGTCGGCGTGCTTGGGAAAGTGTTGGAGCACTATCCGCTCGAGCGCATCGATGCGCGGGAGGCCGCGTGATGCCACGCGACGCGTCCGAACTGGCGCACCGCCTCGCGCGCGAGGCCGAAGCAGTATGCCGCCACTATCTCTTCAATGGCCGGCGCGAGGGCCGCTATTGGCTGGTCGGCGACGCGCGCAATACGCCGGGCCATTCCATGTTCGTCCGTCTGAAAGAATCGCCGAAGGGATCGGCCGGCAAGTGGACCGACGCCGCCACCGGCGAGCACGGCGACCTGCTCGACATCATCCGTGAGAGCTGTGGCCTTCTCGATTTCCACGATGTCGCCGACGAGGCGCGACGCTTCCTAAGCTTGCCTCGCTCGGACCCGAAGCCAGCGCCGAAAACTGCACGTCTGCCGGCGCAGACAGGATCGCCGGAAGCGGCGCGGCGGCTGTTCGCCATGTCGCAGCCGATCGCACGGACTCTCGTGGAAACGTATTTGCGCAATCGCGGCATTACGGCTTTGCACGAAGACGGCGCGCTACGCTTTCACCCGCGCTGCTACTATCGCCCGGACGAGGACGCGCCGACCGAGACCTGGCCCGCGATGATCGCCCGCGTCACTGATCTCGACGGCCGGATCACCGGCGCACACCGGACCTGGCTGGATCCATCAGGCCGTGGCAAGGCGCCTATCGACACGCCGCGACGCGCGATGGGCGACCTTCTCGGCAACGCGGTCCGCTTCGGTGTGGCGAACGACGTGCTCGCGGCCGGCGAAGGCATCGAGACCATGTTGTCACTACGATGCGTGCTGCCGACCTTGCCGATGGCCGCGGCACTTTCCGCCAACCACCTCGCCGCCATGCTCCTCCCGCCGACGTTGCACCGTCTCTATATCGCGCGAGACGACGATGCGGCCGGTGACGCTGCGGTGACGGCTCTGACCGAACGTGCAGAGGCAGCCGGCATCGAGACGATTGCATGGTCACCCAGGCTCGGCGACTTCAACGAGGATCTGCGCACGTCCGGCATCGACGAACTCCGGGCAGCCCTGCGCACCCAGCTCGCGCCGCAGGACGTCATCCGCTTTATGTTGTGGGCGACCGCCGAGACGGGATGAGCGTCGGCGGTTCGCGCATCTCCATGGCCGGTCAGGCGAGGACCACCCCGCCGGACAGAGTCGCGCCCTTGGCCTTCTAGAGGGCGATCGGACGGCAGGCGGCCCGGCCCGGCAATGGCTGCGCCCGACTATTTTCCGCCGGCCCTGCGGGCCTTTGCAGCGCGAAACAAAATAGCCGGGCTTCGCCATCCTCCGCTCGCGCTCCGGCCCTGCGCTGCGCTGCGGGTTCTGGCCCATTCCGCCCGCCGTCTGGTGATCGCCATGAAGGCCGCGATGGGCGCGGTCGATCCGGCAAAGGACCTCACCATGACGACCGACCACGACGACACCGAATTCGAACCGCCGCACAGCTCATCCCCGACCGATCACGTCCTCTACGAACTTCAGCTCTATGGCTACCGTCCCTTCCACGACGAGCCCGATCCGAGGCCGCTTCCCGAAGGCGATGCCATCGCGGGCGCCGTTTCCGACATCTTCGACGCCCTGGTCTCGACCCTGAGCGACACGCGCCTCGAACCCGACCTTGACGACCTGCTTTGGTCGACCGTCAACTTGTTCCACCGCGCCACAAATCGCATCGAACGCGAGCTCGACGACAACGAGCAGGCGCAGCGGAGGAGTCAGCGGGAACAGAACGGCTCGGAGGTGCGCTCGGTCGAACTGGAGCGTCTTACCGCCGAGGGCATCACGCTGATCGAGCGCCGCAACAGCATGGAGCTCTTCCGCGACCAGGCCGCCGAGCGCTTCGAGGTTCACACCGGCTCACCTTGGCGCCCCCGCTCCGGATCGCTGGTCAACCATCGCACGCTGACATCGGCAATGATCGACAGTCGGGATTTCCTCGCCGCCAGGCGTCGTGCGGAGGCCGAGGTGCTGCTGCCGGCAGGACCCAAGATCGCGTTCACCGGCGGGCTCGACTTCAACGACCATCGTCTGATCTGGGACCGGCTCGACAAGGTGCACGCGAAGCACCCCGACATGGTGCTGCTGCATGGCGGATCGCCGAAAGGCGCCGAACTCATCGCCGCCAAATGGGCGACCAACCGCAAGGTTCCGCAGGTCGCATTCAAGCCCGACTGGACGAAGCACGCCAAGGCCGCGCCGTTCAAGCGCAACGACGCGATGCTCGAAGTGCTGCCGATAGGTGTCATGGTGTTCCCCGGCACCGGCATCCAGGGCAACCTCGCCGACAAGGCGAAGAAACTCGGGCTCCCGGTGTGGAAATTCGGCGAGGGCGGCGCGTAAGCGCCGCCTAAACTGCATCACTGTAGTCGGCCCATCGTCATGATGTTGCGCCTGTCAGCCAATGACGACGCCGCACGAATGGCCAGGGTTCCACACAGCGCCGCGACGCGCGCGGCCGCCGTGACGCGCGGCGAGGACGGATTCCCCTCCCGTCGCGACCGGCTTTTGGCTATACTTTCGATCGCGCCGCGGTGGTGGTGGTGGTGGAAGGCGCGACCGTCACAATTATTGTCACGGAGGCGACCACCATGCTTGTCATCGGACTCATCCTCAGCATGTTTGGGATCGGCCTGTTCTGCTGGCTGATCTTCACGCTCGCCGTCTACGCCTTGCCGTTCTTCGTTGGACTGACGGCCGGGATGGCCGCGTTTCATGGCGGCGCCGGCGTCATCGGTGCGCTGCTTGTCGGTATTGTCGCCGGCGCGCTCACCGTCGGCGTCGGGCAGATCGCCCTCGCAGTCGTTCGCCCGCTGCCGCTGCGCGCCGCGATCGCGGCCGCCTTCGCAATTCCGGCGGCAATCGCCGGGTATCACGCGGTTCTCGGTCTTTCCCAGATCGGCGTGCCGTCGCTTATCTGGCGCGAGGTCTTCGCCTGGATCGGCGCCATCTTCATCGGCGGTACGGCGTGGGCGCGAATGACGGTCTTCGCCGAGGCCCTCCCGTTGCGTCCAGGCGGAGCGCCGCAGGACGAGACTCAGCCACTTCTGACGGCCGCAACGCGCGAGGGATAAGCATCGTCCTCATCGTCGATTGACATTGCATCGACGATCACGCGCGGAAGGATTGCGGCTGAAGACACGGCGCAAGCGGCCCTTGCCGCAATCGCGCTTCGCCAGTGTGGGAGCGATCTCTAGCGGCCGATGATCCCATCGGGCGGAGCGTCCCGGTGCGGCAGTTGCGCGGCAAACGATCCCGCCTTTTCCTACGCCATGGCCTCTTTCTCTACGCCTGAACGCACCGACATCTTGTGCGAGACAACCGACATCCGCCACGTCTTCTCCCGAGGATGCTGTTCAAGCACGGACGCACCTGGCCTCATGATGGCCTGATCTGGCCGAAGACCGGCTGCGCCTCGATCGCCTGAGCCGCAACGCCGTCGGCTCGACTTTCTTCCCCTGGGCTAAAGCCCATTCCTCGCGAGGCAAGAAAGTCTCACCGCCGTCATCCTCCGCTGCGCTCCGGCCCGCGAGCGGGTGCGTCGTCGATCGTCCCCGGCCCGTCGATCGCCATCGAGGCCGCGGTGGTCGCGGGCTCGAAAACAGCAAGGAGAAGTGACATGGCTAACATCGGTTCTTTCAAGAAGGTCGGCAGCGATTTCCAGGGCGAGATCGTCACCCTGAGCCTCCAGACCAAGGGCGTGCGCATCGTGCCCGAGACCAACCGCTCCAACGACAACGCTCCCAGCCACCGGGTCTATGTGGGCCGGGCCGAGATCGGGGCGGCCTGGTCGAAGCGCTCCAACGAGGGCCGCGACTATCTCTCGCTCAAGCTCGACGATCCGTCCTTCAACGCCCCGATCTTCGCCAACCTGTTCGACGACGAGGACGGCGAAGGCTTCACCCTCATCTGGTCGCGCCCCAGCAAGCGCAACGGCGACTGAACCGGCCCGGCTGCAACGCCCCGCCCGGTCTCTCCCGGGCGGGGCTTTTGCGCCAAACCCTTCGGGCCACCCCAGGAAATTTGCGGGCCGCCGACCCTGTTCTTGCATCCGCTGAACCGTCGTAGACGTGCGAACAGCCGGTCCGCGAATCACTCGACTCGCTGAGCGCCGCCGACCCTCGCGGATCGGCTTTTCCGCCTTCATACGGCAGTTGCAGCGCCATAAAGCGACTATTATAGTCGTATTTCTGGTGCGCGCAGATCGTCTGTCGGAGGTGATCATGAATGATCACCGGCCGACAAGTTCGGGCCGCGCGAGCCTTGCTGAATTGGAAGCAGGAGATGCTCGCCGAAAGGGCCCTGGTGGCGCTAACCGCCCTCAAGCGTCTGGAGTCCGAAAGGCAGCTCCAGGTGCACGAGGGCACGCGCGACCAGGTGCGCCGTGTTCTGGAAGCCGCTGGAATCCTGTTCGTCGAATCCGACCGTGGCCGTGGCGTCATGCTCCTCCATGACGCAGAGCCGGCAACGCGACCAGCGAGAAAACCGGCGACCTTGAAACGATGAAGCCGGCTCGTGTTAACGTTTAGGAAATCGTATCGCTGAGGAGCCTTGATGCAGTCTCCCCCCTTGGACCCTCCGGTGGACGATGTCGCCCCAACCGCCGCTATCCTGACCGGCTACGATGAGCGGCATGCCATCACCTATCTCCGCCTGCTCGACGCGGAGGCTGACGGCGCCGATTGGCAGGAGGTTGCAAAGATCGTCCTGCATATCGACCCCGCGCGGGAACATGATCGCGCTCGGCGGGCTTGGGAGAGCCATCTCGCGCGCGCCCGGTGGATGACCGAGAAAGGATATCGGCATCTTTTGCAAGGTGGCGCTCCTCACTGAAAATAGTTCCCTGCCGATTCGGCAACGCGCGTTGCTTTTTCTCTCCGTTTCGGGCCGCTACTCCAGCGTGCATCCTCCAGCGAGCCAACCTCTTGCTTTTGACACGAGGAGACGTTGCCCATGGCTCGCGCCGATTGGCGGTCGGCGGGCGCGTATGAGAGTCTGCGAACGCTCGACGCGCCTGCCTTCGCCTACGAGTTCCTTTGCCGCAATCCTGACTTTCTGAGCGACCACGCGCGCCTAGCGCGCAGCAGCCGGAACCGGACGCTTAATGCAGCCGAGGCGGAGACGTTCGCCCGGCGCTGGGGGGTACGATTTCGAACGCAGCTTAGATCTCGCACGCCACGGCGCCGTTCTCTGGACGCCACGGACGCTTCCGAGCGTGGTGACCCTGACGAAACTCCCCGACGGCCTCGCTGATCCTAGACTTGGCCTCGATGCGCGAAGCCTCCAATCCATTCTCACGGTCGAAGATGAAGATCAGATCGTCACGTTACGCGGCACGCGCATACGGCTTCACCGTGAGGATAAGGTCGGAGCATCCGTCGCTGTTCTCCTTCCGCTCGACCAACTCTTTGACATCCGCATCGCGGCCGCGCTCAGAATGTGGCGCGGACTGACCGGTCGCACTCCGGGCCCCGACCTCGGTATGCTCACATCCGAGCGGCGCAACCGGCTCATCCACGCATTGCGCGCGCTCGACGGTCGGCTTGAGCGCGCGACCTATCCCGAGATCGCCGCCATTTTGTTCGACACCGAACCCATCTCCAAGCGCGACTGGATTTCGCACGAACTGCGGGATCGGACCGGCCGCATCATCCGGCTCGGATTCTCCATGATGCGTGGTGGCTACCGCCGTCTTCTTCTGCATCCCTATCGCCGCCGCGTATAGCGCTCCGTCCCGTCTGGATGCGCTTTCGCCACCCTGCGAGATCGCCCTATTTCGGACCCGCCCCCTTCCGCCACCGTGATCGCCGACAGCCGCCGTCATCCGACGGCCTTCCACGCGATCACGGAGGTATCCCATGTCCACCAATCTCGCAGGTTTGCCGCAACGCTACCTGCGCACGCCAGAGGCCTCGCGCTTCGTCGGCCTCTCCATCCGCACACTCGAAAAGCACCGCATCTACGGCACCGGCCCGCGCTATTCGAAGCTCGGCGGCCGCGTCGTCTACCGAGTTGAAGACCTTCAGGCGTGGGTCGATGCCGCCGCCAAGGCGTCGACATCCGACCCCGGCAAGGTCGTTGTCCTGCCGGCGCGGCGGCACACCGCGGCCGAGCTCGAACAAGCCCGCCAGCCGCGCCGCTGACATCACCCATGTCGGCGCGCCATCGCACCCGCTCTGAACGCGAGCAGCTCGAATTGTTTCGGGCTTTGCCGGGCGACCTCGCGCCACGCGATGCGCAGGACCTCATGGCCTATCCATTCTTCAGCCTCGCCAAGACGCACCGCACGAGGCCGATCGATTACCGGATGAACGACATCTCCATCCGTGTCGAAGCCGTCCCCGAACACGGCATGGCGACCATCTGGGATGCCGACGTTCTGCTCTGGGCGGCGTCGCAAATTGTCCAGGCGCGCGACTCAGGTCTGCGCACGTCGCGCCTGATGGCCGCCACGCCCTACGAGATCCTGACGTTCATCGGCCGCGGCACCAGCGCGCGCGATTATCACCGTCTGAAGGCCGCCTTCGACCGCTTGCAGTCCACCACCGTCGCCACCTCGCTGCGACAGGCCAGCGAGCGGCGCATGCACCGCTTCTCCTGGATCAACGAGTGGACCGAGCACGCCGACGCGCATGGCCACGCCGCCGGCATTGATCTCATCGTGCCGGACTGGTTCTATCGCGCCGTCCTCGACGATGCGCTCGTGCTGACCATTGACCGGGCCTATTTCGCGCTGACGGGTGGTCTAGAGCGCTGGCTCTACCGCCTGGTCCGCAAGCACGCCGGCAAGCAGCGTGCAGGTTGGCGGTTCGATTTCCGGCATCTCTACGCGAAGTCGGCGAGCCTCTCGCCGTTCAAACGCTTTGCGTTCGAGCTGCGCGATATCGCACGCCGCCAGCCCTTGCCGGGCTATCGCCTTGGCGTCGATCGCGCGAGTGGCGGCCGCGAACTGCTCGCCTTTGTCAGCACCGCTTCCTTGCCCACACAGGCCTGTGGACAAGCTGTGGACGCGGTCGTGCCATCGGGAACCGCGAGGCACGTGCCATCAGGAACCGCGCCCTCGTGCTATCAGGAACCGAAAGCGGCCTTTTCTCCAAGCGGGTCAAATGCTTCGGGGCCGCCTAACTTAGAGTCTAACGAAGAGTCTAACTCTTCTGTTGTTGGCACCGCCCTCGACCGGGGAAAACCCGGGAGGGAAGAGCGATGATCGTCGCGCTCCTCAACCAGAAGGGCGGCGTCGGCAAGACCACGCTCGCCTTGCATCTCGCAGGCGCCTGGGCGGCTCAGGGAAAGCGCGTCACAGTCATCGACGCCGACCCGCAGGGTTCAGCGCTTGACTGGTCCGCGCAGCGCGCCAAGGAGGCCGTACCGCGCTTGTTCGGCGTCATTGGCCTCGCCCGCGATACGCTGCACCGGGAAGCGCCCGAGATCGCCCGTGATGCCGACCATGTCGTCATCGACGGCCCGCCGCGCGTCGCAGGCCTGCTGCGCTCGGCCTTGCTCGCCGCCGATCTCGTCCTGATCCCCGCGCAACCGTCGCCCTTCGATGGCTGGGCTTCGGCCGAGATGCTGAACCTGCTGCAGGAAGCGCGCATCTTTCGCCCGCAGCTCATCGCGCGCTTCGTGCTCAATCGCTGCGCGGCGCGCACCGTGATCACCCGCGAGACTGCTGCCGGCCTCGCCGATCACGATCCATCAGTTCTCGCCTCGCGCATCGGTCAGCGTGTCGCCTTCGCTGACACCGCGCGCACCGGACGCCTCGTCTCCGACATCGACACCGCAAGTCACGCAGCGCGCGAGATCGCGACCCTGGCAGCTGAAATCGATCGGGTGATGCTATGACGGCGCGCCCGTCTAATCGCCGATTTGCCGCACGACCGGGTGATCCCGACACATGGGTTCGCACACCCGAGCCTTCGGCAGCGGCGCTGGGCGCCAGCGATCTCTTCACCGCCCGGCTCACCATCGATGTAACGCCGGAGTTGCGCGCTCGGATCAAGATCACAGCCTTCCAACGTGGCCAGACCGTCGCGGACATGCTGCGCGACCTCCTCGCCCGCGAATTTCCCCCAACAGACGGAGGACAGACATGATGGCGAATCCCGCCTTCGCGCAGGCGCCGCCTTCGTCGCCCGATGCGCTCACGGCCGTCGAGCTCGCCTGGGTCGAGAAGCGCGTCGAACATTGGATCAGGTTCGGCCGCAACGTCGGCGAGACGATCATCGATCGCCGCCGCCGTGTGTTGAGTTTCGCGCCGAACACAATCTTCGCTTTCGTCCGCTGGGCCTCGAACGATTTCGGGACCGTCGTCTCGCGCATCGACATCGTGCGAGCGGTCACGCCGGGCGAAGCCTATCAGACGCTGCCCTACGTGCGTCCCGGCGGCGAGATCCTGCTGCGCATCAGCGGCTGGCCCAAGGTCGAGCGCGTGTTCGGGGCGATCGACGCCGTCGAAGCCCTCGGCATCGATCCGGCCGATGCGGCGCCCGAACACTGGCGGCACGTCCACAACCGCCTCGGCGCCGGATATGAGCCGCGTCCCTATAGCCGCGACGGGCACCGCGCCTGGCTCCTGCGGCGCAGCGTGCTGTCATGATGCGCTTCGGCTACGTCATGACGACGTATTTCGCGCTGCTGGGCTTCGCCATCGCCGCGATCTTTCCCGTCTCGCCGAGATTCATTTGGAACGCCAGCGCCAGCGTGCCGATCGGCCTCTACGCCATTCGTCCGGCCGGTGCTCTGCTCGTCACGGAGCTGGTGGTGGTGCGGCCGCCCGCGGCGCTGGCGAGCTTCCTCGATCAGCGCCGCTACTTGCCCAAAGGCGTGCCGATGCTGAAGCGCATCCTCGCCCTGCCAGGCCAAACCGTCTGCCGATCCGACCGCACGATCACGGTCGACGGAATCGCCATGGGTAAGGCGCTCGACCACGACAGAAATGGCCGAGCGCTGCCGACGTGGCACGGCTGCCGCGTTGTCGGCGGCGACGAGGTCTTCCTGATGAACTGGCAGTCGGAGGACTCCTTCGACGGCCGCTATTTCGGTCCACTTCCCGCCAGCACCATCGTCGGCCGGGCCGATCCACTCTGGACGCGCGAGGAGGATTGACCGTGCCCGACCATCACCCGCCGATCGCCATTCTTTCGCACTCGCCCCGCGAACACCCTTCCTCCTTTCCGGCAATGCCGACGCCCGCGGCACGCTCGTCAGCAGGACAACATCCGCGTCACCGCGTCACCATGGCCGCTCTCGGACTTGCGATCGTGGTGGCGTTCGGCCGCAACGACGTGCGCGCCGAGCCCGCGACAGCGCGCGTCATGGCGTCGCAATCGGTTTATGCGCCGTTCGCGGCTTTCGTCGCTGAAGCGTCGCAGCGTTTCGGCATTCCGGCGGCCTGGATACGCGCCGTGATGCACGCCGAGAGCTTCGGCGATGTGCGCGCCATCTCATCGAAGGGCGCAATCGGCCTCATGCAGATCATGCCAGAGACGTGGGCTTACCTGCGTCAGCGCTACCGCCTCGGCGCGGATCCGCTCGACGCGCACGACAATATCATCGCCGGTGCGGCTTATCTGCGGGAGCTGCACGACCGCTACGGCGTTCCCGGTTTCCTCGCGGCCTATAATGCCGGTCCCGCGCGCTGGGAAGATCATCTCGCGACCGGCCGGCCATTGCCTGCGGAGACGCGCGCCTACCTGACCCGTCTCGCGCCGATCGTCGACGAAAGTTCAGCCGACGACATGGTCATACTCGCCGCCGTGGTGAAGTCCTGGACCGAAGCGTCGTTATTCCCAGCGCGCCCGGCGAGTCCGCCAACCGACACGCCATCACCGAAACAGCCGCAATCGAGGCAGCCGTTGACCAAACGTCCGGCGCAGGATTGGACGGGCCTCGCGCCGCAGTCCGATGGACTGTTCGTCGCTCTGTCGAACCGGGAGCGGTGGCAATGAATGCGATCGGTGGCCATCATGCTGTGGAGGGCTATGGCGGCGGTTTGTGTGTGAGAGACCGTCTGCACAGGAACCCGACCAACGGACGGCAAGGGAAAAGGCCGGCCTTCGGCGCGCCCTATGTGGTTGGTCGGATTGAGCAATTTACCACACCGACGAGATGCCTTGCTGGCGCTGGAGGCGATTTGTCCAAGCAACTCAACGCCCCGACCGCCGTCGCCCCGCCGCCCTGCCCGGAATTCGGCCATGACGACGCGAGATGACGACCTGCGCGTCTGCCCAGGCCGCATCCAGCACGGCAACCGCGGCGCCAAGCGTCCGCAGACCTTCGTCGGCGAGGTGATGCGGGCCGCGAAGAAGGCCGGGCACGTCGGCAACAGCTTCCGTTCCAGCCAGGGCCGGAGCCGGTCGCGCTTCGGCCGTGGGCGCCGCGCCGCGGTCTCGATCCGGCTGCGCTCGAACGTGCGGCGCGTCGTGACCAAGGCGCGCGTCGTCCGTCACCAGGGCACGCGTTTCCGCTCCGCGCCCTTGCCCAAGCACATCGCCTATCTCAAGCGCGACGGCGTCACCCGTGACGGAGCACCGGCGCGGATGTTCGATGCGGCCGGCGATGACGCCGACGAGCGCGGCTTCGCGGAACGCTGCAAGGACGACCGCCACCACTTCCGCTTCATTGTCTCGCCGGAGGACGCGGCGGAGATCGGCGACCTCAAGACCTTCACGCGCGAGCTCGTCGCCGATATGGAGCGCGATCTCGGCACGCGGCTCGACTGGATCGCCGTCGATCACTGGAACACGGACAATCCCCATGTCCATCTCCTGATCCGCGGCTGCGCCGACGACGGCCAGGACCTGGTCATCAGCCGGGACTACATCAGCCGAGGAATCCGCGACCGTGCCGCCGAGCGGATCACCCTCGAGCTCGGGCCGCGCACCGAACAACAGATTCAGAGCGCCTTGGAGCGGGACGTGGAGGCGGAGCGTTGGACCAGTCTCGACCGGGCGCTGCGCGATATTTCGGACGATGGCGGCGGCGTCGCCGATCTGCGGCCGGGTCCGAACGCCGAGGACCCGGAGCTGCGCCGCCTGCTCCTTGGCCGGGCGGCAAAGCTCGAACATCTCGGCCTCGCAGAGCCGATCGGCCCTGGATGCTGGATTTTGAAGCCCGGTCTCGACGGAACGCTACGCCAGCTCGGCGTGCGCGGCGACATCATCAAGACTATGCACCAGGCGATGAGCCG
>Ga0207694_10002850_pt1 | contig 13949 bp, 8 predicted proteins | sample KBSC34metaG_FD_184353 | JGI IMG/M metagenome (GOLD analysis project Ga0207694, IMG submission 184353) | Corn rhizosphere microbial communities from Kellogg Biological Station, Michigan, USA - KBS C3-4 metaG (SPAdes) (version 2) | ecosystem: Host-associated > Plants > Roots > Rhizosphere > Soil...
CTAGGGACTCGGCCGATGCGTCACTGACACGCGCCCGAGTCCCTAGATCGGGATGCGCTTGTAGTAGTGCCAACTGTTCTTCCGCGGAAGCGTGCTCCACCTGATCTACCAAAGCGCGATGCAGCGCGTCGACACTCGCGAAAGGACGCAAAGCCCAAGCACGTTCGGCCACCCACGGCGAGTGCTCGAACACCCACCCAATCGCCGCGACATAGTTTTCACGATCCAAAGAGTTGAGGGCTTCGATGGTCATGCTTACGAACGGTAGACCGCAGCCCCTTCGACGCGAACTTCGCGGACACTCTCCGCGCCGCCCAGCGTGAACAGCGCCGCCAGGATTCGATCCATATCGGTGGCCTGGTCGACCACCGCCGCCAACGGACTGCCGTCCGGCGGCCTGAGGTACACAAAATCCGCGGCTTTCCCTAAGCCGAAGTCGCCGATCTCATCCTCCATACCCAGCGCCTCCGCCCCCGCGCGCGTCGCCAGATAAAGAAGGTGACCGGGACTTAGCAGAACACCATCCGGCGCGAGCCTCTGCAGTAAGTACGCTTGCAGCCCTTCCTTGAGCATTCCGAATCCAGTGCCGCCTCCAACGTCGGTGCCGAGCGCGCACTTCACTCCTGCGTCCATGTGCCGCCGCAGTGGAAACAGACCGCTGCCGAGAGCCGCATTACTGCAAGGGCAATGTGAAATCGCCGTGCCGCTGGCGGCCAGCCGCTCCACTTCGGAATCGCTCGGATGAACGTTATGCGCCATCACCGCGCCGCGCCCGCCCAGTTGAAATCGCTCATAGACATTCAGGTAATCGGACGCCCAGGGAAACAGCCGCGCGACATCCGCGATCTCCTGCCGATTTTCATTTAAGTGAGTTTGAAAACGAACGCCCGGATTCTCCCGCAGCAATGTCTGGCACACTTCGAGCATGGCTTCGGAAGCCGACAAAGCGAAGCGCGGAGTCACCGCGTAGAACAGCCGCCCCTTCCCATGGAAGCGCCGGATCAAGTCTGTAGACTCGCGGTAAGCGACCTCGGGGACCTGATGCAGCTCCGGGCGCAGCCGGCGGTCTGATAGCACCATCCCGCTGACGATTCGCAAGCCGGATTTTTCAGCGGCTTCAAACAACAATGCCGTCGCGCCTCCGAAATGCGCCCCGAATACCAGCGCCGTGGTGGTTCCATACGCGGCCAGCATGCTCACGAATGCGCGCGCTGTTTGACACGCATAGGTATGCTCAGCCATGCGCGCTTCTTCGGGAAGCGCGACTTGCTCCAGCCAATCCAGCAACTGCCGCCCCAGCCCGCCCAACACGCGGAGCTGCGGAAAATGAATGTGCGTGTCGACGAACCCCGGCAGCAGAAATCCGCCGCGCAGATCAGTGGTGGCGACGTCAGGATAAGCCGCATGAACCACGCTGTACTCGCCGCAAGCAACCACCCTACCGGCGCGAATCAGCAGCCCGCCGTCGGTGTAAGACTCCAAACCCTTTTCGTCTCGGAACGGATTGCGCGGCGTATGAAACAGGTGAGCCCGCAGGAGTTCCCCACGGTCAGGAGAACTCATGGACGCAGAACTCCGTCTTCCTTACCCACGCCTGCGGCACTCTCCTGACGCGCCCGCCGCACCGCGAAGAACACCCGCTCGGGCGTGGCCGGGACCGAGAGTTGCACGTGCCCGCCCTTGCCGAAAGCCGCCACCGCATCGAGGATCGCATGGCGCACGGAAATCGCCAACATCAACGGCGGCTCGCCCACCGCTTTGCTGCCGAAGACCACGCCCGGCTCAGCGGCGCGTTCCAGAAAGTTGACGTGAAAGACCGGTGGAACTTCAGACCACGAGGGCAGTTTGTACGTCGATGCCCCGACCGTCGCCACGCGCCCCTGTGCGTCCCACAAAAGCTCTTCGATAGTCATCCACCCGGCGCCCTGGATGAAACCGCCTTCGATCTGGCCGCGGTCGACAATCGGCGAAACGGATGTCCCGGCGTCTTCCAGAATGTCGGTGCGCAGGAGCCACGTGTCTCCGGTAAACGCATCCACTTCGACTTCGGACACCGCCGCGCCATACACGAAATAGTGGAACGGCCGCCCGCGCAAAGTGGCCGCGTCGTAATGAATCTCCGGCGTGCGGTAATAGCCTTCCGCGAACAGAGAGACTCGCTGACGATACGCCGCGTCACAAACCTGGCGGAAAGTGATCGGCTCCTCCACCGCCCCTTGCGCATACACTTGTCCACTGGAGAAACGTACCGAGCCCGATTCGCACTGGAGCAGTCCGGCCGCCACGTTGCGCAGCCGCTCCTGCAACTGAGTACACGCATCCCAAACCGCGGCGCCATTCAGATCGGTACTCGCCGACGCCGCCGTGGCCGAGGTGTTGGGTACTTTGTCGGTGCGCGTTGGCATCACGCGGATCGCTTCCGGCAGAACACCCAGCCCTTCCGCCGCGATCTGCTGCATCTTGGTGTGCAGCCCTTGACCCATCTCGGTGCCGCCATGATTCACCTGCACGCTGCCGTCGCGATACACCAGTACCAGAGCGCCGCCCTGATTGAACAGCGTCGCCGTAAAAGAAATCCCGAATTTTACCGGAGTCATCGCCAGTCCGCGCTTGCGATGCGGATGGTTGGCGTTGAAAACACCGATCGCTTTGCGGCGTTCCACGAATGCGCTCGATTGCTGGAGCTGCGTCCAGATGGTCTGGATTCGGCCTGCGTCCTTCACCGCCTGGCCGTAGTGAGTGACATCACCCTCGCGATAAAAATTGCGTTTGCGCACGACCTCCGGCGGCAGCGACAGCCGCCGCGCCGCCTGCTCCATGATCTCTTCGATCACCAGCATCCCCTGCGGCCCGCCGAAGCCACGGAACGCCGTCTGCGAAGTTTTGTGCGTGCGGGAAACGTACCCCGTCAAATCGGCTGCCGGCAGCAGGTAAGCGTTGTCGGCGTGAAACAGCGCGCGCGCCAGCACCGGGTCCGATAGATCCAGGCTCCATCCGCCATCGGAATAAAGCGCCACGCGCACACCTTCCAGCCGCCCGTCGCCCGTGAACCCCGCTTCATAGCGCGCCAGAAACGGATGCCGCTTGCCGGTGAGCGCCATATCCAGCGCCCGCGTCAAGCGCACCCGCACCGGACGTTTGGTCTTCCACGCGCCCAGCGCGGCAATCGCGGCCCATGGGTTGGCCTGCACTTCCTTGCCGCCGAACGCTCCCCCCATGCGCAGGCATTCGACGGTCACCTGATGGCGTGCCAAGCCCAAAACTCTTGCGACCACTTCTTGGGTTTCGCTGGGATGCTGCGTCGAACACTCCACCGCCACACCGCCGCTCTCATCCATCCACGAAATCGCGCACTGCGTTTCCAGATAAAAATGTTCCTGTCCGCCGATGAACAGTTCGCCCGAGACCTGCACTTCGCTATGTTCGATCACGGATGGATCGCCGCGCGTGATCCGCACCGGTCCGGAGTGAAAGCTCGACGCCGCTATGGCATCTTCGATGGTCAATACCGGCGGCAGTTCTTCATATTCCGCAATCACACGAGCCGCGCCCAGGCGCGCCGCCTCCAGCGTTTCGCCCAGCACCCACGCCACCGGCTGCAGATGAAACATCACTTCGCGCGGGAACAGCGGCTCGTCATGCCGGGCTGAACCAGTGTCGTTTTCACCAGGAAGATCGGCGCCGGTGAGCACCGTACAAACTCCCGGTTGTTCCAGCGCAGGCGATGCATCCAAGCGCAGCAGCAGTGCATGCGCATGCGGAGCTATCACCGGCCAAGCGTGCAGAATCCGCGGAAACCGCTGGCACAAGTCGTCCGTGTAGAGCGCCGCGCCGGACACGTGCCCACCAGCGCTCTCATGCGGAACTGGTATGCCGGCGATCTTCATGCGGCGGCCTCCTGCCGCTCCCACCAGAATTTTTCCACCAAGCTCTTGGCCACTTCCAACCGATATTCGGCCGAGCCGCGATGATCGCCAATGGGCTTGAGCGTCCGCTCGAGCGCCGCCTGCACGCGTTCGACGGAAGCCGGATTCCAGCGCTCCCCGAGCACCACCTCTTCCGCCGCGTACACGCGCAGAGGAACCGCCGCCACACCGCCGAATGCGAACACCGCCCGAGTCACGCGCCCCGCGTCATCTTGATCCATGGAGAACGCCGCCGCCACCGTGCTGATATCGTCCACGCGCCGCTTTGCAGCTTTGTAGAAGCGGATCGCCGATGCCAACGGTTTCGGAATCTCAACCGCGGTCAGCAGTTCTCCGGGCGCGAGCGCCGTGCGCCGGTAGCCTGTGAAGAACGACGCCAACGGAAGCGTGCGCCTTCCCCCAGCCCCCGCCACATGCACAGATGCGTTGACCGCCAGCAACAGCGGCGCCGAATCGCCAATCGGCGAGGCGGTCGCGAGGTTCCCTCCCAACGTCGCGCGATTCCGAATCGGCGGCGATGCAAACAGCTCCAGCCACTCGCGAATCACGAGCGGCGCGCCCGTCCAGCGCAATGCGATCTCAGTCAATGAAAGGCCGGCGCCGATCCGCACGGCGTCGCCAGTTTCGGAGAACTCGCGCAACTCCCCCACGCCTTCGAGACTCACCAGGCGCGGCCAGCGCCGAAAACGAAGGTTGGACTCCAGGCCCATATCCGTCGCGCCAGAAATCCAACGCGTTTCCGGATGCGCCGCCGCGATGGCGAAGCATTCTTCGAGCGATCCTGGCCTCTCGAACACCGAGTCTTCCGCCCTATACGTCACCGGCTCCAAGCGAGGCGCGGGCTGCGACAACCGCTCGCGCAAGGCTCCCGCAGGCGCGGGACCCAACGACAGCGCCGCATCGCGGATCGGCCGGTACCCGGTGCACCGGCACAAGTTTCCGCCGAGCCCGGCTGGATCGCAAGCGCCCACGCGTCCCGGCCGATACTGCTCCGCAAACATGCTCATGACGAAACCCGGCGTACAGTACCCGCACTGCGATCCACCCGCCTCGGCCATGGCTTTCTGCACTTCAGCGAGTTCACCGCGCGAAGCCAGCGCCTCCACCGTGTAAATCTCTCGACCAGCGCCCATGGGAGCCAGCATCAGACAACTGTTCACGGCGCGATACGCGCAACCCCCAGCGTGATCCTCTAGCATGACCACCGTGCAAGCCCCGCACTCGCCCTCCGCGCAGCCTTCTTTGGCGCCGGTCAGACCTTGGTCGCGCAGGAAGTCGAGAAGAGTGGCGTGGACGTTGTGACTGATCACTACACTTCGCCCATTCAGTAAAACAGTGGGCGATTTGTCGGTTGCGTTGTGCACCATGGGTGTCGCAAAACCGCAGGTGGGCGACAGGGACCCACGAAGGAAGTTTACGATTAGCAGTCTAACATAGCCTCTCCAGTGGACCTTGCCCCGCGCTAACCTTTTCCGCGGAAAATGACCACCAGATCGATGATCAGAATCAGAACAATCACCAGTTCCATCACAAAGGCCCGACCTTCATGGAACTGGTCCATCATGAACTCATACAACTCGCCCGCCGTGTGCAGTTTGCTTTCGACCAGCCTGCGATAGTCTTCCACACCTAATCTGGCCGACGCCAGACGGTACAGACGCGCGGAAAACATGTCGCTCAGGAACTTGATCGAAGTGTCCATACGTTCGGTGAGTTCGCGGATATCCAAACGAATTTTATTCAAGTTCTGGGCCTGCGAGGCCAGACGCCAGCGCGCGAACGCACCCGCCTTTTTCTCGAGCGATTTGTACACGCCTTCCAGCAGACTGCTTAAAACCTGATCGTAATAGCGAAACTCGAGCAACTGAGTGTTGGCGTATTCCAGCAACTGAATGGTCGAGGCGGCGCCCTCTGTGGTGTCGTGAATAAAAGCCGCGGTCCAGCCCACCACCAACAGATCTTCCGGATAGTAAGACATCCGTGAACCGAGAATCTCGCTGGTTTCTCCCTGCGATAGCTCGGCCAGTTCGCCGCGCACGATCTTGGCGATTTCCTTGCCGTGCCGGTCAATCAGTTCAGCCGCCTGCGCGCCCGTGTTCTTGAGCTGGATGATGTAATAATCCTCGTTGAGCCACGGTTCGTGCGGGTTGACCAGAGCGGCCTGCACTCCCTTTAGACAATCGCGTACGGCTCTAAGGGCGCGGGCTTCCAGCTCGGGCGCGTCGATCCAGCGGCTGGAAAGATCCACTAACTGGGGCCAGTCCACCTCAAAGGGCAGCTCCAGCTTGATGCTCACGGCGCCGTATTCGTAAAAGTTCAACTCGCCCTGCAGCCGGCTGCCGCTTTCGAGCACGATGGGCTCCAGCCGCTGCACCGCCGGCGGGCGTTCAAAGCGAACATATTCAGGAGAGGGATGGCGAAAGATTGGTTCGTGCCGCGGCTCTACGCCCAGCAGCCCACGCAATTGTTCCAGGCGGATCTCTTCGCAGATGTCGTAGAGAAAGAGAATCCAGAAGGAGCCGGAGAGACGATCGACTGCCACGCGTGACGATTATACTCGGGCGCGGGGGCACCTCGCGATGCCCAGCCGCGCCCCTGTAGCGATTCCGCCGCCTAGAACTGATACGACAACGAAATGTTAAAGACGTGAGCGATACCCGACGGCGCTTTCACTTCACGTGTGGGCTGACTGGCTACCGGGAAGGCGATAGTTTGGAAATCCCAGTAGCTCCATTCAAACGCAGCGGTCACGTCGTTAGTAATCTTGCGGAAATAGCTGGCCCACAAGAATGAGTTCTTGGCCCGCGTCGTACCCGGCAACAGATTGCTGTTCTTGGGATCGTCCATGCCGGCGCCGAAATACAGGGTATCCTTGCCGCTGTTCATCGGAACGATCGCCTCCAGCCACCCGCCGCCATCGCCGATGCCCTGGATTCGGGTGAGTGTAGGAGCGGTTCCAATCGCGGCCGCGCCTTGAACGATGCCGCCCTGGAAGGGTACCAAGTTGCGACCCGCATACCCTTCGCCGCGGATAATCAAATGCGGATCCAGCGGAAGCCGCATGTCGACCGCAACGGCCCACGATTGAAGAGTATGATCCACGCCGACCTTCTCCTGCCCGAAGTGCCCGGAAACGCCAAACGTGGCGGTGGTTTGGCGCACATGCGGCGAGAGCGCCACGCGCCCCTGATAGAACGGTTGCGACGAACGCTCGCCCAAGCCCGACGAGCCCAGATCGATGACGCTGCCCGAGGCCGGTGCCGTCTCCAGCCGAGTGTCTCCGAACTGCGGCCGCAAAATGCCTAACTGTACCAGCAGCCCGGTGCTTCCCAGCTTGCTGGTCCAATCCATGCGAGCCTGCGGGAACCAGCCCCACAGATCGCCCGCGGTCGCTCCCAAGGGAACGCCGACGTGCGAGAGAGAAACCGGGTCGAGCGGCGCCAGAATCATTTTGTCCTGCCCGAACACGAACTTCAGATTGCGATGCTCGAGTTGAAAGTAGCCCATGCGGATGCGCGGCTGGTTGAATACCCGGTTCTGCGGTGAAAACGTATCGGCCGTGCGTGCACCGAAGAAATCAATCTCGAACAGCGCCGAAGGATTCCACCCGCTTTCAGATGGCTTCGCCGGATTCAGCGTAAAGCCCAGAATGCTCTGCCGCATGGTGAAGACCAGATCGTGGTTATCGCCGGCGCGGCCCACGCTACCGTCCGGATAAGTAACCGAGGGGGTGCCATTGGGAGCGGCCCACAAAGGCACTTCCTGCCCAATCGCACTCGCCGTCGAGATCGACGAATTAAACAAGATGGTTCCGTAGAAGCGCACCTTCATCGGTCCAATCTCGGTTTCCAGTTTGCTGGCCTGCCCGCGCGGGAGGCCTGGATAACTAGGCCTGGTGCCGATGGTACTGGCCGCCGCTGGCGCCTCGGACACTTCCTGGCAAAACCCTACTTGCGTCCAAGCCGCAACCGCGAACAGAGACACTACCCACCAACGCTTTCCTAAATAACAACTCATTGAAATACCCCTTCCCTGTGCTTTCTTGAGGCGCCTATTTCGCGGGCCTCGCTCGACGAATCGAAGCGAGCCCGCTTAGTCCAGTTACGCCTTCAATCGATGTCGCTTACAGTTTTGTCAGGTTTTGACAGGAGGAGGGTTAAGAAGTTGTAAACAACTTGTAAAATACCGCTGCTGATCTACTGGAAAGTGATTTACAGGAAAGCCGGCAGCGGCAGTCCGGCGAAATTCACCAGATTCGGGAACACCGTGCCGAGCTTCGCGGGATCGACACCAAACCAGTTTGCCAGCGTGGCACCGTATTGATCGATGCTGGTAGTGGGAATCCATACGCCCCGATTGTTGGCGTCGTCAGGGCCCTGCAACACCTGCGTCGGGAACGTGCCGTAGACGTCGCCGCCTTTGACGGAGTCGCCCATGATGAAGTGATGGCTGCCCCAGGCGTGGTCCGTGCCCAGTGTCGAGCCGCCGCTCGGCTGCAGCGTGCGTCCGAAATCGGATTCGGTGAACGTCACCACATCCTGGCTCACGCTCATTTCGACGGTCGAGTTGTAGAAAGCATTCAGCGCCTGACTGACGGCCGCGAGCCCAGTGCCCTGATCGTTCAATTCCAGATCGTGCGTGTCAAAGCCGCCCAGGTAGGCGAAGAAAATCTGCCGGTTGACGCCCAGCGAAGCGCGCACGTTGATGATCTTGGCGATCTGCGCCAACTGCTGGCCGAGCGAAGTGTTCGGAAAAACAGTAGTCAACGGAGTGCTCCCCGCCAGCGCCTTATTGAGCGCAGTGGCCTGGTTGACTCCGTTGGAGGCAATGGCATTCGAAGCCTGCACCAGTGTCAGCCCATTATCAAAGCTCAACAGGTTCTGCAGAGCCGTCAGTCGCGCCTGCGCAGCCGCGCTGGTCGAGTATCCCTGCAGCCCGAGAACCTGCCCCGCCGTGACCGTAGCCGGATTGGTTTGGCTGCCCGTCGCGAACAATGCATTGCCACCCACCGACACGATTGTGGGAAATCCAGTAGCGTTGCAACCCTGCATGGCATCCGCCAGCCGTCCTCCCCAACCCGTGGCCGCGAACCCCTGCGCTACAGACGTCTGCAATTCAGTTTGCTGGTCCAGGTGTGAGAACAAATTCAGCGGAATCGCTTTCGTCTTCTTCAAGTAATCGCTCTGCGTCAGCGGAGTCACCAGGCTGCCGACGTTGGTCAACACCGCGACATTCTTCTTGGTGTTGTAAAGGTTCGCCAGTTCCACCAGACCTGGATGCAGCCCGTACTCATCGCCCTGGGATGTGTTGATGGAATTGAGACTCGCCTGCGGCAGCGCCAGTCCCCCGCGCACCGCAGCGTATTTCGCGTAGGAATTGTTGGCATTGCTAGCCGGCGTCGAAATAGGAACGACGGTGTTGTTGCAGTCATTGCCCCCGAACAGGAATACGCATACCAGCGCTTTGTAATCGGATGGACAAGCAGTCGCGGCCAGCGCGTTCACCTGACTCAGTCGCCCTGCCACGCTAGCGGCGCCGATCGCGGATAGCGTACGAGCACTCAACGCCAGGAACTGTCTTCTGGAAGGAATCTGCATGAGTTTAGTGCTCCACATTGTAATAAGACGATGAGACCGTGAGATAAACCGCCGCCTGCGCGCGCGCCTTATACACGGCCGCGCTGGTTCCGGTAATGGCGTTGACCGCCGAAAGAATCTGCGCCTGCATGGCAGCCGGCATCTCGCCGTACATGAAGGCGTTGCTCACCGCGTCCACCAGGGCTTGCGGAGTCGCCCCCAGACTCGTCAACGCGGTCCAATCGATCACCGCGCCGTTGCCCAGCCCGCCATAGACAAACGTGTTGACCATATTGGCGCGCGCCACCGCGGCCGACGGCGACTGCAATTGGAACTCCGGACCCAGCAGCGCCGCGCCACCCGTGAAATCCGTAGGGATGCTGAACCCCGGCGCAAAATAGTTGAACACCGTCGGCGGCGCGAAGATGGTCTGGCCCAAATTCGTCGCCTGACCCGTCAGATTGTTGGTGTCGTTCACCATCGCGCCCAATCCGCGCAGGATCGCCGCTACCGCAAACGCCGGCTCGCGCAGGTGTCCGCTGGTGTCCGGAGCCGCAAGCGCAGGACCGTCATCGCCATCCCGCGCCTCGGGATCGAGCAGAATCGCCCTGACCACCGCCCGCATGTCCCCGCGAACGCCGGCCCCGTCGTCGTTAAACACCGCTGCAATCCGGCTCACGTACGCGGGCGACGGATTGCTGGTCACCAGATGCTGGATCAATTGCTTACCGATGAACGGCCCGACATTCGGGTGACTAAAAATGTTATCGAGCGCCGCCTTCAAATCGGATTCGGCAGTCCCGCCCGCCGGTACCACCAGCCCGTTCAGCAGAGTCTTCGACGTAGTGTCGTGGTTCGTCTCGAAAGCCACCATGGGTCCGATGTAATACGCCGGATTGTGTTTCTGCGGCGTGGCCCCCGGCTTGACGGGATAAGTCCAGCCCGTGTAAACTTTAGCGAAATTCTGGATCGCGGCTTGATCGTAAGTCGGAATCGGATTGCCGCTCGCATCCAGTTGCAAAGTGCCATCCTGATTCAGTTGCGACAAGCCGATGGTAAACAACTGCATCAGTTCGCGAGCGTAATTCTCGTTGGCCCGCGTGTCCGTGGCCGGGTTCGCCTTGTCGTTATTCCGCATGTCCAGGTATTCGCCCATTGTCGGACTCAACGTGACATCTTCCATGAGCTGCCTGAAATTGACGAAAGCGTCGTTTTTCAAAAGCTGCAAATACGGCACCAACTGGGTAGGCGAATTTTCTTCCACCGCCGAAGCCACAAAGATCTGTCCCAGTGCGAACGCGACGCGCTGCCGAAGCTGATCCGGCCCGTGCACCGCGTTCACGAAAAACCGAGCCTGCACCTGGCCGATGCCGAAGCCGGTGGCGCTGGGGTCCGGGTACGGCGAGATAGGCGCCGCGAACTGCTCATTCAAGTAAGTCTGCAGTCCTACGGCTTGCACTTGCGCGATCGATGCGGCGTCTGGCCCGAAGGCGGCTTGATCCAGAAAACGCGCTGCCACGTTATGCGCGACTCGATGCCCCGACGGTGGCGGCCCCACCAGCACGCTGACGACATCTATCGATGTTGCCGCGCCGGGGTTAGGGTTCATCACTGTCACCGGAATCTGACTGCCGGACTGCGCCCCCGTAGCCGTCCCGCTCGCTGTCAACCGGGTCGCCGAAACAAAAGTAGTCACGAGCGGCACGCCGCCGAAAAGTGCTTGCGCCCCCGTCACGAATCCACTTCCATTAATCGTCAAGGTGAAGGCGCCCACAGCAACATTCAACGGACTGGTCGAAGCCACCGTCGGATAGGGATTCAACAGCGTCACGGTGGCGCTGGCCGAAACCGCGGGCGCGGCGATGCTGGTAGCCGTCACCATCACAGTACCAGTACTGGGTATCGCAGCCGGCGGAGTATAGCGCCCACCCGCGCTGATCGTCCCTGGCGAGCCGGTAGCGCCCGCCGGCAATGCAATCGTCCAACCTACTGTAGTGGGGCTCGTCCCCGTGACCCTAGCTGAAAATTGAAAAAATGTTCCCAGATGCACGGACACAGCCGTTGGAGTCACGGTAACCGTTTGCGCATAGGCCGGCGCAAAGATACCCAGGCTCGCGATTATCACCCGAATCGCACTTCCTCGCATTCGTCGCCCTCCAGCGGCTTACTGATCTTACTACCGATCCAGACGAGATTGCCCCCACGAGGTTGACAAATTAATACCTTAGTACTTCGCCGTCGCCCGACGCCCCGCACTGTTATCCTTAAGAATTAATGCTGCGAGTTCGCTTTGCTCCCTCGCCGACGGGCTATCTGCACATCGGCAGCGCGAGAACCTTCATTTTCAATTGGCTCTACGCCCGGCACAACCAGGGCGTCATGATCCTGCGCATCGACGACACCGACGTCGAACGCAACACCCAGACCTCGCTCGATTCCATCTTTGATGGATTAAAGTGGCTGGATCTGGCTTGGGACGAATTCTACCGCCAATCCGAGCGCTTGGATCTGCACCGCAAACTAGCGAACGAGATTCTAGCCAAGGGCCTGGCCTATCGCGACTTCACACCTTTGGAAGTGGAAACCGAAGAGAAAACTCACACGGAGGGCCACTGGTTATTTCATCCGGCCATGCGCGAAATGTCGCGCGACGAAAGCGACCGCCGCGCCGCCGCCGGCGAACCGTTCGTAGTGCGCTATCGCGTTCCGCGCGAATCGCGCGAGGCTGTCACGTTCACGGATCTGGTCTACGGAGAGCAATCCAAAGCCACCGCCGACATCGAGGACTTCGCCCTGCTGCGCAGCAACACGCTGCCGACTTACCACATGGCATCCTGTGCCGACGACGCCGATCTGCGCATCAGCCACATCATCCGCGGCCAGGATCACCTCACCAACACCTTCAAGCACGTGCTAATCTTCGAGGCCCTAGGCGTGAGCCCGCTGCAATTCGCTCATCTTCCCTTGCTGATTGCTCCGGATGGCTCGAAGCTGTCAAAGCGCAAACATGGCCCCGTAGTCAGCGTGACCACCTATCGCGACGGCGGTTTCCTGCCGCACACCTACGTGAATTTTCTATGCCTGCTAGGCTGGTCGCCGAAAAACGATCGCGAAGTGATGTCGCGACAAGAGCTGATCGACGCCTTCACGCTGGAAGGAGTGAACCGCTCCAACGCCACCGTGAATTTCACGGAAGAAGATCCTTACGATCCCAAGGCCGTGTGGCTTAACGCCGAGCATCTCCGCGCCTTGCCCGTGGAAGAGTTATCAGCGCTGCTGCTGCCCTTCGCACAAGCGGCCGGCTTTGAAGCCGACGCCGCGAGAATGTTGGCGATCACTCCGTTGATCCGCGAGCGCATCCGCACCTTGCGTGAAGTCGCAACCACCGCCGATTTCTTCTTCGCCAAAGAGCTGCCACCCTACGACAGCACGGAGCTGATTCCGCAAAAAGGCGATGCCCGCCTGGCTCTGGCGGTTCTCGAAAAGGCCGGAGAGATTCTGAAAACTGCGGAGTTCAATCACGACGGCCTGGATGCCGCCTTGCGCGCGGGCGCCACCGAACTAAAGGTGAAGACCGGCCAGATGTTCCAGCCCATTCGCGTCGCCGTGTGCGGTCGCAAAGTCGCGCCGCCATTGTTTGAAACGCTGGTGGTCCTGGGCCGCGAGACCTGCCTCCACCGCATTGGGCGCGCCCTCGAGCTGCTGCCCGCCGGAGAAATATCATGAGCGAAAGTACTTCCACCCCAGCCGCGATGGCTGCGTCCAACTTCGTCCGCGACATCATTCAGGAAGACCTGAAGACCAATAAATACGGAGGCCGCGTGTGCACGCGCTTCCCTCCCGAGCCCAACGGATACCTGCACGTCGGCCACGCCAAAGCCATCCACCTGGATTTCGGACTGGCGAAAGAATTCGGCGGCCAGTGCAACCTGCGCTTCGACGACACCAACCCTTCAAAGGAAGAAACCGAGTACGTCGAAGGCATCATCGAGGACGTCAAGTGGCTAGGCGGCGATTTCGGAGACCGCATTTATTACGCCTCGGAATACTTCGGCCAGCTTTACGAATGGGCCGTGCAGTTGATCAAAGCCGGCAAAGCCTACGTTTGCGATCTCACCGGCGAGCAAGTGCGTGAACAGCGCGGCACTCTCACGGAACCCGGCAAGGAAAGCCCCTATCGCAACCGCTCAGTAGAAGAAAATTTGGATTTGTTCGCCCGCATGAAGGCTGGTGAATTCCCCGACGCCGCACGCACCCTGCGCGCCAAGATCGACATGGCGTCGAAGAACCTGAACCTGCGCGACCCCATCATGTACCGCATCCTGCACGCCGAACATCACCGCACCGGCAAGGAGTGGTGCATTTATCCGATGTACGACTACGCGCACGGTCAGTCGGATTCGATCGAGCGTATCACGCATTCCATCTGCACCCTCGAATTCGAAGA
>Ga0207694_10002853_pt1 | contig 13936 bp, 12 predicted proteins | sample KBSC34metaG_FD_184353 | JGI IMG/M metagenome (GOLD analysis project Ga0207694, IMG submission 184353) | Corn rhizosphere microbial communities from Kellogg Biological Station, Michigan, USA - KBS C3-4 metaG (SPAdes) (version 2) | ecosystem: Host-associated > Plants > Roots > Rhizosphere > Soil...
CCACGCCGGCTCCCGAGCCGGGTTCACTGAAGAGTGAACAGCCAAAGGCTGACTCGAAGCCGGTTCGCCGAGTATCAGCAGTGTCAGCGCCGAAACCAGTTCAAACAGCGGCCCCAGCTCCTCAGCCAACTCCGCGTGCGCAAGTGGAAATGATCGAAGGCGCCAAGAAGCGCAACGTCGAGTTTCCATAGTTCAGTCAATTACTAACTAGACTACTTGAAGTTGATCGCACCGACGATCGCTTGAAACAAAGGAGCATAAGATCATGCAGAGCCGTTCCCCGTTTTCACGCCGAGTGAGTTTATTGCTGGCGTCACTGATTACCATTTTTGCCACTTCCATCGCGCACGCCCAGGAAACCTCATACAAGGCGTCGTTCGGTCAGAACAAAGAGGCGATTGCCGTCAACGTTCTGGTGGGACAGTCGCGCGTGATCAACTTCGATCGCCCGGTCGGACGCTTTTCAGTCTCGAATCCAGAGATTGCTGAAGCCGTGCTCGTCACGCCGGACCAGGTGCTCGTCAATGGAAAAGCTTTCGGTCAGGTCAACTTCATCGCATGGGAGCAGACCGGCGGTCAGTTTTTAGTGTTTGACGTTTATGTGCGCGCGAATCTCTCGCTAATCGATTCGCAAGTGCGCGCGCTGTTTCCGAAAGACGACATTCGTCTCAGCCAGGCTAACGGATCCGTTGTGATCTCGGGCAGCGTGAAGGATGACAAAACCGCGGCGCAGGTGCAGAGCGTTGTTGAAGCCGCGAATTTCAAAGTTGTGAACATGCTGACGTCGCCGATGTCGAGCGCGATGCAGATTCAACTCGAGGTTCGAGTGGCGGAAGTCAATCGCAATAAACTGCGCGACTACACTACGTCGTACACGGCTCTACCGCAGGGCGGAACCGGTGGTTACATCAACAGTGGTGGCGCTCCGAGCGTTTTGGATCGTCTGTCTGTCAACCCGATTGGCGAATCGCTCGTTACCCTCGTCCAATCGCCACTCAACCTTTTCCTTTTCAATCGCGCGATCAATACCGGCGCATTCTTAAGAATGCTGCGTCAGGAAGGAGCCTTCCGCCAGTTAGCCGAGCCTAACCTGATTGCGATGAACGGCCAGCAGGCGAGCTTCCTAGCGGGCGGTGAGTTCCCGGTACCGGTTCTTCAGAACGTGGCGGGCAACGCCATCACGATCGTTTGGAAAGAGTATGGCGTTCGTCTGAACTTCAAGCCGACGATCATCGACGAAGATCACATCCGCCTGGAACTCGAACCCGAAGTTTCAACCATCGACTTCAACAACGGCATTCGCTTTAACGGTTTCGTCATTCCTGCCCTCCGCACTCGCCGCGCCAAGACTGGCGTCGAGCTGCGTGATGGTCAGGCGTTCGCGTTGGCAGGTTTGCTCGACAACAACGAAACCAAGACGCTGTCGAGAATTCCGATCGTCAGTGAGATCCCCGTAATCGGCAATCTGTTCAAGTCGAAGTCATTCGAAAAGAAAGAAACAGAGTTGATGTTCTTCGTGACGGCGCACATGGTGAAGCCGACCACTCCGGACGACCTGCCGAACATGCGTGGCATGGATGGTCTGAAGGGCAACTCGCCACTGGGTCTCGAGCCGAAGGGCGAAGGCGTCCAGGGCCAGAGCGGTTACAAGGTTTCGGGTCAGACCGAAGAGACTCCAGCAACCGCACCGGCGCCGGCAAAGGTCGAAGAGCCGAAGAAGAAAACAGAAACACAATCCAGCAGCACGAGTGGCTCAGTGAGCAGCGTGCGCACCAACAATACTGCCCTGCCAGTCGCCAAAGCAGTGAAGGTCGACTACAACCCGAACACGGTTAGACCGTGGTAACTGGCAACCCTCTTTTTCTCTAAACGTCTTCGTTCGCAGTACAGGGAGAGCACATGAAAAGTAAAGCGGTAACGAGAAAACGAGAAAGAGGTTCAATCCTGGCGACGTCAGCAATCGGCATGGTGTCGATACTGCTGGCCGTCGGGCTGGGAGTAGATATCAGCAGGTTCTATCTTGCAAAGACGGAACTGCAGAATGCAGCGGATGCCGCGGCCCTCGCCGCGGTATCCGCTCTTAATACTGCGCCACTCGGGATCACCAAAGCAGTCGATCGCGCAGTGGCGGCAATGAATAAATCCGACTTCAACAAGACGGGCGTCACTTTCCCCCGCGGCAACGTCTTGTTTGCAGTTAACCTTGATGGTCCATACATGAGTGAAGGATCAGCGCAGGCACAGGCTGCGAACATTCGCTTCGTGCAAGTGACCACGCCTGATTCAAACGTCGGAGTTTCGTTTGCAGCGCCAATACTCGGCAGCACCAAAACGTTATCAGCGACAGCGACCGCAGGTCTTTCAGTGCCGCTGAACATGTTTTGCAACTTCCTGCCCGTGTCGGTGATCGATTATGGCACTCCGATCTCACCTGGCAACACATACACGTTCCGCGCCGGCTCAGGAGGCATGGTTTCACCGGGTAATTATCAGATTCTCGCAGTTGCGGGTTCAGGTGGTCAGGACGCTCGCGTTGGTCTCGCGGCTGGAGTCGACCGGTGTGCGGCGCCAGGCGAGGTCTACGAAGTTGATACCAAAACCGGTGTCACGGCTGGTGCAGTCAGACAGGGATTGAACACCCGCTTCGACGAGTACGTGACGTCGCAGGTGAATCCGGACGACATGCCGCCGGATACGAATATCAAAGAGAGCATCACCTACGATCAGTACAAGAACGGCAGTCCAAGCCAGGCGCCGAAAAATCCCGGTATAGATGGACGCCGAGTCGTTGTGATTCCGATAGTAAAGGCGGACCAGTACGACCAGGGTCGCAACACCGTCATGTTCGATCGCTTTGGAACATTCTTCCTGCAAACAAAAGTCGGCAGCGGCAGTGGTGGCGATCTGGTCGCTGAATACATCGACGACATCGTGATTGGCCAGGGTGGTTTCAATCCGAACGGAGCGCCCGTTAACGGCCTGATGGCGGTTCCTGTTCTTTACAAATAAGGAGGGACCGACATGATGCACCATCGCATACGAAAAATTCGAAACACGCGGCGCTCGCGCCGGTTGCTGTGGCTGGGTCGCTTTCGCAGCGACGAACGGGGCGTGCAGCTTGTCGAGGTCGCGCTAGTTATTCCCGTCATGCTGCTGTTGTTTGGAGCAGTCGCTGAGTTTGGTCGTTACTTTTACGAGTACACCACCGCAGCGAAAGCAGCGCGTATGGGTGCTCGTTTTCTCGCGTCGAAGAACGTGAATAGCGGCACGAATTACGAATTGCAGGCGCAGAACCTCGTCGTTTACGGAAACATTGGCGGCACTGGTTCTCCGGTACTGCCTGGAATGACGATCGCCAACGTGGATGTTCAGTACGCCGGTGCTACGTCGGGCGTGCCTGAAACAGTTACGGTCAACATCGTCAATTACCAGCACCAGTCGATCGTCAATCTCGGCGCGCTGCTGAAGAACACAGCGCTCTCGACCAACGTCGACGTCAAGCCAAGCGTAACGATGCGTTACCTGTTAACACAGCCTTAAGTCTGAGAGGCAAAGAACAATGCTGCGGAGAAAAAACAACGAAAGAGGCTCAACTCTGGTTGAGTTCGCAATTGGAGTCACGGTGTTTGTGACGGCGATGTTTGCGGTGTTGGAATTCGGACGAGCGTTGTGGGTTCACAACGCGTTGTCTGACGCCGCACGACGAGGTGCGCGTTATGCAGTCCTTAATTCCGCGGGCAGCGCCGATCAGGTCAAGAACATCGTCGTTTACGGTAATGCGGCGGGAACTGGTCAGCCCATGCTGAACAACCTGACCCCCGCAAACGTGAACGTCGTCTACACCAATTTTGGTCTCAACGATGGGACGGTTTCAGTGAGCATAACTGGTTACCAATTCCAGTTTGTGATTCCCGTCGTTGGCACGACCATCACGATGCCGAGCTACACCACGACGCTCGGCGCCGAGAGTGCCGGTTTCTTACCGGCCAACGTCTGACAGATTTCTCTGTGTTACCTCTGTGTCTCTGTGGTGAACAAACCGAACAGCCGGTAACCACTGAGACACAGAGAACGCAGATGGGGCACAGAGAAGATTGCACGATCATGCCAGTCTCAGCTTTCGAATCCACTGCCGGACGGCGCCAGTATTTCGCCAGCCGTTCGACCATCGCTCCGGTTGACCCGGCCTTGCAACATTGCGATGGACCTACCGTAACCCCCAGGCACTCTGTCACTAATTCATTTCACGACAGCCGCCGGTAGTGGGATTCGAATTAACGAATCACGAGGAAGAAATGAGCGAACCAATTTCAGTAGTAGTCCTCAGTACCGGACTCGAAAACTTCAAAGATATCCGCAAAGCCCTGACTGCTGAGCCCCGCGTCAAACTGCTCGCCGGCGGTAACGATACAGAACAGCTTTACGAAGAGATCGTTCGCCTTAAACCCGCGGCCGCGATCATCGCGCTGCACGGCGCCAATGCCGATCAGGCAGTGAAATTTATTGAAAAACTTAATTCCGAATGCCCGGAAACCGCCCTCATTTCAGCCGCGCAGGATGCGTCTCCCGATCTGATCTTGCGCAGCTTGCGCGCGGGTGCGCGTGAATTTCTGCGCATTCCGATCAGCACAGAAGAGCTGCGCACCGTGCTCGATCGTATTTCAGAGTTTTGTACTCAGAAGGTTGAGACGCCGAAGAAAAAAGGCCGCATGGTCGCAGTCTTCTCGAGTAAAGGCGGCTGCGGCACTTCTTTCATCGCCACCAATCTTGCGGCAGCCACGAATTCAAAAACGATTCTCGTGGATCTCAATCTTCAGGCCGGCGATCTCCCGCTGTTTTTAGGACTAGAGGCGAAGTATTCAATCGCTGACATGGTCGAGAAACGCCAGCGACTCGATGAAACACTCATCAACAGTCTCGTGACGCCACACTCGCAGCACTTGTCGCTGCTGGCTGCGCCACACGAAGCCGACTCCGCTGACGAGATCGAACCGCAGCATATCTTCGAAGTGCTGGAGAAACTGCGCGAGCATTACGACTACGTCGTGCTCGATCCGCAGCATACGTTCGACTCGATCACGCTCGCCGCGCTCGATCAGTCAGACGAGATCGTCCTGATCCTGACACTCGATATTCCGGCAATTCGCAGCACGCAAAGAGCGCTCGAGATTTTCGATCGCCTGGGTTACCCGCGTAAGAAGGTGCGCATCGTCGTGAATCGCTGGAGCAAACAGATCGATCTCGATCTCAGGCAAGTCGAAAAGTTTCTCGGCGAGCCGGTGGTTGGCTTTGTACCCAGCGACTACCAGCAAGCGGTGGGATCAATCAATCTCGGCACACCGCTCATACAGGCAGAGCCGACTTCAAAGATCTCACTCGAGATTCGTCGCGTCGCGCAGCAGTTGTCACTTGGTCTCGCGCCAATCGACGAGCACAAACAACGCCGTCCGTTCTGGGCCGGTTTACTAAAAAAGCAGGCGGCCCAACCGAATTTAAAACTTCAAACCTCGATGGAAAAGGTCTAACAGCGGCAGCCCCGCAGATGAACAAACATCATGGCACTTCGTGAACGACTAATCGGAAACAATAACGGCGGCGCCGGGCCAGTTGCGGACGGAACTGGACAGCATTCCTTCCAGGAAATGAAGTCGCGTCTCCACCGGACGTTAATCAACCGGATGGATTTAACCAAGCTCCAGACGCTGACTCCGGAACAGGTCCATGCGGAAGTTTCGCGTCTTGCCGAAGCCGTTCTGGCCCAGGAGGCAATGCCGCTTTCCGTGTCAGAGCGCGAGCGGCTCGTCAGCGACGTCCAGCACGAGCTCTTCGGGCTTGGACCACTCGAGCCGTTGCTCAAAGATCCGACAATCTCCGACATTCTCGTCAATAGACACGACACGATCTACATCGAACGTCGCGGCAAACTCGAACGCACGAATGTAACCTTTAAAGACGACGAACACCTGATGCGCGTGATCGAGCGCATCGTCTCGTCAGTCGGTCGCCGTATCGATGAGTCGTCGCCGATGGTGGACGCGCGACTTCAGGATGGTTCGCGCGTCAACGCGATCATCCCACCGCTTGCGATCGATGGACCAGTAGTTTCAATCCGCCGCTTTGGCGCCGATCCGCTGAAGATGGCGATGCTGGTCGAAAACAACGCGCTCACCAAAGACATCGCCGACATGCTGCAAATGGTCGTTCACGCGCGCCTCAACGTTTTGATTTCGGGGGGCACCGGCGCCGGTAAAACGACCTTGCTCAACGCGCTGTCGGCATTCATTCCGGAAAACGAACGCATCGTTACGATTGAAGACTCGGCCGAACTTCAGCTCCAGCAGCCGCACACCGTCAGACTCGAAACGCGACCACCGAACATCGAAGGTCGCGGCGAAGTCACACAGCGAGATCTCGTGCGCAACGCGCTTCGTATGCGTCCCGATCGCATCGTGATCGGCGAGGTGCGCGGTGGTGAAGCTATCGACATGCTTCAGGCCATGAACACCGGCCACGACGGCAGTTTGACCACGATTCACGCAAACACACCACGCGACGCGCTGTCGCGACTCGAGACCATGATCCAGATGACAGGTATGCGCCTGTCGGATCGCGCGATGCGCCAGCAAGTCGCATCAGCGATCAACCTCGTAGTGCAGGTGGCGCGCATGTCTGATGGCACGCGTCGCCTCACGTCAATTTCTGAAATCACCGGCATGGAAGGCGAGACGATCACCATGCAGGAGATCTTCCAATACGAGAGAACCGGCGTCGATTCGCAGGGCACGGTGCTGGGACGCTTCCGCCCGACCGGAATTCGCCCGCGGTTCGCCGAACGGTTGAAAGCCTCCGGTATGCAGTTGCCGCGCGTGTTCTTCGAGGAGATGTAATCGATGATCATATCGTTTCTCGTATTCGTGTTTGCGTTGTTCCTGGTGCTGGGCGCCTACCTGCTTGCTACGCACGGCACAGACAAGAAGCGTGCGCGTTTGCAGAAGAGACTTTCCGAGGCGCTGCTTCATTCGGCGAACGTGGAAGACGTCGACGTAGTGCTCGCTCGCAACGAGTTGATGAGCGAGATCCCCTGGGTCAACCGCACGCTAATCAATCTTCAAGCGGCGTTGCAGTTGAAGCGCATGCTGGACCAGGCAGACCTGGCCATTACGCCTTCGCGCCTGCTGATGTTTTCGTTCATGGCGGGAATGCTTGGCGCGCTCGCGGCGTCAGTGCTGACAGTGTTCATCCCGCTCATGATCCTGGCCGGGTTAGTCACTGCTTCATTACCGATCCTGCACGTTTGGTACAAACGAAAGAAACGTTTCGACGCGTTTCTTTATCATCTTCCCGATGCCCTCGATTTGATCAGCCGTGCGCTCAGTGCAGGCCATGCGTTTTCTGAAGCGCTGCACATGGTTTCGATGGAAATGCCGGAGCCGATCGCGACTGAGTTTCGCAAGGCTTATGAAGAACAGAACCTCGGTCTTTCAATAAAACTCGCGCTCGAAAACCTGACGCAGAGAATTCCGTTACTCGATCTGAAGATGTGCGTGACGGCGATTCTGATTCAACGTGAGACGGGCGGTAACCTCGCCGAGATTCTCGAGAAAGTCGCCTACACGATTCGTGAGCGCTTCCGCATCATGGGCGATTTGAAGACGTTGACGACGAGCTCGCGAATGTCTGCGTGGCTGCTGTGCGGGTTGCCGATCTTTGTGGCGCTGGCTGTCACGGTGATGAATCCGGAATACATGAGTGTGCTCTGGAAAGATCCGCGCGGTCATTACCTGATCGCCGCCGCGTTGACGATGCAAATTACAGGCATGCTCATTGTGAGAAAGATCTTGAAGATCAAAATTTAGCCACGGATCACGCTGATGCTAATCATAATCGCTATCTCTACTTTCGTTTGCATCTCGCTCGGACTGCTCGGTGTTTACTGGCTGGTCTACAAGCCGCAGAGCGCTGCTACTGAAAGATTGCGCCGGATGGGTGGGTCAGAGGGCATCGCGACTGCGGGTACGCAAGCGGCCGCTATCATGCCCGACGATAATCCAGGCGCCGAGCTTGCACAGCGCCTGGCAAACCCGCTGAACAAACTGCTGCCGCCTTCCGCATCGGAAGCGCGCCGGACGCAGAAGCTGTTGATGCAGGCTGGTTATCGCTCGCCCGAAGCATCGATCATCTATCGCGGTATTCATGTAGCCTCGATGGCTGGTATTCCGGTTATTACAGCAGGTGTCACTACTTATTTCGCACAGGCTTTTTCGACAGTTCTCATCGCTGTGATGATCGCATTCGTGATGGGATTTTTCCTACCTCCGTTTTTTCTAAAAAGAACCATTTCGAAGCGTCAAAGAGAACTGCGCTGGGGTCTCGCTGACGCGCTCGATTTGATGGTCGTGTCTGTCGAAGCTGGTTTGGGTCTGAATGCCGCGATGATGAAAGTCTCCAGCGAGCTGAAAGATGTTCATATGGCGGTCGCTTCTGAATTCGAGCTCGCGAACCTCGAGATCCGCGTGGGTCGCGATCGTGATGAAGCGCTGCGCAACCTTGCAGAGCGAACCGGTGTAGACGATCTTCGCAGCCTCGTCGCGATGCTCATTCAGACAGACAAATTTGGTACTTCGATCGCGAAAGGCTTGCGCGTGTTTTCTGACTCACTGCGCACCAAGCGACGCCAGCGCGCCGAACAGGAAGCCCAAAAAGCTGCGGTGAAGCTGTTGTTCCCGCTCGCGTGTTTCCTGTTTCCAACACTTTTCATCGCAATCCTTGGCCCCGCTGCCCTTAATCTCATGGACGTGCTCGGTAACATGTAAAGGAGTGGACCAATGAACAAACGGAGAATTCTTGCAGTTCTAATCGCATTTGTTTTAACCGTCGCGGCGACTGCGATGTGGAGCGCTTCCACGATCCAGCGCGAAGGTGATCCCGACGCAATCGTGCTCGAGGATTCAGGTGCAGAGGCTGGCAACGCCGAGCAGCCGAAGAAGAAGGGCAACAAAGTCGTCAAGGTGCTGGCCGCGCCGTTCAAGATGTTTGGAAGATTGTTTGGCGGCGGTGACGATACGAACAAGGTTCATCGCATGACCGAGAAAGATGCCGAGCGATTTGAGTCTGCCGGCGTCACCCGAATCGAAGACGCGAACAACAAGCCGGTTAAGCGCGACACTTCGAACGCTTCGGCGAAAGAGCACCTGGAAAACGGTCGCGAGTATCTTTTGGAAGGTAACTATAACGAGGCGATTAGCGAGCTCTCCACCGCGGCTTCGCTCGATCCGAAGCTGACGGAAGCGCATAACCTTTTGGGTGTCGCGTACGACAAGAAGGGCTTTAACGATCGCGCCCGCGAGTCGTTCGAGCGCGCAGTGAAGATGGAAGAGGATGCTGACACGCTCAACAATCTCGGCTTCTCGCTTTACCAGAACGGTAACTACCGCGCTGCGGTCGATCGTTTGAAGCGTGCTGCGAAGCTTGCGCCGCAGGATGAGCGCATTCTCAACAACCTCGGCCTTGCATATTGCCGTCTCGGCAAGATCGATGAAGCTTACAAAGCTTTCTCACGTGCGATGGGCCCATTAACAGGCAATCTCAATACTGCGAAGATGCTGGAGCGGTTTGGTCGTGAAGACGATGCGATCCGTTACTACGAAGCGGCCCGACAGATCGATCCGATGAATTCATTCGCTCTGAGGCGCCTGGCGGATCTTTACCAGCGCGTGGGCCGAGCGACGGACGCTGAAGCTACTCGCGGCGCCCTCGCGCTCGCACAAAACAACGCTGCCGCCAACACCGGTAAATAAGTCCTATAGGACCTATACGACCTATTAAGGAAAAACCATGTCGCACACCGCCATCCTGACGCGCGCTGAAATCGAGAGCATGGGGCCACCGCTCCCGGAGGAAATCGCTGATACCGGCATCTCCGAGCAGTTCCTCTGCGATCTCGCATTGAAGCACGTCGCCATGCTGCCTGAGCCGACGACTACCGCGGTCGCCGAACGCATCAATCTTCCACGCACGCTGACCGAGGATTTGCTCCAGAAGCTGTATCGCGAGAAGTTTATCGAAGTGAAGATGCAGTCGGCGATCGGTTCCACGCGCTACGCGATGTTGGACCACGGCTGGGATCGTCTCTCGCGGCTGTTGTCGATATCCGGTTATGTAGGGCCGGCGCCGGTTTCACTGCGCGACTACACGCACATGATGAAGTTGCAATCGATTCCGTCCAACACGGCGTCGCTTGAGACTGTCAAACAGGCGTTTCACGATCTCATTCTGCCTGATTCTTTGTTGCAGACGTTGGGTTGTGTCATCAACTCGCGGCGTTCGCTATTTCTAACCGGTTTGCCGGGCACGGGAAAGACTGCGGTCGCCGAGCGTATCAACAACGCGCTTGACGGCGGCATCTGGATTCCTTATGCGGTCGAAATTGACGGCCAGATCATTCGCATCTTCGACTCGCACTGTCACGAACCACTTTCCGCCGATGAGACGCCCATTGATTTCGATCGTCGCTGGGTATTGATTCACCGTCCGCTCGTGGTTGTCGGTGGCGAGTTGACGCTCGAGAACGCCGACCTGACGTGGAGCGAGGCGGCGAAGTTTTACGAAGCGCCGTTCCAGATGAAATCAAACGGCGGCACGCTCGTGATCGACGACTTCGGACGACAGCGAGTCGCGCCGCAGGATCTTTTGAACCGTTGGATCGTGCCGCTCGAGCGACGCGTTGACTATCTCGCGCTGCACACCGGAAAGAAGATTGAAGTTCCGTTCGAACAGCTCGTCGTGTTTTCAACCAACCTCGACGAGAATGACCTGGCGGACCAGGCGTTTCTACGACGCATGGGCTACCGCGCGCGCGTCGAACCGCCAACACCCGCGGCGTACACGTCGATTTTCAGATACCAGGCGAACAAGCGTGGAATTACCGTCGAGCAACCCGTGTTGGACCATCTCCTGGCGAAGTATCGGACCGAGCGCCGGCAGATGAAGGGCTGCGAGCCGCGCGACATTCTCGACCGTGCGACAGACATCTGTAAGTTTGAGAACCACAGCCTGAAGTTGACGCCGCAAATCGTCGACATCGCGTGGTGCAATTACTTCGGCACGTCGCATTCGTTCGCGCAGCAGGAGCAGGCGGCAGCGAAGAGGCCAGCGCAAGCCGACCCATTGGAACTGTGATCTTGTACATCTTGAAAATCTTGTAAACGACTCCTATGCTCGCCACGACACCAGCCAGATTTATAGTTGTCTGCCTCTTCTTCGTTGCATGTTCTATAACCGCGCAATCACAGACCGAGGAAATCAGGCTGAAACTTGCTGACGGTTCGTACATGACCGTCGACGACGCGTGGGAATCGCCGCAGGGAATCTGGTATCGACGCGGCGGGCTCAGCCATCTTCTGGCAAAAGAGAAAGTCAAAAAGATCGAGCGCAGCACACCCGAGCCTGCACCTGCACCATCAGCGACGACAAACAACAACAAAGACGACGACGATCATTTTGAAGTCCCGGAAATGGCCGCCGCGCGAACCCCGTCGAACAACGGCACATACGACCAGCCCGCCTGGATCTATTTGAAAGGCGGCGCACGCGTTGAAGCTGACAGTGCATCACAATCTCCCGCGGGTGTCTGGTACAAGCGCGGAGCGATGTCGATCTTCATCGACGCTGCGCGTGTCGATCGAATCGAAACCGAAGATCCGGCAACAGTCGCGCAGACAGGAAAGAAAGCGAGCGGCTGGAGCACCGGACGCGCCGGACTCGATTCGCTGATCCGTCAGAATGGTTACAAGTACAACGTCGATCCGTATCTGATCTTTTTAGTGATGGAGCAGGAGTCACACTTCAACACGCATGCGGTGTCGCCGAAAGGTGCGCGCGGGTTGATGCAGTTGATGCCGGGCACGGGGGCGCGTTACGGTGTGCGACGCCCGCACGATCCCGCGCAGAATATTTCCGGTGGCACGCGATACTTGCGAGAGCTGTTGAATCGGTTCAATAACCGCGTCGATCTCGTGCTGGCGAGTTACAACGCGGGCGAAGGTGCGGTGGCGAAGTTTGGAAACAAAGTGCCGCCGTATCAGGAGACTCGCAACTACGTAAAGCAAATCAGCAAACGCTACAAGCGGACCATCGCGCGTACCAAGAAACCTGCTTAGGTTTATGAGTAAATTCATTCTAGCCGCGTTTTTGTGCGTCTCGATTTTCGCGATCGACGCATTGGGCCAACAACCGCAATCTGATGGTCCACTCACGAATGCATCGATCGTCAGGCTCGTCAAAGCAGGCTTCAAAGAGAAAACGATCATCACGATCATCGGTAACCGTCCGAGCGATTTTAAACTCGACACCGAACACCTGATCGAGCTGAAGCGCAGCGGCGTCAACGAGAACATTATCCTCGCGATGCTGTCGTCACAGATGGGAATCGTTCTTGTTGATGAAGACGAGTGGACGAGTGAGTCGTTATTTAAAGACTCGAAGAAGGGCGACTCGAAAGCGCAGGGAGGCGAGGGCATCTTCGGTTCAGGATCGAGCTCGCAGTCGTCGGGCCGTTCGAACGGCGCGCCTGTTGGTAATCAGAACGAAGGAAACATGAGCGGGTCCGCGACCGTGCGCCTCATCAAACCGCCGACTGAAGGCGGCGAAAGTGCGTCGCCGAAACTGGAAAAAACGCCGACGCTGACAAATGAAGGCGTCATTAAATTGGTCGAGGCAGGATTTTCGGAAGGCACAATCATTAAGCGCATCGAAGACTCACCGGTCGATTTCGACCTCTCACCCGCGAAACTGGACGAACTCTTCAAACGCCGGGTCACCGACGCAATCATCGCTGCCATGCGCGCCGCGATGGGTGGCAAATAAGTTTCTCCCGCAGCGGCGCAGCGACGCAACGGAAGACGCCGGTGCGCCGTTGCGCCGTTGCGCCGCTGCGGGAGAATTCTTTCTGGCCAAAATGTTACAACCCGGCCGTTTTTAAGGCGCGTGTAGCATTGGGACACAGGCTTAGAGACCACCGGTGACCTTCGAAAATAACTTAACTGAAAGAATAATTAAGCTTAGGTTGGATTATCCCTTCTCGGCACGCTCATTGCTCAGAGCCTTCCGGCCTTGGTCTGTCATTAACCTTCCAGGGCACGCCATTAAATTTGAAACGGACGGAGAGACGATGCGACCTATCAAGCATGCGGAGAAGGGATTGACCTTAATAGCAGGAGGCCTTTTCAACGCAATTCAGTCGGTAAATAAATACAAGCCCAATCCTTCTTTTACTCCCAAATGGTCAGACAAGCCCCTTTTGAAATCATGGCAGAAGAGTAAGCCAACGCTTGGCTGGCCACGCACTACTGATTCCCTCTGTCCCAACTGCGTCATAGAGGCGCGCGAAGAAATCATCAGCGGCAAGAAAGATGTCAGTGTTCTTATCAACGAGAAAGTCGGCGAGATCAAAGCACAGATCATCGAGCGCGACGGCGAAATCTGGATGATCAAAGATTGTCCGGTTCACGGGCACTTCGAAGACATGATGGCCATCGATTCGAAGTTCCTGACCCACATCGAAAAGATGTTCCCTGGCCGCGACATCGACGCACACAACGACGAAAAACTCCACAATCACGGTTCCAGCACGGTTAAGTATGGTCGCGGCGCGGTATTGACTGTCGACCTTACCAACCGCTGCAACATGATGTGTGACCCGTGCTTCATGGACGCCAACCAGGTTGGCTTCGTTCATGAATTGAGCATGGACGAGATCAAAGAGATTCTCGACAACGCGATCACGATCAAGCCGCGTCGCCAGATGTCGGTGCAGTTTTCCGGTGGTGAGCCGTCAATCTCGCCGCACTTCCTCGAAGCGATCAAGTACTCACGCAAGGTTGGTTACAACAGCGTGCAGGCCGCAACGAACGGAATCGAATTCGCGAAGAGCAAAGAA
>Ga0207694_10002854_pt1 | contig 13934 bp, 10 predicted proteins | sample KBSC34metaG_FD_184353 | JGI IMG/M metagenome (GOLD analysis project Ga0207694, IMG submission 184353) | Corn rhizosphere microbial communities from Kellogg Biological Station, Michigan, USA - KBS C3-4 metaG (SPAdes) (version 2) | ecosystem: Host-associated > Plants > Roots > Rhizosphere > Soil...
GAGGGGAGAAAGGATCTGCATGCCGATCCGGACGTGCTCGCGCACATGGGCCATCTCCTCCATTGTGAGCTCGCCGGCCTTGGCGAGCACCATCTCGCTCACGCCCGCCGTGCCGACGTCGTGAAGCAGCCCCGCGATGCGAACCGCCTCGATCGTCGCGTCGTCGAGTCCCATGTGGGCGGCGATCGCGGCAGCCAGCACCGCGACGCGCTCGGAATGGCCTGCCATGAACGGCGTCTTGGTTTCCATCGCCGAGATGACCGAATGCGCGACATCGACCGTGAGCAGCTCGAGCGAGCTTCGATCGCGCTCCATTTCCCCCATCCGGCGCGCGATCTCCGCCGTCGCCGCCTGCTCCGCGCGCCGATGCTCGATGGCGCGCGCCCGTTTCGCGAGCGCCTCGACCACCGCCCCATGCAGGTCGGAGAGCTCGATGGGCTTGACCAGATAGTTCGAGGCGCCGCGCGCCAGCGCCGTGCTCGCCGTGACGGCGTCGTTCACCGCCGAGAGCATCACGATCGCGAGGTCGGGCTCCTGGGCGAGCGCCGGCAGAATGAGCTCGAGCCCCGTCATGCCGGGCATGCGAACGTCGCACACCATCGCTTCGAAGTGCTGCTGCTGCATGGTCTCGAGGGCGGCTGCACCGGAGGCCGCAGGCACCGCGTGAAAGCCGCGCATTCTCAGAAAGCGCGACAGTGCGGTTCGGATCGCGGCCTCGTCGTCCACCACGAGCACGCGGCCGAGCACCGAGCTGTCGTCCGGTGGCGGCGGAAGCGTGCTGCTTTCGTTGGACATCAGCTTGAGTGTCATGCGGAGGATTCGTCGAGGGGCAGCGTGAGGCGGAAGGTCGCGCCGGCGCCCGGCGCGCTGTGCACCGTGAGCATTCCGCCGTGCGTCTGCACGATGCCGAAGCTCACGCTCAATCCGAGCCCGGTGCCCGAGCCTTCCGGCTTCGTGGTGAAGAAGGGCTCGAATATACGTTTCTGAATGTCGACCGACATCCCGTGCCCGGTGTCCGACACCTCGACCACGACGCGTCCGGCCGCGGCGCTCGTGCGGAGCGTGACGATTCGTCGCGGGCAGTTCGCTACTGCATGCTCGGCGTTCACCACGAGATTGAGCAACACCTGCTGCAGCTGCCGGTCGTCGCCGCGCACGCGCGGCAGCGAAGGCGAGAGATCCTGCCGCATCTCGATGCCGGCCGTGCGGAGCCCATAGGTGCGCAGGCGCATCGTCTGCTCGATGAGGGCATTCATATCGATAGGAACGCTGCGGGGACCGGTTTTTCTCGCGAACGTGAGCAGGTCGCGGATGACGGAGACGGCGCGATCGGCTTCGCGCTTGATCATCTGAGCCGCCTCGAGCTGATCGGGAGTGAGCTTCTCCTCCTGGAGCAGCTGTGCGAAGGCCGAGATGCCGGTGAGGGGATTGTTCACTTCGTGCGCCACACCGGCCACCAGCTCACCCAGCGCGACGAGCTTTTCCGATTGCCTGAGCTGCTCGGCCACGCGCCGCTCCTCGGTCATGTCGCGGGCGCTCACGACGCTGGCCGTGATCTCCCCTTCGTCGTTCACGATGTTGTTGATGCTCAACCACGCGGGGAACTCCGATCCGTTCTTGCGCTGCAGCAGCAGCTCGCCCGACCACGAGCCCGATGTCGCGAGATCCTCGCGATGCACCTCGCGCGAGTGGTCGTGCGCGCGCACGGTGGGGAGCACGGTGAGCACGTGCGAAGGAAGCCCGATGAGCTCCTCCCGTGTGTAGCCGTATTCACGGAGCGCTGCTCCGTTCGCGTAGAGGACGATCTCATCGCGCGAGCGGATGAGCACGGGCTGATCCATCGCCTCGAGCGCGACGGCCAGCGCGCGGGCGCGCTCGTTCGCGGCGCGCTCCGCGGCCGAGGCGTGCGCGCGCGCGATGGCGGTGCCCGCCTGGCGCGCGATCAGCATCACGATCTCGATCACTTCCCGGTCATAGGCGTCCGGATCGTTCGACTGGGCCTGGAGCACGCCGAGGACCTGCTCGCCGGTGACGATCGGCGCGCTCAGGACGACGGACATTCCCGGACGCTTCGTGTTCCCGGTGCGCTCGGCCTCGGGAATCGTGGCGACGTTCGGCTCGGCGGTGCGGAAGGCGGTGATGAGACTCTCGTCGGCAACGGTGCCCCGCACGATCGGCAGGCACGTCGTGCTGTCCGCGTTGCCTTCCACGCCGTTTCTCACGACATATTCGGGGATCAGCGTATCGCGAAGTCCGTCGTGCCGCATGAGCACGAAACAGGGAGCATCGACTATCGAAGCGACCGCGCGATAGCTTTCGGCGTACACGTCGGCCAGCGAGACCGCCGCGGAGATCGCCTGCTGCACCTTGGCCACGGCCGCGAGACGCTGGGCGCGCTGTTCCACGCGCTCGAGGAGGAGCGCGTTGCGGAGCGCGAGCGCGCAGTGGCCGCCGAAGTCGATGAGCAGCGTGCGCTGATCGGCATCGAAGCTCTGGGGCGCGACGTAGCGCAAAACGAGAAGCCCCTGCAGGCGACCCTCGACACCGAGCGGGATGAACGCGATCGCGTGAACGCCGGCATCCTGAAGGACCTGCCGAAGCGAAGTGTCGACGATCGTGTCGAGGCTGTTGAGAAAGAGCGGAACGCCGGAGCGCATCACGGCGCCGCCAGTCGTGCTCCAGAACTTGGAGACCGCGAGAAGCGCGATGCCGCTCCCGAGGCCGCTCGCGAGCGCGGCGTGCGCCACGCCATTCGTCGAGGCGGACTGATAGAGTGAGACTCCGTCCGCATCGAGCGAGGTTTTGCAGATGCGCTCGATGTCGGCGTAGATCTCTTCCGGCGTGAGATGCATGGCCAGACTGCGCGCGGAGCTCGCGAGGATGCTCGCGTGCTCCATGGCTCGCACGGATTGCCGGTAGAGCCGCGCATTGTCGATCGCGATCGCGGCGTGGTTCGCGAGCGCGAGCAGCAGCTCCTCGTCGTGCGAATCGAAGCGGCGCTCGGGGATGTCGAAGACGCTGATCGCGCCGATCACGAGTCCGTTCGCGAGGCAGGGAACGGCGACGATGTTTCCCGCCTCGGGAACATCGCGCAGACGCTCCCATTGCGGATGCTCGCCCGACGAGGAGATGTTGCCGAACGCCTTGTCATCGGAGATCGCGAGATCGCCCGGATCACCGTGCGTCGCGGCGATCACCATCGATCCCTCCTCCACCAGCCCCAGACGCGCGCCGCGTGCGTGCAGCAGCTCGGCGGCGTGGCGCACGATCAGCGCGAATACCCGATCGAGCTCGAGCGACTGGTTGATGCGCTGCACGATCTCGGCGAGCGCGCGTGCTTCTCGCGCACTCTGCTCGAGGCTGCTGAGCGCACCGCGGTCGATTGGCGGCGACAGCATCGGCTCGTCACTGCGGGGATCGGGGGAGCGGCGTCGCACTTTTTTCAGCAAATCGAATCACAAGTGGATGACATCCGCTCGCAGGGTGCGGCGCACACGGCCGTCATACGAGGACGACCCCTTTTGCGAGCCTGTAACCGACGCGGATTAGCAGATGCTAATTATCGTCGACGAACTCGATCGACACCGGCCGATCGATCAATCCCTGCGCGACGCCGCGCTCGAGCAGGGCCCGAACCGCTGCGCGTCCACGATCTCCATAATCGAGCGTCCAATCGTTCACGTACATCCCCACGAATTCGTCGGCCTTGCCACGATCGAGGCCGCGCGAGAACTGCATCGCGTGGTCCAGTGCCTTCACCCGGTGCTCGAGCCCGTACGCGATGCTCGCGCGCAGATGCCGCGACACGGTGCGAATGAGATCCTCGCCCAGGTCCTTGCGCACGACGTTGCCGCCGAGCGGAAGTGGCAGCCCCGTTTCCTGATACCACCACTCACCCATGTCCGCTATTAGATGCAGCCCGCGCTCGCCGAAGGTCAACTGCCCCTCGTGGATGAGCAGCCCCGCGTCGACCTCGCCGTTCACGACGGCATCCTCGATCCGATCGAAGGGGGTCATCACGGCCTCGAAGTCGGGCTCGTAGAGCTGGAGCGCGAGATACGCGGTGGTGAGCGGACCCGGCACGGCGATGCGCTTGCCCCGCACCTCGGCGCGGGTCATGGGCGTCCGGGCGACGAGCCGGGGCCCGTAGCGGTCGCCCATGGACGAGCCATGCGGCAGCAACGCATAGCGCTCGGTCAGGTATGCGTAGGCGTGGATGGACACGGCGGTCACCTCGAGCTCCGCCTTGAGGGCGCGCTGGTTGAGCGACTCGATGTCCTGGAGCTCGTGCACGTAGCGAAGATCGCCCGTGTCGATCTTTCCTTCGGCGAGCGCATAGAACATGAACGCGTCGTCGGAGTCGGGGCTGTGCGCGACGTGAATCGTTTTGATGGGCATGTGGCTCGATTGAATGATCGTACGATCGGGAGCGACTGCTCGGCCGTTCCCTACTTGCCGCTCGCGAGTGCGTCCCGAATGTCGGCAATGTGGCGGTCGTACTCCGGAAGCTTCCTGGCGAGCTCGGATTTCTGCGCGGCGCGCAGCCGGGCGCGATACGCATCGGCGCTCGCGGTATCGCCGCTGGAGCGCGCCACCTGCATCGCGAGGACGAGTCCGAGCAGATGCGTGGGATGCTTCGCGAGAATGCTGTCCGCTTCACTCTTCGCCGCGGAGAACGCGCCCGCGACCTCGGCGATGCGGCCCATGTCGAAGCGGGCATCCGCGTCGGGATTCGGGATCATCTCGTACGCGGACATCGCCATGGGCGCAAAGAACTGTACACTGTCCTTCTTGCCTTCCGTGTCCAGCCGCATGATGCGATCGAAGAGGCGATCGGCGCGCTCGCGCGGAGACATGCTCGAGATGTCCGGCGCGCGCGCGCCGGGCGCCGCCGCGTCGGGAGGCGGGCCGCCCGGATCGACCACGCCCTGCGGCGCACCCGCGGCCTGCGCCTGTTCGTCGGCCGGCGGCGCCGAGCGGAAACGCTGCCCAGCGAGCAGCGCGATCAGGCACACGAGCGCGATGCCGGCGATTGCCCAGGGGAGGGTCGTCGACGTCGCATCGGGGCGGCGCGCGCCGGGCGCGCCGGCCGCGGTGCCGCAGCGATGGCAGAACTTCGCGCCGGGCGTGAGAATCGTCGCGCAGGCGGCGCAGCGTGCGCCCGCCAGCGGCGAGCCGCAGCTCGCGCAGAAATGCCCGCTCGCGGCAGCGCCGCAGCTCGGACAGGTGGCCGAGCCGGTGGCCGGTGCCGAGCTGCCTGAAGAAGGAACTGTCATGCGTGGAATCTAGTTTGAGTTGAAGCGTCTCGCCCGGCAGCGAACTTTCGAGCTCTCCCGTTTCCCGCACGGCCCATTCATGCCGCAGCCCGCACTCCTTCTCGAGATCTCGCGCGTCGACCCGCGCGAGCCCGAAGCCGCCGCGCTCATCGACGCCATGACGGCGGAGGTGAAGGCGACCTACGATCACAAGATCGACGGCCACGGAAACTTCAAGCCGGAGGACGTTCTCGTGCCGGGCAGCGGGTTCCTGGTGGGCCGCGTCGAGGGTCAGGCAGTCGCGTGCGGCGGCTACCGGCCGCTGGCGCCGGGGGTGGCCGAGATCAAGCGGATGTTCGTGGCGCGCGAGCATCGCGGGCGGGGCTACTCGAAGGCGATCCTGACGACGCTCGAGCGAATGGCGAGAGAGAACGGATACGAGGCAGTGAGGCTCGAGACGCGCTCCAAACAGATGGCAGCCATCGCGCTCTACGAGAAGCTGGGCTACGTGCGCATCCCGAATTATGGGTCGTACGTGGGCAAGAACGACTGTCTGTGCTACGAAAAGCCGCTGGGCGTGGACGCCGGGGAATAAAATCCCGAACGGCGAGGTCTGGAGAGTGAGACCCACTTCACCTCTCCTTCCTGGCCGCCAATGTCCGACACCTCCGATTCTCCCGATGTCGTCGAAATCGACCCACTCACAGCGGATGTAGATCGTCGCGGATTCCTGAGCTGCATGGCGTGGGCGGGAACCGGACTTCTCTGGACGATGAGCGGCGGGGTGCCCAAATCCGGGCTGCTGGGAGCCCTGCGTCCGGCGAAGGGCGATCTCTTCTTCGTCCAGATCAGCGACAGCCACATCGGCTTCAACAAGGCGGCGAATGCGGACGTGACGGCGACGATGCAGGCTGCGGTGGCGAAGATCGATGCGTTACCGGTGGCACCCGCGTTTCTGCTGCACACCGGCGACATCAGCCAGCTCGCCAAGCCATCGGAGTTCGATACCGCGGACCAGGTACTGCGGGGCTCGCGAACGAAGGATGTGTTCTTCGTTCCGGGAGAGCACGATGTCGGCACCGATGCAGGGAAGAGCTATCTCGATCGCTATGGCAAGAGAGCGCAGCGTGGGAGCGGTTCGGGCGGCTGGTACAGCTTCGATCACAGTGGCGTGCACTTCATCGGCCTGGTGAACGTATTCGATCTCAAGGCTGGCGGGCTCGGCACGCTCGGCGGGGAGCAGCTGGAGTGGCTCGAGAAGGACGTGAAGCATCTCTCGTCGAGCACGCCCATCGTGGTCTTCGCGCACGTCCCCCTGTGGACCGTCTATCCCGCGTGGGGGTGGGGAACGGACGATGGCGCACGCGCGCTGGGATACCTGAAGCGGTTCGGATCGGTGACGGTGCTCAACGGGCACATTCATCAGACCATGCAGAAGGTGGAGGGGAACGTCACCTTTCACACTGCACTGTCGACGGCCTTTCCCCAGCCGCGTCCGGGGACGGCGCCGGCGCCGGGGCCGATGGTGGTGCCGGCGAATCAGCTGCGCGACGTCCTCGGCATCACGCGCGTGCAGTATCTCGCGCAGCACAGGCATCTGGCGGTCGTGAACGAGAGCCTCTCCGGGGCGTCGCCGGATGCGGCCATGGCGGCGGGGGAGGCGGCGGCGCGCGCGGGCGTTCCCGCAACGGCGGGTGCGGCGCAGACGGCGAAGGGGGCCGTGTCGATCGCGAATTTCGCGTTCACGCCGAAGATCATCGAGATTGCGAGCGGCGACCGCGTGACCTGGAGAAACGACGACGATGTGCCGCACCGGATCCAGAGCACGACATCGGCGTTCGCTCCCTCTGCGGTGCTCGACACGAAGGCTACGTACGAGGTGCGGATGCCCACTGCGGGACGGTTCGAGTATTTCTGCTCGCTGCATCCCATGATGACGGGAAGCATCGTTGTCCGCTGATACACGCTTCGAACGCGTCGTGCTGCCGCATCTCAACGCGGCGTACACGCTCGCGCGCTATCTGACGCGGGATGCGAGCGAGGCGGAGGATGCGACGCAGGAGGCGATCCTGCGCGCGGTCCGCTACTTCGGCACGCTGCGCAGCGAGGCGGATGCGCGTGCATGGCTGCTCGCGATCGTGCGGCGGGAATGTCACGGGCGGCGACAGCCGCAGGTGGCGACCGTTTCCTACGACGAGGTGCCGGAGCTGCAGCTCGTGGATCCGAATGCACAAACCGACACCGAGGCCGGACGGGCGATTCTGCAGCATCGCGTTCGCGAGGCCGTGGCGGCGCTGCCGGATGTGCTGCGCGAGACCGTGATTCTTCGCGAGCTCCAGCAGTGCACGTACGAGGAGATCGCCACGATCACCGAGGTGCCACTCGGCACCGTGATGTCGCGGCTGTCGCGAGCGCGCACGCGTCTCGCGGGGATGCTGGGCGGGCTCGCACCTTCAGGCGAAGAGGAGTACGGATGAGCGCGCAACCTCCACATTCGATCGGCGACGCGATTCGGGAGTCGCTTCCGGCGTACGAAGCGCCCGCGGCGCTGCGCGAGTGGGCACGCGCGCAGGCGGAAGGAGCATCGCGCGAGCGTGCGGGTGCGTGGCATGGGCGCGCGATGCGGCGGCTCGCCTATGCGGCGGGGCTCGTCCTGGCCGTGACCGCGGGATGGGTGGGACAGCGCGAGTACGCGGCGTCCGCGGGGCGCGCGAGCGCGCAACGGATGCTCGTGGCAGCGCTGGTGGATACGCACGTGCGCTCGCTGATGGTCGACCATCTCGTGGATGTTCCGTCGAGCGATCATCACACGGTGAAGCCCTGGTTCGCGGGGAAGGTGCCGTTCTCGCCCCACGTGCCGGAGCTGCAGGATCAGGGGTTCACGCTCGTGGGAGGGCGCGTGGAATTCATCGCGGGGCATACCGCCGCGGCGCTCGTGTACAAGCGCGGGCTCCATACGATCAATCTCTTCATCTGGCCATCCAGTGAGCAGAGTGCGGGTCCGCCGATCACATCGTATCAGGCGTACTCGCTCGCGCACTGGACCGATCGCGATCTCAGCTACTGGGCCGTCTCGGACGCCGCGGCGCCGGAGCTCGAGACGTTCGAGCGGGCGTATGCGGCGGCATCGCGGTAGCTGAGCTCAGCGCGGGCGCGACCCGGGCCTCGCCGCGCGCGCAGCCCGGGCAATGTGCGGATCTTCAGTAGCGCTGTCGCGGGCGGCCTGCGACGCGCTGCCGCTCGGCCTCGCCGCCGCATCGCGCTCGGCCAGCAGCTTCGCGACAACCTTGTCCTGCTCGTCGTAGCGGCCCTCGCCGAAGTTGTAGAAGCGCAGCTTGCCCGTGGCATCGGCGAAGTACGCGGCCGGCCAGTACTGATTGTGGTACGCGTTCCAGATCTTGTTGTCGTTGTCGATCACGACCGGGAACATGATCCCGAGCCGCTTCACCGCGTCTCGCACGCCCTGGGGAACGCGCTCGGGTCCCAGCTCCGGTGTGTGCACGCCAACGACCACGAAGCCGCGATCCTTGTACTTGGCGTACAGCTCCTTCACGTGCGGCAGCGCGTTCAGGCAGTTGTAGCACATGAAGGCCCAGAAATCGACGAGCACGACCTTGCCCCTGAGCGCCTGCGGAGAGAGCGCGCCCGAGTTTATCCACTCCGTGCCACCATCGAAGCCGGGCAGATCGCCATCGAGCTCGTCGAGATGGATGGTCGCTGCGAGCGCATCTTCCTCGGCGGCGAATTCGTCGAGCGACATGCCCGGCGGGTGCGGCTGCACGCGCTCGGGCGTGAGTGAGGAGACGAGATGCTCCTCGGCGCTCGCGGTCTTCACCAATCCGCCGCTGCCGAAGAGCAGCTGATCGTAGCCGAGGAAGATCGCGAGCACCGTCACGATGGTCGCGATGCCGAATACGCGGCGAATGGCGACCTCGGTGGCGCCTGCACGCTTGATGCGCGCCAGCAGTCTGGCACCGAGTGAGAGCACGACGGCGAGCGACATGGCGGCTCCGAGCGCAAAGGTGAGAAAGAGCAGTGCGGCACGCGGTGCAGCGGTGGTAGCCGCGGCGGCGATCAGAATTCCGAGAATCGGGCCGGCGCACGGTGCCCACAGGAGACCTACCGCCAATCCTATGATGACGTTGCGCAGCGGCGTTGCCGATGCCGCAGGTGCGTGCGTGCCGAGCAACGCGGCGCCGGCACGCGTGGCGGGGCGTGCGATCCATTCGGCAGCGCGCGTGGACACGAGCGTGATGCCCACCACCGCGAACAGCGCGAGCGCGATGTCGCGGCCGATCACATTGGCCACGATGAGCCAGTGCGCCGTTGCGGTCGCGATGAGTGCCGCAGCCGTGAACGCGATCGCGAGACCGCCCAGCATGGGAGAGGTCTCCCGGGCGAAGCTGCGCCCGGAGCGAGCGAACACGAGTGGAATGATCGGAAGGATGCACGGACTCAGAATCGTGAGCACCCCGCCGAGGAACGCCAGCACGAGCACGAGCATCGTCATCCTCGTCTTACGGCCACCCGAAAGTATGAGCGCGTGATGGGCGGTGCGCGAGCGCGAGCGAGCTCAGGGCGCGATGACAAACAGGGGCCGACGCACCGCGCCGGCCCCTGTTTTCCTTCCATCCTCCCCCGATCAGAGCGGGAAGAGCATCTCGCGGTACTTCGGCAGCGGCCAGAGATCGTCGCTCACGAGGAGCTCGAGCGCGTCGCTCGTCTCGCGCACCTCCGCCATGCGATCGGCGCCATCCGCCGTGAGCAGCCGGGCCTGCGCCTCGAGCTCGTCGTGCATGCCCTCGGCCTTGGCGGCCACCTTTCCGAGCGCGGCACGGCGCGTCTGCAGCTGTTGAATCAGCTCCGAGATCGCATTCGCCGCGTCGAGCTGCGGAACGGGCTTCACGCCGGCCGCCTTTGCGTCAGCGGCAGATCTCGTGAGCGACGCGAGGTACGAGAACGAAGCCGGAAGGATCATCGTATCGACGATCTCGTCGAGCGTGTGGATCTCGATGAGCATGTCCTTCACGTACCGCTCGAGCCGGATGTGGAAGCGCGACTCGATCTCCGGCTTGCTCAGAATGCCGAGCTTCGTCAGCACCGCCCGCGAGTCCTTGGTGAGCAGCTGCGCGAGCGCCTCCGGCGTGCGGCGAAGGTTGAGCAGCTTGCGCTTCTCCGCCTCGACCACCCAGTCGTTCGAGTAGTTGTTGCCCTCGAAGCGCACCGCACCCGTCTCCTTGAACGCCTGGCGAACGACCTCGAGCACCGCGTCGTCCACCGACTTCGTGCGCTTGAGCGCCGCCTTGAGCGCGGTAATCAGCTCGCCCAGCGCCTCGGCGACCGTGGCGTTGAGGAGCATCACCGGGAACGCGATCGACTGCGAGGCGCCCACCGCGCGGAACTCGAACTTCGCGCCCGTGAACGCGAACGGCGACGTGCGATTGCGATCCGTGTTGTCCTTCTCCACTTCCGGAAGCTTCGCCACGCCCAGCTTGATCATCGCCTGCTGCGCGTTCTGCGGCGATGTCTTTCCCGCGGCGATATCCTCGATCACGCGCGTGAGCATCTGCCCCATGAACACCGAGATGATGGCCGGTGGCGCCTCGTTCGCGCCGAGCCGATGCTCGTTGCCCGACGTGCCGATGCCGGCGCGCAGCAGCCCGGCGTGCTTGTGCACACCCTTGAGCACCGCCGCGAGGAACACGAGGAAGCGCACGTTCTGGTGCGGCGTCTTTCCCGGCTTGAGCAGGTTCGTTCCATCGAGACCGGAATCGTCCGACGTGATGGCCATCGACCAGTTGCAGTGCTTGCCCGAGCCGTTGATGCCGGCGAACGGCTTCTCGTGCAGCAGCGCCTGCAGCCCGTGGCGCAGCGCGACGCGGCGCAGCACCGACATCACGAGCTGGTTGTGGTCCACGCTCAGGTCCGTCTCCTCGAACATCGGCGCCATCTCGAACTGGCTCGGCGCGACCTCGTTGTGTCGCGTCACGATCGGCACGCCGAGCTTGTAGAGCTCGTGCTCGACCTCGGCGATGCACGCCTGCACGCGCTCGGGAATGCCGCCGAAGTAATGATCCTCGAGCTGCTGCCCGCGCGGCGGTGGAGCGCCCACGAGCGTGCGGCCCGCCATGACGAGATCGGGGCGCAGCGCGAAGTGGTTGCGATCGATGAGGAAGTATTCCTGCTCGGGTCCGAGCGTCGTGTACACGCGCAGCACGTTCTTCTCGCCGAGCAGCTCGAGCATCTCGATGGCCTTGTCGGAGAGCGCATCGGAGCTGCGCAGGAGCGGCGTCATCTCGTCGAGCGCCTCACCATTGTAGCCGATGAAGACCGATGGAATGCAGAGCGTGCGCGTGTTCCCCGACTCGACGATGAACACGGGCGAGGCGGGATTCCACGCGGTGTAGCCGCGCGCTTCCCAGGTGGCGCGCAGCCCGCCGGACGGAAAGCTCGATGCATCGGGCTCGCTCTGGATGAGCTGCGCGCCGGAGAACGACTCCATCGGCTGCTGCTTGTCGTCGAACGAGAGAAACGCGTCGTGCTTCTCGGCCGTGAGACCGGTCTGCGGCTGGAACCAGTGCGTGAAGTGCGTCACGCCGCGGGAGATCGCCCACTCCTTGATCACCTGAGCGACGGTCGGCGCGATCTCGGCGTCGAGCTTCTTCCCCTGGCGAATGGCGCCCACGAGCTTCGCGTACACTTCCTTCGGCAGGCGCGCGCGCATCTGGCGGGCGCCGAAGGTATTCATGCCGAAGTACTCCGACGTCGGATGCTGACCGTTGCTATTGCCATTCCCATTCACCGTCCCGTTGGAGTTTCGAGCGGTGCGGGATGCGATGTCCTGGATGGCAGCTTTGCGCGGGTTCAGTCCGGTCGCTGGCATGACGCTACTCCTGGTGATGGGCCGGTGTGGGGTGAGCCATAACGTCGAGCGCCCGCGCTGGGTTGCTCAGTCGCGGGCACTGCGGCACGTTCGATCTTGCTGGCTTGTGGGGCGAAAGCTACTCGATCTCGGCCACATTTTCCAGCGAGAATTTCACCGGCTGTACGGGCTCGAAACGTTTCGCATCAAGGTTGCTTCACGAGCTCCACCCGCCGGTTGTTCTGCCTTCCCTCGTCGGTCGTATTGGGCGCGGCCGGCTTGGTCGCGCCGTACCCCACGGATTTGAGCCGCGCGGCATCGATCGCGTAGGTGGAAACCAGATACTGCTTCACCGCGGCCGCCCGCTTTTCCGACAGCGTCTGATTCGCCGCCGCGTTCCCGACGTTGTCCGTGTGCCCCTCGATCGTGAGCTTGAGCGTCGGGTGCGTCTTGAGCATGTCGCCGATCTCGGCGAGGGTCGGCGTGGACTCTCCCCGGATGTGGTCGCTTCCCACATCGAAGAGGATGCCCTGCGTCGACGCGCGTCCCTTCGTCGAGATCAGGTCATAGAGCTTCTTCCCGCCCTCGGCGATCCGGATACTGCGAGGAGCGTCGGAATCGTTCTCCGCGCCGCCGGGGAGCTGGAGGTACAGCGTGTCCGTGCGCGCGATGTCGACTCCGGGCGCATTCGCCGTTCGCGCGCTGTCGATGTAGCCGCGCACGTATTTCGTATCCACGGTGAAGCGGCAGTTCACGAATCCCTTCGGCGCGTCACCCGTTTTGGATCCCGACTTCGCCTCCGCTTCCACGAATGCCGAGTTGGGATAGCATCCGAAGCGGTTGTCGTTGCCGCCCGTGCGGAGGAACATGGGATTGTTCTCCACGGGGCTGTGGTAGACGGCTTCCACGGTGAAGCGCGGCGGCAGCTTCTCCGGCAGGACGATGAACATCGTGCCACCGTCCGCCGAGCGGAGCATCTTCTGTCCCTTGATGTTCACGACCTCGAGGTTGCCCTCGCCGAGCTTCATACGGTGCGGGAAGTCGCCCACGTCGTCGCCGGAGAAATCCTCGAAGAAGATCGTGCGGCTGCCCGGCACGAAGTCGTAGTTGAGCCACGCTCCGGCACCGGGAGCAGATGCGCCAGCGGTCGCTCCTCCGCCGGGCGCAGGCGTGGCCGTGGCCGAGGGGTCGTCGGCGGCGACGGTTGCCGCCTGCGCCACGGCCGCACTCACCGCGGCGGCCGAGTCGGCGCTCGAAACGGGCTTCCCGTTCTTGTCGGTGACCTTGACCGGCTCACCCGCATCGTGCGCCTTCTTGATGCACGCCTTGTCGGTGATGGCGCAGGTCACCGCCTTCGCCAGCTTCTCGACCGCCTCATCTTCCTTCCGGTTCACCTCACTGCTCGCACGCTGCTTGATCTTTCCAAAGACCCCTTGCGACTGCGCCGGTGCGGCGCACAGCGCGACCGCCGCAAGCGCTCCGATGACGAGATGAAGGCGTGACATGAGCTGCTCCGGAGATGATGAAGTCCCGACAGATGTGTGCGTTTTGACGCCGTCCTGCAATAGCGACCGTTCCGTATGGTAAAGCGCTAGCGGCCGGCGGAATCGGCCAGCGGCGGGAGCACGAGGAGTCCGAGTGGAACGAAGCGCCAGGCCGTCCACCGGTGCATCTCGCCGCCGGACTCGCGCACGGCGAGCTGCCCCGAGATCCCGCCGTCGAGCGAGACCGCGCGCCGGCAGCCCAGGGCGCCCATGAGCGCCGACATCTCCGGGATGGTGAGCCCGAACGGAATTTTTGCGGCCGCATCCCCGAGC
>Ga0207694_10002855_pt1 | contig 13932 bp, 9 predicted proteins | sample KBSC34metaG_FD_184353 | JGI IMG/M metagenome (GOLD analysis project Ga0207694, IMG submission 184353) | Corn rhizosphere microbial communities from Kellogg Biological Station, Michigan, USA - KBS C3-4 metaG (SPAdes) (version 2) | ecosystem: Host-associated > Plants > Roots > Rhizosphere > Soil...
CGAACAGGCGCTTCCCCGTTGCGATGGCGGCCGGCGACTTCGACGCCACGAGCCGGGCGAGCGCCTCGACTTCGCCATCGAGCATGTCGGGCGCCACCACGCGATTGACCAGCCCGATCTCGCGCGCGCGCTCCGCGCCGACCGCCTCGCCGGTGAGCAGCATCTCCATCGCCTGCTTGCGGCCGACGGCGCGGCCGAGCGCTACGCTGGGAGTCGAGCAGAACGCGCCGATGTTCACGCCCGGCGTCGCAAACGTCGCGGTCGACGATGCGACCGCAAGGTCGCACGTCGCCACGAGCTGGCATCCGGCCGCCGTCGCCAGGCCGTGCACCTTGGCGATCACGGCCTGCGGCAGCCGGGCGATGGTGACCATCATGCGGCTGCAGCGCGAGAACAGCGCCTCGATCTCCGCCACGCTCGTCATGGCGCGCAGCTCCTTGAGGTCGTGGCCGGCGCAGAATCCGCGGCCGCGTGCGGCGATCACGGCGACGCGCACGCTCGCATCGGCGGCGATCCGATCGAGGGCCGACTGCAGGTCATCGATGAGCGCACCCGACAACGCGTTGAACTGGGCGGGGCGATTCAGCGTCAGCGTCGCGACGCCGTCCGCCTTCTCGACGAGCAGGGAGGCTTCGGTGCTGGTCGTAGTCATGATCAGAAGGAGATGCCGCGCGGGATCAGCCGGTGGTCGTGCGCCTGGCGCTCCAAGCCTTCGCGGAAGTCCGGGTGCGCAATGCCGATCAGCGCCTTGGCGCGCTCGGCCACCGACTTGCCCTTCAAGTTGACGATGCCGTACTCGGTGACGACGTACATCACGTCGGAGCGCGGCGTGGTGACGATGTTCCCCTGCGTCAGGTCGAGCACGATCCGGCTGCGCCGCTCGCCTCGCTTGTCGTAAGTCGACGACAGGCAGATGAACGACTTGCCGTGCTTCGACGCATACGCACCGCGCACGAACTGCAGCTGCCCGCCGGTGCCGCTGATGTGCCGGTGCCCATCGGACTCCGACGCGGCCTGCCCCTGCAGATCGATCTGCGTGGTGTTGTTGATGGCCACCGCGTGGTCGTTCTGCATGATCACGTGCGGCGCATTGGTGTACTCCACCGGACAGCAGTGCATGTCGTGATTGCGGTCCAGCGTGGAGTAGAGCTCCTGTGAGCCGAGCGCGAAGGTGTAGACCACCTTCCCCTGGTTCAACTGCTTGCGCGCTCCCGTAATCCTCCCGGCCCGGTACAGCGCGGCGAGGCTGTCGATCATCATCTCGGTGTGGATGCCCAGATCGCGCACGCCGCTCTCGAGAAGCACCGAACAGACGGCATTGGTCATCCCGCCGATCCCGATCTGCAGGCAGTCGCCGTCCTCGATCTCGGCGGCGATGAGCCGCCCGACAGCGGTGTCCACGTCGCGCACGGGCGGATTCGGCAGCTCCGGCGCCGGCGAGTCGTCGCTCTCGATCACGAAGTCCACGTCGCTGATGTGGACGCCGGTGTGCTCGCCATAGACGTAGGGCAGGCGCCGGCTGGTCTCGACGATGACCATCTTGGCGCGCTCGACGATGGCGCCATGCCACAGGTTGGCGGCGCTCAGGTTGAAGTAGCCGTTCGCGTCGATCGGGCACGTCTTGAAGATGACGATGTCGGCCGGCGCCATGAAGCGGCGGTAGTAGTCGGGAATCTCGCCGAGATTCACCGGGATGTAGTGGCAGTGCCCTTCGTCGTGCTTCTTCCGGTCGTAGCCGGAAAAGTGCAGGCTGAAAGCGTGGACGTGATCGCCGGCGGGATCGGCTTCCAGCACCGCCCGCGGACGCATCGACAGGCAGTGGCGGACTTTCACGTTCGACAGCTCGCCAATCCGCGCGGCCAGCGCACGGTCGAACACGTCGGGCTGGCACAGGCCCGTACCGTAGTCCAGCCACATGTTGGATGTGACGAGACGGGCGGCGTCTATGGCGGAAATCGTCGGGGCCTCGACCACGGCCCGACTATACCTACTTTGCGGCCTTGATGCGCCGCGGGATCTTCGCGTCCAGCGCCGCCGCCTGCCACGCCACCGCGGCCAGCACCGTCGCCGACTGTTTGAGGTCGGCGTCGCTCACCGCGTCGGCGAAATCGGCGTTGGTGTGGCGCGTCCGCGTGTCGTAGTTCTTGAAGTCCTTGATGACGGTGAAGGCCGGAATGCCCACGTCGTCGAACGCCAGGTGGTCGGTGCTGCCGATTCCTTCGATCACGTTGCGACGCACGCCGATGTCGCGAAGCGGCTCGAGCCAGCTGTCGAACACCCGTTTGGCCGGCTCGTTCTCCTGCATGTAGAAGCCATAGGTCGCCCCGCTGCCGGGATCGTCGTTGATGTAGACGGAAATGCGGCCACGTGATCCGTCATCGCGCAGGTTCTTCGCCACGTGCGCGTACGCCCCCAGCATCCCCTGCTCTTCGCCGCTCCACAACGCCGCGCGGATCGTTCGCCGCGGCCGCGCCGGCAGGGTCGTCAAGATGCGCATCGCTTCCATCACGGCCACGGCGCCGTCCGCGTTGTCGGTCGCGCCGGTCGCGGTGTGCCAGGAGTCGAGATGCGCGCCGATGAAGACGACTTCGTCGCGCAGCGCCGGATCGGAGCCGGGGATCTCGGCGAGCACGTTGTAGCTGTCGGGGCCAGGCGCGAAGCGCACACCGACCTCCACACGCAGCTGCAGCGGCGTGCCCGCCTGCGCGAGGCGAACGAGCAGGTTGTACTGCTCCGCCCCGAGCACGACCGTCGGCACGGCGTCGGGCGCCGTCGCGCGGTTGCCCTGCACCCGCACGGTGCCGTGCTCCATCGCGCCGGGCCGCAGCACGACGCCGGCGCCGTGCATCCGCAGCCGCGCGAGCAGCTCCGGCATGGGCGTGGCGGTCGACGCCTCCGGATACGGCGGGTTGCCCGTCTTCACCGGTGAGCCCACCGACGGATCCATGCGGTCCGCGCGCAGGAACTCCGTCTGCGGACGCGAGACGAGGACGATCGCGCCCTTGAGACGGGTGCCGAGCCGATCGATCTCTGCAGCCGGGAGATCGCCCACGTAGATCGGAGCGCCGGTCACGGCCCCTGCGGTGGACGGCGACCACGCCTCCGCATACGCGAGCAGCGGCATGTAGCGCGGCGTCGTCATCTCGACGGTGAGTTTCTCGAGCGTCCACCCGCGCCCGAAGTCGAACGGCTCGAGCCGCGTGTTCGCGAGCCCCCACGATTTGAACTGCTCCGCGGCCCACCGCGCGGCAGTGACGTGGCCCGGCGAGCCCGACAGGCGCGGCCCGATCACGTCCGTCAGCTGATGAAAGAGCCGCGGCGCCTGGGAGCGGTTCATCCCCTCCGCTTTGATGGCGGCCATCGCGGACGACCCAGCGGGCTGCTGGCCGGATGATGCGGTCTGGCACAGCAGGCCGAGGATGAGGACGGCGGCGGCCGCCCTCACTTCTTTTCCTTCTCCTCGCGCCGTGCGCCGGCCAGGATACCGGTCATCGCGACGTTCCCTTCGTGGCACGCGTATTCGAACACGGTGAGCTTGCCCGCTTCGCGGCGCATCGGCCGTCCCACGGTCCAGTCCTTCACGTAGACGGACGGGTCGTGCATCGTGAAGCGATAGTCGATCGTGTCGGCCGCCGTGCGCGTGTAGCGCTCCGTCAGCACCAGGTCAGGCGACGAGCCGCGATAGCTCGAACGCGGATCGAAGTTGCGCGTCTCCACGACCAGCGTGTCGCCTTCCCAGCGCCCGCGCGAGGCACCAAGCCACTGTTTCACGTCCGCCGGCAGGGTGGCGCTGGAGTCGATCGGAATGATCCGCGGCTCGTGAATCAGCTCCTGATAGATCACAACGTAGCCGGGCGACTGGAAGATCTGCGTGTTGCTGCTGTAGTTGCTGCCGATGCCGTTCCAGCCTCGCGTGATGCAGCGGGTCCACGCCGGCAGATCCGCGTAGCTGTCGGCGGGCCCGCGCTTCGCGCGTTCGGCGCGCTCGGCGGCGAGCCGCTGCTCCGCTTCCGGCGTGTAGGCCGGCACGCGCCCGTCGGGCGGATCGATGATGAGCGACGTCCGGTTCAGCCCCTTGCCGCGGTCGAACCAGAACGAGTTGTAGGTCCCGGGATCGCCTTCCGTAGGCGGCTTGTCGCCATCGTTGAGGTGCTTCACCTCGAGGCTCTCGGCCTCTTCGTCCGAGATCGAATCCTTGCCCGCCAGCGCGCCGGCGATCGGACGCTCGAGCGGCGTCGACGTCTGGCTGTTCCACTGCCCCTGCAGGTCCGGATCGCCCCACGCGGTGCGCGGCGCGGTGTACTTGTCGGCGCCGCTCGCCACCCACGCGAGCAGCAGGACGCCGCCGATTCCCGCGATCGATGCCAGCATTCGCTTCACGGCTTGGCCCCCTTATTGAGATGGCCGTACATCAACTCCTCTGCGAACTCGACGCACTTGTATTCCATCAACCGTGCATTCTTTTCGGTGCGCCGGTAGAGCGGCATGCTCATCTTCCACGTGCGCGTGAACACGTTCGGATCGTCGATCGTCGCCTCGTACTGAATCACATCAGGACCGGCCGGCCTGTAGCGCTCCACCACGTGCAGCGCGCCGCTGTGATAGTTGCCCGCGCGATCGAACCACGTCTGATCGACGAAGCTCGTCACGTCCACGACCAGCGTGTCGCCGTCCCAGTGCCCGTTCGACCATCCCATCCAGCTGTCGACCGGAGCTTCCTGCGGATTGCTCATGTGGAGGATGCGGCTCGCCGACGCGAACTCATAGGTGATCAGGATGTCGTTCGGCTCGGTGGACTGCACGATCTGAAACGGGTACGGCATGTAGGTGGCGCGCGGCACGCCCGGCAGGTAGCACTTCACCTCGGGATCGTTCGCCATCCAGTTCTTGCCGTTTGCGTCGCGCGTCGCGCGCGCCTCGGGCTTGTAGGGAAGCTCACCGCCTTCGACGACGCCGAGGCCGCCCGGCACGCTGAAGGCGGCGCCAAGCGCGGTGACCGGCCCCTGGCGGGCCGCATGTGTTTCGACGTTCCAGTTGGCGGTGTTGCTCGCGGCCCAGATGCCGTTCAGATTCGGCTTGCCGTCCGGCATTCGCGCGAACGACGTAGCGCCCGCGCGCGACCATGGCCCGGTCGCGACCAGCGTGACTCCGGCGGCAAGGATCGCGCCGGTAATGAGCCCTTTCATCCACTGCGACATGCGGCGGCAACATATCACCACCGCCGCTGTCGCAGCGCCCCCTGGAGGAGGTAGGGCCACCTGAAGGTGGCCCCTACGTACTATCCCGCCTTGCCTGCCTAGAAGATGTACTGCAGCCCGATCTGCATCGTCCGGCTGCCGGTCTTCGACGTGATCAGGCCGAAGTCCGCGAGCGTCGGGTTGGTCTGCGCGTTGTCCAACGTCGGGCGATTCAGGACGTTGAACACGTCCCAGCGCAGCTCGGCCCGGTGGCTGTTGACCAGGCGGACGCTCTTGCGCAGCGACATGTGCAGGTCCCAGAACCCGGGCTGACGCATGGTATTGCGCTCCCAGTTGGTGGCGTAGGTTCCGGCCGTGGGGATCTGGAACGCGGCCTTGTTGAACCATACCGCGCCGGTCTTGGGATCGAAGTCCGTGCGCCCCGTGTTCGGGTCGCCCACGATGTTGTAGAACTGCGCGCCGCTGCCGGCACCCACGCCGGCGACGTCCACGGTGGTCGTCACGCTGAACGGAGCCCCCGACTGCGCCTGAACCACGCCGCCCAGACTCCAGTCGCCGAAGACGCCGCGGAGAATGGCCGGCGCCGACCGCAGCTCCGGCGTGCGGTACGACATCTGCGTGATCAGGATGTGCGGCCGATCGAGCGCCGACGTCCCGTAGTAGCCGCTGTCATCGAACGCGTTGGGCAGGATCTCCAGCCGGCTGCTGCCATCGTCGGTCGTGCGCGAGAACGTGTAGGCGAGCGAGTAGCCGAAGCCGCGCGCGGCGCGCCGGCTCACTGCCAGCTGCATCGCGTTGTACTTCGACGAGCCGCTGGTGTCGTACAGCGTGATAGTCGAGAAGCCCTTGTACGGCCGCAGGTAGTTGACATTCACGCCCACGTTCGCCTGCGTGGTCCCGGGTGCGAGCTGGTTGATGTTGCGCGCGCGCTCGAGGTTTGTGGCCGAGCGGCCGACATACGACAGCTGCACGGTGTGCTGCCACGGCAGCTGACGATCGGACGTGACGTTCCACGCCCACGAGCTGGCGTTCTTGTAGTCGGGCGAGAACATCGCCATCACCAGCGGGAACGACCGGCGCTGCGCGCCGCCGGGTGCGTCCACGTTGCCGTTGATGACGGTGGCCATGTCCGACAGCGGCGGGTTGAAGCCGTAGGCGGCGCTCGTGTTGATCTGCGGACGGTTGAGGAAGCGGCCCACGCCGCTGCGCAGCGTCCACGTGTCGCTCAGCGCGTACGCCATCCCGAGCCGCGGCTGCAGGCCGTCCTTCGGATCGTCGGCGAAGCCGGGAGGCAGCCCGTGATACAGCCGGCCGAGATTGGCGAGCTGCGGAAAGAGCTGCAACGCTTCCGGCGTGGCAGCGTCGCCCGGCAGCACGATGCCGTTGTAGGGATCGCCGGTATTGGGCACGATGGACCCGTTGGCGCGGTCGATCGTCACCGCGTTGGCGGCGTTGTAGAAGTCCGACTGGAACGACGCGATCGCGTTGTTCTCGTCGCGCCACTGCTGCCAGAGCGACATGCGGACACCGAGTTCGAGGGTCAGATTGCGCGTCGGCTTCCAGCTATCCTGCCCGTAGAAGTCGTACCCCATGCCGATGAAGTTGGTCAGCGGCTTGGTGCCGAACTCTGTGTAGTCATCGAACAGTCCGAGCAGCACGTTGGAGAGCGCGTATCCGGTTCCGTCCGTGCGCGTCGTATCGGTGAAACGGAACGAGCCGTTCTGGTTCGTGGTCGCCGGCGCGGTGGCGGCACTCAACTGAATCTGGTCCTTCATGCCCGAGCGTTCCACCGACACGCCGCCCTTGAACGTGTGGTTGCCGTGGATCTTCGTGACGTTGTCGGTCCACAGAAACACGAAGTCGTACCACGAGCCTGGATACTGGTTGAGGTTCAGCGTGCTGAAGCCCTGAATGGCCAGGTTCGACAGCTTGTCGGGATCGAGCTTCGTCCCCGGGAACAGGAACGGGTAGTTCAAGCCGATCGACCCGCGCGTCGGGTACGCGACCAGGTCGGTGCCACCGGGACAGTAATCACAGTTCCGCTGACCGAAGAATTTCGCCGGTTTCGTCGAGCCGTACGAGAACGTGGCTTCGTTGATCAGCGTCGACGACAGCGTGCCCGTGTAGGTGGCGGCCATCGTGCGGCCCGGGTAGTTCCAGATCGAGGAATAGGCCATGGCCGATTCCGGGTCGTTCCACACATGCGGTGCCCAGGTGTGGCGCACTGCGATGCGGTGGTTGTTCAGCGGCACGAAATCGATCTTGATGCTGTCCTTGCGGGTCTCGTCGAACGTCGGCGGGTTGGCGAGCCAGTTGTTGGCGCCCTGCGGAATCGCCAGGTTCGGCAGCGGATATGAATTCAGCAGCGCCTGGCCGTTCGGGCTGATGCGCTCCTTCGGAATGATGTTGCCGGGAAACGGCAGCCCGGTGAGCGGGTCGCGAATCGCCCGCGGGAAGGCGCTGAAGTCGCCGTTGCGCATGGCCGCGGTCGGCACGATCGCCAGCTGGTTCTCCACCGATCGGATGCGATCCCACTCCTCGCCCCAGAAGAAGAAGAGCTTGGATTTGTCGGAGTTGAACCCGCCCGGAATGTAGATGGGGCCGCCGAGCGTGAAGCCGTACTGGTTGAAGTTGGAGGGCGGCTTCGCGATGCCGGCGCGGTTGTTGGACCAGGTGTTGGCGTTCAGCGCGTCGTCCTGCAGCGTCCAGAACCCGTTGCCGCGGAATGACTGACCGCCGCTCTTGGTCACGAGCTTCAAGAGACCTGCCGACGCGCGGCCATTTTCGGCCAGATAGTTCGTCGTGAGGACTTGTACTTCCTCCACCGTGTCGGCGTTCTGCATGCCCATCGTGAAGCCGCCGTTGGCACGGACGCGGATCGACGGCGCGCCGTCGACCGTCGTCATGAACTCCTCGGAGCGGCCGCCGTTGATCGACGTGATGCCGGTGGCGAACGTGTTGACCGGCGCTGGCAGACCACCCATGTTGCCGCCGACGGTGCCCGGCACGAGCTGCGCCACCTGCGTAACGCGACGTGAACTGAGCGGCGTGTCGGCGATCTGTTCGGACCGGACGGTGCGGCCGACGACGCCGGTGTCGATGAGCGTCGTGGCCGCCTGCACCTGCACGACCTCGCTGAGGCCGCCGACCTCGAGCGACACGTCGACGCGGATGTTCACGCCGGCGTTGACGCGGACGCCGGTGCGCGCCACCGGCTTGAAGCCGGACAGCGTGGCGTTCAGCCGGTAGTCGCCGACGGGCACGTTCGGAAACGTGTAAAGGCCCGCCTCGTTCGTGACAGTGCGCCGCTCGAGCCCGGTACCTTCAGCGACGAGGACGACGTCCACGCCTGGGAGAACGCCGCCGGAGGCGTCTTGAATCGCACCCGACACCTGCGCGGTGTCGAATTGCGCCCACGCTGGTGCGGCGAGGAATGCTGCGAAGAGAAAAAGCGGAAGTACGCAAGAACACGAAAATCGACGAGCGATCATGGCCCCCTCCTGACCGGCCCTTGCCGGATGCGCGCAAGGGAGACGGTCTGCTGCGGATCAACGTGGCCGCAGTGGCGCCGATTTATACGGCAACCGCATCAGACCGTCAAGGCAGAGGTGATCCCGGCGACGATCCCGTATGAGCGCGGACCCGATGCAGCAGGCCGGGATCGTAGGTCTCGATGTGACGCCAATCGCTGCAAGCGAGCAGATTCCACGCCAATCGCGCGACGCGCTCGTCCTCGAGGATTGAACCGTGATCGCGTTCCTTGCAGCTGTCGACGACCGCGTGGCAGAGGGCCGGCTCGCCGTTCGGGCCCGAGGCTGCGAGATGAATCTCGGTGAAGTCGTAGCTGGTCGACTGACTCAAGTCGTTTGAAGACTCGGTCACGATGCCGTCGTGCGGCTTCTGCATGTCGATGAGTCGGCGCTTCATGCTCGCCAGCAGAAACGTCGCTTGCACGGCGGTTAGGCCGACCGACGGTCCCCACTCGAAGTCTGTTCTCGTGTCGTTGTAAAAGAGGCCTGGAATACTGGCGTAACGTTTCGCGGCCATGACAGCGAGAGGGCTGGTTCCTGAGGACGAAAGGATCGCCTCTCGCCGGCCGCTCATGATCTGCTGCGCCCTCGTGAGGTCGCGCACGCCCTCGGTACGCGGGGCCAACGGCGAGATCAGCGCGAACAGGCTTCGCCCCAACTGGCCCAGCGTCGCGAGTTCAGCATTCGAGAGCGACCCGCGGTTCGGCGTCGCGAGCGTGACGATCGTCCGGATGCTCGGCATCGAGCGGTCGGACGCCGCGAGGCGCGCGACGAGGCCGCCCATGCTGTAGCCAACGAGATCGATCCGCGGGTGCGTCAGCTCGCTCTGCAGGATGTCCGCGAGCAGGCGACCATTGCGTTCCAGGCCTTGGGTATGGTTGTACCCGTAGACGTACACCGACGCGGCGCCGGAATGAGCGGTGAAGCTGGTGCCGAACGGCCGCTCCATATCTTCACGCGTCTGACGGATCCCATGCAGGAGGACAACAGCATGCTCGTCCGAGCTGCCGCTGATGCGCTTGAGCCCGTACGACGTCAGGACCTTAACCATCTCGAGCACGCAGGACCGCAACTCCAACCCTGCGGCCGTCACCGCGGTTACCGATGAAGCCGCCGACGTCGAGGCGCACCCACGGCTGACCGCTACGAAACATGCCGCCCACCGCCAGAGCGGAGGTGGCCAGGTCGGTCTCCTGACGATTGGACGACGGCAGGGCGACTGCGGTCAGCCCCGCCGCGACATTGTCGGACGCGGAGTTGCGGCGAGACTTCCACGTCAGGTGAAGGAACTCGTCGTTCGCCTGGCTGTAGTGCCCGACATCCATATCCTCTTCGGACACGGTGCCGCCAACGACCGTGAGATCCGGAATGAAGGCGACGATCTCAAAGGCCGGATCGAGACGCAGCGCCGGAGCAAACGGCAGCGAGAGCCGCTCCAGTGCGGCCACGACCTCGAGTCGCGCGCGCGTTCCGGTGAGAACCGCAGGAAGAAGTTCCGGCACGCGGAACCCCCCAGTGCTCACCAATCTCGAAACGCTGAGGGCGTGCTTACCGGATATCGCGCCTGCCGACAAGCCGAACTGCTGCAGAGAGCCGTCGCGCAGGAATGCCGATAACGCCTCCTGCCAACGGCGGTCTTCTGCATCGGCGCGTGCGATCTGGGGCGCCAGCATGTGCCAGAGCCGGGCACCAAGCTCGGGGGAACTTCCGGCGCGCCGCAGCTGGTCACGCGCCGCGGGTTCTGCGAGCCAGTTCAGGACCAGCCCCCAGTGCGCGACCGTACCGCCGCCCGATACCTCACGCAGGTCGACCAGGGTATTCAGGGCGAGCAGGACGCCGAAGACCTCGAGGTCGCGGTCGGTCCTGGCAAGGCCAGAGCTGGAGAAGGCGGGATTGCGGAACACCGACACCCGACGCGCGCGCAGATCGCTCAGGACGTCTGCGGGCAGTGGGGTATCTTGCCGCGTCTCGAAATGCACCGACCGGAGCGGCACGCGGGTGCTCAGCTCCATGTTGTCCTGCTCCAACGCGCTCTTTTCACCGTCGAGGAGCGACCAGCGGCACCAGCTGGCGAAGGGTACGCGCTCGCGAATCGCGTCGCGAATCAATGGAGTGAGCTGTGCCTCGCCACTGTGCCGCAGATCGATGTCTGACGTGAACGGGGCGACGTCGAACAGATCGAAGTCTTCGCCCGGCCTGTATTCGAGATACATCGCGGCGCGCGCGGCAGCACCACCGCGCAGCGTGAAGTCGACGCCGAAGTCGCGCGCGAGACCCTCGAAGCAAGCGAAAGGCGGCAGCTCGTGTAACCGAGGCAGCGTGCCCCCCCTCGCCGTCGGCGTCGAGACAGCCATGCGCGTTTCAGTCGGTGAATACCGTCAGCTTGCGGAACTGGATCAGCCACTGGCCGTCGCGCTTGACCAGGTGATCTTCCGAGCGCCCCATGCCGCCGGTGATCATCCGGCCGTCCTTGTCTTTCCGCATCGTCTGCCAGTACGACTGGTACAGCGCTTCGCCGGGCTTCGGGAACGTGATGCGCGGGCTGCTGATCACGTGATAGAGGTTGCCCGCCGGCAGCCCCTTCGCTTTGTTGTCGTCGCGCCGCTGGATCAGGCCGGTGACCACCTTGCGGATCTCGGCGTGCCCCTTGCTGATCTGGCCATTCGAATCGATCACGGCGTCAGGCGTGAACACGGCGACGTAGCCGTCGGCGTCGAGCGAGTCCACCGACCACACGTAGCGCGCCATCACGTCTTCGACCGCGATGCGATCCGCATAGGTCCCGAGGTTCTCCTCGGAGGCGGAACCGAGCGCTGGCGCGAGCAACAGGGCGAGCAGTGCGGCGAGCGATGTTTTCATGTGGGCCCTTTCGATTGGGCCCACATGATAGTGAGAATCGCTACCGCGCCGTCATGAAGTTCGCGAACACGTAGTCGGCGACGGCCTTGCCGGCCGTCTGCCCAGCCACGTTGTCGAAGCGGTAGTGAATCCCGCCGTAGATTCGCGAGTCGGCCTGCTCCTGCGCCACGTCCCACAGGCGGCTGTAGGTGTGCGTCACGTCGGGCAAGCCGTTCGACTGCTTCCACGTGGCGTGCACTTCGATGTCGTTCGTGCCGATCGCCAGCGCGATGACGCGCGCGGCGCTGGCGCCGATGGTCGCCATGTTGCCGGCATACGACGGGTAGGGCGGCGTCACGAGGAGCGGCATCCACCCCGCCTCGGGAGCGGTCGCCGTATTGAGATCGGTGTCCGCCTGCTGAATCGCGGTCACCGGCCGCCACAAGCCGTACACGAACTTGCTGGTGAGCGTGGTCTGCAGCGCATCGTGAATCGAGACGTTCATCAGCACGAAGAGCCGGGCGGTCTCGACCAGCGACAGATGGCGGTCCTGTGACACCTCGCGCGCGATGTTCTGCCAGATCTGCGAGTAGTGCGTGGCGCTGCCCACACCCGAGGCGCCCACACTCGCCCACAGCCGCGCGATCGCGGTCTGATCGGGAGTTCGAGTGGCGCTGACGGCCTGGCCGATCGCCTTCACTTCGTTGAGATCCGCGGCGTACGCGGCGCTCGTCAACGTCGGCGGCCGCTGCGGCAGGAACTGCGTGGACGAGATCATGGCGAGCGGCGCGGCGTTCTGGACGTGCGTGAACGTGGCGGCGGCAAAGGCCGGCGGGGTCGGCTGCCAGCGGCCGGGCAATGCGGGCTCGGAATAGGCCGGGAACGGCGACACGAGCCATCCATCGTTCTGCCGCCACGCCAGGATCTCCGCGGCGACGCGCGCGCCGATCGCCGCCCCGTGCCGTTCGAATCCTGGAGCGCCCGACCCGAGCTGCTGTTCGAGCAGCGTGTCGTAGGCGGTCGTGGCCGCCGGGTTGAGGGCGACGATGACGTCATGCGCCGCCTGCGCAGCCGCGGCCGGCGCCGCCCCGTTGACCGGGTTCTTGAACTGGACACGATACGGTTCGTACGCGCGCTCGATCGCGTTGATCGCATCGAACATCGCGATGTGGGTAAGCGCGTAGAAACGCGGCGCGCCGGCGCCGCCGCCACCCGGAATCGTGTCCTGCAGGACCTTGTTCCACTCGTAGATGACGGTGGGCGCGTCCCCGCCGCTCTGAGCGGACAGGGCGCGCTGGAGAGGCGCCGCAAGCGCCAGCGCCGCGACGGTTGCAATCAGGATTGTTCTGCTCTGCGGATTCATGTCTCGACCCCCTCAACAAAAGAGGTCGCTACAGTAAGCAGGCGCTCGGCGGACGTCCTTCGGAAGCGCTGAAGCTTTTGTGAAGGAATTCGGATGACGGACAAGTCGTGCGAAGGCAACGACTTGTCCGCCGTCAGTTCGATCTAGCTCGTTTTCGGCTTCGGAGTGACGCGGAACAGCCCGCCAGGGTTGGCGTCCTCGAGCATCCACAACGCGCCGTCGGGACCCACCTCCACGTCGCGGATGCGGTGGTTCACGCGCCAGCGCTCCGCCGGGGTTGCGCCGCCCTTGCCGTCGAACGTGATGCGATTCAGAGACTGCGTGCCCATGCCGCCGATGAACGCCGAGCCGACCCATTGCGGGAACATGGCGCCTTTGTAAAAGGTGAGGCTGCCGGGCGCGATCACCGGGTTCCAGTAGATCACCGGCTTCGTCAGGTCGGAGCGCGTGTCTGGGCTCGGAATCGGGACGCCGTTGTAGTTGGTGGCGTAAGACACGAGCGGCCAGCCGTAGTTCTTGCCAGGCTCGATCAGATTCAATTCGTCGCCGCCGCGCGGGCCGTGTTCCACCTCCCACAGACGTCCGTCGGGGCCGAAGGCCAGGCCATACGGCGTGCGATGCCCGCTGCTCCACGTTTCCGCGGGGGCGAGATTGGGGCCAGGCAGGTTGTAGGTGCTCACGACCGGGGCCGTCTTCGCCGCTTCCGTGTCGCGCGGCGGATCGATGAGCGGCAGGCTGGAGGCGCCCGTCTTTCCCGCCATCGGATTGCCGGGGGCGGGCTTGCCGTCGAGCGTCAGCCGCAGAATCTTGCCCACTTCCGTGTTCGGATCCTGAGCGGGCGTCATCCGCTGCCGATCGCCCACGGTGAGGAACAGGTACTGCCCATCGGGCGAGAACGCGATCTGCGCGCCGAACTGCCCCCCCTTGCCCTTCGGCATGTCGCGCCAGAGGACCTGCAGCCCGTCGAGGCTCGCCGTGCTGGCGTTCAGCGCCAGCTTCGCGC
>Ga0207694_10002862_pt1 | contig 13913 bp, 11 predicted proteins | sample KBSC34metaG_FD_184353 | JGI IMG/M metagenome (GOLD analysis project Ga0207694, IMG submission 184353) | Corn rhizosphere microbial communities from Kellogg Biological Station, Michigan, USA - KBS C3-4 metaG (SPAdes) (version 2) | ecosystem: Host-associated > Plants > Roots > Rhizosphere > Soil...
CGGTCGCGCCCGCCCCCGACGCCAGCAGATCGCGCCCGCGCAGCCAAGCCGCGAGCGCACCGGCCTCGTCGAAGCCCTCGGCGCCGTCCTCGAGGCGCGCGGTGTTGATGAACGCCCGCACGAGCTCCAGCTCGCCCGGGGCCGCGGTGCGCCTGCCGATCTCTCACCACCTGTTCACGTTTGCCGGTCGACCTTACCATCAACCGACACACGGTGGTGAGAGGGTCAGATCGACGGCGAGGCCGACGGCGAGGGCGCCGCCGTCAGGTCGCGGCGCAGCGCCTTGATCTCATCGCGCAGCTTGGCCGCGTACTCGAATCGCAGCTCCTCGGCGGCCGCGAACATCTCCTCCTCCAGCTCCACCACCAGCTTGTCGAGCTCCTCCACGCTGAGGCCCTCGGTCTTGGCCCCGCGACGGCGCTTGCCGGGGACGGTCGGCGTCTCCATCGTCAGGAACTCGGCGATGTCGGACACGCCCTTCTGGATCGACAGCGGCGTGATGCCGTGCTCGAGGTTGTAGGCGACCTGGATCTCGCGGCGCCGGTTCGTCTCGTCGAGCGCCACCCGGATCGCCTCGGTCGTCTTGTCGGCGTACATCAGCACGCGGCCGTTGACGTTGCGCGCCGCCCGCCCGATCGTCTGGATCAGCGCGGTCTGGCCGCGTAGGAAGCCCTCCTTGTCGGCGTCCAGGATCGCCACCAGCGACACCTCGGGCAGGTCGAGCCCCTCCCGCAGCAGGTTCACGCCGACCAGCACGTCGTACTCTCCCAGCCGCAGCTCGCGCACGATCTTGATCCGCTCCAGCGTGTCCACCTCGCTGTGCAGGTAGCGCGTGCGGATGCCCGCCTCGAGCAGGTAGTCGGTCAGGTCCTCGGACATCTTCTTGGTCAGCGTCGTCACCAGCGTGCGCTCGTTGGCATCGATGCGGGCGCGGATCTCGGCCATCAGGTCGTCGACCTGGCGCCGGGTCGGACGCACCTCGACCTCGGGGTCAATCAGCCCGGTCGGCCGGATGATCTGCTCGGCCACGTGGGTCGAGTTGCGCAGCTCGTAGGGGCCGGGCGTGGCCGAGACGAACAGCAGCTGTGGCACCCGCTCCAGAAACTCGTCGAACCGCAGCGGGCGGTTGTCGAGCGCAGACGGCAGCCGGAACCCGAAGTCGACCAGCGTCTGCTTGCGCGACCGGTCGCCCTCGTACATGCCGCCGATCTGCGGCACGGTCTGGTGCGACTCGTCGACCACCACCAGGTAGTCATCGGGCAGGTAGTCGAGCAGCGTGTGCGGCGGCGTGCCCGCCGACCGGCCTTCGAGGATCCGCGAGTAGTTCTCGATGCCGTTGCAGAACCCCATCTCCCGCAGCATCTCCATGTCGTACTCGGTGCGCGAGCGCAGGCGATGGGCCTCGAGCATCTTGCCCTCGGCCTCCAGCTCGCGCAGCCGCTCGTTCATCTCGGCGCCGATGCCACCCACCGCACGGTCGATCTGCTCGCGCTCCATCGCGTAGTGCGTGGCGGGGTAGATGGCGAGGTGGTCGAGCTTGGACAGCACCTCCCCGGTCATCGGGTCGAAGTGCACGATCGACTCGACCTCGTCCCCGAACAGCGAGATCCGGTAGGCCGACTCCATGTTGGCCGGCTGCACCTCGATCACGTCGCCGCGGGCTCGGAACTTGCCGCGTCCCAGCACCACGTCGTTGCGGGAGTACTGGATCGAGACCAGCTTCTCGAGCATCGCCTCGCGCGGCCGCTCGTCGCCGACCGCCAGGAACAGCACCATCTGCTCGTAGCTCTCCGGGGAGCCCATCCCGTAGATGCATGACACCGAGGCGACGATCAGCACGTCGCGCCGTGAGAACAGCGCAGCCGTGGCAGCGTGCCGCAGCCGGTCGATGTCGTCGTTGATCGAGCTGTCCTTCTCGATGTAGGTATCGGACGTCGGCAGGTAGGCCTCGGGCTGGTAGTAGTCGTAGTAGCTGACGAAGTACTCGACCGCGTTGTGCGGGAAGTACTCGCGGAACTCGTTGCAGAGCTGGGCGGCCAGGGTCTTGTTGTGAGCGATCACCAGCGTCGGCTTCTGCACCTGCTCGACGACGCGCGCGACGGTGTGGGTCTTGCCGGTGCCGGTCGCCCCAAGCAGCGTCTGGAAGCGGTCGCCGCGGGCGATGCACTCGGCCAGCTCCGCGATCGCGCGGGGCTGATCGCCGGTGGGCTGGTAGGCGGCTGACACTCGCATCTCGTGCATGTGATGCAGTGTATCGACGGGCGCCAGCCGCTCCCGCCCGGCCCATCCGATGCCCTGCTCCGATAGATTCGCAGCGTGCCGACGGTGATCGAACAGACGGCCGACCTGAACGCCGCGCCCCGGGATGTATTCGCGTACCTGACCGATCCGGCCCGGCGCAGCGAGTGGGACGCCAGCTGTGAGCGCTGCACCATCGAGGGTGACGCGCCGGCCAAAGGCGTCCGCGTGCAGATCATCGGCCACCGGACGGCGCCCTCGTGGATTGGTGAGTACGGGCGGTTCGACCTCAACCGGGGCGCCGCCCTGCGCCTGGTCGAGGGCGTCGGCATGCCTTTCACCAGCTTCATCGAGGGCTTCCAGGTCGAGTCCCGCAAGGGCGGCTGCACGCTGACGCTGCGGGTCGAGTACGAGGTCAGCGGCATTGTGCGGATGATCGAGCCGATGACGGTGCGCAGCCGCATGCGGCGGACGACCGCGAAGTCGCTGCGAAACGTCGAGCAGCACTTCGCGTGAGGGTCTAACCGTAGAGCTCGCCGTGATACGCCTGCCGGTACAGCGCCTGCACGCGCTCGACGTCGGCGACGTAGTCCCGCGTCTCGGGGAACGGGATCTTCACCGTGCCGCCGGCCGGGGTGTCTGCGATCCACCGGTCGACGTTGGCCTGGCCGGCGTTGTAGGCGGCCAGCGCCAGCTCGTCACCGTTCTGGTACACGCTGTACTTCTGCCGCAGGTGGCGCAGATACCAGCAGCCGTAGCGCACGTTCAGGTCGGGGTTGAGCAGGTCGGTGGCGGGATGGAAGTTGCCGCCGCCGGTGTGCAGGGCGATGCCGCGGGCGGTGTCGGGCAGCAGCTGCATCAGGCCGACGGCGCCTGCGTCGCTGCGGGCGGTGGCATCGAACCGCGACTCCTGGTAGATCACCGCGGCCACCAGCGCCGGATCGAGGTGATAGAGGCGGGCGTTTCCGACCACCACCTCGCGGTAGTCGAGCGGGTACCACAGCCGCACCCACCAGTTCGGCTGCTCGTCCCGCAGCACCGCGAAGGCGCCCAGCGCGGCCACCGCGAGCACCGCCAGCACGATCGCCAGGCGCTTCACGTCAGCCGCGCCACCAGGGCCGCCACCCAGTCGTCGAGCTGCTCGAGGCTGCCGGTGTTCTCGTACACCTCGTCGGATCGCGCCGCCTTCTCCTGCTCGGGCAGCTGGTGCGCCATCCGCTGGGACGCGCCGGGCCGGCGCTGCTCGCGCAGGTCGCCGGGCGCCGTCACCATCACGATCAGGTCGTAGCGGTCCTCGCGGCCGGCCTCGAACAGGGTCGGCGCCTCGTGCACCAGCAGCGGGCTGCCCGCGGCCAGCTGCTGCTCGCGCCAGGCCTGGAAGCGCTCCTCGATCAGGGGCAGCAACAGCCCCTCCAACCACTCCCGTTCAGCAGGATCGGAGAATACGCGAGCGGCGATCTGGGCGCGGTCGACCCGGCCGGCGGCGTCGAGCACCGCCGGCCCGAAGCGCTCGGCAACGGCCGCCCGCACGTCGTCGCGTAGGTACAGCTCGCGCACGACCTGATCGCTGGACATGGTGGCCGCGCCGTGGCGGGCAAACGCCGCCAGCGCCTCCGACTTGCCCGACCCGATGCCGCCGGTCAGTCCGACGACCAGGGCCATCCGACTACTCCTCGGCGAGCGCCTCTTCGGGCTCCGCCGAAGCCTCTTCGGCCGGCTGCTCCGGCTCGGGCTCGGCGGCCGCTTCCGGCTCGGGCTCGGCGGCCGGCTCCGGCTCGGGCTCCTCTGCAGCTACCGGCTCCTGATCGAGATCGGCCTCCACGATCGCATCGGCCTCGACCACGGGCTCGGGCAGATCGGGACGGTCGCCCGACGCCGGCTCCTCCTCGACATCGGCGAACACCTCGGACGAGAGCCCCAGCTCGGGAACGCTCTCCGCCAGCGCGGTGGTGATGCCATCCATCTCGATCCGCTTGACCGTGTCCCCCACCTCGACGCGCTTCAGCGACAGGCTCAGACGGCGGCGCTCGGGATCGATCTCGATCACCTTCACGTTCACCTCGTCACCCTGGTTGACGACGTCGCGCGGGTTCTCGACGTGGTGGTCGGCAAGCTCGGAGATGTGGATCAAGCCCTCGACGCCGGACAGGATCTCGGCGAAGGCGCCGAACGTGACCACCTTGGTGATGCGGCCGACGACCACGTCGCCCTGCCGCGTCTCGTCGATCACGCGCTGCCAGGGATCGGTCTGGGTCTGCTTCAGGCCCAGCGAGATGCGCTGGCGGTCACGGTCGACGTCCAGCACCTTGACCCGCACGGTCTGGCCGATCTCGAGCACCTCGGAGGGATGGTTGACGTGGCTCCACGACAGCTCCGAGATGTGGATCAGGCCGTCGATGCCGTCCAGGTCGACGAAGGCGCCGAAGTCGACGATGTTCGAGATCACGCCCTCCACCTCGGTGCCGGGCGACAGCCGGTCGAGGATCTGCTGCCGCTGCTCGCGGCGCTCCTCCTCGAGCACTGCCCGGCGCGACAGCACCACGTTGTTACGGCTGCGGTTCAGCTCGATCACCTTGCAGCGCAGCGTCTGGTCGCGGTACTCGTCCAGATCCTGCACGCGGCGGATGTCGACCAGCGACGCCGGCAGGAAGCCGCGCACGCCCAGGTCGATGATGAGTCCGCCCTTGACGACCTCGATCACCAGGCCCTCGACCGGCTCGCCGCTCTCGGCGGCGGCCTCGATCCGGCGCCAGGCCTTCTCGAAGCGCGCCCGCTTCTTGGAGAGGATCAGACGCCCGTCGGCGTCCTCCTTCTGCAGCACCAGCGCATCGATCGTGTCGCCCAGCGCAACCTCCTCATCGGGGTTGACGGAGCGCCGGATCGAGAGCTCGGAGATCGGGATGACGCCCTCCGACTTGTAGCCGATGTCGACCAGGATCTCGTCCTTGTCGACTCGCACCACCGTGCCGCTGACGACGTCACCCTCGTTGAAGTTGGTGAGCGTGCGGTCGTAGTCGGGGACGAGCTCGCCGTCCACCTCGATCATCCATGTATCAGTTGCGTCGCTGTGCTGCTGGTCGATTGATGCCATCTAGGTTGGGTCAGTCCTCTCGAGAAGTGTTGTGCGCACGGCTCATCCACCCGGATAACCGAGCGCCGCGGCGAAGTATACAGAGCACCTTTCTCCGGCAGGCCGCTACGAAAAGCTGGTGGTCAGGCGGCCCGTGACGTCGATCACGGCGCCTCCCGGGGGCAGCACCAGGGGCGAGCTCTGGCCGGGCAGCTGCACCGTGGCCGGCACGGGACCAGGGTTGACCGCCACCGCTCCCGCATCGAACTCGCGCACGAGCGCATCGCCCTGACGGATCGGCGCCGCGGATGGCACGCCGGGGTTCAGCTCGTAGAGCGCGCGCTCGGATCCGGGCAGCACCGAGTAGCCCGACCACAGCCCGGATACCAGCAGGTAGGAGGCCAGGCCGAACACGCGCTGTTGATGGTCGAGGTTGCCGCCGTCCCACACCCAGGCCCCTACCCGCGAATCCAGAGCCGCCTCGAAGTACGTGTACAGCGCCGTCCAGGCGCTGCCTCGCAAGCGCGCGAATCCGCGCTGCACGGAGACGGCGTCGCTGCTTGCGATCTGATGCGGGTCGACGATGGTGAACGGCTGGTTCTGTGCGATCACCGCAAAGTTGTTGGACTTGAGGCCGCCCCGCACCTCCGCCATCGCCTCGGCCAGGTAGCGGGCGTGGTCGGCGACAGTCATGTCCTGGCCCGTGTTGGGATCGATCGGCGAGTTCGTCCAGGCCGGCAGGTTGCCGGCGTCGACCAGCTCGACGCCGGTCCAGCCGCCGTCCCCAAGCTGGGTCTCCACCGCCGTCGCCCAGGCCGCCAAGTAGTCGGGATTGGAGATGTCGAACATGACCCATCCGGGATGGCCGGGCGGGTGCACGTCGGCGCCGCTCGCGTCCTTCAGGATCCAGTCGGGGTGATCGCGGCGCACCTCGGCCAGGTCCAGCCCCGGCCGCGGGCAGTCGCTGCAGGACACGAAGCCGTACTGCAGCACGCGCTCCTGGAACACGTTGACGCCCTGGTCGCCGTCGCGCACCTCGGCCGGCAGCCCCTGCCAGTCCGGCGCCACCACGTTGGTGTAGGTGCGGCCAAGGCAGGTCGCGGCGGCCGCCGTGGGAGCACGCTGAAGTCTGATCAGAAGCGGCGTGGCCGGGCGTGTCACGCCGGCGCACCTGGAGGGCGGCGGGGTGGTCGGCGCGCTGCTGCCGCCGCCGCAGCCGGCGGCGATCACGCATGCGAGCGCGGCCGCCGCCGTCAGTGCTCGGCGCATGCCTCGCAGCGGGTCACCGGCGCGCCGATCACACCGCCGTCGGGCGGGGTGATCACCGACACCGGCTCGATCACCAGCGAGCCGCCGCAGCGCGGGCAGAAGCCGCCGCCGGGCGGGTGGTGATGCAGCGTGAAGCTGATGTCGGCCGAGAGGATGCCGCCGTCTGCGCTGAGCACGCCTCGCTGCTCGCCCACCCGGCCGAACCGCAGCTGCACGTCGCCCATGCGCGGCTCGCCGTGGATGTTCACGGTACCGGTGGCGACGCCCATCGCGTTGTCCAGCTCCTCGCAGCTGACGGCCGGCAGGAACAGCTCGGCGACAACCGCCTCGCGCAGCTGGCCGGCCTCCAGCCACAGGTAGCTGCCCTGCTCGTCTCCGCGGTGGGCGGGCAGTGCGTAGAGGGCGCCCGAGAGGCGCAGCCAGTCGCTCACTTGGCGTCCAGCCAGGTTGCGCCGGTGCCGATGTCGACCTCCAGCGGCGGGTCGAGCGGGTAGGCGCTCACCATCTCCTCGTGCACCAGCGGGCGCAGCTCCGGGAGCTCCGACTCGACCGCCTCGAACACGAGCTCGTCGTGCACCTGCAGCACCAGCATCGAGCCCATCGCATTCTCGCGCATACGCCGATGGCACCCGATCATGGCCACCTTGATGATGTCGGCGGCGCTGCCCTGCATGACCGTGTTCACGGCCAGGCGCTCGCCCAGGCTGCGGGTCTGGTAGTTGGACGCGCGCAGCTCCGGGATCGGCCGGCGGCGCCCGAACAGGGTCGTGACGTAACCCTCCTCCTTGGCGCGGTCGATCACGCCGCGCATGAACTCGTTCACCAACGGGAAGCGGGCCAGGTAGGCGTCGATGTAGGCCTGCGCCTCCTCGCGTGGGATCGACAGCTGCTCGGACAGGCCGAACGAGCTGATCCCGTAGATGATCCCGAAGTTGACGGCCTTGGCGCGGTTGCGCTCGGTCGACGTCAGCTCGTCGGCGGGCTTCCCGAGCACCTCCGCGGCAGTTGCGCGGTGGATGTCCTCGCCGCGCTCGAACGTCTCGCGCAGGGCCGGCTCGCCAGACAGGTGGGCGAGGATGCGCAGCTCGACCTGGGAGTAGTCGGCCGACAGCATGCAGGATCCGGGCGAGGCCACGAAGGCGCTGCGGATCTCGCGCCCGAGCGGGGTGCGGATCGGGATGTTCTGGAGGTTGGGGCGGATCGAGCTGAGCCGGCCGGTGGCGGCCGTGGTCTGGCTGAAGGTGGTGTGCAGGCGCCCGTCCTCGCCGATCAGGCCGGGCAGCGGCTCCAGGTAGGTGTTCAGGAGCTTGGACTGCTCGCGCCAGGCCTCGACCACGTCGATCAGCGGGTGCATCGGCCGCAGCTTGGCCAGCACGCGCGCGTCGGTCGAGTAGCCGGTCTTGCCCTTGCGGTCGGTGGGCAGGCCGAGGCGGTCGAACAGCACCTCACCCAGCTGCTTGGGCGAGCCGATCGTGAACGGGCCGCCGGCCAGCTCGTATGCCTCCTGCTCGAGCTCGTCGACCTGATCGCGCAGCTTGGCGGCGATCTCGGCCATCCGGTAGGCATCCATCTGCACGCCGCAGCGCTCCATCTCGGCCAGCACCGGCACCAGCGGCAGCTCGATGTCGGTGTAAAGCGCGGTCATCTGGCGCTGCTCGATGCGATCGGCCAGGCCCGGGTGGATGGTGATCTCGGTGCCGGCAGCGGCCACCAGCGCCGCCGTCTCGGGGTCGGCCTGGACGGCCGGGGCGACGCCCTGCTCCTCGGCCAGGTCGGCGATCTCGTAGCCGGAGCGGCCGGGGTCGAGCAGGTAGGCGGCGAGCTGGGTGTCGCCGGCGGGAAGCAGGCCGGGGATGTGCTCGCCGTGGGTGATCACGCGGTGGCCGGCGAGGGCGTCGACCAGCGCGCCGGCGTCGCCGGTGGGCACGACCAGCACGTCACCCGAGCCGGACGCGACGGCGGCCCGGCCGTCTCTCACCGATATGGCCAGCTCGTGCGGGAGGCCGGCCAGGTCGGCCAGCGACGCCTCCCGCCAGGACATGTCGGCCCGCTCCACGGGAGCACCGGGCGCGGCCGGGATCACCTCGTCCAGCTCATCGATCCGCTTCAGCAGGGCCCGGAACTCGAGCTTCCGGAACATGTCCTTGATGCCGGAGCGGTCGGGCGGGTCGGCCACCAGGGCGGCAAAGTCGACGTCGATGTCGAGGTTTCGGTCGATGGTCGCGAGCTGCTTGCTCTTGACCGCGTCGTCGACGTGGTCGCGCAGCGACTCGCGCCGCTTCTCGCCGGGCACCTGGTCGAGGCCGGCGTAGATGCCCTCGAGGCTACCGAACTGCACCAGCAGGTCGGCGGCGGTCTTCTCGCCGATGCCGGGCACGCCGGGAATGTTGTCGGAGGTGTCGCCCTTGAGCCCGATGAAGTCGGGTATCTGAGCGGGGTCGATGCCGTAGCGCTGGCGGATCCGCTCCGGGGTGTAGACGACCACGTCGGAGACGCCACGCGGCGTCATCATGATGCAGACGTTGTCGGAGGCCAGCTGGAACGCGTCGCGATCGGTCGAGACGACGCAGACGCGGTGGCCCTCGCGCTCGGCCATGGCGGACAGCGTGCCGATCACGTCGTCGGCCTCCATCCCTTCGACGCGGATGTTGCGGTAGCCGAAGGCCTCGACCAGCGGCGCGAAGAAGGGGCGCTGGGCCTGGAGCAGCGGCGGGGTGGGCTTGCGGTGGGCCTTGTACTCGGGATCCAGCTCGAGCCGCTTGGTGGGCCGCTCGTCCCAGGCCACGACCACGCAGGCGGGGCGGTAGTCGGCCAGCATCCGCATCAGCATGTTGGCCATGCCCAGCAGCGCGTTGGTGGGCTGGCCCTCGGCGGTCTGCAGCTCCTCGGGCAGGGCATGGAAGGCGCGGTAGGCGAGGCCGTTGCCGTCTACCAGGAAGACGTCGCAGGCCTTGGCGGGCGCGTCGTCGAGATCGAGATCAGACGGCTTGGTCTGCTTCGCGGTCGCTACAGGTCAAGCGTAGATGATCGGGGTGGTCGGCCGGGCGGGGTCAGAGCTGCTCGGCCAGGAAGCCGAGCACGATCCGGTCGAACTCACCCGGGCGCTCCATGCTGGGCACGTGGGCGGCGTCCGCGATGTGTTCGAGGCGGGCGCCGGGGATCTCGCGGCTGAGGCGCTCGGCGATGCGGAGGATGTCGGGCTGGTCGTGGTCGCCGACGACGAGCAGGGTCGGCGCCGGCACCTCGTCGGCGTGGCCGCCTACGTCCTCGACCAGCTCCAGCTCCTCGGCTGCGTCGCCGCCCTCCTGGGCGTGCTGGTAGGCGCGGAGCTGCATGTCGTACACGAGGCGCCGCAGGTCGGCGTCCACCTCCTCGGGCTCCCGGCCGACGCCGCCCACCCAGAAGCGGACGGTCAGGTCGGCGGCGGCGTCCAGCTCGCCGTCCATGAACAGGCGCACCTCCTCGCTGCCGTACGCCACGACCTCGTCCGACCAGCCGGCGTTCGGCAGCCCCGGGCCGACCAGCACCAGCGCCGTGACCAGCTGCGGCCGCGCCAGCGTCGCCTCCAGCGCGACGCGACCGCCCAGCGAGTTCCCGATCAGCACCGCCCGTTCGATCTCGAGCCGGTCGAGCAGGTCGAGCAGGTCCTGGGCGTGCTGGTAGGGCTCGGGCGGCAGCGGCGACTGCCCGAACCCACGCATGTCGTAGCGCACCACCTGGTAGTCCTCGGCGTACCGCCGCCACTGCGGCGTCCACATGCGGCTGTCGGCGATGCCGGCGTGGATCAGCACGATCGTGTCGCCGGAGCCGGCGATCTCATGGTGAAGCTGCATCGCGGGCGAGACTAGCCGACACCGGCAGCGAGCGCGGGTGCAACACCCACGCCCTACGCGACCGGCTATCTGCCCGCCTCGGGACCTCCTGTGCCGTCGGCGCAACACCCACGCCTGGCACCGGTGTTGCACGAATTCCGATAGGAAAACGGCCCCTCAGCTACGAAATTCGTAGAATTCGGGGTGCTTTTCTACGAATATCGTAGTTTGGACCGCAACAGAGGTGCCAGGCGCGGGCGTTGCGCGACGGGGTATTTGCCCGACTCGGTACGCTGCCAATCCCGTGGCCCGCAACCCCTCTGCCAGCTACAGCCTGACGATGCGCCTGGAGATTCCCAGCGAGGCGGGATCGTTCGCGCTGGTGGCCGCCGCGGTGGCCGAGGCGGAGGGTGACATGGGCGCGATCGACTTGGTGCGCGTGACCAAGGACCACACCGTCCGCGACATCACCGTTTCGGCGTCGGATAGCGAGCACGGGCAGCGCATCATCGACGAGGTGCGCGCCGTGGCCGGCGTGACGCTGGTGAACGTCAGCGACCGCACCTTCCTCATGCACCTGGGCGGCAAGATCGAGGTCAGCAACAAGGTGCCGATCAAGACCCGCGACGACCTCTCGATGGCCTACACGCCCGGCGTGGCTCGCGTCTGCATGGCGATCGCCGCCGACGTCGAGAAGGCGCGCACGCTCACCATCAAGCAGAACACCGTGGCCGTCGTCACCGACGGCACCGCCGTGCTCGGCCTCGGCGACATCGGCCCGGAGGCGGCGATGCCCGTGATGGAGGGCAAGGCCATGTTGTTCAAGGAGTTCGCGGGCATCGACGCCTGGCCGCTGGCCCTGAACACCAAGGACACCGACGAGATCATCGCCATCGTGAAGGCGATCGCGCCCGGCTTCGGCGGCATCAACCTCGAGGACATCGCCGCCCCGCGCTGCTTCGAGATCGAGGGCCGGCTGCGCCAGGAGCTCGACATCCCCGTCTTCCACGACGACCAGCACGGCACGGCCGTGGTGGTGCTGGCCGGCCTGCTCAACTCCGCCAAGCTCGTGCAGAAGCGCATGGACGAGCTGAAGGTGGTGCTCGTCGGAGTCGGCGCCGCAGGCGTCGCCGTCAGCAAGCTGCTGCTCCGCGCCGGGGTCACAGACATCGTCGGCTGCGACCGCGATGGCTCGCTCTACACGGGCAAGAAGGGCCTCGTCGGCATCAAGAAGTGGTACGCCAAGCACACCAACCCGCGCTGCTTCGACGGCTCCGCCGAGGAGGCCCTGCGCGGCGCCGACGTGTTCCTGGGGCTGTCCGGCCCCGGCGCCGTCAGCGCCGACGCGATCCGCACGATGGCCGACGACGCGATCGTCTTCGCCATGGCCAACCCCGACCCCGAGGTGCCGCCTGAGGAGATCCAGGGCGACGTCCGCGTGATCGCGACCGGCCGCTCCGACTACCCCAACCAGATCAACAACGTGCTCTGCTTCCCCGGCATGTTCCGCGGCGCCCTCAACGCGCACGCCACCACCATCAACGAGGAGATGAACATGGCCGCCGCCCGCGCCATCGCCTCGGTGATCAGCGAGGACGAGCTGAGCGAGGAGTACGTGATCCCGAGCGTGTTCAACAAGGCCGTCGTCGAGCACGTGGCCGAGGCCGTCGCCGAGGCGGCGCTGGCCACCGGCGTCGCCCGCAAGGACGCCACCCACTCGCACGATGTCACCGAGATCTACCGCTAGATGATTGATCGATATCTCCGTGATGTCCTGGACGGCGAGACGACGGTTCGCACCCGTAGCCACCCGGTCGGTCGTTGACCTCAAACCGGTCGCCGCGGCCAGGCTCGCGAGAGATGTCGATCAATCATCTCGGTCGGCGTTCTTCTCGAAGCGGTCGTGCCGCCAGGCCGGGCGCATGCCGGCCGACTCGTACAGCCGCGCCGCCCGCAGGTTGGCGCCGTGCACGCTGAGCGCGGCGCGCGGCAGGCCCCGCTCGCGGAAGGCGCGGATCGAGGTCAGCAGCAGCGCGCGTCCCAGCCCGCGGCCGCGCCAGTCCGGCGCCACGGCCAGCTGCCCGACCCAGCCGACGCCGTCTGACTCCCACACCTCCGACAGCGACACGCCCACGATCCTGCCCTCGGCCTCCGCGATGAACCACCACGCCGGGTCGAAGCTGGAGCTCTCGATCGACCGCACCTGCCACGGGTCGAACGCATGCGCGAGGTTGCCCTCGATCTCCGAGAACGCCGCCTGAACGAGCGCGTGCACCTCGCGGTCGTCCACCCCCAGCCGGAACGGCCGCATGGTTACACCCTCCGGGTGGCAGGCTGCCTCCGGATCGCGATCGAGGTCGCAGACCATCCGCCAGTAGCGGTGCGTGACGACGTAGCCGTTGGCCGACAGCAAGGCGGCCGCCGCGGCGTTGCCGTCCGCGATGTACTGGCGGCCGGGTAGGCCTCGCTCGAGCGCGCGCGCCTCCACCAACGGCAGCAGTGCCGCCCCGATGCCGAGGCCGCAGAACTCGGGATGCACGTACACGTCCTGCGCGTGCGGCGTGCACAGGGCGTACGCGGCTAGTCCGGTGCCGGACTCCACCACCAGGCTGTCCCGCGCCAGGTCGACCTCCGGGTCAGCCCACTCGTCGCGCACGTCGTCCAGCGTGAAGTCCGGCTCCCCGACGTCGGCCAGGTCGCGCGCGAGGATCACCTCGAGCACAGCCTCGACGTCGTCCGGCCGAGCCGGTCGCGGCTCGATCAGAAACGATCCATGTACTGGTCGATCTCCCAACGGTGCACCTGCTCGTTGTAGGAGGCCCACTCGGCCCGCTTCAGCGCCAGGTACTCGCTGAAGATGTGCTCGCCCAGCGCCTGGCGCATCACCGCATCCTGCTCGAGCGCGTCCAGCGCTCCCGGCAGGTCGTGCGGCAGGCTGCTGATGCCCAGCTCCGCCGACTCTTCCTCGGTCAGGTCATAGATGTTGCGGTTGACCGGCTCCGGCGGCGTCAGCCCCTTGGTGATGCCGTCCAGGCCGGCCTGCAGCATGCAGGCCAGCGCCAGGTACGGATTGGCCGTCGGGTCTGGCGTGCGCAGCTCGATCCGCGTCGAGCGCCCGCGCTTGGCCGGCACCCGGATCGCGGCCGACCTGTTGCCGGGCGACCACGCGATGTAGACCGGCGCCTCGTACCCCGGCAGCAGCCGCTTGTAGGAGTTGACGGTGGGATTCGCCACCGCCGTGATCGCCGGCAGGTGCTTGAGGATGCCGGCGATGTAGCTGTAGGCGTCGGTCGAGAGCTTGAGGTCGTCGCTCTCGTCGAGGAAGGCGTTCTCGTCACCGCGCGACAGCGACTGGTTGACGTGCATGCCGGAGCCGTTCTCGCCGTGCAGCGGCTTGGCCATGAACGTCGCGTGCATGCCGTGCTGGGCCGCGATCACCTTCACGACCATCCGGAAGGTGATCAAGTTGTCGGCCGTGCTGAGCGCGTCGCCGTGGCGGAAGTCGATCTCGTGCTGCCCGATCG
>Ga0207694_10002865_pt1 | contig 13892 bp, 8 predicted proteins | sample KBSC34metaG_FD_184353 | JGI IMG/M metagenome (GOLD analysis project Ga0207694, IMG submission 184353) | Corn rhizosphere microbial communities from Kellogg Biological Station, Michigan, USA - KBS C3-4 metaG (SPAdes) (version 2) | ecosystem: Host-associated > Plants > Roots > Rhizosphere > Soil...
AGCCGTGCGATTCGTCCGTTAGCAAGTGGCCAAATCCTTTTGCGTAGGAAACGCCGCCGCGGTAATCGGGCGAACCCCGGCTGGGATCGGCGGGCGTCGTCCGGTAGCGTATTTCTTCGCCTGCCTCAAACCAGCCCGTCGCTCCGCGCCAGGTGCGGGTGGCGATGCCGAGGCCCAAGATTGCGGCGCCTTCGGAGAGATACTGTGGGGCGAAGCCTACGCTTGGCGCGACGGCTCCTTTGGTATCCCCCACGAAGCGCAGTGTGACGTAGGGACGTGCGAACCATCCGTGCAGGTTCAATTCGGTTTTCGCCTGCGCGTAGGCAAACAGATCATGCCAGCGCGTCGAAAACGTAGGGAAGATCCAGACTGTGGTGCGGAAGCGTGCGAGCGATCCCGACAGATTGCGGGACGCGCGTGCTGCCTCGACGGCGATCTTCACGTCCGGACTCTGCCGCGCCAGGTTGAACCACTTGATGGCGTCGCGATCGTCCTTTAGCATGTTGTTGGCCCAGCCCAGCTTCAACATCACTTCGAAATCCACGGGATCGTTTTCGTGAGCGATGGTCAGGTAGCGCAGCGCGTCCTTTAGATAGCCTTTTTCCAGGCTCTTGAACGCCAGCTCTTTGGCCTGGTTGGGGACCGTTGCGGGTGCGGCGGCGCGTCCCCGCAAAGTCTCGGGCAGGCGTAGCGCGCTGCGCACGCGCTCGGCGAGTTCTTCGTCGCCGCTCTCTAAAACGCGGTTGAGCAAGGCCATGGCGCCGGCGCCATGGCCCTGCGACAACCTTAGTAACCCCAACTGCGCCACGGATGGCAGGTCGCCGGGGGCGCGCTCTACGATTCCCGCGAACTGCGTTTCCGCATCGCTGTGGCGCTCCATCTGCAATTGCAGGTAGGCGAACTCACGGCGCAGCTCGACGTTCGATGGATCGAGAGCCAGCGCTTTCTCGAACTCATACACATACGGGTACCGCTCCGGCAGCAGCTCGCGCGCTTGCTCGGCGACTCTTGGTTCGGCGCCCCGCGATGCCGCTAGCAACGCTGCGCTGGCTTCTTCGGCGCGGTCGAGTTGTTTCCACACTCGGCCTAGATCGAGCAGCAAGTCGCGGTGGTCGGGGCGCAGGTGCCAGGCTCGCTGGTAGTGCTCGGCAGCCAGGGCCAGCTCGTCGCGCTGTTCGGCGAGACGCGCTAACTCCAGGTGGCCGCTGAAGTTTTCCGGGGACACATCCAGTGCCTGGCGCCAGCGGCCGATGCCCTCGCGCAACGGGCGATCGATATTTTCGAAGGCTTGGGCGGCGGTGGCGCTCGACTGGCGGTAGCGGTCGAAGATGCGGCGGGCGGCCACTTCCTGATGTGTCTCGTAGCACAGGAATGCGTATTCGAGGGCCACTTGGTCGTCGCCGGGATCCAGGCGCATGGCTGCGGCGAACTGGTCGCGCGCGGCGGCGGTTTCGCCTACTTTGAGCAGGGTGTAGGCCAGGTCTTTGCGCACTGACGGACGGTCCGGCGCCAGGGCGATGGCGCGCTCGAAGCCGGCGATGGCGCTATCGTATTTCTTGGCCTTTAACTCTTGATAAGCTTTGTCTAATTCCGCGTAGGCGGGGTCGACGGGGGCCGGCGGGGTCTGGCTGAACGCGGCGGCGGCGCAAGCCAGGAACAGAATTCGTTTTTGCACTGGACTGTCAAGATAGTGTCGGCAGCGGGACACTTTTCTCGGAGGAAGAAGTGCCTCATGGCATTTTTTTACGGGCGGCACTGGCTACATGGGAAGCCGCCTGATTCCGATTTTGGCGGCGTGGGGCCACCTTTTTATTGGCTGGCGGAGTGGATTCCTTTTACTCGCGAGGGCGCGCGGAGGCTGGGTCTGGTGACAGATGCTGAGTGCGCTGGCTGCGGCGGTGGATCAGCCAACTAAAGGGGTTAATATCGTCGATGTGCCGGCTATTCGAGGGGGCGGGTGACGTCGACGAAGATGGCGCCGTCTTCGACTTTTACCGGGAAGCGTGCGACCTTGATGCTGTCGTCGTAGGCGCAGACGCCGGTTTTATAGTCGAAGCGCCAGCCGTGCCATGGGCACACCAGCAGGTCGTGGCGGATCGCGCCCTGGCTCAGGGGGCCGCCGGTGCAGGGGCATTCGCCGTCGAGACAATGCAGGGCGCCGCCGGCGTTGCAAACGGCGTAGGGATGGCCGTCGACTTTCGCTTCCATGGTTTCTCCGTCGGGGAGGGCGGAGATGTCTGCAACTTTTATGTACGCCATTGCTAAAAAGGGCCGGAAACCCCGTAGGGTCCGGCCCTATGAACCAACTTTACTGAACTATTTCGCTTGCGGCGCTTCTTTTGGATCCACCACCTTAGCCGAAGGGCCCGGGTTCTTCGCCATCAGTTCCTGCAGCAGAGCGATGGTAGCCGGCTTGGGATCGCGCGTGGTGCCCGCGAGCCCGCCCTTGCCGTTGGCGACGTCGAGCGCCGTGAACCCTTGCTTATTCTTGGCATCCAGCTTGGCGCCTTTTTCCACCAAGTAACTCACGATGGTGTTGGCTCCGCGCAGCGCCGCTCCGTGTAGCGGCGTTTCCCCGCGATCGGTGGACGCGTTCACATCCAGACCTAGGTCTACGCACATCTTCACGGCGGCCAGAGCATCCGGCTCGGTGCTGCGGACTTTGTCGGCCCAGCTGACACCGGCCGCGACCAGCAACGCGTTCAAGCCGTCTTTGTTCGCCAGCTTGGGATCGGCGCCCTTGTCGAGCAGCAGCTTCATCACCGTCACATCCGCGCTGCGCGCTGCGCGCATGAAGGCGGTAGCGCCCTCGGCCATGGCTTTGTCGCCCATGTCCTGGGCGAACTTGTGTAGTTCAACGGTGCCGGTGAGCTGAGCGTTGACGTTCGCTCCCTTGTCGATCAGGGATTTGATGATGTCGAGAGCGGAAAGCTTATCATCATCCTTGAGCGGCGGACGGGGAGAGTAATCTTCGTTGCGCAGATCGACGGCGGTGAACAGCGCCGCGCGCCCGGCCTTATTGGCCGCATTGACGTCCGCGCCCTTGTCGATCAGGACCTGCGCGAGATCGTAGTGCTTGTTCAGAATCGCCAGAACCAGCGCGCTGTTGCCATCCACGTCTTTCTGGTTCACATTCGCGCCGGCTTCGATGAGGGCGGTTGCGGATTCGATCTGCCCCTGGCGGGCGGCAAACGAAAGCGCGCTCAGACCGCCGCGGGAGACCGGCGCGACCGGGCTGCCAGCCGTCAGTTTGGGAAGCGTAGTGTCGCGGCTATCGGAGAGAATCTTGGGATCGGCTCCCTTGGCGAGCAACAGCTTGATAATGTCTGCGTGGCCTTCGGAGGCCGCCCACATTAGCGCGGTCTGTCCCTTGAAGGATTCTTTGGCGTTGGGATTCGCGCCGCGGTCGAGCAGCGCTTTTACGGCTTCGATGTTGCCGACGCGCGAAGCCGTCATCAGGATGGTTTCGCCTTCGGTGGTCGACAGGGTATCGGCGCTGACGCCGGCTTTGAGCAGGCGCTCTACTACCGCGCCGCTGTTGGTTCCCGCGGCTTCGGCAATCGGAGTGACGCCGTAGCGGTTGGCGGCCTTGGGATCGGCGCCGGCCGCGAGCAGGGCGTCGACCATTTCCAGATTGTTCCAATGCGCCGCCCAGTGCAGCGCGGTGGTGCCATCCGCCGTGAAGGCCTTGGCATCCGCTTTCTGCGCCAGCAGGGCCTTGACCGCCGCCTGGTCTTTATTCTGCGCCGCTTCGATCAGCGCGGGAGTGGCCGCGTACGAAACCGCCGCGAACGCCGCCGCTACTACTAGTCCATTCCAGATTTTCATGTGTCTGATCCTCACTAGATGGCCAGCAGCCCAGTGCTGTCGCCCACCGCATCCTGATGCACGCCGGCTTTGTCCAAAATGGTGGCCAGCAGATTCGCCATGGGGGTCTCGTCCGGCAGCTTCACGTGCCGTCCGCCCTTCACCTGGCCGCAAGCGCCGCCGCCGATAAAAACGGGCAGGGGCGAATGGTTGTGCACGTTGCTGTTGCTCATGCAGCTTCCATAGAGAACCAGCGAGTGATCAAGCAGGGTGCCATCGCCGTCCGGAATCGCCTTCAGGCGTTCCAGCAGGCGCGCCACCAAGCCTACGTGATAGGTGTTGATCCGGGTCAGCTTTTCGAGCTTCTCGGGATCGTTCTGGTGATGCGAGGTCGGGTGGAACGCATCGTTAATGCCGATGTTCACGAAGGTCCGGTAGCTGACTTCGCGAGCCATCATGAAGGTGGAAATACGCGTGATGTCGGCCTGGAAGGACAGTGCCATCAGGTCCAGCATCAGGTGCGAGTGCTCCACGTGATCGTCGGGAATGCCGATGGGGGCGGCCGGAACGTTGATGCTGGTGTTGCCGGTCTGCTTCTCGGCCAACTGAATGCGGCGCTCGATTTCGCGGATGTTCTCGAGATATTCGGAGACTTTGTTCTTGTCGTTGGAGCCCAGTCCGTTGGACAACGACTTCACTTGCCCGGTGACGGCGTCGAGAATGCTGCGCTCGCGCTGGATGCGGGACAGGCGCTCTTCGGCCGAAGCGCCATCGCCAAACAGGCGATCAAACACGGCGCGGGGGTTGATTTCCATGGGCATCGGGCTGGTGGGAGTCCGCCAGGAAATCGTGTTCATGTAGGTGCAGCTGAAGCCCACGTCGCAGGCGCCCAGCAACCCGCTGGTGTCTTCGGTGGCGAGCTCCAGTGAAGGCAGCGGCGTGTCCTGGCCGATGCGCTGGGCCGCGATCTGGTCAATGGTGACGCCGGCGCGGACATCCTCACCTTCGGTGCGCCGGGGACGCGTACCGTTGAGCCACACTGCGGGGGAGCGGCCGTGGTCGCCGCCGCCATCGCCGGGGACACCACCGGCCTGTTTGTGCGCCAGGTTGCTCAGAATCACCACTTGATCCTGCACATTCGCCAGCGGCGTCAGCGTGCGCGATAGTTTGAAGTTCGAGCCTTCCTTAACCGGAGTCCAGTTGGCCATCACTGCGCCGTGGGGGATGTAGCAGAATCCCAGGCGAACCTGCGGCTTGGCCGCGGTCTTGGCGAGCGGAGTCTGCGCCGGGACCATCGAATCGAGCAGCGGCAGGGCCAGCCCGACGCCCACGCCCTTCAACAACGTCCTGCGGGATAAATGCTTTTTAGTGATGAACATAACAGGCTCCTAGTCCTCTCGTCGTATATAGCATACACGCCCTTTTCGCTGGGCGCAACGGGGTCGCCCCGCCCTTACTTATCGCTCACTACGTTCCCTGCAACCACATTGCCCGCCGCCTTTTTTACCTTCATCTGGAACGGCGGGCTCTTGATCACGCCCATTAAGATGGACGAAAACTTGTAATCATTCTTCGAAGCATCGCGCAGGATCGCACGAATTGTAGGCATATCGTAATAGTCGACGCCACGGCCCAGCGCGTAGGTCATCAATTTCTGGGTGAAGACGCTCAGGAACACGTCGGGGTGCGAGGCCAGCATCTTGCGCAGATCCGACGGCTTCGTGACCTTGGTGCCCTCATACATCATCCCGGAGGGATCGATCTTGGCGCCTTCGTCGGTATCGCGCCACTGGCCTACGGCGTCGAAGTTTTCGAGGGCGAAACCTAGCGGATCCATTACTTTATGGCAGCCCGCGCAATACGGATTGGCGCGGTGCGCTTCCATGCGCTCGCGCAAGGAGGACGGCTTTCCCGATTCCGCGCTAGTTTTGAGCGCCGGAACATTGGGCGGAGGAGGCGGCGGCGGAGTCCCTAAAATATTAGTCAGAATCCATTTGCCGCGATTCACTGGAGAGGTGCGCGTGGGCAGCGAGGTCACCGAGAGGATGCTGGCTTGCCCTAGCAGCCCAAAGCGGTTTTCATCCGTTATCATCACGCGGCGGAAACTCTCGCCGTAAATGCCCTTCATTCCGTAATGGCGGGCGAGGCGCTCATTGACGAAGGTGTAGTTGGCGTTCATGAAATCGAGCACGCTGCGGTCTTCGCGCAGGATGCTCTCAAAGAACAATTCAGTCTCGCGACGCATGGCCTGCCGCAGGTTGTCGTCGAAATCCGGGAAAGTCTCAAAATCCGGATTCATGGTGCGTAGATTACGCAGGAACAGCCACTGGCCGGCGAAGTTGTCGGTGAGGGCACGTGCCCGCGGATCGAGCAGCATACGCTTGACCTGTTGTTCTAACACTGCCGGATCTTTAAGCTTTCCAGCGCTGGCGATGGTGATCAGTTGTTCGTCAGGGATGGTGCTCCACAGGAAGAACGACAGGCGCGACGCTAATTCCAGATCGTTGATCTTATAAGGAGTGTCGACGGCGACGTTGACCGGATCGGGCTCAAAGCGGAACAGGAATTCGGGGCTCGCCAGAATCAATTGCAGGGCGGCTTCGATGCCGGCATCGAAGGTCTTGCCTTCGTTCTTGCCCTTCTGGAAGAAGGTCAGGAGCTGCTCAGTATCGCGATCGGTAATCGGACGTCGATAGGACTTGCGTGCCAGATTCGCCAGAATTTTTTTGGCGCAGGGAATGTCATCGGCGCCGGCTGGCGGACGGCAAATGAAAATCTTCTTGCGGCTGGGGGTTTCGCTGATGCCGCGTGCATCCAGCGGCCCGTTGACACTGACGCGATCGACTGACGTCTGTCCCTGATAGCCAACCGGATCTACGTTAGAGCGTAAGAACGGCTGCAGAATGTCGTCTTCCTGCGCGGCGGTCTTCTTGAGGAACGTGATCACTACCTCGTGCGGACCGGCCTTCACCGGCACGCGCAGCGTCAGCCGCTGATCCAACTCGGTAGCCGAAGTTCCCGAATTCTCTTCACTGGCTTTCTCGTCGGTCTTGCCGCCGATGCGGACGAGCCCCGCCCGCACGCCATCAATCGACAGCTCCACTTCGTTTGCGTACTTCAGTCCGCGAATGATGTCGGTGGTGGCGCGCCACATGCGGATACGGAAGACGTAATCGCCATCCAGCTGAAAATTGTGCGTGAACTTCACGCCGCCGCGCGTTCCCAGCGGGAAGCCTTCGAGGTAATCGTCCTGCGAAAGATCCGGGCGCGCGCGATAGATGGTGGTGTCGGCGACGATCGCCTGATTGCCTACGGCCAGCCGGCTGATGTTCCAGGAAGCCGACATGTAGCGCTCGAGCAGCGCCGGCGAAGTCTTCAGTACATCGGCGATGTTGTCGAAGCCGTAGCTCTCATCGTCGCTCGGCAGCAGAGCTGCCTCGTCGATTTCGAGGCCCAGAATGTCCTTCACCGCATTGCCGTACTCGGTCCGATTCAAGCGATGCAGCGTGGCGTGCCCCGGATTGGGCTTGGCCAAGGCGTTGCGGTCGAGCGAAGTTTCGAGCCAGGTGGCGAACCCGTCGAGCGTGGCCTTATCCGGCCGCGGCATTCCCTGCGGCGGCATGGAGCCCGTGCCTAACTTGCGAATGACTTTTTCGAGCGTCTCGGCGTGCGCCGAGACGTTGGATAGATCCAGGTTCTCGAGGGTCAATCCGCCGGTCTTCAGCTTCTCGTTGTGGCAGGTGGCGCAATAGCGTTTCACCAGCGCCTGGTTGGCTTGAACTTGCGCGGCGTCCGGGGCTGCTGATTGCTGCTGCGGATGCGCAGCGACTGCGCTGTTTGCCGCCGCCAACATGAACACTGTCCACTTTAGAAACGCACGAAGTTCCATCGAACCTACCTGGTTGACCCTCGGCAACCACTGTACCTGAACCAAGGATGGAACTCAACCGCCAACCGGCAGCCCTAGTACCGGCTAATCGGCAAAATGAGCCGCTCGCGTTACTACTTATGGATCAAGCTTTTATACGCTGCTTCGACGAACATATCGGTGGTCCAGTTGCCAGCTGTTGCGCCGTACAGCCCGTCGTAATCGAGGGTCGGCCGCGCCGCCTTCACCTGTTCGAGCGTCATGCCTTTCCCAATCATGCTCCGAATGCGGTCGCGCAGAATCGTGGTCATGTCGCGGTAGTAAGCCACGTCCGCGATATCGCACAGCCGCCCGTGCCCCGGCACAATCATGGTGCCGCCTTCCAGGCGAAACGCCGGCATCGCCAGGTCCAGAATCTTGTTGAGCCCGTCGATCACACCCTGCAAGGTCCCGCCCCGCGCCAGATCGATCACCGGATAGCTGTTGGTCATGAAAATATCGCCGGTGGCGATCACATCCGACCGCCGGAACCACACCATGCTATCGCCATCGGTGTGCGCCGCCGGCACGTGCAGCACCTGCACCGGTTCGCCGTTGAACATTTCACTCAGCTTCATGTCATCGACGAAATAGGTCTCCGTCGGCAACGAGCGGAACGGCTCGCCGCTCATGCGCTTCAGCACGTTTTCATGCGCGATAATCGCCGCGCCCACTGAGGCATCGTCCAGATCCAGATCGCCCACGTGAGTGGAGTTCACAATCGTACTGCCCGATTCCGCCAGCTTCATGTTGCCGCCCGTGTGATCGGCAAGCGCCTGCGTGTTGATGATCTTGCGCACCGACCGCGGCGTGATCTGCCGCAGGGCCGCCAATACCTGATCGCTCATCCGCGCGGTACCGCTGTCCACCAGCAGCACCACACCATTGGGAGCAACTTCGGCAGTGATGTTCCCGCCGGCGCCCACCAACATATAGATGCTCCCGCGCACATGCAGCGCGTGCACTTGCCCGTCATCCACCACCACCGGCCATTGCGCCGTTGTGGGCGCGTCATTCGCGTCCGGTTCCGGCGGAGCATTCAGCTTCGCGCGATATTCCGGATACATGGTCGTCGCCCCACCCCGCATCGCCAGCGGAGGCAAGTGTACTTTAATCGCGTAGTCGTTGAGGAAAGTATTGGTACCCGGCAGATGATGTGGTACCACGCCCTTCTCGCGCTTCACCTCCGCCACCATTTCGCAGGGATAGGGCGGGATCTGCTGGGTCGAGTCCAGCGCGAAATCGGTGGTGCGCACCAGCGGCTCGGTCAGATACACCGGATCGGTAACGATGGTCATCACCGTGAGGATTTCGCCATGCCGCATCCAGTGCTCGACCATGGTCGCGCGATCGCTGCGCGCTACCCCGTTGCGCCGCATGTAGCCTTCCTTAAGATGCGTGGTGGTAACCGTAAGCATCTTGCCTTCGAACTTCCCCGTCGAAAACCCGCCCCAGGTGTGCGCCGCCCACTCCGGCGGATGCGCGCGCCCGTCCATATAAATAGGACGGTCGACAGACCGCAGCCACTCCGCATGAAACGCCACCAACTCCCGCGTCACGGGGTCCACTTCCTTGGAGATGCGAAACGTAGAAGGCCCGCGCCAGATGTAATCGGCGGAGTGCGGACGGCACTGCCACTCGGGCAGCGTCTGAATCGAGGCATCCCAGCTATCAGCCTTGAGACGCGCCGCCGCATTGATCGGCAGCCCCAGGTAGTCGCCCAGCTCCGGCCCCGGAATGCGCTCGGGATAATCTTCGTGAACCCGTGTGACCCACTCCCCGGAAAAATCCATCTGCGCCCAAGCAGGAAGCGCCGCCAGCAAGAAAATTGCCCACTTCATGGCTTACCCCTCGCGATCAAAACCGTTTCCTGCCCATCGACAGGCAGCGGCGTCTCCCCCGACAACGCGCGGACTTTCTGCATCAGCCCAGCGCCCTCGCCGTCCGTGGCATTGAGCATGCGAACGTTGTTGCTAGCGGCATCGCGGGTCACCGGAGTCAGCGAAACCCGCGCGACTTTCCGGTCTTCGACGATCACGCGCGCCACCAAGCCATCCTTATTAGGGCGCATGCGAATCCAGTCGGTAGCGAAGTTGCCCAGGCAATACATCACCGGCTTACCTTTATAAACTTCCACGCCTTGTAGAACGTGCGAACCGTGCCCATAGACTATGTCCGCCCCCGCATCGATGGCTGCGTGGGCCAGCAGTTTCTCATAAGCTTCCGCCTGCATGAAGCGCGCCCCCAACGGGATCGGCGCGAACAACGATGGATCGTCGGGACGAGGGCTCGCCGAGAGCGGGCGCGTTTCGGCGAGCATATCGGCGGGCATCGGCAAACTGAAACCATCGCGATTATGGCTGGATACGATTAGGACATCCACCAGCGGGCGCAGACGCCGGATGTCTTCGCGCAACCGCGCCAGGTCGTTTTCATCGATCGTCGAACCGTCTTTCGACAACATACGCGCGACGCCCGGCCGCGCTGCCGTCGCGATCTGCTGATCCTGCGCGTACCATTTTGCTGTGTATTGCAGAAAGCCGATCTTCACGCCCTTGCGCTCGACAATCGCGGGCTGATGCGCGGCGTCCAGATTCGCTCCCGCGCCAGTGTGGGCGATCCCGTTGGCGTCGAGCACCGCCAGCGACTTCATAATATCCGCCGGTCCGTAAGCCACGTTGTTAGCCACGCCGACCACCTGAATGTTGCCCGCCTTGAGCGCCTTCACAGCTTCGGGGCCCAGATGAATCCAGCCACTCTTATCCGGGATGTCGCGATCGGGCCCTGCCGATTTTACGAGCAGACCTTCGAGGTTCCCGTAAACCAGATCCGCACGCTTTAGCGGTTGCAGGACATTGGCGAAAGCAGACGCTGGGTCGGCGCGCTGCGAGATATTGATATCGCCTACCAGCAAGATGGTGACGGTATCGGCATGCGCCGCGAACCCGGCAAGGAATAACGCGAGCAGAAGTTTCACACGCAGATTCTATCTCACTCGAGTGCATTCACGATGCCAGCTAACCGTTTGGCCAACGCGACGCAGCGTGCGGAATCATGCTCGCGCACCATGGCCAGCTTCTCCGCCTCAATCGAGCCTTCCGCGTGAATCGCCAGCACTGCTTGATACCCGGCAAAGTCGGTCGCCGTCAGTTCCTTCACCAAATTGATGGCCTTCAGGCGCTGCTCCACTGGAACGCCCTTGCGGCCCCCCAGGTAGCGCCGCACGTACGCACCGGTTTCCGGATTTTCCAAGTCAGCTTCGCTCGGGCCCGTAGCAATCAGCCCGCCGGTAATGTCCACCAAGTAAGCCAGCATCTGATGATAGTTGGTGGCGAAATGCAGCTTGGCCATGTTTACCACCAGAGGTTTGGGAATCGCAATGCCCAGCGCCCCCGTCTTCGCATCCAGCGCGGCGAGCCGCAGCAACGCACGCAGCGTTTCGGCGTACCCGACCAGCTTCGCCAGCTTTTCCTGCACGTGTTTGACGCGCTCCAGGCCGTTGTATTCCGCCATTAGCAGCGCTGCGCCCACCAGCGCGTCGACCAGCGGCAGCTTATAAGAAATCGCCGTGAAGCGGTGGAATTCGACGAACGTCTTGGCCAGCTCGCCGGCGAATTCCCACTCGCCTTTGAGGAACACGCGCTCGTGCGGGATGAACACGTCGTCAAACACGGTAAGCGTCTCCAGCATGCGATGCCGCGACGCCAGCGGAGCGTCAAAGTGGCTGTCATCATGATGCGACCCGTAAGCGCTGGTGATGAGCTTGAGCCCCTTGGTGTTCAGGGGCACTGCGAAGGACACCGCGTAGGCGGCTTCATTCTCCTTCATGGCGCGCGTGGGCAACACGATCATCTCGTTCGAATTCACCGATACGGAGGTATGCACCTTGGCGCCGCGCACCACGATGCCTTGCGGCGTTTCGTCGACGATGCGCAAATAGTAATCCGGATGCTCCTGCTCGAGCGGCGATCTGGAGCGGTCGCCTTTCACGTCGGTCTGCGCGACCGAAAGCGCCAGATCGTTGTCACGCGCATAGGCGTGGAACTTGCGTACGCGCTCTAGATACTGCGTGCCCTTACGTTTGTCAAGCTCATGCGCCACCAGGTGCAGCGCGAACAAGGCGTCGGTGCCGATTTCCTTGATCAGCACCACCAGCGTGCCGCCCAGTGTGGTGGCGGCCTCGATCAGGCGGCTGCGATCCAGCAAATCGTGTTCGGTAAGCGGCAACTGAAAGTAACGGCTGTAAGCCTGGCCGTTCTCCTCTGCAACCGCCAAGGCGCGCCAAGCCGGATCATGCGCCATATCGTAGTCGATCGCGGCATGATCGATCGCCAGGCGAATTTCCGGATGCTGCGTGACATCGGCGACCCGCTGCCCTTTGAAATAAACCTCACGGCCGTCGCGCAAACTCTCGATGTATTCTTTTCTGGATCGCATGGTTTCCTTTAAGCCGCCGCCGAACTAAGCTGCGGTTAAACCTCCGTCGACGGCGATGATTTGTCCCGTGATGTAATCCGACGCCGGGGCCGCGAGGAACACCACGGCTCCCTTCATCTCGCCCGCTTCGCCCAGCCGTCCCAGCGGTGTGATGGCGGTAATCCGGTCGCGCGCATGTTCTACCACGCCTGCGCTCAGCCGCGTCGGGAAAAACACGGGCGCGAGCGCATTCACTCGGATGCCCTGCGGCGCGTAGTGCACGGCTAGTTCGCGGGTGAGCGCGATCAAAGCTCCTTTGCTCGCGGTGTAACTCGCCGCTTGGAGGATCTCCCGAGGCACGCCGATCAACCCCATGATGGATGCGATGTTGACGATCTTGCCGTAGCCCCGACTGCGCATGGCCGGCAGAACCGCGCGCGTGATGAGTTGCGTGCCGATCACGTTGGTGTCGAAAACCTTGCGCCACGCTTCGACCGGCATCTCTTCATAGGGAGCACCCCAGCTGACGCCCGCGTTATTGACCAGGATATCCACGCGGCCGTAGCGCTGGAGCGTGGCCTCCACCAAAGCCTGGGTTTGTTCCTCGCTAGCGATGTCGCACATGTGGCCGAAGACGTCGAAGCCGCGCTCTTCGAATTCGCGCACAGTGGGGTCGAGCCACTGCGCGCGCCGCGCCGCCAGCACCACTTTCGCACCGGCCTCGGCCAGGCCTTCGGCGGCTTCCTTGCCCAGCCCGCGCGAGGCGCCGGTCACGATACCGACGCGCCCCTCCAGCGAGAACAAATCGTGTATGTTTTTCATAAGGGCTTTTGCAGTATACTAACGCGTCCGGACGTATCATGAAGCACCATCGGCGAACTTTCCTGCAGGCGGCGGCAATCAGCGCACTCCAGCTGCGCGCCCAGCCCAGCGCGGCACCGGCACCCATCGTGCAAACGCGCGAGCTGAACATTGCTTATGAGGACAACGGCGACCGTCAAGGGTTCCCCATCATCCTGCTGCACGGCTTCCCCGACGACGTGCGCGCCTTCGATGGCGTGGTCCCGCCGCTGGTCGCAGCCGGCCATCGCGTGCTGGTCCCGTACCTGCGCGGCTACGGCCCCACGCGTTTTCGCAACGCATCGATTCCGCGCAGGGCCGAGCAAGCCGCCATCGGCCAGGACGTGCTCGACTTCGCCAATGCCCTGGCGTTGCCGCGCGTCGCCGTGGGCGGTTTCGACTGGGGCGGACGCGCGGCCGCGATTGCCGCTGCGCTCTTTCCCGACCGCGTGCGCGCCCTCGTGCTTTGCGGCGGCTATACCATTCAGAACACCATCGCGCCCGCGCAGCCCGGGCCGCCTGCCGTGGAACGCGAGCTTTGGTACCAGTGGTATTTCAACTTGGAGCGCGGGCGCGAAGGCTTAACCAAAAATCGCCGTGCGCTGTGCCGGCTGTTGTGGGAGACATGGTCGCCCGGCTGGCACTTCACGGAGGAGACTTACAGCCGCACCGCGCCGTCCTTCGACAATCCGGATTTCGTCGACGTGGTGATTCACTCCTACCGCCACCGCATCGGCAACGCGCCCGGCGACCCGCGCTTCGCCATGATGGAGCAGCAACTGGCCAAGCGGCCGAAGATTTCCGTGCCGTCAATGGTGCTGTACGGCGCCGACGACCCGCTGGCGCGCCCCGCGGCGGATTCGTCCGCCGACCGCGCCCAGTTCCCGGCGTTAATGGCGCGGTCGGCGGACGAATCCGCCGC
>Ga0207694_10002866_pt1 | contig 13882 bp, 13 predicted proteins | sample KBSC34metaG_FD_184353 | JGI IMG/M metagenome (GOLD analysis project Ga0207694, IMG submission 184353) | Corn rhizosphere microbial communities from Kellogg Biological Station, Michigan, USA - KBS C3-4 metaG (SPAdes) (version 2) | ecosystem: Host-associated > Plants > Roots > Rhizosphere > Soil...
TCGTCTTTACCGCACGAAGTACTAGCGACCGTGGTAACTAACTCCCATAGTTTTCCAGAGGTGGTCCTCGTTTGTCTTTAGAATTCCCAACATCCCGAAGGAGAGATCAGGAATGCGAGTCAGAATTATTGTTCTGGTAGGGGCGGTTTTGCTTTTTGGCGCGATCCTTATGGTTCCTCGAATTATTGAGGCTTCCAGGGCGTCAGCAGCAACTGCGAATTCAGTTGTCCCAAATCCCGTGCAGGGTAAACAGGATATTTCATGGGGCGAGTCGATCCGCAACGACACGTCCATCCCCGTACGCGAAATGAAACAGCAGCCTGTCTTCAAGGAGAAGAAGGAAGCAAACGAGAACCCCAAGATCAAGCACGTACACAGAGATGCCCCTGATCGTAAGGTCCAGGAAACGATCGCTGCTCCTTTCACCTTGCCCAACATGCCGACGACCGACGCGAATTTCAACGGCATGGCGTTTCCCGGCGTCGCGTGCAACTGCGCTCCTCCGGATACGGTTGGTGAAGCCGGCGCCACTCAGTACGTTCAGATGGTCAACGAAGGATTCCAGGTCTTCGACAAGACGACCGGGGCTTCGTTGCTTGGACCATCAGGCATCTCCACCATCTGGGGCGGCTTCGGTGGCGTTTGCGAATTCAACGGCAGTGGTGATCCAGTGCTGCTGTACGATCAGCTCGCTGACCGTTGGGTGATCTCGCAGTTTGCCGGCGTTTCCGTGCCGACAGATGAGTGCGTAGCCATCTCGACTACCAGTGACGCGACTGGCTCGTATCATCGCTACGACTTTCACCTCGGCTCAAACTTCTTCGACTACCCGCACCTGAGTGTCTGGCCGGACGGCTACTACATGAGCATGAACGTGTTCAACTCGACGGGTACGGCGTTCCTCGGCCCGCAGGCTTTCGCCTTCGACCGGACCAAGATGCTCTCGGGTTTGCCGGCGACTTTCGTTACGCCCGGCATCACTGGTGGCGCATTGGAAGAAGTTTTCCTGCCCGCAGATCTTGACGGCTCAACGCTACCGCCAGCCGGCGCGCCCGCGACGTTTATCGAATGGCCAGGCGGAGGCACGTACAGGGTCTTTCACTTCCATGCCGATTTTGCGACACCGGCAAACACGACATTTTCCCTCTTTGCGAGTCCCGCTGCGGGTGGATTTACAGCGCTCTGTGTAACGACTAGATCCTGTGTCCCGCAAAGCGGCACGACGTCGCGTCTGGACGGCATCGGAGACCGGCTGATGTTCAGACTCGCGTATCGTAACTTCGGGACTCACGAGTCGGTCGTCGGTAACTACACCGTCAGCTCAGGCAGTGTCTCCGGCATCCGCTGGTTTGAGTTGCGCAACGTCACGAACGGGCCTGTGACCGTGAATCAGGAGAGCACGTACCAGCCTGATAGCACCTGGCGATTCATGGGAAGCGCTGCGATGGACAAAGATGGAAACCTCGCCATCGGCTACAGTGCTTCGAGCGCGACTATCTTCCCGCAGTTGCGATATGCGGGACGCCTTGCGTCTGATCCGTTGAATACGTTGGGCCAGGGTGAGGCGACGATGTTCGCCGGAACGGGAAGTCAAACGGGTACGGGCAGTCGTTGGGGCGATTATTCAGCGCTGACGATCGATCCGGCGGATGATTGTACGTTCTGGTTTACTTCGGAGTATTACACGACGACGAGTCAGTTCAACTGGCGTACGAGAATCGGATCGTTCCGCTTCCCGACGTGCGGTGGCAATCCTACGCCCACGCCGACGCCAACTCCGACACCAACACCTACTCCGACGCCGACTCCAACGCCAACGCCGACACCTACGCCCACTCCAACTCCGACACCGACGCCGACCCCTGCGCCTGTGCCGAATGCGCCGACCAACTTGGCTGGAAATGCCGTGTCCACGACTCAGATCAATCAGTCTTGGACGGATAATTCCAACAACGAGACCGGCTTCAGCATTGAGCGTTGTACGGGAAATAATTGCTCTAACTTCGCGCAGATAGCGACGGTTGGCGCAAACGTGACGACGTTCCCGAACACGGGGCTGAACAATAACACATGGTATCGATACCGGGTGAGGGCGTTCAATGCCTCGGGCAATTCGGCGTACTCGAATGTGATTTCGGTGAAGACGCCAAATAAGTAAGGTCAGCTGTAAACAGGATGACAGGATTTACAAGATGGACATGATTCATCTTGTAAATCCTGAAAATCCTGCCATCCTGTCTAACAATCAATTAATCGTGAACTTGATATCGTCAGGGGTTTCGGAGAGTTTTCTGTCGCTCTTATTGAAGGCCTCGACTTTGAAACGATAGGTTCCCTTCTCCAGCGGCTTGTTCACCTTGAACGACGCACCATCCACACGTTCGTTAATGTACGGCGGTGTTACCAGGTGCTCGTCTGGAGAGAGCGAGAACTTATAGTACGCCGCATCCGGATAGGCCTGCCACTGCAACTCGAGGTTCTCTCCGCTCACAGTCGATCCCGCTTTGGGATTGGTCACTTGTAAGTCGGCCTTGAACAAGTGCGTCGGCTTGACGAAGAGTGTTTTGTCGGCTTCGACCTTATATTTCGCCTGAGCGATACCGATGCCCGTCGTCGCAAACACGTATGAATCGGTGTCGAAGATTTGGACCGTTAGTCCCTCATACTCTTTCGGCGGAACATTCGTGATTACAAAATCGCCCTCTTTATCAGTCTTAGCGGTGTAGATCTTGCCACCACAACCATTGAGGAAGCGACTGAACGTCTCACATAACCTCACATCAATATTTTCAACCGGGGCATTATTATAAAGCACCTTTCCCTGCACGTTCCCGGTTCCGGGCGCAGGCTTCACTTTCTCAACTCCTTCCACCGGCGCGTCTGAATCCGCCGCCGTTGCAGGACCACTTTTCTTCGCACAGCCCGAAAAAGCAAAAGCCGCCAACAGACAGACCAACGCAATCACGAACCTTTTGTGCATCGCCAAAATTCACCTTTCGTTTTAGTATTAGCCGCGGATTGTACCACTATGAAAACCTTAACGACCCTTTCTTTGCTCCTGCTGCTCACCGGCGCCGATTCGGCAGACACTTTCTGGCAGACATTCAAGACCGCTGTCAGTAAACGCGACGTCGAGACAATCGCGCGGCTTTCGAAGTTTCCGCTCGGCATGTCGTACGGCATACCGAGTATCAAAACCAAAGCCCAGCTTTCAAAACGCTACCGGCAAATCTTCAACGAACAAACTGACGCTGCGGCTTGTTTCAATAAGGCCAGGATCGAGATGGATCCGGAAAACGCGAAACACTTCAGTGTCGCGTGTCCTGACGCCGCTGGAAACGAAGTGGTGATCTACCACTTCGAGCAGACGAAAACCGGGTGGAAATTTACCGGGCTCGACAATTTGAATGAGTAGCCGCAAAAACCACAAAAAAATAATCGTGGATTCTCGGCGGCGATGTATTATTCGGTTATGCGAAAAGTAATCGTTATTACAGTACTGGCGCTCGCACTTATTCCCACGTCCGTCTTATCGCAGAAAGTATCGAGGCAGTTTCCTGTCTACGATAACGGCGGCAAACCCGATCTCGTGGTCGATCCGTCACGATTTGTTTCGTCGATGCAGATCGTCGATCGGACCTTCAGCGAAGGCAATTGCGCGATCGAAGCAAGCCTTGTCGGTGGGGCCGGCACTCGTCGCCTCATTCGTTTTGACACCGTCCTGATGAATAGCGGCAACGGTGATCTCGTTGCCGGCGATCGTAGCGATTCAAACAATGCATACGCCGAGAAGTTCGAGGTTGCGCCGTGTCACAGTCATTACCAAATACGCGGCTTTTCCAATTATGAGCTGCTCAACACGGAGCGCACAGTTGTTGTAGCTGGACACAAGCAGGGCGCTAGCTTGGGAGACTCTTTCAAATTCGATGGTGGCGACAGTAACAACTACAACCCCGGCCTTCAGGGCATAACTTCCGGTTGGGCCGCCTGGTATTACAGGAAACAAGCCGGACAGTGGATCGATATCACCGGCGTGCCCGAAGGTGATTACATCGTACGCGTCACCGTCAATGCTGATGGCACGTTCGACGAAGGCCAGAACCGTTACACGAATTCAGTCGAGACTTCTATACACATTCCCGATCCGCGTAAGAAAGTTAAGATCGACAACGCACCTGACGTAACTGAAAAGTAGTTATTTGTCTGCGACCTGCGGTACTGGCTCCGCTGCCGGCTCGGAAAGTTTTGGCTTTTCGATGACGTGCGACACGTCTGGACTCAGAAAGATCGTTCCGAGGATAAAAACGGAAGCGATCAGAAAGGGCGACGACACGCCCAGCCTATCAAACGACCAGCCAAAGAAGAGCGGCGCGATCGCGCGCGCAACTCCGCCATATGTCTGTTGCATTCCCATGTAGAGTCCGCGCTCTCTCGGACTGATCACGCGCGACAACAGCGCCGTCACACACGGAAACGTAAACGCCGTTCCGAGCGGAATCAATGCGACCGATATTCCGAGCATCCACAACGTGTGCGATTGCGACATTCCCACTACGCCAAGTGCGAGCAGTGAAAGTCCGAGTCGTGAGAGTTTTGTCTCGCCGAGCCAGTCGACCATGCGTCCGAGCAGCAGCACGCGCGTTAAGACTGAGATCGAACCAACGTACATGAAGAAGTAACCGATCGTTTGCGCGGTGACCTGGAAGCGAGCGTTAAGAAAGAGCGCGAGTACGGCGAAGCTGCCCTGGTACGCGCCCATCGCGATCGCGTATATCCAGATCAGCCGCGACGAAGTCTCTTTCGAGTGAGACATCACGCGCCAAATAACCTGGCGTGACGTTCGTTTAACCTCACCTGCAACCGGGGCGTGTACACTCGCATCGCGCGACTCCGTGAGATAACGCGACGCAAACAAGATATTGATGAAGCACAGTATGGCGGCGATGATGCCAGGCCCGGCGTTACCCATTTGAAGTGTTGCTGGACCAGGCATCAGGTCGCGTTTTCCAAGCGCGAGGGCGAATGATCCCAGCACCGGACCAAGCGCTACGCCGAGATTTGTTGTCGCTGAAAGCCAACCGAGCGCACGCGTGCGGTCCTTCGGCGCGGTCGAGTCAGCCACGTAAGCCTGAATGACGCCCACTGTGCCGCCGCCTGCGCCCTGCACGACGCGCGAGAGGAAGAGTAGAAACAGCGAATTAGCAAAACCGAAGATCAGGTAAGCAATGCCTGATGCGGTCAACGCGATGATCAGCGTGGGTCTGCGTCCGACACGATCCGAAAAGCGCCCCCACATCGGAGCGCTGACGAGTTGCGCAACGGTGAAAGAGCTGATGATGAAACCCGTGATGATGCCGACGTCGAAATGATGTCCGGCAACGTTGATTCCATTACCGCCGAACTGCTGAACGTAAAATGGCAGGAGCGGAAACATCATAAACACGCCGATCATGTCGATGAAGGCCGTCCCCATGAGCGTCATGAGCTTGGCGGGGATTTTTCTGACTTCGCGCCACAGAATGTAAAGCAGTCCCAGCGCGATGATGCCGATGATGATACGAATAAATGGCGAATTGAACGATTGCGCGAAGTTCGATTGCAGGAACATCGGGCGTCATAATACACGGGTGGGTTATATTTTGCAGGGAGGCAAAATTAGACAATGAAATTAACCGACTTTTTCCGGGAGCAGTTGGACCGCGAAGTTGAACGTTCACGCAAAGCAATTGAGCAGGCGCCGGAGGGAAAGTTTGACTGGAAGCCGCACGAGAAATCGATGGGATTTGGTTACCTCGTGAACATGGTGGCGACGATTCCGACGTGGATCACGATGGAGATCGATCGTGACGATCTCGATGTCGCGCCGGCGGAGGGTCAGGGCACGCAAAGGCAGCCGAAAGAAACGAGAGATGATTTATTGAAAGCGCTTGATGAAACGGCTGCTGAGGCGCGTGCTGCATTAGAGAAAACGAGCGATGAGCATCTGGCGACTAATTGGAAGCTACTCGCGCGTGGACAGGTCGTCTGGGAAGGACCACGTTCCGAAGTCATTCAGGACACGATCAGCCACTGGTCACACCATCGCGGGCAGATGACGGTTTACTTGCGATTGATGGGCGAGAAGGTGCCGGCGATCTTCGGGCCTTCTGCTGATGACAGGAGTTTTTAGAATTGTTGGACAGGATTTACAAGATTTTTCAGGATTGACATGTTCATCCTGTTAAATCATGTAAATCTTGTCCTACAACTGTCTTAACCGCACGCGCGACGATGTACGTAATGGGTCGCTGCAATCTTTTAGACCACGAAGTGTCTACTGATTCCGAGGTTGTGAGTGTTCTTTGCTCTACAATCTCAAACCCCGCAGCTCTGTAATTCTCAACCAGCTCATCGTCAATAAACTCAGGCTTAATCCCAAGGCGCTCGAGCTCGCTTTTATCTCTAACCGGATCGATCCCGATCACCACTTCGAGCAAAGCGCCTTCAGCACAAACGCGCCGTAAGTTCCTCATCACCTCGACGTCGCCTGCTGCCACTGCCCGCAACAAGCTTCCCCACGGAAAGTGCACGTGTACTTCATTCGCCACGCCATTCAATTCTTCAGGTAGATCTTCGACCGCTGACTGAATGAAGAGAACGTTAGGAGCGCCGCCCTTCGCCGGTTTCCGGTGAATCTTCTCCGAGATCTTCTCGAGTGGACGAGTGTTGGGATCGATCCCGATGTAGAACTTGTTCGGGTTCCGGCGCGCAGACTGGTACACAAAGCGCCCGTCTCCCGTCCCAATGTCGATGATCACCCCTTCGCCTATAAGGTCCGATGAGCCGGTCGAAGGCGTTTTGATCGAGTTATCAGATGGTGCTTCCACGAATTGATTTGATCATGATGATTTAGAGTAGTGACTTGATCCAGCCACCGTCAACCTGGATTGACGTTCCGGTAATGTAACTCGCGCGCTCGGAGGCGAGGAAAGCGACCGCTGCCGCAAACTCGCGCGGCTCGCCCAGACGTCGCATCGGGATCTCCTGCTCCCACTTCCCTCTGAACTCGCTCGGACTGATTCCCTGCTTCTCCGCCATCATCTCGGCCAGGTCATCGAGACGCTCAGTGCGCGTGTAACCAGGCAGAACGTTGTTGACTGTAATTCCATCCGCTGCGACTTCGTTTGCGAGCGTGCGCGCGAATCCAGTCAGGCCTGCGCGCAAGCTGTTCGACAGCAGCAGGTTCTCCACCGGCTGCTTCACCGCGATTGAAGTGATGTTGAGAATCCGTCCCCAGCGACGTTCTTTCATTCCCGGCAAGACGAGGCGCGTCAGCTCGACTGCGCTAAGCAGTGTCAATCGTATCGCTTGCTCCCATTGCTCGTGAGTTAGCTGATCAAACCGCCCGGCCGGTGGTCCACCCGCGTTCGTGACGAGAATATCGATGCGCCCAAATCGCTCGATGCCAGCGTCAACCAATCGCTTGATGTCATCAGTGACAGTGACGTCGGCGGGCACGGCCAGCACCCGCGTGTTACTACGCTCCGCGATTGCCGCTGCGGTTTGATCGAGAGTGTGCGCGTCGCGCGCGCAAAGCACGAGCGACGCGCCCTCAGCCGCGAGTTCTTCAGCAACCGCGCGACCAAGCCCCTGGCTACTCGCTGCCACGAGTGCAACTTTGTCTTTGAGTCCGAGATCCATTACTTCTGCCTGAGATAGTCGTCAGTCTTGTCCAGCCAGTCCTGACGTGGCGGACTGAAGATGTCCACGTCGAGCGTATCTTCGAGTGCTTCCGCTTTGTGTTGGACGTGCGAAGGAATGTGTAACACTTCACCCGCCATCACGTCGATCACCTGCGCTCCATCTTCGCCGATCCAGAAACGCAGACCGCCTTCGAGGATGTAAGTGATCTGTTCGTTCTCGTGTGAATGTCTTGGGACGATCGCGCCTTTCTTCAGATAGACATGGGCCAGCATCATGCGATCGGCGGTTATCAGTCTGCGATCGAGCATGTCACTAACAGGCTCCTTCGGCATCTCATCCCAACGGTAGAAGGTTACACTCCGTTCGCTCATTATGTGTCTCCGTTTTTTGACAGAGATTAAGCCACAAAAGGCACACAAGGCACAAAAGAAAAAAGCATAAAGCTTCGAACTCCGCTTTATGCCTTTCCCTTTTTTGCCTTATGGGCCTTTTGTGGCTAGTTCTTGCTGGGCTCGTTGCGAGCCTTAAGGATCTTGCGCAGCTTCATGCGCGCTTTATGAAGTTGTGATTTCGAAGTACCCACCGCCACGCCGAGCATCCTCGCGATCTCTTCGTGCTCGTGACCTTCGACGTCGTGCAGTAGAAACACTGTCCGATATCCCGGCGGCAGTTGTGTTAACGCATTGTCGAGTGCGATCCGGTCCATCACGGGCATCGCATTTGGATTTTCAGTTCCGCTAACGACCTGTACCGGAGTCTCACCTTCTTCCGTGGTTCGCTCCAGCTTCACACTTCGCTTCCGGAAGTGCATCAGACACTGGTTCACTGTCAGCCGGTGCAGCCATGTAGTGAAGGCAGAATCGCCTCTGAAGCTGCCGATCTTGCGGAACAACTGTATGAACGCTTCCTGGGCAAGATCTTCTGCCTCAGCGGCATTCTGCGTCATTCGCAGACACAGCGAGTACACGCGCCTGTTGTGGCGTTCGTAAAGCTTCTCAAACGCCCCGATGTCGCCTTTTCCAGCCGCGATTGCCAGGGCGAGATCCGAGTTGGGCGCCGGTTCAGGTTTCGTCGTGGCTGTGAAGCCACCGTGCACAATTGGGAAGACCTCTGAATTAGTCATGCGCTTTGTTTAGCAAATGCGGGGCCACGAAAAGGGGTAAGTAAATCCTTACTTATCACGAGAGTGCTGAGTCTTAGTGGGGAATTTTTAGACGAAACCGGGTCTGTGACACCTAAACCGTGTAATGGACACAAAAAGCACAAAAGGCGTAAAACACGTTATAAATCGTGCTTGCGCCTCTCGTGCTGTATGTTCGCTCGTGTCCGACTTACGGTCGGGTCGGGGCCGGGGTCGTCGTTTGACTCAGACCACGGTTGATAATCATCTTCACTTCGACGCGCCGATTCTGCTCGCGGCCTTCACGAGTGGTGTTATCGGCCACCGCTTCGGTCTTCCCATAACCCATCGGGGTGACAAACCGGCGTAGCGGAATCTTGTGCTGAACGGCCAGATACTGAACCACTGCATCCGCACGCTCGCGGCTGAGCCTGAAATTCTTGGCGTCACTGCCTGTTGCATCGGTGTGACCGGCAACTTCGATCATGAACGCTCGTGCACTCGTTGTTTTCGCGGCAAGCTCATCAAGCTTTTGCTTGGCTTCCGGCGAAAGCACTGCGCTGTTCACACGGAACGTGACGGAGACATTCTCCTGCACGTCGTAGTCGTCCAATGATGAAACGCGCTCATTAACGGCCTTTACTTCGGCCCGAGCTTCAGCGGCGACGGCGTAAAGCTCATCCATCTGACCGGCCACGCGTTCCATGTTGGCTTCAACAGGACTGACGCGTGTGTCCGAAGTAATTGCAGCGCGCATGTCCGATTCATTGAAGCGAATCTTGTCTGCAACGAGCTGGCCCTGCGCATCACCCTTCCCTTCTACCTCGACAATCAAGCCTCGCAGAATATCTGTGACCGGATATTTTTTGCCGGAACGAAGGAAACCACCGTTGGTTTTAATGCTGGTATTGTCAGTAATCAGGACCTGGTAGTCTTGCCGTGTGCGGTCACGAATCGTAAATACGTCGGCATCGCGACTTATGACGACGCCTCTGAACTTCATCTTGGACCCCGCCGGAACCGAACGCGCCGTTAAGCTTCGTTCCCGCGTGGTCTGCGTGTTTGTTGGCGTGGTTACCTGCCCTAAAACAGCGGGCGCCACCGATACCAAGACGGCCAGAACACAGCCCACTGCCAGTTTCTTAAAGCTCATAGTTTTTGCTCCTTCTAATTCTTATCGGGAATGCACACCGGCACATTCCAGCAACGTCTTAAATGTCGGGGCAAACTTGGTGGGGGTGCAAAAAAGGGTAGCAAAACAGAAGCCGAAATTGAAGGGCGTCACTAAATTAGAACAATGTGCCCTGTCGCGGGTTTGAATAACGCCGGCGACGGTCGTCAAACACTGTTCTTCCGCCCAGTGAAGGCGAGATTGCATTTTCGTGACGAATGAGTGCGTCGAGGTCCACGCGCGGCTCACGCTGTGCTTCAACCATACGCACGAAGCGGTCGAGACGCTTGAACCCGTCCAGTTTGTCGCTGTGACCCAGCTTCGCCGCATCGAGCGAGTGGCGCAGAAACCGCAGCGACTCATCGTAGGTCTTTACTGGCACCGGATGCGGGTGTCCATCCTTACCGCCATGTGCGAAAGCGAAACGCGCGGGATCGTTGAAGCGACTCGGTGCGCCGTGAACGACTTCGGCAACGAGCGCGAGCGATTGGAGTGTGCGTGGGCCGAGCTTCTCGAGTAACAGGAGTTCGCTGAAGTCGTGTAGACCTTTTTCGTACGCGACGGCGAGCACGGCTCCGAGTCGTTTCAGATCGACGTCCTTCTCACGAACTTCATGATGTGCAGGCAGTCGCAGGTGTCGCGCGGCGATGATCGTCTTCTCGGGACGCTCGTTTGCGATCTCGAGTAAGGCGCTTTGCGCGTGATCGGCTCTCGCATCGACGAGATTCATGATCGTGCCCTGGTTCTCACCGAAAATTGCCGTGTGTGGATCAGCGACGAAGTCGCGGACCGATGCGGAGTGCCAGTGATATCGACGCGCCAAACCGTTGCTATCATTCAAGCCTTGTTGGACTACGGCCCACTCGCCTTTTGATGTGACTACAAAACTATGCAGGTAGATCTGAAAGCCGTCAGCGATCGCGTTGTTGTCGATGCGTGCTGTGAGCCGGCTTGTACGCACCAGGACGTCGCCATCGAAGCCGCGCTTGTCTGCAAGTGCGCGCAGCTCGTTTGGTGTGTTGCGCGAGAAGCGGCCGCGGCCGCCGCAGACGTAAATGCCGAGCTCGTTCGCGCGTGGCGCCAGACCGCGTTTGAGTGCGCCCATTACGGAGGTCGTGATGCCGGATGAGTGCCAGTCCATTCCCATCACCGCACCGAACGCCTGAAACCAGAATGGATCGCTGAGACGTGAGAGAAAGGCCGACGTTCCGTAATCATGAACGATGGTTTCGGTGATCGCAGTGCCGAGCTTCGTCATGCGCTCGGCAAGCCACGGCGGAACACGCCCACCGTGCAGAGGAAGATCCGCGATACCTGATCTCTTCATGCGCTTAGATTAGCCACAAAAGGCACAAAAAGCACATAACAAAGCCAGAGAGGTTGCTGCAAAAAACTGCTTAGGTGCTTTTTGTGCCTTTTGTGGCTAATCTCTCTTACTCACACGGCCAATATAGAACCCGGCTCCAAAGATCATCGTGAGCAGAAAAAAGACCGGGATCAGCATGATGAAACTATCCCATACCTGTTGCAGCATCGAAGGCCCTCCGTTGTCCGATGACGTGAGGTCATGGGGCGTGATGAAGTTAATGTAATTGATCGCCGTTGCGAACGGCAAGGTTTTCTCTGCGGCCCTCTGCGTATCTCTGCGTCCTCTGCGTTAAAGGCTATTTCAACGCAGAGGACGCAGAGATACGCAGAGGGCCGCAGAGAAAGTTTTTCTGCGCTCAGGCTACCAACCTACGAAAATATGCATCAATAGCGTTAGCCAATTAGAAGGTTCTGCAAGCGCGGTCTCCCCCGCGAATTGGTCCAAAGCAAGTTAGACTTCTGAGACCTCGCTTTCTCGGTCTCAACAAAAACACAACTAGAGATCACTAGGCTCGCAGCACGCTCTCTGTGCACTAGCATGACGCCGATGTGTGCCCGCAGACAGGACAAGACTATGCACCGCGGATCAATTCTTAAATGGATTGTATTAACTACTCTCTCCCTGACCATCGTCTTTACGGTCTCCACGATTGTCCGGGCGCAGAACCAGGAGCCCACTCAGGGAACGCTTCAAGCCTTCGATAAAGACGGCAAACCAGCCGGCGAGTGTCCGCTGAAGCACACGGACGTGAAAGCGCAAGTCAGCGGATTTCTTTCGCGTGTGACCGTCACTCAGGAATTCGAGAACAACTTTCCAAACAAGATCGAAGCTGTGTACAAGTTTCCGCTGCCTGACGCCGCCGCTGTTGACGATATGACGATGGTGATTGGAGAGCGCGTCATTAAAGGAAAGATCCTGCGTCGTGAGGAAGCTCAAGCTGCTTACACCGCCGCCAAGCAGGAAGGAAGAACTGCCAGCCTGCTCAACCAGGAACAAGCAAACGTCTTCACGCAGCAAGTTGCGAACATCCTGCCGGGCCAAAATATTCGCATCACGATCAGCTACGTCGAAACACTCCAATACGAAGATGGAACTTATGAGTGGTCGTTCCCGATGGTTGTTGCTCCCCGTTACGTCTCTCCCGCTCCCGCTGATGCAAATCCGCAAACAGACGCCTCACCTGGTTCTCCCACCAACGCGCCCGTTGAAACGCGTGGCGGTCACGATATCTCTCTCGAAATCGATTTGGATGCTGGTGTGCCGATCGTTGCCGTTAACTCCCAGTCGCACGAAACCGAAGTGCAGCAGCTTAACGAAAAGCGCGCCGTCGTGCGTCTCAAAGATCGCGCCACCATCCCAAATAAAGATTTCCTGCTGACGTATCGTGTCGCAGGCGACAACATCAACGATGCCGTCCTTACCCATCGCTCCGAAAGGGGTGGCTTCTTCACTCTCATCCTACAGCCACCCCAGCGCGTTGCCGTCGAAACCGTAACTCCGAAAGAACTGGTTTTTGTGCTCGACACTTCGGGTTCGATGAGTGGTTTTCCAATTGAGAAAGCCAAAGAAACCATGAACCTCGCTCTTTCGACACTCAACCCGCACGACACTTTCAACTTGATCACCTTCGCCGGCGATACCGCTATCCTCTTTTCCGAACCCGTGCCTGCTACGCGGCAAAATCTGCAAAAAGCGAAGAAATTTCTCGAGACGCAGGAAGGCAATGGCGGTACGGAAATGATGAAGGCGATCAAAGCCTCGCTCGATCCGTCAGATTCACAACAGCACGTTCGCATCGCCTGCTTCCTGACCGACGGCCAGGTTTCTAACGAAGCGGATATCATTGCCGAAGTACAGAAGCATCCGAATGCGCGCGTATTTGCAATGGGTTTTGGACCAGCGCCCAATCGTTCGTTGCTCGACAAAATGAGCCAGTACGGTCGCGGCGAAGTCAATTACATCGCTGAAGTTGGTGACACGTCTGCGGTGGCGCGTGTGTTCAGCGATCGTGTTCGTAGTCCATTGTTGACGGATATCTCGATCGAATGGTCAGACCTTCCCGTAACCGAGATTTATCCAAAACGAATTCCCGATCTTTTCAGTGCGAGACCGCTGGTTATTTCGGGCCGTTACACAAAAGGCGGCAAGGGATCGATCTGGTTGAAAGGGAAAATAGCCGGTCAGGATTTTGTTCGTGAGATACCGGTGGAATTGCCGGAAACAGAAACCGATCACGACGTACTCGCAAGTCTTTGGGCCCGCCGTCGTATCGATGATCTGGTTGGCGAGGAGATAGCGAACGCGGAAAACAAGCCCGCGCAAGATCAGGCGCGAGAAGAGATCACTAAACTCGGCCTCGAATTCAAGCTGATGACGCAGTACACCTCGTTCGTTGCGATCGACGATGTTGTTTTCACTGGGCCAGAAGATCCGGTGCGCGTCGAAGTCCCGGTTCAATCGCCGGCCGGTGCTCCGTCAGGCATGTACAGTTATGTGACTGTCACGGCCGATCCTTCAGTTGTTCAATATTGCGCCGGCA
>Ga0207694_10002867_pt1 | contig 13882 bp, 14 predicted proteins | sample KBSC34metaG_FD_184353 | JGI IMG/M metagenome (GOLD analysis project Ga0207694, IMG submission 184353) | Corn rhizosphere microbial communities from Kellogg Biological Station, Michigan, USA - KBS C3-4 metaG (SPAdes) (version 2) | ecosystem: Host-associated > Plants > Roots > Rhizosphere > Soil...
TGCGTCAGCGGTCTCAGCAGGGCATTGAACTCACGCCTGATATATTCCTGCACCTGTCTGACGGCGTCGGTGTCGATTGCAGCCATTTCGGCCATTTTTCTTGAGCTCCCCTCGTTGTGACCCGTATCTAACACCTGAACCGGGGGATTGGGCGAGGGTTTTGAATTGCTTAGGCTGATTTAAACCGGATGCTCTAAATCATCCGGCGTGTTAAAGATTTGCCGATGAAATCAAAGGGGAGGGTTCGATGAAGAGTTTCGCATGCGCCGCCGCCGTTCTGCTGGCCGCCGCGTCTGTCGCCGGCACGGCCCAGGCCGCCAAATATCCGTCCTATGAGGGCACGTGGAAGCTGAACGAGGGGCAATCCCATTACCCGCTGGGCCTCCCGGAGATGAAGGACCACGTCATCACCGTAACCAAGGACGACGGCACGAACCTGCAATACAGCGACGCGCTGACTGTCGGCGGCAAGCCGGTCAGCGCCAGCTTCGACGGCGCCTATGGCGGCAAGCCGGTCACGATGAGCAGCGGGCAGGTGACCCAGGTCTATCACGACAAGGACGGCTTCCATGACAAATGGAAAGGGCCGGACGGCTCCAGCGGCACCGACAAATGCGTCTTCTCGGCCGACGGCAAGACGATGAACTGCACCGCCCGCTTCAAGGGGAAGGGGCAGAAGACGATGATGGAAGCCCACGAAGTGTGGGAGAAGCAGTAGGCTAGTTCGCCTTCGGGTCCACCCGGACCATCAGCTTGCCCTTGTGCGCGCCGCCGGGCTGGAACAGCGTCTTGAAGGCCTCGAGCGCGTTTTCCAGCCCGTCTCTTATGTCCGGGTGGTATTTGAGCTTGCCCGCGCCATACCACTCGGCCAGCTTCGCCGTCGCGTTCGGCAGGCGGTCGAGATAGTCGTAGAGGATGAAGCAGTGCATCGTGCAGCCCTGCAGCAGCAGGGGCATGATGTCGAGGCCGATCGGCGCCCGTTCCTCGTTATATTGGGCGGTCAGCCCGCAGACAGCGACCCGGCCGAACTTGGCCATGTTGGCGGCCACCGCGTTGCCGACCGCGCCGCCGACATTCTCGAAATAGACGTTCACACCCTGGGGCGCGAGTGCACGCAGCCGCGCCTCGACATCCTCATGCCGGTAGTCGATGGCATGGTCGAAGCCGAGCTCCCCGGTCAGCCAGGCACATTTCTCGGCCGAGCCGGCGATGCCGATCACGGTGGCGCCCAAAATCTTGGCGATCTGCCCGGCCAGCGACCCCACCGAGCCGGCCGCGCCCGACACCACGAACGTGTCGCCGGCCTTCAGCTGCCCGATATCGACTGTGCCGACATAGGCGGTCCCGCCCGGGCCGCGGAACAGCCCCATCGCGGTATGCAGCGGTAGCCCGCCCATATCGGGGATCTTGTCCAGCCCGTCGGTCGACAGAGCCGAATACTCCGCCCAGGTGCCGACCCCGCCCACGATATCGCCGGGCGCGAAACCCGCAGCCTTGGACTCCAGCACCTCGCCCATGACGAAGCCCCACATCGGCGCCCCGGTCGGTATCTGCGGCATATAGGTCGGCCCCGCCATCCAGCGCCGGTTGGCCGGATCGAGCGAGAGATAGAGGTTCCTGACCAGCACCTGTCCATCCGCGATCACCGGCATCGGCCAGTCCCGGAACTTGAGCGCGCTGTCGAAATCGTCCCCAACCGGAGGATGCTCGAAAATCCAGGCACGGTTGGTCATCAGCGCGATCCTCCCAAATCATATGTTTGGGAGGATTTTATGGGCGTAGGTCGGATTAGCGAAGCGTAATCCGGCGGGGCGGACGGCTTAAACTGCCGCGCCGTGGCAGTGCTTGTATTTCTTGCCGCTGCCGCAGGGGCAGGGGGCGTTGCGGGGAACGTCGGCGAACCCGCCGTCGGCCAGCGCCACGTTGCTCTGCTGGGCAAAGCCGGCTTCGTCGGCCGGGATGAAGCCCGGCTCCATGTCCAGGGCCGGGTCGTGGCGGGTCTCGTGCATCTCGAACGGCTGGGGCGGCGGGATTTCCTGCTGCTCGGTGCGGAATTCGATATTGGCGAGATAGCGGGTGACCTGCTCGCGCACGTCGTCCAGCATGTCCGAGAACAGCTGGAAGGCCTCGCGCTTATATTCGTTCAGCGGGTCGCGCTGGCCGTAGGCGCGCAGGTTGATGCCCTGGCGCAGATGGTCCAGCTGCAGCAGATGCTCCTTCCAGGACTGGTCGAGCAGCTGCAGCAGCAGGCTGCGCTCGATCTGGACCATGATGTCGGCCCCATAGGTGGCCACCTTCTCCGCCGCCTTGGCGTTGGCGGCCTCGATGATCCGCTCCAGCATGGTCTCGTCGTCGATACCGGGTTCCTGGGCCCAGTCGTCGGTCGGCAGCTCCATGCCGAGCAGGTTCTGGATCTCGTCCTTCAGCCCGGCGGTGTTCCACTGCTCGGCATAGGAGTTGGGGGGCAGATGGCGGTGGACGATCCTGTCGATCGCGTCGCCGCGCATATCCTCAAGGATCGGGCCGACCGCGTCGGAACCCATGACCTCCTTGCGCTGCTCATAGATGACCTTGCGCTGGTCATTCATCACGTCGTCGTATTTCAGCAGGTTCTTGCGGACCTCGAAATGCTGCTGCTCGACCTTCTTCTGGGCGCGCTCCAGGGCCTTGTTGATCCAGGGATGGATGATGGCCTCACCCTCCTTGATCCCTAAGCGCTGCAGCACGCCGTCCATGCGCTGCATGCCGTAGATGCGCATCAGGTCGTCTTCCAGCGACAGGAAGAACTTGGAATTGCCGGGATCGCCCTGGCGGCCCGAACGGCCGCGCAGCTGGTTGTCGATGCGGCGTGACTCATGCCGCTCGGTGCCCACCACATAGAGGCCGCCGGCCGCCTTCACCACCTCGCGGGCGGCGTCGATCTCCGCCTTCAGCTGCGCGATCTTTTGCTCGCGCGCCTCGCCCTCCAGTTGGTCCGCGTCGTCGCGGATGCGCATTTCCAGATTGCCGCCCAGCTGGATGTCGGTGCCGCGGCCGGCCATGTTGGTGGCGATGGTCACCGCGCCGGGCCGGCCGGCCTGGGCGACGATCGCCGCCTCCTGCTCGTGATAGCGGGCGTTCAGCACCGCGTGCTTGATCTTCTTCTTCTTGAGCAGCTCGGACAGATGCTCGGACTTCTCGATCGAGACGGTGCCGACCAGCACCGGCTGCTGGCGCTCCTGCGCGTCCTCGATCAGCGCGACGATCGCGGCGTTCTTTTCATTGGCCGTGCGATAGACCTCGTCGTCCTCGTCGCCGCGCGCCACCGGCCGGTTGGTCGGCATCTCGACGACGTCGAGCCTGTAGATCTCGGAGAACTCGCCCGCCTCGGTCATCGCCGTGCCGGTCATGCCGGCAAGCTTCGGATACATGCGGAAATAGTTCTGGAAGGTGATCGAGGCCAGAGTCTGGTTCTCTTTCTCGATCGTCACATGCTCCTTGGCCTCCAGCGCCTGGTGCAGGCCCTCGGAATAGCGCCGGCCGACCATCATGCGGCCGGTGAACTCGTCGATGATGACGACCTTGTCGTCCTTGACGATATAATCGACGTCGCGGGTGAACAGCTTGTGGGCCCTGAGCGCCGAGTTCACGTGGTGGACCAGCCCGACATTATGGATGTCGTACAGCGTGCCGGTCTCCAGCAGGCCGGCGCCGCGCATCAGCTCCTCGATCTTCTCGGTGCCGGCCTCGTTCAGCGCGACGGTCTTGTGCTTCTCGTCCTTGTCGTAATCCTCTTCGCCGAGGGACGGGATCAGGACATCGACCGCCTTGTAGAGCTCGGAGGAATCCTGCGACGGGCCCGAGATGATCAGCGGGGTGCGGGCTTCGTCGATCAGGATCGAGTCCACCTCGTCGACGATCGCGTAGTTGAAGGGCCGCTGGACCATCTCCTCCAGCTGGTACTTCATATTGTCGCGCAGATAGTCGAAGCCGAATTCGTTGTTGGTGCCGTAGGTGACGTCCGCGCCGTAGGCCTCGCGCCGCTCATTGTCGTCCAGCCCGTTGACGATACAGCCGACGGTTAGGCCCAGGAAGCGATAGACCTGCCCCATCCAGCCGCTGTCGCGCTGGGCGAGGTAGTCGTTCACGGTGACGACATGGACGCCCTTGCTGGACAGTGCGTTCAGATACACGGCCAGCGTGGCGACCAGGGTCTTGCCTTCGCCGGTCTTCATCTCGGCGATCTTGCCGGTATGCAGCACGATGCCGCCCATCAGCTGGGTGTCGAAATGGCGTTGGCCCAGCGTGCGCTTGGCTGCCTCGCGCACCACGGCGAAGGCATCGGGCAGGACGTCGTCCAGCGTTTCGCCCTCGTCGAGGCGGCCGCGCAGAACCTGCGTCTGGGCGCGCAACTCCTCGTCCGACATCGGCTGGTATTGGGGTTCCAGCGCGTTGATCTTCTGGACGGTGGAACGCATGCTTCCGACCACCCGGTCGTTGGCGTTTCCGAAAAGCTTGCGGGCGACCGCAGCGAACATGGAAAATCCTCGTCTGGGCCCTGTAATCAGCGGCGCCCGTCTAACAAGAGTTCTGAATCACCGTCAGATAAGGGTGCGGTCCTGCACTGTCAACGAAACGGGCCGTGGAACCATGAGGTCCGCGACAAAACGAAATAGCAGAAAACCCGCGCTTGTAAGCCGCCTTCCCATGTGTAGTATGCGCCACCTTCGGGATTCTGGGCCTGCGGCATCGCCGTAGGTTGGTCCCCTGTCCGTTTCGGAGCGTCTAACCTTATCATGGCTTCCTCCTCCTCAGTCGCGATCATCGCTATCGTTGCCCTCGCCGCCGGTGGCGCGGGGGGCTATTTCGCCGCCCAGAAGAGCGGCGGCGCCTCCGCCCCGGCCATGGCGCCGGCTTCCGCGATGAGCGCTGCCCCGGCGGCCGCGGGCAAGAGCCCGGTCGTCGCCAAGGTCGACGGCATGCCGATCTACCAGTCCGAGGTCGACGCCTTCGTCAACGACCTGGGCGACCAGGCCAAGCAGCAGATGTCCCCGGCCGACCTGCAGGCCCGCGTGATCGACCGCCTGATCGACATCAAGCTGGCCGGCGAGAAGGCCACCGCCGCGGGTTTCCAGCAGGATCCGGTGATCGCGCAGCGCCTGCGCACCGGCGAAGCGACCATGGTCGCCGACGCCTATCTGGAAAAGCAGGCCCGCGCCCGCATCAACGACGATGTGCTGAAGGCCAAGTATGACGAGCTGGTCAAGCAGGTCACGCCGCCGGAGGAAGTCCACGCCCGCCACATCCTGGTGAAGACCGAGGCCGAGGCCAAGGACATCATCGCCCAGCTGAAGAAGGGCGCCGATTTCGAGAAGCTGGCCAAGGAAAAGTCGACCGATCCGGGTTCGGGCGAGAGCGGCGGCGACCTCGGCTATTTCACCAAGGACAAGATGGTCCCGGAATTCGCCGACGCGGCCTTCAAGATGCAGAAGAACAGCATCTCCGACACGCCGGTCCATTCCCAGTATGGCTGGCACGTGATCCAGGTGCTGGACAAGCGGTCGCAGCCGCTGCCGGCGCTGGACCAGGTGAAGCCGCAGCTGACCAACCTCGTGCTCCAGGATGAGGAGCGCAAGGTGGTGGACGACATGCATAAGTCGGCCAAGATCGAGCGCTTCAATCCCGATGGCTCGCCGGTCGTCGACAAGCCGGCCGAGGCTCCGGCCGCGCCGGCGCCCGCCGCCGCGCCGGCTCCCGCTCCTGCACCCGCGGCTCCCGCCCCGGCCGCTCCCCCGGCGCCCGCCAAGAAGTAAGGACCCTACATGCCGGCGCTTCCGGTTTCACCGCTCGCGCCGGCGTCCCAGCCGGTACTGCCCCGGATTGCCGGGGTGCGCCTTGGCGGGGTCGCGATCGGCCTCAAGAAGAATGGCGGCCGCGACCTGATGCTGGCTGAGCTGGCGCCGGGCACGACCATTGCCGGCGCCTTGACCCGCTCACTCTGCTCGTCCGCACCGGTCGACTGGTGCCGCGACGCGCTGAAGGGCGGCAAGGCGCGGGCCATCGTCGTCAATTCGGGCAACTCCAACGCCTTCACCGGCAAGGCCGGCGACCTGACGGTTTCGGCGACAGTGAAGGCCGCTGTCTCCATCTTCGGCTGCAAGCCCAGCGAGGTGTTCATCGCCTCGACCGGCGTGATCGGCCAGCCGCTGCCTGCCGACGCCATCGCCAAGGCCCTGCCGGACATCGCGTCCGACATCAAGCCGACCGGCTGGAAAGACGCCGCCGAGGCGATCCGCACCACCGATACCTTCGCCAAGGCGGTGACCCGCACGGCGACGATCGCGGGCACCAAGGTGACGATCAACGGTATCGCCAAGGGTTCGGGCATGATCGCGCCCGACATGGCGACCATGCTGGCTTTCCTGTTCACCGACGCCGCCATCCCGGCCGACGTGCTGCAGACGATCGTGACGCGGGCGGTCAAGCGCTCGTTTAATTCGATCACCGTCGATAGCGACACCTCGACCAGCGACACGGTCCTGTTCGCGGCCACCGGCCAGGCCCAGCACAAGGCTGTCGGCGATGTCGGCGACAAGCACCTCAAGGATTTCCGCAAGGCGGTCGAATCGGCGATGGTCGAGCTGGCGCAGCTGATCGTGCGCGACGGCGAGGGCGCTTCGAAATTCGTTACCGTAAAGGTGAAGGGCGCGGCCTCGGATGGCGCGGCGCGCCGGGTCGGGCTGGCCATCGCCAACTCGCCGCTGGTCAAGACCGCGATCTCGGGCGAGGACGCCAATTGGGGCCGTATCGTCATGGCCGTGGGCAAGGCGGGAGAGAAGGCAGACCGTGACCGGCTGGGCATCTCCATCGGCGGCGTGCCGATCACCCAGGGCGGCCAGATCGTCAAGGGCTATGACGAGACGCCGGTCGCCAGGCACATGACGGGCAAGGAAATCGATGTCGAGGTCGACCTCGATATCGGCAAGGGCAAGGCGACGGTCTGGACCTGCGACCTGACGCATGGCTACATCGACATCAATGGAAGCTATCGCAGCTAACGTGGTGGCCGGTGCGATCGGCATCGCGGCGAAACTGGTGGCGTCATGAAGGTTTTCGGCCTGATCAAGCCGCGCATCCGGGTGGTCGCGGCGCACCGGATCGATACGGACCGCCTGCTGCTGCGCTCCCCCATCGCCGCCGATGCCGAACCCATTGCCGCGTTGATGGAGAACTGGAACGTCGCCAGTTGGCTGGTGCGCGTGCCCTTCCCGTATCGCGTCGAGCATGCCGCGGCCTGGATCGAGCGCTCGATCCAGGAGCGTGCTGCCGGGGTCGGCTGGCCCTACCTGATCGTCAGGCGCGACGACAATGTGCTGATGGGCTGCATGGACATCTCGATCGAGGCTGATGCGCGGGCCGGCACGCTGGGTTATTGGCTGGGTGAGCCGTTCTGGGGCCTGGGCTATGCCACCGAAGCAGCCAAGGCGGTGATCGGGTTCGCCTTCGACATATTGAAGCTCTCCGAGGTCAATGCCAGCGCGCTACCCGACAACGAGCGGTCGATGCGCGTGCTGGAGAAGGCCGGGATGGCCCATATCGGGCGCCAGGCCGAAGACACGGTCGAGCGCGGGCGGGTCGATACCGAGGCCTTCGCGCTTCAGCGCCGGTTTTGGCGTGGTTAACGGCTGGCGGGGTTGATGGTGAGCGATCTCAAAATCGTCCTGGTCGCCGCGGTGGCGTTGATCGATGCCGACGGGCGGGTGCTGCTGGCGCAGCGGCCGCCGGGCAAGCATCTGGCCGGCATGTGGGAATTCCCCGGCGGCAAGGTCCATGCCGGCGCAAGGCCGGAGGCAGCGCTGATCCGCGAGCTGAAGGAGGAGCTGGACGTCGACACCGACGTCAAATGCCTGGCGCCCTTCACCTTCGCCTCGCATGCCTACGAGGATTTCCACCTGCTGATGCCGCTCTATGTCTGCCGCGTCTGGCAGGGGATCGCGCGGCCGCTGGAGGGGCAGGTGCTCGCCTGGGTGCGCCCGGCGCAGCTTGCGGATTACGAAATGCCGCCCGCCGATATACCTTTGGTGGCGATGCTGAGGGACCTGTTATGAGCGAATTCCTCTATCATATGGCCCGCCGCGCCGACTGGGAGCAGGCCGAGAAAGACGGGTTCTATCGCGGCTCCGCCGACGATCAACGCGACGGCTTCATGCATTTCTCGACCGCCGAACAGGTGGCCGAAAGCGCCCGCCGCCATCGTGCCGGCCAGGCAGACCTGCTGCTGATCGTGGTGCCCGAGGCGGCGGCCGGCCCGTGGAAATGGGAGGCGGCGCGGAACGGGGATCTGTTTCCGCATCTTTATGCCCACCTGCCGGTGAAGGCCGCCGTCGGGGTGCATGAGCTGCCGCTCGGCGAGAACGGGCTGCATGTCTTTCCGCCGCTGCTTTAGGCCGGCTAACCGATTCATTCCAGGGGAGGCGTTCGTGAGAGTTATCACTGCGATCGGTGCGATGCTCGCCCTCTCTCTTCCGCTGACCGGTTGCGGCGGGAGCGGCGACGCCAGAACCATCAGTTTTCACGATGGCAGCAAGCAGGCATATCTCCTCGTATTGCTGGGTCCCTCGTCGGCTCCGTACACGCTGAAGATCAATCACTTCAATCCGGAGCAGAGCACTTTAAATCATGGCGCATTCGACGCGCCGAGGGAGTTCAACGGTGGTGGCTCCGATCAACCGATGTTTGTGGCAAGGGTCGTGGATCCGGGAACTTATGTGATCACCGCAGTTAACCAGCAGAGAATGTGGGGACTGTGTTTTAACAAGAACACCAGGCAATTTACCGTCCATCCCGGAGAGGCAGTATTCCTGGGCGAATTCCGGCCGGAAAAGCACTTGGCGCAAATTCAGGCTATCGCCAGCGGAAGCGGGGATACGACGAGGTCGGTCAACAATATAGGATACTACGACGCGGATAACGTTCCGCCGCAGATAACAAGCCCGGGTGCCGATACGCCCGATTTCCTGGCCGCCAAGAAATATGAATCCCAGTCGCTGCCCGATTTGCACGGGCGTTTGAGCCCGGCGGTCTATAAGCCGGCGCAATACGAAATGTCGCTGTCGTGCATGTGGTAGCATAGCAAGATGTATCGCGACGTCGTCGATCTCAGGGAATTCTACCAGACCAGCCTGGGGCAGGTGGCGCTGCGGCAGGTCAAGAAGCGCATCCGGGAATTCTGGCCCGACCTCACCGGCCAGTCGGTGCTGGGCATCGGCTATGCCACGCCGTACCTGCGCCCCTTCATCGGCGAGGCCGAGCGGGTCATCGCGGTGATGCCGGCGACCCAGGGCGTGGTCTTCTGGCCGCCGGAAGGGCCGGGCCTGACCGCCTTGTCGGAAGAGGCGAACCTGCCGTTCGACGACCTCACCTTCGACCGGGTGCTGGTGGTGCACGGGCTGGAGCCGACCGAGAACAGCCGGCAGATGCTGCGCGAGATCTGGCGGGTGCTGGCCGGCGGCGGGCGGATGATGATCGTCGCCGCCAACCGCTCTGGCCTGTGGTCGATGACCGAGCGTACGCCCTTCGGCCATGGCAGCCCCTATTCGGCCGGCCAGCTCAACCACATGCTGCGCGACAATCTGTTCGTGCCTGAGCGCACGGCCGGCGCGCTCTATATACCGCCGGTCCGCTCCCGCTTCTGGCTGTCGACCGCCCCGGCCTGGGAACGGCTGGGCAATCGCTGGTTCGCAACCTTCGCCGGCGTCACCATGGTCGAGGCGACCAAGCAGCTCTATGCCGTCAGCCCGCCCGCCGTACCGGTGCGCCGGCGGCTCGCCTTCCCCCGCCCGGTGGCTGAGCCGAAAGGCGTCCGCCTCGCGCCCCGATTGCCGCCCGATTACGCCGCTAGCAGTTCCTCGGCCGGCCCGAAGAACTCGTAGTGGATACGGTCCTGCGGCACGCCTGAGCGGGTCAGTTCGCTGACATAGGTGCGCAGGAACGGGCGCGGGCCGCAGAGGAAGAAGTCGGCATTGGCGGGTGCGTGGTCCTTGAGCCACCGGGCGTCGATCAGTCCGGCCCGGTCGTGCTCGGCGTCGTCGTCGCGGGGCGTCTGGTAGAAGGTGGTGACGGTGATGTTCGGGTTGCCGGCCGCCAGCGCGTTCACATAGTCGCCCATCGCATGGGTGGTGCCGTCCAGCGTGCCGTGGATGTAGTGTACGGGAAGGCCGGCATGCTGGTGCGCGATCGTCTCCAGCATCGCCACCATCGGCGTCAGCCCGACGCCGCCCGACAGCAGCACGACAGGTCGTTCCGGCTTCTCGGCCAGGAAGAACTCGCCGGCGGGCGGGGCGACCTCGAGGATCGTCCCGACCTCCGCATGGTCGTGCAGCCAGTTCGAGGCCAGCCCCAGGGGTTCGCGCTTGACCGAGATGCGATAGGTCTTGCCGTTGGCCGCGCTGGAAATCGAATAGTTGCGGCGGACGCTGTGGCTTGGAGCGTCCTGGGGGCCCGGAATGTCCAGGCGGAAGGTCAGGTACTGGCCGGGGCGGTGGCGCAGGACCGGGCCGCCATCGGCCGGGCGCAGCACGAACGAGGTGATCACCTCGCTCTCGTGCCGGATGCGGGCGATCCTGAACTGGCGCCAGCCGGTCCAGCCGCCGGCCGCGGCTGCCTGCTCGCGATAGATCGCATCCTCGCGGCCGATCAGCACCTTGGCCAGGAACCAGTAGGCCTCGCCCCAGGCGCCGAGGATTTCATCGGTCGCCACGTCGCCAAGCACCTCCTTGATCGCACCCAGCAGCGCCTCGGCGACGACCGGATAGTGCGCGTTCAGCACCTGCAGGCCGACATGCTTCTGCGCGATCCGCTCGATCACCGGCATCAGCACGGCCGGATTCTCGATATTGCGGGCATAGGCCAGGATGGCGTTGGTCAGCGCCCGCGGCTGCGATCCGCCGTCGCCCTGGTGCGACTGGTTGAACATGTCGCGGACCGCCGGGCTTTCGAACAACCGGCGGTATAACGCCAGGGTGATCTGCTCTCCATGAGCTTCGAGCGCGGGAATGGTCGCCTTGACCACGGCAATAGTCCGCTCGCTGAGCGCCGTCATGAACGTCTCCAACAGTAGGTTAGGAAGATGGAAGGGAAGGGTGCTCAGGCCGCCGTTTTCGGGCGCTGTGCGGGTGGAAGGCGGAAGAAGAGGGCGAGCTTCAGACTCTCGGCGATGCGGGCCGCCTTGTCCTGCAGCGCGGGCGCGGCGTGCGGCACGACTTCTTCGGTGGTCTCGCCCCACAGGGCCAGCCAGCGGGTGAACATCTCAGGCGTGATCTTCGCCAGGTGCTTGTAATGCGCGGCCATCGGGTTGCCGTGGTACTTGCCGCTGGTCAGCATGATGGAGGACCAGAACTGGGTCAGCTTCTCCAGATGCTCCGGCCAGTCGCCGACCGCCGGGTTGAACACCGGCCCCAGCATCTCGTCGGTGCGGACCTTGGCATAGAAGCGGTCCACCAGTTGCCCAAGCTCTGTTTCGGTCACTGTCGCAACGTCGCTCATCTGACGCTCCGCTAATTCATGTATATTCAATACATGTATAAGGTGGTTGTTAAAGATGCAAGCGGGATATATGTTTTAGCCGACCCTGGGACCGAATGACGCGATGCGCCGGAAACCATGCGACTGACACGCTACACAGACTACGCAATGCGGGTGCTGCTCTATCTGGGCACCCACCCCGACAAGGTCTGCTCGATCGCCGAGATCGCGCGGACCTATGGCGTGTCGCAGAACCATCTGATGAAGGTGGTGAACGACCTTGCCAATGCCGGCTTTGTGACCAGCCTGCGCGGCCGCTCAGGCGGCCTCAGGCTCGGGCGCCCCGCCGGGCAGATCAATATCGGCGAGGTGGTGCGCCATACCGAGGAGGGGTTCGATCTCGTCGACTGCGCCAGTTGCTTCATCGCCCCGGCCTGCGGCCTCAACGGGGCATTGGCGGAGGCGCTGGGCGCCTTCATGGCCGTGCTGGACGGCTATAGCTTGGCCGATCTGATCGCTAAGCGGGCAGGGATCGCCCAGCTGTTCGACATGCGGGACGCGCAGTTGGTGCAGGATGGGTAGAGCGTAGCGAAACCCATCATCCATCGCGCCCGACGATGGGTTTCGCTACGCTCTACCCATCCTACGAGAGCCGACCTACGATCGGTTCCCATGACCGCACCCCGCCCCGGCATTCCGATATCCAGCCTGAACTTCCAGGCGCCGGGCTTCGCCCGCGATCCCTATCCCGCTTTCCATGCGCTGCGGGAGGCCGGGCCGATCTCTTATCATGAGGGAATGCAGCGCTATGTCGTCGCAGGCTGGCGCGAATGCTCAAAGATGCTGTTGAACAGCCGGGAGTTCGGGTCAGACGAAGATGCCTTCATCGACCTGTTCGGCGGCCGGACCATGGAATGCATGGAGCGGGAGCGCCACACACCGGTCAGGGGCATCTGGCGCAAGGATTTCGAGGTCGGCTCGCTGCAGCGCTGCGCCGCCATGATCCGTGCCGTCATCGAATCCCGCATGCGGCCTTTCGTCGAACGCATCCGCGCCGGTGAAACCGTCGATGCCGTCTCGGGCATGACGCGAGGCATTCCGACGATCGTCATCGCCAGGATGCTCGGCATTCCGGACGCCGATTTCGAGCTGTTCAGCGACTGGAGCGACGCGATGGGCGACACGGCCGAGGGCGTGGCCGATCCGAGCCCGCGGGGCGCGGAGATCATGCGCCGGGGACGGCAGGCGACCTTGGACCTCAACAACTATATCCGCGCCCGCCTGCATGGCCGCCGGGCCTGTCCGGGCGATGACCTGATCAGCCGCATGGTGTCCTCCCCCGTCGCCGATACGATGGACGAGGCGGAAATCGTCGCCAGCAACACCCAGCTGGTTTTCGCCGGCAACGAGACGACGGCCAAGCTGATGGCGATCACGATGGCCGAGCTGGCCCGCCACCCCGACCAGCGGCGCGCGCTGGTCGAGGACCGTACGCTGATCCCGCAGGCGCTGGAGGAAATCCACCGCTGCCACACGATCGTGCATGTGAATGGCCGCTACGCCCGTGGCGGAAAGGCGACGGTGGCCGGCCATCCGATCGAGGACGGGGCCAATATCCTGATCCTGCAGGGCGCGGCCAACCGCGATCCGGAACGGTGGGAAGACCCCGACAGGCTCGACATCTTCCGCGAGCCCAGGCCGCATCTGGGCTTCGGCCTGGGCATGCATGTCTGCCTCGGCATCAGCCTCGCCAGGCTCGAGGCGCAGCTATGGCTCGATATGCTGCTCGACGCACTTCCCGAATGGGAGGTGGCCGATATCGACTGGGGCACCAACTGGGCCGTGCGCGGGCCCATCCGCCTCGACATCCAAGGGATCTGAACGATGTGCATGATCAAGGACGAGCCGGAGATGCCGTTCCCCTTCAAGGCACAGGGCAGGCGGCTGTCAAACTGGGGCCGGTGGGGCGCGGACGACGAGCGCGGCACGCTGAATTTCCTGACGCCCGACGCGACCCGGGCCGCGGCGGCGAGCATCCGGTCGGGCCGCTGCTTCGAGCTCAGCATTCCCTTAGGCTCGGACGGGCCCCAGACCGGCTATGGCGGCCGGGTCAATCCCGTCCATCTGCTCAACATGATGCCGTCCGATTTCAAGATGGACGACGGCATGTGCGTGGCCGACGATTTCATCATGATGCCGCTGCAATGCGCCACCCAGTGGGACGGGCTTTGCCATGTGGGCTATGACGGCATGTTCTATAACGGCGTGCCGGCGGGCACGGTCACGGCCTATAGCGGGGCCAGCCGGAACGCCATCGACAAGACGTTGCCCGGTGTGGCCGGGCGCGGCGTGCTGCTCGATCTCGCGCGGCTGCGGGATA